>Ga0222659_1000056_pt1 | contig 73764 bp, 69 predicted proteins | sample AntAcemetagen547_FD_179850 | JGI IMG/M metagenome (GOLD analysis project Ga0222659, IMG submission 179850) | Saline water microbial communities from Ace Lake, Antarctica - #547 | ecosystem: Environmental > Aquatic > Non-marine Saline and Alkaline > Saline | place: Antarctica: Ace Lake...
TTCATATACAACATACCTTTCAAATAATCAAATGGTTTCACTTTCACATCATAATGAACTGACTTCTTGATATTTTGGGGAAGAATATTCGGTAAATGAGTAGTTTTCCATTCATCAAACATCGTATCTGTTTCATCTTTACATTCTAATACGAGTTTCTTGAACTTGAAAAGAATTGCCCTATCGTCTGTTATGTTCGTAGTGGTTTTATTGATAAACCGAAGAAAATGCTGAATAAATCGTTCTTGGGTATTGTTAGATAAGGAAGTATGTAGTTGCGTTGCTAAATATGGTAATAGAAAAGTCGTATTCTTTAACATGGTCTTTTCGTGGTTGAGTAAAGGTTGGTATTCCTTATCATAAAACGATTGTAATATTTCTAACAATTCAATATCCTTACTCTTTGCTCCTTGATTACTTCTTATTCCTAATGTTTTGATACAATACAAAATAAACTTCTCGTTTATTTCAGGTAAGGGTTGATTATTATTATAACATTTCAATACATACAACCGGATAAACTGGTAGGAGTGTATCATCAAATCATTCATTTCAAAAACCAAATTAGTAATGACTGGTTGGACTTCTTTATGGTTATGTAATACAGATTTGAGTGTGGTTTTGATTGTGGTATAAGCAGATTTATCTGTGGAACGGAACTCTTTGAATGTTTCCTTCTTCTTTTTCACCATTCTATATAGTTACTAAAGATTTTATTTCTATATAGTTAATTTAATTAATTATATAATTATTCCTAAACATTCTCATCTTCTTGTTTTTCTTTGAGTTTCTTTATTTTTTCTTTTTTATTCAAATATGCTTGTCGTGCGTATTCCTTTTTCTTTTCACTTGATAAATTAGTAAAATAGTTAGTTTTTTCTTTATATTCCTTAACCATTTGTTTGTGTTTATCTTTATTCTTTTCATAATATATTTTATTTTGTATAGGAGAAGTATATTTTTTAAGATGTTCTTTTGTTTGAGATAATTCTTCCTTTGTTTGGTGTAACTCTTCTTCTAATAATTTATTTTTGGTTATAATTTCATCAATATTCATAATTAGTATAATATGATAATTATTTTTTATATTATTATCATATTATTATTTCAAAATAAACGGCGTTTTAAATTACCAAGGGTGTAATAGGTGCGTGATGTTGATAATCATGAACCTTGAAATCTTCTAATACATAGTCATTAATGTTTTCTCTTTTGTTTAAAATTTCTAGTGTAGGAAATGGATAAGGGGTACGTGTTATTTGCTCTTTCATATCGTCTAAGTGTTCCGCATAGATATGGCAATTTCCTCCATAATGAATAAATTCATGGGGTATTAAATCACAATGTTTTGCTAATAAATGTACTAGAAAGCTGTAGGAAGCCAAATTGAAACTTTTTCCGCACGCTTCGTCGACTGACCTTTGATATAAACAACAGCTTAACTTATTACCATCAACAACATTAAATTGAAATAAAACATGACATGGAGGTAAACAACCTGAATCTAATTGTTCTACATTCCATGCACTAATTACCATTCTTCGTGAGCTTCGTTGGGAGGGATCTTTTAAACAATCAATTACTTGTTGAAGTTGATCAACTCCTTTTCCCGTATAATCAGCATCACAACCCTTATATTCTGCATTGTAAAATCTCCATTGGAAACCATAAAGTCCACCCACAGTACCTTCTTCGTAATGCTGTAACCCTCTTGAATCTAAAAATTCACGTGTAGTATTCGCGTCCCAAATATGAACTCCGTTATCGTTTAATCGTTTATTTGAAGTATCTCCTCTAATAAACCATAACAGTTCTTTGAGGCAAGTTTTCCAAGCAGTTTTTTTAGTAGTAAGAATAGGAATCTTACCATTTTCAAGAGAGAAATGCATTGCTGAACCAATAGCGGTATGAACGGCACCATTTCTACCCTGTTCCAAAGTCCCTTGTTCCATTAAATCCTTCAACAAATTAAGATATTGGTACTCTTCATGTTTAGGTTGTGACACATCCCGATTCTTATACTTATTCATTTCAGCAACATTCTTCAACATAGTAATATACTATAGAAAGCGTGTAGTATTTATATATTTTACATAAATAATTTATATATTTTACATAAATAATTTATATATTTTACATAAATATTTTATGTGTACTATTCCGTCAAATAGATAACAAAAATCACATTTGATTTTTCGCTATTGTCGTAAATATTGTTTGGTTGAATGGTAGAGATTCCGCAACCGGTCACCATATACGTTTGTCTTTTTTGAATGAATAACTTATTTGCCGGAATAGAAATCAATTGATTCCCCAATTGATATTCAATACACTCAGTTCTAAAGAGATCATCAATGTTTTTATACAAACTAATAATGACATTATTTCCATCGTCTAGAGAGATATTCTCTGGTAATTCAGGGATACATCTAACAACCAAGTTATTCGTATGATGTTTATAATAAACCTCGTCATGCCAAAGAGGAACATAATAAGTTTCATTTTCAAATTCTAGTTTGTAAATATTATCATTAATCAAGTCATCAATGCTAGGATTGACTATAATAATATTATCACTTTCTACTTTCTTGTTAATAATTTCTTTAATTCTCTCCACGGTTTCAGTAGTGATATTCAAAATATGTTGATACGTATTGATGAATTCGTAAATTTGAATAGCCTTGTCTTTATCCATATTTTCGAATAACTTCATGGATACATTCCGGCAATCGGCAAAAATAGACTGTATAACCTTCTCAACATCATCTTGGTTCTGTGTAAAGAACGAAGAGAGAAAATCACCAAATAAAGAATTATAATCTGTTGGACTACTTTTAGAATATCTACTTTTACTACTATTATTGTTGTCGAGATAGTTATTCAAAAACTCATATGATTCATTAACGAGTTTAAATTTATTCGCATAAAACGAGTCTGTATCGGGCATATGCTTATCTGGATGATATTTGAGAGCCATCATTCTATATTGTTTCTTTAATTCGTTGAGAGAAAACGGCTTATTAATTTGAAGATGTAAGCACGCTTCATTTAAATCCATGTATTTTATTTATTAAATTATATAGATATTTCTCTAAATGGTAAATAGGTCTATAATTATTGTTATAATACTGTAAAAATGAATAGGTATCAATAAAAACATTACTAATTTCATCGGTAGGAATATCATTGTTAATGAAACATTTTTTTAATAACAGCCAAATAATGGTTCCTATTTCCATATCATAAATGAATATGTCATAAATAACATCACGAAATTGTCCGAATTTGAGATTAGCCGGACTCATGAGCAATGTATGTAATTGCTCTATGTAATTATGTATATTTATGGTAAACGACGATGTTTTAGTTATGATATTTTTTATATTGTGAATCGTTTTAATATCATATTTGTTTGGTAATTTTGTATCCAATATTTTATTATAATTTGATTTAGATGGTCGTGGAATAGATATAATATGAAAATTATTACTAGTAGTATCTGGTATAAATGAAACACTTTCACTAATGAGAATATAAGTTAAATGGACCATCTTGTTGTTTTGTTGAATGTAACTATAAAAACAATCCAGTAATTCTCCATGGATTTTATGAAAATTTTTACAGACAATGATTCCATTTTTATTTACACGTGACGAGAGAATATCAATAATATTAATATATATATCATTCCATAACAATTTAGCATTACATCCCAATATGGACATATCTATTTCAAAATGAATATCACTTATCTTAAATAAGTAACTCGTTTTATTATAAATAACTGTTAATTTTTTTTCATATTTTAATTCACTGGGACTATATTTTTTGATAGCATTTAATACTTGTGTATATTTTCCTACTCCAGATGGGCCATAAAATATTATATTCCTCAAATCATTAATATTTGAAGGGAAAGATTCATATATTTTTTTGAAAGATGGATGTAATGAAATTTTATTGGAAGATTGAAGATAATCATCAAAATGTGTATCTAAAAATTTCATATTATATAGACAAATGGTATTTCTTTATTACATCTTTACATAATTACATAATTGAAGCGTTCAAATGTGTATTTGAAGATGTAATAAAAAACTGGAATAAAGACATCATCTTGTATTATATTATCAATGAACGTAGTTTTAACAACAGACCAATTTAATAAAAGACATTTATATTATGATGAACCAATACAAAATATTATTATGGATAATAGTAAATTCATTAAAATAACGTATTCAAATGAACTATTTACACTGTCGGGTGTGTTTTTGTCATTGCCACTAAAATATATCAAACATGAAGCCTATTATAAAAAAATAAAATTTACGTATGATATCACAAGTAATAAGAATTGGTTAACTGCTATTTTTGAAATAGAAGAAGCCATATTAAATAAATATACATGTAATAAAAGACAGAAAAAAATTATTTATGAAACCTTAAATACCGGTTCAATAAAAATATTTTCAAACGACGAAGTTTCAATTAACAACTACAAATCATTTATATTAAAAATATCCGGTATATGGGAAACGGATACAGAATATGGTGTTACTTATAAAATATTATATTTATAGATTTACATTTAGATTTTTACAAATATGTAGTGGTTACTGGTTACGTATTACATTATAATTTTATTCATTGTAATGTAAAATACCACATAGTATGATTTATCCGTCAGTCGAAAAGAATTTTAATATGACTTGAAGAATACCAGTAAACCCAATATTTACAACAGTTAATATAAGTATTAAACTGGTTAGTTCACTTGCCATTGCCGCTAATATTCCTGATTTTTGTACATCATCTGTCACTTTGTCTTTTGCCAAAACATCCATCATATAATAAATAGCAACTGCGATTTGTATTAATATGAAGAATGATGACATGGATGACCAAGTATAATATTCTGTAGAAACACGGTCATCATTAATTTGTTTATAAAAATACATATTTTGATATAATACTAAACCAATCACTATTCCAATAAGAATTACTGGCATTGCTGTTTTCAAAATAATTTTAAAAAATCCCATCATACCTTTTGAAGCAGGGTCTTTATATGAAAGACCTACTGAACTAACTAATAGCCCTAGTAATGCTAAAAGACTACATGCGTATCCATACACGGTAGCTGTAGCATAATCCTTTGATTTTTCAGCAAAAATCATACGAATTAATATACCCATGATAGCTAAAAATGAAAATATTTTCACATCGTATGGTAATCGGTTGATAGGAGAAGGAGCATTTGTAGATGTATCAGGTGTTGTTTGAGTATCATCGTTACCACCACATTGTCCTCCTTTTTTATTCATATCATTCTTTTTATTTTTATTGAGGGTTGGACCTTTATATTTACTATTCTTTCCACCGGTCATATAAAGTATATTATTATTTTTTTATTTTTCAAGAATCTCCATAACCTACCATTATCCACTAAATCGCGGAAACATTGTAATTTGTAAATGATTCGTGTACGAATTATAAATTATTTCTCATAATATCATATAATGAGCCAATATCCTCAATATAACGTAAATAATGAACATCAATTAATAAGAAGACAAAATACGTATGTCTTGGACCGAAAATTAGTCACTATTCATAGCGAAGACCGTGATACAAGTAAGTGGCCTAATTCAAATCATTTTGAAGTGAATTTACCAAGTACATTATCAAACGTTCAATCTATGCGATTGGTAGAAATTCAATTGCCTGCGAATCAATATGTATTTAGTAATAATCAACAGAACACAAAATACTTATTTAAATTAATTCCAAATCAGATAATAGATGGTGTAAAATATGCAGCATTAGCAAATAATATAGACAATCCATACACACTTACTGTTCAAGAAGGATATTATAGTCCAGATGAAATGGCAAATGAATTACAAAATGGTATGAACAATGCTGTAACTAATTTTTTAATTGCTGATCCATCGGCTTCAAGTATGATAACCACAACATATGATAACTTTAAAGTTCGTTACGATAAAGTAGGACAACAAATGTATATAGGTAACAATCATGATAATTTTAATTTGTTGTTTGGTACTCAAGTATTCTATGACATTTCTTGTAGCGCAATAAAAGATAACCAATCTTCAAATGTTTGGGAACAAAATGCAAACTGGGGTTTACCTGCTTATTTAGGATTTCAAAAACAACTATATACACCGATAGAAACTAGTGGCAATGTTTTATTTAATTATGATGTTAGTAATATTTGGTTAAGTCCTGATCCAACCTATACACCTCATGGGTTTGATACATATTGTTATTATGTAGCGGGTCCACAAACAGTTTCCATATTTGGAGATAGTGCTATTTACATGGAATTTGACAAATTCAATTCAATGGATGAGTTAAAACCATATGTTGAAAAGACGAATCACACATACAATAATGACTATATCGGTATAATCAATTCAGCTTTTGCTAAAATACCGGTTACGAATGGGGGACAATCAAGTCAAATTTTTGATTCAAGAAATGCGTTTTTACAAAACGTTTCTCAATATCACCCTCCGATTGATAAACTAAAAAAGGCAAAATTTAAATTCCGCTATCATGATGGACGATTAGTCGATTTTAAGGATAATAATTTCAATTTTACCATTGCCTTTAATCAGTTAAAAGATGAAATAGCTCGTGATTATGTCGTTCGTGTTCCAGAAGAATATCGCCTATAAATTTAGGAAAAACTAATACAGTACATCAGTAAAGCAAGGTATAGTGTAATACATGATTACTGTCATAATTATTACATGTAACTATAACAGTAATATTATATGGATTTATTATCTTATTGTTATATATTATAATTATAATTATAATGACAGATTCAGTTTCTTTTAACGGACAGACTGTTACTTTTACAGGTAGTAATGTTCTTTCGTACACCATAATTGGTGATAATTTAACCGGAATGACTCATGTAATCATTGAGGGTTATAGTAGCATTGGAGAAGCTGCGTTCGCCTGGGCGTCAAATTTGACATCGATTATCATACCAGCAAGTGTTACCAGCATTGGAGAAGCTGCGTTCGGGGGTGCGACAAGTTTGACATCGATTATCATACCAGCAAGTGTTACCAGCATTGGATCAGGGGCGTTCCAAAGGGCGTCAAATTTGACATCGATTATCATACCAGCAAGTGTTACCATCATTGGATCAGGGGCGTTCGATCATACGTTAGCTTTGACATCGATAACCATTGAACAAGGTAATACAAATTATAAAGATATTTCGGGTGTATTGTTTAATTCTAGTGGAGAAATATTAATTCATTATCCAAGTGGTAACACGAGAGCAAGTTATGAAATTCCAGCAAGTGTTACCAGCATTGACATAAATGCGTTTATACGGGTTCAATTTACATCGATAACCGTTGAACAAGGTAATACAAATTATAAAGATATTTCGGGTGTATTGTTTAATTCTAGTGGAGAAATATTAATTCACTATCCACCTGCTAACACGAGAACAAGTTATGAAATACCAGCAGGTGTTACCAGCATTGACATACATGCGTTCGTAATTACGCCAAATTTGACATCAATTATCATACCAGCTAGTGTAAATAGTATTGGATTGTGGGCGTTTATACGGGTTCAAGTTACATCGATAACCGTTGTAGCAGGTAATACAAATTATAAAGATATTGCGGGTGTATTGTTTAATTCTAGTGGAGAAATATTAATTCAGTATCCACTTGGTAACACGAGAACAAGTTATGAAATACCAGCAGGTGTTACCAGCATTGGAATAAGTGCGTTCGAAATGTCAGGTTTGACATCGATTATCATACCAGCTAGTGTTACCAGCATTGGAGTATCTGCGTTCGCCGGGGCGTCAAATTTGACATCGATTAACATATCAAGTGTTACCAGCATTGGAGATATTGCGTTCGTTGAATCTGGTTTGACCGAAGCAACAATACATCCGGATAGATTGGGTCAGTCAAATTTTCCTAATGCTCTTGGCGCTGGTCAAACTATTGGAGGAAAATCTGGCGTGAATATCATATCCCTATCACCAGCACCAGCACCAGCACCAGCACCAGCACCAGCACCAGCACCAGTACCATTACCACAGCAATCACAAGATGATATAGTTACTAGAATACCAACAGTACCAGATACAAGTGTTCCAGAAATACCAATAGCTGTTGCCTCGGGAATATTAACTAGTGGAACCATAATGGAAAAGAGTCAAAAACGTTCACTCTTTTTAAAAAAATTATTTGAAAATAATAGTGGTTTAGCGGGGGCTAATGGAAAGATAACCATGTCAAAAAACGAGTTAATGGGAGATAGTCACGCAACAATTACAAAAAGTACTATGGTTATAAAGAAGGCAAGTAATACTGATATTCCGGTTGACACATCGACCTTGGGTTCAGATGAGGCAATTTATACTTTTATGGAGTCCGGTGATTCCACTGTATTTACTACAAGTGTTGGTAAATTAAAAGTAGAAAAAACAAGTGAAGTAACATATAATATTTATGAAAATTATGTAGATGGCAATAGTGCTGCTACAAAAACAATGATTGTGGGAGAGTCTAGTAGTATGGGTACATTTACTTATGTAGTTGGTAATGTTAGTGGACAAGTAACCTCGTCTGTATCAGCTGGTCCAGCGGTACCTATATGTTTTCCCGCAGGAACGCTTGTAGAAACAAACAAGGGAGAAGTAGCTATTGAGATGTTGAATCCAGATGTTCATAAGATACGTGGAAAGAGAATAGTAGCAATCACAGAAACCAGTCCAAAGTTTAAATACATAATAAGAATTGAAAAGGATGCTCTAGTTCCAAATGTTCCCTCAAGAAGAACAGAGATAAGTAGAGATCATGAAATATTGTACAAAGGAAAGATGATACGTAGTGAGGATCTAGTAGATAAATGCGAAGGTGTTTATAGAATAAAGTATCATGGAGAAACCTTATACAATGTATTGATGGAAAAACATGATAAGATGATGATTAATAATTTGATATGCGAGACATTACATCCAAATAATATCATGGCAAAGATTTGTAGTGGAGAATACACAACTGCTGAGAAGAATAAAATTTACAAGGAGTTGAATGATGCTCTCATGAATAATGATTTGAATGCTTGTAAAAAATTATATGCTTCATTGAAGTAATTGTTACATCATCTGGACAAGTATTGTAGACAGATTACTGTATTTTTAGTATAACTATACAGTATAGCGTATAGATTATGTCAGGGGTAATATTATGGTTATGTTTCGGTTCAACCATACTATGGATTGTATCTAATATGTCTACTATATCCTAGCAGGAATTAGCACTAATAAGATGACACTCAAATATAATAAAATTGAATTCTATAATGTTTACAATATAGTTTGTAAAAATTATAATCATGTCTGAGGTAATATTGCTGGTTTTATTTGGTATCGTACTATTGTTCATGGTATCTGCACCAGTTCGTGGCAATTCGAATGATATACGTGTTGCTCCACGTTAGATGAATATCTAATACCTAGTTACTATTATCTACAAATCGTTCAATTTCATCCTCGGGGCAAGTATTATAGTTGCCCTTAAACCCGGTTAATTTGATAAACTTGGGTTTACTCATATTATGCGTTTTATAAAAAATGTAATTGCCGAATTTACCACTACGAATACTAATATCATCATTAATGTTTCGCACGATAGAGGCATTCAATGTAACTTTATTTTCTATAATTGGAATTAAGTCATCTATTGTCAATTCGTCAATTGGTGTTTTAATTCCATTCAAAGATTTCTTGTTATCTTTTCCCCAAGTAATATAATTACCAAACTTTCCTTTTTTTACAAAAACGTCATCGCCTTTATACTTACCGATACTTTTACCGGATATGGTACCACTCTGTGTTTCAATGATATCTTCTAATTTATATTGATTCTTTTTCAATTTGTCAATATCAATATCCTTCTTTACATTCTTGAATGTGACTTTATCACCACTACCACATTTGATTACTGGTCCATATTTACCAATCATATAAGTATGGTCATCATCTATTTTGATGATTTGTTTGTCATCTTCGCCTAAATCTTTGGCACATTCAGTAATATCATTCAAACACGTTTTACATAATTGGTGCCATATAGCCGAACCTTTTGCTATACTATCCAATTCCGTCTCCATATTTCGGGTGTATTCATAATCAAACAGTTTCTCAAAATGTTGTAAAAGAAATTCAAGAACCAATACTCCTAATGGTTGAATGACTAATTTTCCCTTTTCGTTACCAAATTCGCGTTCATCTTCTATTTCGGCAAGTTCATCTTTAACCAATTCGTAATCAATACATTTCATTTTCTTCCCTTTGATATTATCCTTTTTCACGTATCCACGTTCTTGTATTTTGTCAATTAAACTGGAAAATGTGGATGGTCTTCCAATACCATTTTCCTCCAATAATTGAACCAATTTTGCCTCGGTATAATGTGATTTTAAATCCTTGATACTCACTTTACATGCGATTTTATTATATTGGACAATGGCATTATTTTTTATGGTTTGTAGAAATTTGAATTCGGGATTTTCCTTTTCGTATCCTCTTACAATTTTCCAGCCAGGGAAATTCGCTTCTTCAGCACTATATTTATATTCCTTCTCATCTGGAGCGCTAATTTTAGCACTAACAGATTGGTATAATGCTGGACTCATACAACTTTCGAGAGTAACCGACCAAATAATATGATACATTTTCCTTTCTCTAGCACTAAATGAATCTTCATCAATCTTTTCACAAGAAACGTCGGTAGGACGAATTGCCTCATGAGCTTCTTGTGTGTTATTTTCATCCCCTTTATCTTTCTTAGCACTCTTTTTGATTGATGTCTTTTTAGGAATTTTTTTATCCTTTTCTGCTTTTCGTTCACACAATCGTTTCACATCCTCGTGTAAATAATTATTACCATATTTATCTTTAATATACTCACCAGCTACGTCAACAAAATCCGCACTATAAGTAGTACTATCTGTTCTCATATAGGTAATTAAACCAGCCTCGTACAATTTTTGACATATAGACATGGTTTCTTTAGGTGAAATATTCAATTCACTAGACGCCTTTTGTTGTAAGGAACTAGTTGTGAATGGTGTAGGTGGATTTTTTGTAGTTTGTTTTGGTTTTGTACACGAATAAACATGATTATGACCTACTGATTCTTCCAAAAATTGTTCCATAGTATTAGTTGTCGTATTAAATCCAATAATTTCAAAGTTGTGATTAAGGACAAACCCTAAATTCATTTGGCTGAAATAACCGGTTGTATTATATACTTTTTTTCCGGGAGAATTATCAATGTCTTTTTGATTATCATATACGATTCTTAAAGCTGGTGTTTGACATCTACCAGCGGATAGACCAGTAGTTGTTTTCCGTGAAATATGTTTCCACAAGATAGGACTTATTTTATATCCAACAATGACGTCCAATATTTGTCTAGCCTGTTGAGCATAAATGACATCCATATTCAGGGTAGTAGGATTATGTACAGCCTTCACAATTGCGTCTTTTGTAATTTCATGGAAAATAATACGTTTTGTGGTGAGAGGCAGATTAAATACTTGACAAATATGCCAACCAATGGCTTCTCCTTCTCTATCATCGTCTGACGCCAATAAAACTTCTGTGGCACCAGATATCATTTTTCGTATTTTTGTGATTTGTTGACTTTTTGATTCCATAGGTAAGAAACTTGGTTTAAAATCATTTTCAATGTCAATATTTTTAATACCGGGTAATTCTTGTATATGACCATAACTGGCAATACATTTATATCCGGAGCCTAAATACGATTCTATTTTTTGACATTTTGCGGGTGACTCTACAATGAGTAGGGTATATGGCATAATACTAGATAAATATAAACTATATCTTTATATAGTATCGATTTATAGTATCGATTTATTGAATAATTTTCCATTCAATAGGGGAGTCGCTAGATATATCTACACAACGTACAGTACATTGTAAATTCATATTTTTCATTTCACTCGGTTGTAAATGTTCGGGTGTAAATGTATATTTTTTACTTAGATGTGGTTTAGAACTAAAGTCACATTTGTAATTTTGACAAATATCTTTGTAGATAATCCAATTATCACATTCTCCTGAATATCCCCAGGAATATAGATTATTAGTATCATGCTCATAAAATCCACTATCGAATATGATAGGTTCGCCGTTCAATACTACATCAGTTATGTTACCAACCGAATCTATAATATCATTATACAACTTTACTGCCTCGTCGTGTTCCATAAAACACGCTACAGTTATATGTCCTATATGTTCAGTAGGTAATTCAGTATTATTGTATACTAGCCATACACCATATCCATAACCCATATTATAATATTATCGAGACAATAATATTATCAAAAATAGTTATTAGTTGTGTATAGACACTACCTAAAGAATCGATTACTCCATTTTTTTCTTGAAATCACTCCATGAAATGTTTTCCACGGGTCTAGTTTCTGCTTCCTTTTCATCACCATCTGTAGCGTTTAATTTATCTGCCTTCCTAAGAGCACTATCAATATAAATTTGCTTTAATAACTTACCAACTTCAAATGATCCTTCATGTTGGTCTTGATCGCCCTCCTCAATGCTATGTAATACATTAATTAGTCTTAACAAAATATTTAAATCAATCTCGTCCTTCTTTACTTTGTTAAATATATCAGTATAATGATTAAAAATGAACTGACATTTTTCAACACATAAAGCATCAAATTCATCTGGATTTGATTTAGCCATAGAAGGATGTTCGCGTTTTAATTTTAACAATAAATCAACGTCGGTCAATATTTTCTTGCTATGTTTTAATTCACGCATAAGTCCAGTAGTATTTACTACATCATTTTCTTGTATCATTTTTTGTAAGTTTAATCTTTCATTGTCATTCATGATATTTATGTAATTAATTAAAGATTTCGTTTTAAACTTTTTATCTACTAAATATATAATATAATGTCTCCGTTAACACCATCCTCTACTAATGGAGTGGAACCAGTTCTATCAGCACCACTTTATCCAGGCACATCATCTCATAGAGAATCATCTGCTGCTTATACAGCAGATGCTGCTAATAAACAAAATGATATGAATCAAAGGTTATCTGGTGGAAAGAGAAAATCAAAAAAATCAAAAAAATCAAAAAAACATCGAAGAAATTCAATGCGTGAAAAAAAATACAAGGGTGGTAATGGTACATTAATTGTTCCATCCTTTTCTACCATGGGACCAGCAGTATCTAGTGGTTCACAAACAGCAAATGGTGCTAGTATGTCAGCAAATATTGCTTCAACACAAGGTGGTGCAAATGCAGCATGTGACAAATGTATTGGTGTGGAGGCATCATCTAGTGCTATATGTCGTGGTCCAGAATGTAATCCACAACATGGTGGACAAATGAGAGGAGGTAGTTGTAATGGTTCAATTGGATTAATACCAAATGGCCAAACATGGGGTTGTTTAAGTGGTGGTGCCAAGAGATCAAAGAAATCCAAGAGATCCAAGAAATCCAAGAAATCCAAGAAATCCAAGAAATCCAAGAAATCAAAGAAATACAAGAAATCCAAGAAATAAATTAGCAAAAATAGTAAGAAATAAAATAACAATATAAAGTAATATGAAATCGGCTGATATTACTTTATCAATATTTATCATTTTAGTATTTATTACCATGTATTTTTATAATATTTTAGCAGTTGGTATAAAAAATATAAAAGATAATTGGCCAAAATATAGATGTAATCCAATGATGATGCCATTCGCTGGAACATTTGGACATAGTGTTAGCAAAAATTTTACATATTGTATTCAAACTATGCAGGGAAATTATATGGGAACCCTATTACAACCGCTCAATTATTTAATGAGCGTTACTGGTAAAACGATTGGAGGATTATCCGAATCTATTCAAGATATACGTTCCTTTATTAATGTATTTAGAAATATGATAACATCCATCGTTAAAAACATTTTCGGTGTATTTATAAATGTATTAACACAGTTTCAATTTATTATGATTAAAATGAAAGATATGATGGGTAAAATAGTGGGTATAATGGCAACAATGATGTACTTATTACAAGGTAGTGTAATGACTATGCAATCATCCTGGAATGGTCCACCGGGTGAAATGGTACGTTTCATGTCAAATTTAAGTATTTAATTTGGTGTACATCATCGATAAAATTGATAAAATCGAATATAGAATAAAAAAGAATAAAATAAAATAGGTTCATTTATTATACTATAGAGATATATGAATACTGACACCTATAAAATAATAAATGAACTATATAATAAAACAGGATTTCTTGATAAATATGGTGGTTCATTGTGGGTAACTGTAATATTGGTATTAATATTTTTTGTTATTATTTCATATTATCAAGTTTATAATAATTTACAACCAATTAAAGCAGATTGGATTAATCAACGATGTAATCCAACAGTAATACCGTTTGCTGGTTTAATTAATCCACCTGATCCCAAAAAGATGAGCGCATTTGAATTTACAAGTGCAAACTTTACAGGTTGTATTCAAAATATATTAACAGATATAATAGGTGTATTTTTAGCACCATTTCAATATTTAATAAGTTCTTTTACAACTATATTGAATGGATTATTAGAAGCAGTTCAAGAAATACGCAAACTATTTAATTCTATTAGAACGGCGGTGGGTGGTGTATCAAGCGAAATAATGGGAAAGGTTTTAGCTATAATGATACCAATTCAGTATATGGTAATCAAAATAAAAGATATTATGAATAAAACACAAGGCATTATGCTATCAGGAATATACATGTTGATGGGAGTGTATCAAACATTGATTGCTAGTTTCGGTGCTATCATACAAATAGTATCAAGTATATTAATATCCATTGCCACAATTATGTTGGTTTTATATTTTATTCCATTTGGATTAGGTATACCATTTGCCATACCATTATTAATTGCATTTATAATGACATTGGTACCTGGTATAATGATCTATATTATTCAAGTAATGGTATTGAAACAATGGGTCAATCCATTACCTGGCATACCCTAGTTACTTATGGTATATGGTATATGGTATTTTACAACAATACAACAATACAACAATACAACAATACAACAATACAACAATACAACAATACAACAATACAATAACGAATTTAGCAATGATTACCAAGGGTATACCTGTCAATAACTATATTTAGCAATGTAGATGTATATTATTTAGACAAATTATAGATTATATTTCATTCATAGAGAGAAAATAGACAAATATACGCACTTGTCAATATTCATAATAGTAAATTGCTCCTGGATATTTACAAAAATACCAAATATAATTTATATAAAATATATATAAATTATATAGAATATGGAATTAAAGATTTTCGGTCATTCTTGTCGTTTAGAAATAATTATTATTTGCGTAGCAGTTGGATTTATTTTAGGAGGACATTTACTTTGCTCATGTAGCAAGATGAATGTTCAAGAAGGTATGGCAGTCATGGGTTCTTCTTTAGACTGGACTATGGGACAAGACGTTGTCAATAGTTGGACAAACAAGGCAGAACAGTATTCCGATAAGATGGGATATAGTTCTACCGAATCAAAATGGTCTCAATATAAGGGTACTGCTGTCCCATTACCAGAAGGTCAAATGTTTATGTTTGCTGATAATGAGTTCAAACCAGAATGTTGTCCTTCAACCTATTCATCTAGTACTGGTTGTGCTTGTATTACACAAGAACAGGTAGATTATATTAACCAACGTGGTGGCAATCGCACCTTAGCACCATCTGAGTTTTAAATGTAAAATGTAAAATGTAAAATCATATTAATTATACAAATAATAAATACGATTTACCATCATATAACATGTGACTTTAATCAACATGGTATTTTTTTGAAACATGTTCTTGTAATGAAATGTGTTTACTATATCCATTTATAAAATATACATGTGATAAATGAATTGGAATAGATGTAGTCATGTGAGTGAATTTGGTATGGTGTTTTTTTATATTTACAAATGTATTATCGGGTTCAAGTGAATATTTGTCAAAGGGTGTAAATGAAGACTCTGTGTTTCTTTTGTAAACTAATGGACATATATTTTTTAAGTTAAACAATTCTATTCTAAGTAATTGGTTAAGTAATACTGATTTATTGGTCATATATTTACTATGATTGCTATATATTTAAATACATTATTATAGATTGTAAATCTTTTCACAAAAAATTGATGAGTATTTTGTAGTATCGTTCATTGTAACTTAAATGAATTATTCGAATATAATAATATATCAATAACTATGTCAAAAGTAAAGGGAAACAGAAATGGTAAGCAAAATTGTCCCTTTTGTGACAGTGCTCGTCATGGACCACTTGATTGTAAAAGTACTATTAATGGTAAATACAACCAGTTACTTAAAACAATGGTAGAAAAAGAATGTCCAGATTTTCATTCTTATAACAAAAAAGAACTTAATGTAATTGCCTTTCAAATTCCCTATGAGAATAACCTATCAATTATAAAATTTCCTAGAGATATTTCAAAAACCAATAAAGGATTTAAACTGAATCCAATACCACTAACTTTATCAAAAACTCGCATGGTAAAAGAACTAACACGACGATGGGAAACATTAGCAGAATCTAGGAAGAAATTTTATCATGGTATAGACAACCCGGAAGAATATGAGGATGATTGTCCAATTTGCTATGAGAACATGACGGATAAAGTATGGAGTGATTTGGAATCAACATGGATAATGGAATATTATGTTGGAACTATAAAAACCACTTGTAATCATAAATTTTGTAATAAATGCTGGAATAAAATACCGAAAGTTTGTTGTAACGGATCGCATTATAATTTCGAAACAAAAAAATGCCCGATGTGTCGTTCTAATGTTAGTTGTGATGATGTTCTAGTGCTAACACGTGAATAAATTAGATGAAAATAAAAATAAGGAATTATCTTATTTTTATTTTTATGAAAAAAAACTAGGCGTCCCTAGGATTGCTTTCCGTTTTCGAGACGGATTGATTAACTAAGTATAACTCAGTTATTATATCATTAATATAGTGCAATTACTAAACTATATGCTAAGCATTGTGTCTTAATTAGTCCGTAGACCCCAATACAATTTCTTAGTCAATCCATTAACATAGATGATCAGTCTATAATAACTTCTTTACTATTCAATTTTATTGGTTTATTAATTGACAATACATAGAGGGAACGGGACAACATAATAATTGTCCAGATGACAAATCATCTTTTATACACTGCCGAAAAGTGCTTTTCACGCTATCTATGTCTAACCATACCTTTCTAAAATTCCGTTCAATCGTTAGGAGGGGGGGGCGATATTAATCAATTAATATCTATTTTCACCACTGTGGGTCCGGGTTAGAAGACCATTTTTATGTTTTTTATTTGTTATGTTTTATGTTTTTTATTTGTTATGTTTTATGTTTTTTATGACAGAGCGTCCTCTGGTTGTTTTTCCGTTGTCGGGACGGTTTAGACAGGATAAACTAGCTATAGCTATACACGTTTATCCTTAGTGTCAATCTTGTACAATTTCTAAACAAGATTTTGGCATCATCGAATATTTTCAATAAACTTTCATTTGACCAAACAAGTCCTAAACGGGGGCCAACCGATATAGGTTATTTGATAAAACTAATATTTATTCAAACTATTCATTTACATAGAGGGAACGAGGTAATATATATATCACCCAAATAATTAACATCACACCCCGAGCCTACGTTTTACCGCTTCTCGGGAACTAGCGCAATTCAAATAATACTTACGCAAATGAACGCACTGGAACCTTACGTAAGCGATTATGTTTGAGAGTACCTATTATAGTGAATGAGGTTGATTATTTTTTATACACGACCGAATGTGCTTTTCACGCTATCTATGTCTAACTTTACCATAATGAAATCTCAGAATTGTACCTTATTGATTTCATTACACCGAGCCAAGTTAGTAGCTGGTAATGTAGTATACTTTAATTATAACTTCAATTTTTTATTTTTGGAGGTTTTTGACAAAATTGGAAATCAATAATTACGAAAAAAAAGAATGTATTTATACATTCATTTTTTATTATTTTATTATTTTTATTATTTTTTATTATTTTATTATTTTTATTATTTTTATTATTTTGCTGTTTGAAAAGGATTAATGAGTAATGAGTAATGATTATTTTAGATTGTTAAGTAAATACAATTCGTTTATACATACAATCCGTACAATGTTGTTGATTTTTCGTCCTTCTTAATTAATTTTTTCACGATATCAGTAGTAACTGTATACGGGAATTCTACCTTGAGTGTCATTTCCTTTTCAAATAAGGTAGAATCAGGTTTCATTAAGCGATATAGATTGAGCTTGGTATAAATAATCTCCAGACTTCTCTTGAGATTTCTTACACCTTTTTCACCCTCTGTGTAATTTTCAACGAGATAATCAATTGTTTCATCTGGAATGATAATATCTTCCTCCTTGAAATTCACTTGCTTAATAATGGTAGGAATTAAATAGTCCTTTGAAATGATTCTTTTATCTTTCTTCTCATAACCAGCGGTTTGAATCTTATACATTCTGTCTAGTAGAATAGGATTGACTCTTGATTCGTCGTTATAACTAAAGATGAATAAGCACTTACTCAAGTCAAAATCAATCTCCGAGAAATACTTGTCATGGAATTGACTGTTTTGCGCAGTATCCGTAAGATGAGTTAGAATACCAGCAATCTCTTCACCTTTTGGTGTATCACTAATCTTATCCAATTCATCAAAGTAAATGACTGGATTCATGGATTTCGTTTTCACTAAAATATCAACAATCTTGCCCCAAGTACTACCTTCATATGTATAACTATGACCTTCTAAGAAGCTACTGTCTGTGGCACCACCTAACGCAATGAATGCGAAATCACGATTAAGAATCTTGCTAATACCTTCCTTTACTAGAGTGGTTTTACCAGTACCCATTGGTCCCTTGATAGCAATTGCGGTACCAACTGATGTTGGATTACTAATCCATTGTCCAATCATTTGCATAATTTGAATCTTGGCATCATTTAATCCATATACTGCTTGGTCTAGAATTTCTTTAGACCCGGCCATATAATTGTGACAAGCTTCAATGCCATTATCAATACTGAGAGGCAGGCTTCTATAACGATTGAATGGAATTTGCATGAAAGTATCTACCCAATTCTTGATTTTGTAATATTCGCCGTTACCTGGATCCATATGTCTTAAAGACGAAATTTTATTAAGAGCAATAGACTTGAGATGAACTGGAATATCGGATTCTAATAAAGTCAAACGATATGGTTTTTGGACAATATTAATCTTATTAATTTCTTCCACTTCAGTAAGAACCTTTTTCTGTTCGTCTAATGTCAACTTATCTTTGAAATAAGCATAATCATTCAACAAATTCTTTTTGTTAACTAAATTCTTGAATTTGCGAACATTTTTTGTTTTCTGGGTTTTCAATTTTTTGTCCTGTTGCTTTTTCAATTTCGTTTCCTTTGCTTCAATATTTTTTAATCCTTCAATAGCAATCTTGTTTGTTTTGTCTTTTTCTAAAATAGTTTCAAATGTTTTTCTAATTTCATTAATAGTTTCTTGTTGCTTGGCAATATCTTCCTCAATCTTATTCATATCAACAGAATTTTCATCATCACTATCTTCCTCTTCATCACTATCCTCTTCTTCGTCATAATCGCTATCCTCTTCTTCGTCATAATCACTATTTTCATCTTCATTTGCCATTGGGTCTCCAATAGTGAAGACAATATTGAATCCTTTTTTTCCACGACGTGTAATTTGAATGTCTTCCTCTTCCTCTTCTTCGTCATCACTATCATATTCACTGTCATCAGTATCATTTTCACTTAAGGTTTCATACTCGTCTTCGTCATCACTCTCTATCACTTCTACTTTAGATGAACCCTTGTTTTTATTTTTAGACTTTATTAACTTACCTTTTGTTTTTCTTTTTGATTGTTTTTCCGCTTCCTCTTCTTCTTCTTCGTCATCTTCTTTAGTCGATTTTTTTCTATTTTTTTTCATAATTTTATTCTCAGCATCAATTGTTTTTATTTTTTCCTTTAGATATTTGGATGGGAATATCTTACTTACGAGCTTGCGATATTCTTGCATATCCATGTCTTCTTCTTCTTCTTCATCTTCATCATCACTATGACTACTTACTACATCATCTTCCCCACTACTATCACTATCCGCATTCTTCTTCAACTTACGTTCTTCGTTCATACTATTTGAACGTGTACGATAAGTACGTTTAGAAGGTTTTGTGTTTTTACTATCCTTTGAAAGAGGCATCTTTAATGTATATGTTACTCTATTATTAAATAGATTTTTAGTTCAACTTTTTTTCGGAGCTGTTTTTTAACAATAGATACTGAATTGTTACTATTTTATTAATAAAATTGATAATAAAAATTCAGTTAAATATAATATTATAATATAAGGAAGTATGGCGACTAACTCCAACATGCTGAATACTAAAAAAAAGAGTACCAAAATTATTGGTATACAATTTAGTATATTGAGTCCTGACGAAATTCGTAAGGGTTCAGTAGCTGAAATCACATCAAGAGATACCTATATAAATAATAAACCAGTAATAGGTGGTTTATTTGATCCAAGAATGGGTGTATTAGAACCTGGTTTAATCTGTCCAACTGACGGTCTAGATTATATGGAAACCCCTGGATATTTTGGACATATTGAATTAGCACGTCCCGTGTTTTACATTCAATATTTAACCACTATTATAAAAATATTACGCTGTGTCTGTATTAAATGTAGCAAACTAAAAATAAGTAAAGAAAATTATAAACAAGCTCTTAAAATGTCTGGTGAGGAAAGATGGAATTATGTATTCAAGTTAGCAAGTGTCGTTACACGATGTGGTGATGATAGTGATGATGGTTGTGGTTGTTTACAACCTAAAAAAATTAAAAAAGAAGGGTTAGCTACTTTGTTTGCTGAATGGGTTAAAGTAGATGGATTAACTGATGAAGATAAATTGAATATGAAATTGACTCCTGAAATTGTGCTAAAAATATTCCGCCGTATATCTGACGACGATGTGAATTTTATGGGATTTAGTCCTGTCTTTTCAAGACCTGACTGGATGATTTGTCAAGTATTGGCTGTTCCTCCTCCAGCAGTTCGTCCTTCTATCAAGATGGATGGTCAGCAGAGAAGTGAAGATGATATCAGTCATATATTGGTCAACATTATCAAGGCAAACAAGACACTTCAAGAAAAGATTCAAGAGAGTGCGAATTCCAACATTATTGATGACTGGCACACAGTTCTCCAATACTATGTAGCTACTCAAGTGGATAATAAAATTCCTGGCGTAGCATCCGTCGCACAACGTTCTGGTCGTCCTTTAAAGTCAATCAAGGAACGTTTGAATGGAAAGGGTGGACGTGTTAGAGGAAATCTTATGGGTAAGCGTGTTGACTTTTCAGCTCGTTCAGTCATTACACCTGATCCTAACTTGTCGATTAGGGAGCTTGGTATTCCTCTCAAAGTTGCTAAAAATATTACAAAACCAGTTACCGTCAATGCGAACAATAAAAATTTCCTCATTACATTGGTGAGAAATGGTCCCGACGAGTATCCAGGTGCTAAAATCTTGGAAAAGAAAAATGGCGAACAAATTACCCTACGATATGCGGATAGAGAAAATATCCAACTTGAATATGGTGACATTGTTCACCGCCACATGATGAATGGTGATGGTATTCTGTTTAACAGACAACCTACCCTTCATAGAATGAGTATGATGTGTCATATAGCAGTTATTATGTTCAAAGGCGATACCTTTCGCATGAATGTTGCTGACACCAAACCATACAATGCCGATTTTGACGGGGATAGATTTTGTCCCCAACAGGTGACCGCTCAATAAGTTGTAGATATACTTATTGGGGAAAACGGTGTAAAGTCTACTAGTAAATGTATTTCATGTAAAGGTACATCTTACTAATATAATCATCTAGTCATTCTTTCAAACTAATATAAAAATAAAATTGCTCTAACTAATAATAATAAACAATATCAATATGGAGATGGACTTGATATTAAACAAAGATGAAATAGACAAAGTTGTTGGTGAAATATACAAAATGACAAATACTACAAATGGAAAACATTATATTGGTCAAACACGTAGTCACAGATTAAACCATAATAAATATAGACCTTTTGGATATTTAGGAAGATTCAAAGACCATGTACACGAAGCACATTCAAACAAGAAATATAATTCAAGGTATTTGAATTCAGCTTTAAGAAAATATGGTGAAGATTGTTTTACTTGTGAATTAATTCGTACTTGTAAAGTAAGTGAATTAAATGAACTAGAAAAACATTATATAAATGAATATAATTCTAAATTTCCAAATGGTTATAATTTAACTAATGGCGGTAAAGGTTTCACAGACGTGAATGGTGAATATACTTGGAGAACAGAAATTCCATCACAACGAATATATGAACCCCAACCAAAAAGTGAATACACAAAACAGTTGATTTCTAAACAGTTAAAAACATTCTATAGTAACAATGAAAATTGTGAAAAAAGAATGAAACGAGTACAGGAACAACATTTGACAAAAAAATATGACCGGTTTAAAGATGTAGTAATTGTTGATGATGATATTGATAAGTATATTCGTATTTTAAAAAATAACACGAACAATACTGAATATGTTCGCATCGTCATTAATAATAAAAGAATCACAACTTTTGTAGGAAAACATGAAAAAATAGAAGAAATAATAAGTAGAGCAAAAAAATTTATATTAGAATTGAAAGAATGGCAACGTAGCCAAATTGCGGGAAACTCTTTAGAGCCCTATACTACCACCCCATAATGGAAACATAATGGGGGAACACGGTTAATTGCCGTACCCAATGGTAAAAAAGTATAGGGATTAGACAATCCGCAGCCAAGCTCCTAAGTCCGCTATGATAGGATATGGAGAAGGTTCAGAGACTAGACGGTTACGGGTCTTACATGAAGGTTTAATCAACCAGATAAGGCACAAGGTATAGTCCGGCTTCTATGGAGACATAGAAGATTTTCGGAAATGAATTTACATATGCCTCAGGATGAAGAGTCCGAGGCAGAATTGAAAAATTTGGCAGCAGTGCCGTATCAAATAATTAGTCCAGCTAATAATGCGTCAATTGTAGGCGTGTTCCAAGATTCATTGCTTGGAGCATATCGTTTTACAAGACCAGATATAAATTTTGACCAAAAAGAGGCAATGAATCTACTGATGTCATTCAACAAAGTGGATGTTGCTGCATTAAAAAATAAAAAGAAAGTATCAAGTTTTGACATCTTGTCACAAATAATGCCACCCTTAACAATGAAATTTGGAAACAAATGGTTTGCTGATAGTGGTGAAGATTATAGCAAGTCAAATCATGTAGTAGAAATTGTAGCAGGAAAATATGTGCGTGGACAAATGGAAAAGGGTGTACTCGGTGGAGGTGGAAAGGGTCTACTTCAACGAATTTGTAATTATTACGGAAATATGGCATCTGCTGATTTCGTGGATAATTTACAAAATGTAGTGACAGAGTACATGAAAACCAGTGCGTATAGTGTTGGTATTAGTGATTTAATTGCGGATGCTGAAACAAATGAGAAAATTGCGCAAACAATTACAACAAAGAAAAAGGATGTCAAGAATTTGATTGATCAAACACATCTCGGTATATTCGAGAATAAAACAGGAAAGTCTAACGACGAAGAGTTTGAAACTCAGGTAACCAACATTTTAAATAATGCAACAAATGAGGCAGGTAAGATTGGACGTAAAAGTTTGGACAAAGGCAATCGTTTCGTTATTATGGTAAATGCTGGTTCAAAGGGTAGTGATATTAACATTTCCCAAATGATTTCATGTTTAGGTCAACAGACTGTAGATGGTAAGCGTATCCCATATGGATTTGAAAATAGAACATTGCCTCACTATACCAAGTTTGACGATTCGCCCAAGGCTCGTGGATTTGTTGAAAGTTCATTCATTTCCGGATTAACACCAGAAGAGTTGTTCTTTCATGCCATGGGTGGTCGAGTTGGTCTTATTGATACAGCGGTCAAGACATCTCAAACCGGATACATTCAAAGACGTCTTATCAAGGGTCTTGAAGATTTGAAAGTAGAATATGACATGACTGTTAGAAATAACAAGCAAAAAATTGTTCAATTTCAATATGGTGATGATGGTATTGATACAGTTCGTGTAGAAAACCAATTGTTATCATTAGTAGGTATGAGTTTAGAAGAGATTTATGCTCATTTTCATACACCTAGTGAGAGTGATAGTACAAGTGCTTTCATGACACCTTATACAAAGGGAGCAGTCGGTCGTATGAAAAAGCAAAATAATGAATTATTGGCAAAAAGCAAGTCATATATTGAGTATATGATTGAGGCACGTGATAATATTGTAAAGAATATTTTCAAAAATACTGACGCTAAAATGGTACATATTCCAGTTGCCTTTCAACATATTATTAATAATATTCAAGGCTTACAACACATTAACAAGAATTCAATGGTAGATATTACTCCGTTTGAAGCTTATACTTTAATTGAGAATAATTTCAAAAATCTTGAAAAGATCGTTTACGCCAAGCCTACAGAATTGTTCAAGGTAATGTATTATTTCCACTTGTCTCCTAAGGAACTCTTAACAGTGAAACGATTCAATAGAAAAACACTCATCAGTTTATTAGAGATGATTACTACCGTTTATAAGAATGCTATTGTCGCACCTGGAGAGATGGTGGGAATGATTGCAGCACAATCTATAGGTGAACCAACCACTCAAATGACCCTGAATACGTTTCATTTTGCGGGTGTAGCATCCAAGTCCAACGTGACACGTGGTGTGCCAAGAATTGAGGAAATTCTGTCTTTATCTGATAATCCAAAAAATCCATCCGTTACAATTTACATTCCTAAGGAATTGGAAGGAAGTCGTGAAAACGCACAGAAACTTATTCCAATGATTGAACATACAAAAATGAATGAAATAGTCAGTTCCGTTGAGATTTGTTTTGATCCAGACGATTTAAATAGTCTTATTGAAGAGGATGTCGATACATTAACACAATACTATGAATTTGAACGTATGGTAGACCAATGTGGTGGTTTAAATATTGGTGATAATAAGGAAAAATCCAAATGGATTATTCGTATGGAAATGGACAAGGAATCAATGCTTGAGAAGAATATTACTATGGATGATATTAATTTCGCAATCAGCAATAGTTTCAATGATGAGATATCATGTGTATATTCCGATTACAACTCCGACAAATTGGTATTTAGATTACGTCTTAAGAATTTATTATCAAGTGGTGCTACGGCTAGAAAAAAAGCCTTAGGGAATGTGAACCCACTTGATCAATCTGACGAGATTTATTTACTAAAAAATTTTCAAGATAATCTTCTTAATAATATTGTTTTAAGTGGAGTTAAAAATATTGGTAAGGTGATTTTGCGTAAGATAACAGATACAGTTGTTAAGGAAGATGGAATATATAATAAAAGAGAAAGTTGGGTTCTTGATACTGTTGGTACAAATCTACTTGAAATCTTATCACTTGATTATATTGATGTAACGCGTACAGTTAGTAATGATATTCAAGAAATCTATCGCACATTTGGTATTGAAGCAGCACGAAATGCTATTTTCCAGGAACTTACTGAAGTGATTGAATTCGACAGTACTTACATCAACTACCATCATCTTAGTATGTTGTGTGATAGAATGTGTTATAATTCCAAGATGACCTCCATCTTTAGACATGGTATTAACAATGACAATATAGGTCCTATTGCCAAGGCATCTTTTGAAGAAACACCTGAAATGTTCTTAAAGGCAGCAAGACATGCTGAATTGGACCCTATGCGTGGTGTATCGGCAAACGTAATGTGTGGTCAACAAGGTTATTTTGGAACATCAGCATTTCAAGTTTTGGCTGACATTAATGCGATGATATCACAAGAACCAGTTGACGATGAGGAAGATGAAGATGGAAATAAAATCATTGATGATGCGTTTGAAGGAACTAGTGGTTCGGGTGAGAAATGTAGTGTAAATCAATTAACTATTGATACAAATACACTCAATATAAAAAATATAGACCTTGGTGATAACGATGATGATTATGATATCGAATTTTAAGTAAATTGTGAATAAACAAAATATCATAAAAATATCATAAAAATATCATAAAAATATCATAAAAATATCATAAAAATATCATAAAAATATCATAAAAATATCATAAAAATATCATAAAAATATCATAAAACATACGCCAATCATGTATTAATATAAATTAGTATAAACATAATTTTTTTATATAAAATAAGTTATGTTTACATTTGAAAATATATTTAATAGAGTATTACAGAGTGAAAACGATAAAAGTTCGAGCAAATATCCGTATTCAAAAATTTTATTATTTACAACATATTTTACACCAAATATATTGAAACCTAGCAATGCTTATTCATGGGATAAATATATTAAATACAAATTTTTTATATTGAATAGTTTACTACATTATAAATATATTTATATTAACGACCGTGATAGGATAGAAATGATGTATTTTTTTTCTACTGTTCAAAAACATATGATGGCTCTTTATCGTTTTAAAAATATTTGTATGTTCAAAATAAAAAAATATTTGGCACAACAACAGGATTTACAATTTAATTTGTTGAGTGAAACATTACCGAAATATACTATAGATATTATCCAAGGAGGTATAAAACATCAATTTTCTATTTTCGATTTGATACGTATTATAAACACATCATTGTCATATGAATATAATTTTTTTACAGATCCAAAGGAAATAAAAAATCCATGGAATAATATACCATTTACTAAGACAAATTTATATAATATATATTTATTTATAGACAATATAAGCAAAACTACATCTATAAGAATGCCTATATTATTTTCACGATTTTTTCAAAGCAATTTTTGCTTACAGCATTTTGAAGATCATAACCAGTTAATTATTAAGAAATATATTATAGAAAATTGTCATACTAATAGTAAAGTAAAAAAATTAAGTCATATATATAATATGATTGAAATATTCAATAGTAAACGTGTTAATAATCGCATTAACATAGACAATGGATTTCCTGAGAATAGATTACTTGAAGTAATGGAACCATATCTTAAGTTTTATTTATTGGCTAATTATTCGTATGATGAAGACATACTGATTAAACAAAAAAAAATATTAAATAATAAACTCAGGTTATTTCATACAAACAATCCATTCTTTGGACGTAAAATTATTACTTTACAATTACGAAAATTATATTATGTTAGCTGTTTGTATTATAACGAGAATAGACCTATGTTTTTACCAGGTAATATATATATCCCCCCACCATCACTTATATCATTAACTGATAGATGTTATTATATAGATAAAACTGTTGATGCTATATATACTCCGCTACCTGATTTTGAAAATTATAATAATAAAAATAAAAATAAAAATAAATTGACTATGAATATAACTGGTATACTTCCAATTATAAGAAGTCATGTATTTACAATGGAAGACTTGAAAATTATAAACGATAAGTATTGTAATCACATACATACTCCATACATAGAGTCATTTGACAATGTTGATACAAATTTTGTCGACGAATATAATGAAGAGACAACGATTGATAATACTCTTACCCTTGATGTAAATGATTTTAATCAATTAAACCAATTGGTTGACATGTTAAATATAGAACAATTACAAAATAATAGCGAAGAACTGGATGATGACGATGACGATGGTACAGAATATGAAGAATTCGTTGACGATGATTCAGTATAATTTAACAATTAAATAATAATTTTGAATATTCATATTATTATTTATTTACTATTTCATATACTATTATTCTTGTACAGGTTCTTGTACAGGTTCTTGTACAGGTTCTTGTACAGGTTCTTGTACAGGTTCTTCATCTATCGTTTTATTGTAAGATTGTAATAAGGTAATTAGATTATTTTGTTGTTCGACTATTTCACTTTGAATAGATTTCTCTGGCAATTCTCGTATTTCTAATAATGCCTCTTTACTCTTATTAATTAAAAGTTTGTATTTTGGTAAGGTATTCTTATATTTATTAATACCAGAAGTTCTAATAATATATGTTTTTCCATTTTTTATATTCATGGACAAATATTCACGATTGTTTTCATGATACATATTTGGTGCGATAAATGTAATTGGTATATCGTATACAGTTGATATTATCATTAAATCAAAGTTCGTAAGATGATATGTTTCATTCATAATCAAATTTTCAATTGTTAAATTCCCATTGGATATTTCTTTGGATTGAGAAATATAACCATAATAATCAAACATGTTTATTAATTCTGTAGGATAGGTTACAAATAATTCTTCGTATTTTTTTATTAATGCCAATTTAATATCATTATTATTAACTAATTTTGAAAATGTATTATTTATTATCGTGAGAGCTACATCAAAAGTACATATAGAACTTTCATTTGAAAAAATAACATCTTTATAACCGCCTCTAAATTTCATTTTTAATTTTGAAAATACAGCCTTAATTGCTGTTGAACATGTATGATATATTTTGATTTGTTTTGTACCAGTATTAGATGATTCTATTATATTTTCTACAGTACTATCATTCTCTATTGGTTTAATAATCTCACTAGATACGGGGAGAACATATTCGTTATCATATTTTTGACTTTTATTTGGTTCAACATTATCATATGAATTAAATGAAATATATTTACTAGCAATGTCTGGTACTAAATCATCAAAATAATCACTGGTTAATAATGATTGTAATAGAATGATTTCATCTTGTTTTAAATCATATTTTATATCTGTAAATGAAAGAAATACCTTAGTTTTGAACATAAATTGCTTTATTCTGTTGTAACGAATTAATTCGTCGGCTAACTTACTATAGTATACATGTTCGTTATCTATTTGACTTAATAAATTCATTTTTGGTATAAGAATAATCTCACCCTTTTCCAAACTATCTTCTACATTTTTTATATTTGTTTCGGTTGTTTGAATAAACATGACATTGTCTGTCATAATACGTTTTAACAATATTATCAGTTTTTCTAATTGTAAATAATAAACCATATGTCCTGAGTCAGCTATTTTTTTTATTTCATCTCTAATTTGTTTATTTTTAAAATTATTTAATAATGTTCTCAATTTATTTCTAAAAGCGTTATATAATTCTGTTTCTAACTTTATTTTTCGAACAAATTTTTCCCGTTCTTCATCTATTTTATTGCTAGTTTGTATTGTTTTGTCTACTTGATAAAAATTCTCATCATCTATAACATGTTTAATACTTTGATCTGTATCTTGCTCTGGTTCTACTAGAGGAATAAATTGGTTCGTTTCCGTTAATAATCCTACAATTAATTTATCTTCTAAAATTTTCACAATAGGCTTACATAATATTTCTTTATTCGTTTCATCACTTATCATTTTTAAAAATTGTAAATTTTCTTCCAATGTGAGATACTCCTCGTCGTTATTTAAATCCACTAATTCATAGGATGATACTATTCCAGATGGAAAGCACGGAATAAATCCTGACTTTGAATTTTTTTCTACATGTAATCCTATCACTTTGTCGTCATAATTTACAACTAATCTATTAATTATGATTTCATACTTATTTAAAATATTAATAGATTGTTGAAGTGTAATGTTTCGCTTGAAACGTATTTCTTTATGTTTATAATTATTGGGTAAACTTAATAATGGTTTACACATGGATGTATATATATCTTGGATTGTATTCGTAAGTTTTTTCAAGTTGGGTACTTTGGATATTAATTCGGGTGTATATAATTTGGTTGTTGCTAGACTAACATTGTTTGTCTTTGATTGATCTATTACAATATAAATTGGTTCAAAGTATTCATATTTTTGAATAATAAGTACAGTCTCCTTTGTTGGGTCATATTTGGATATAGAATAGTAATTGGTAGGACATATTATATTGATATTCGATGTGGTATCATCCAATGGTAAATTAAGAATAACAAGATTTACTCCTTTCTCAAACAACAATTTATTAGGTTGACATATTAAATCCCATAAATAGGTATAATCAATATGACTGTCTTCCGATTTTAAATATGTTATGAAATTTTGTATAGCACTTGCTATTTTTTTCAAATGAATTGGATTTGAATCTTTTAATTTCAAATATACTTGAGATTCTTTCATTTGTTCATCATAATTCAGGTCTACTTCATTTAAATTCTTACTTTGAAATTCACTAATTAAAGAACCATTTTGAAGAGTGACAAAATTATCGGGGTTTAATAACGGGATTATTTTATCAATTATAAATTCCTTGATAGAGAGAGTTTTATTTTCATTTTTTTCAGAATATATGTCTGCTATACAAGATATAAATGATTTATTTTTATTATTTTCCATTCCTTTTCTTAAATAACATGGTTGTTGTTTTTTCAAATTCTTATTTATATTGCTTATTTGACATTTTTTATTATCAGTATCAATGAATTTTTGAACAATAAACGGTAGATACCCAAATCTATTTTGTTCTAATGGATACTTATCGGGACCTTTTATATATTCATCTACTTCTAGTTTCTGTCCAACAACCTTTTGTGTATCAATTCTATCAGTTTCATCATCATTTATTTCATCATCATTTCTTGTTTTATCTTGATTACACTCTTGTCTTCTTTTTATTTGAGCTGGTTTATCCCAGGCTTTAAAACAACAAGGCACACAAGCACCATCTGGATGTACGTCTTTCTTTAAGAATCCAGGGTTTAAATTGACATGATTACCATCATTGTCTGTATGGTATACAGGATCTGTAAATTCCCATATATTTTTCCCACTTGGTACCTTTTTTGATTTTTGAGGAATGACTTCCCCGTGTTTTCCACTTGTCACTTCTTCATTTGTTAAACTGACATTATTTTTCAAATCCCAATACCTTGGGCAAATATACCAATATTGCTTTTCAGGATCAGTTCCATATTTCATTGCTTGATCATACGAACCTGGATGTTCTTTGTCGATTTTTTCTTTTTCTTCATCCGTTAAAATAACTGGTTGACGACGTTTATTCCACGGGCACACTCGTGAATAAGCACTATATTTGCCATCTGATTCAGTTAAGAATAATGTAGGCTCTTTCTCATGCATTGCCTTAAAAAAAGGGTTAGGATCTGCTATAGGCATACCAGTAATATCTTTTTCTAATTTATCACTTTCGTCAAGGATAACTAATTTAACCTTTTTTATCTTTTTTGCTGTATTATTGTTAGTATTTTTTTCATCATTCATTCCACCGGTTAGTTCTACATCAATAACATCATCTTCTAGTTCTACGTCAATACCATCATCTTCTAGTTCTACATCAATACTATCGTCATCTAGTTCTACGTCAATACCATCATCTTCTAGTTCTACGTCAATACCATCATCTTCTAGTTCTACGTCAATACCATCATCTTCTAGTTCTACATCAATACCATCCATGTCATCGTCATCATCGTCATCATCGTCATCATCGTCATCATCGTCATCGTCAAACAAAAAATCTAATACATTCACAGATTTATCAACTGCTTTTGATGCTGATTCACCAAATGTTAAATTTTCAGCAACGATAGCTACAGGTATATTTTCAGTAAGTCCTTTTTCAGATGGAGCTATAATTTCGTCAACCTCCTTATCTTTTTCAACCTGATGGGTTTTACATAAACCATCAATGGTAGATAGATCAACATTTGTTGTTTCTGGTTGTTGAGTTATGCGAATTAACGAATCTATATAAACAGGTATTTGCGACATATAAAATATATTATTGATATTTTCCATTTCAATTGTGATATTTTGCTTGAACGAATCTTGTGTTATTTTTGTCAAAAATCCAGGATTATTTTTTATTTTTAAACGACGACGTTTATTTAATGACTGAACAACTTGTAAATTATTTAATATATCTGCTATTTTCAATTGTGCCTCATTTTCACTTAGATCAAAATTATCCATCAATAATTTGACAATATCTTCATCTTCATTTGCTCTATTCATTAACTCGACAATAAATGCTTCCTGACTATCCATTTCATTAAAATTGGAAACACGTTTATATCTCATAACAATTCCTTTTTTCAATTCACCTACGAGTACATTGAATACACTTGAAACGCATCCCAATAAATTGTTTACATTTATGTTTTTATCAATAGAAATATATGAATAATACCGTATATTATTAATTTCAATATTTTTTTCGTAAAAACTTTGAAACATTTTCATTTCATATCCACTTGATTTTAAGTATTTTTGAACAACTTCAATGACCGGATTTACTGATTTAATAACCAGTTTTTCAATATTAACAATCGATTTTGTCTCTTTGAAATTAATCTTTACATAAACATTGGCAAAATTATCAAATTCAACTACAATAGGTATTTTCTTTCCTTCTTCTATATATTCTATATAATAAGACACTCGTTTTGATTGTCCAAGTGTTTTTACTAATTTTGTGACAGCCGGTTTTGATAGGTAAGGAATTTTTTTACCATTTTTCGCAATTTTATTACAGTATATACGATATATATTTTCTTGTTTTGTTGATGGATTGTATTTTACAAGAGGTATTTGTTTAGTACTATGTATTAACTTGAAAATAACCTCGAGAGGAACATTAAATTCAACATCTTGAATGATGGCAAATTCTATCATTTGAATTCCTTGTTCAATATATTTCAATTCACTTGTTCTATTATCATATACATCATGAAACATGTTAATATTATCAGTTTGTTTTTTAAAGTTGTTGGTAATTAACTTTTTATTTTCATTTAATAATTCATATTTTTGACTGTGTAGGTCAGTTTCACTCAGGATTTGTTTGTTACTTAAGAATGGATAATAGACTTTACTTGTAGTTGACTGTGATATATTTTTAGAGACTACGTCTTTAAACACGTCATTTGCTAAACAACAGTAAATGGTATTGTCTAGTACAAATCCACTGGTAAGTAATAATTCTTTATTTGTTGTAGTTATTAAATTATCCGCATTTGTATTGAGTAATTTATCGTAGGTAATTAATCGAAACGGATTGATAGTATAACTATATATATTTTCCCCTGTAATAAATCGTTGACCTATTGGTAAATCGACTAATTGAGGTTTTGACACCAAATTCAAGGCAATGACATCATCATACGAATATACATCTTTTATAGGAACCTCATCTACATTTATACCATTTATATTAGAGAGAAATTGGAATAAAATATCTTGTCTTAATGTTAATTTGCCATTTTGTGTAAGACGTTCATATATTTGCGAATTATCCAACCTTTGAATTTGTTTTGAAAATAAATATATTTCATCAAATGAAATTTCTTTGGAATATTGCTCATTAAAAGCAATTATTAACTTCTTTTTGATTGTTTCTATGGTATCATCAATATATAGAGTTTGATTTGAAAATTTAACATCAATATTTTCTTGTACAATCATATCAAGTTGGTCTTTACTAAATAATCCATCAAATAAAACATTCTCTTTATCTTTCATAAATTGTTCATTTACGTTATTATCTCCTTTGTCACCAAAAAAAATAGTTATATTTTTTTTATTTGTTTGATCCAAATATATTATTTTGAATATATCGGTCATGTATATAAAATAAAAATATTATTTTATATACAAATTAATCCAGTAACTTATTGTCTTATTACTTGAATAAACTGTTATATCTATACATGAAATGGTAAAATAACAAATATTACATATCATAATATGGATTATCCGTAATATCCATACCACAATAACCTTCTGGTTCTTTTTTATAATCAACTGGTGTATATATTTTCAACTCTACAGCGTTTTCCAATAGGAATTTAAAATTATTCCAAAATTCTTCAGAGTGACCTACACTTAACGTCATTATATGAGCTATTTCATGAATAGCTACAAACATGAGTGTATTAGAATCTATCAAATTATTATTCTCTTTTTTTTTCTTATTTAAACAAAAGGCTAATTTCTCTCCCTTGTTCTCGCTATAAGCAGTATATTCACTTGTTGGTAACGTTTCTTTCACGGTAGTGGGATTGAAATTGTTTACTAATCTATCTACATTTTCACGTTTTGGATATCGTTGGCCAACGTTTTCAACCAGATATCCTAATTTTTCTGTAGTCCTAGCTAAAAGATTGGATGCTTTTTGTATATTTTCTCTCTCTCTCACGCAATATTTTTTTCCATCCACAGTGGATACAATACATCTAAGATTGAAAACGTCAGAATCAGAATACATTTTTAAAGCAATTAGAATAATAAATAATATAATTATAAGTCCAAACATATTAATATGAATCTTCATCTATAATAAATTAATATAATATAAATTATGATAATTTATTGATTCTTTTTGGTAATATATTTTGTCAAACTAATCTACACAAATGGTAAAATGGTAATTATACATTCTATTTATTGCTTACCTTGACCAATCTCAAGAGGAACACGCATGGTATCAGGAGAAATAGTAGTATTATTCCATGGACCAACATTTGTTTGAGGATTGGCTGGCTCAGAACGAAGTTGTAAATTAGCATTTCTCAAAGTATTTCCAATAGTATCAATACCCATATGGTAACCAGAACGAAGAAGGTTAACATTCTCCAAGTCACCTGAACCACTTGGGTTTAATTGTGCCCATTGACTGTTGGTGTCCTTGGGTAAAAGCTCACTAGGATCGACAACGGCAGACTTGGAACATGATGGAGGTAATCCTTGACTAGAAGTAGACATACCTGTAGCAGGAGCATAGGTCTCGTTTTGACCTAATGGTTGAGAAGGTTCAACACCACCATTTTGTTGAGGACCGGGTGCATGTTGTGCGTTGTACATTTCTTGTGTATCACGACTAGTCATTTGCTCAGGACCCATAGCTTTATTAGTGCTATAAGATTTAATTAAAAACATTAAAAAGAAGGCACCAATTAAAAGGATAACAATATGTTCGACCTTAAGTTTTTTCAAATTCTTCAAGAAGTCCATTATATAAAATAAAGGATAAAATATTTTTCATAAATAGAAACATATTTTACATTAATTACTTTTCATTCTAAAGCTTTCTAAAGGTTTCTAAAGAATCAATTTAATTCTTCTATAAATTCGTTTATTTCATTTTTTACAGAATCTACATCACTCTCTATTTCACTTTCATATTCTGTGGATTCATCACTATCATCTAGACTGTCCAACAAATAGGTATTTTTGATTTTTTTTGCTTCTAAATAATGAGTAATAGAAGCTTTTTTGTGCTGTTTTGCTTTTTCTTTGGCAATTTTGTAAATTTCATAATATACTTCATTTGGTTTTTTTAGATTTATATTTGAGTTGTCGTTACTAATATTTATATTATTCGTAATATCTTCTAAACCATTTACATATTCTAAAGAACCGTTTACCTCTTCTAAAGAACCGTTTACCTCTTCTAAAGAACCGCTTACCTCTTCTATTTTTTTTATTTCTTCTAAAGAATTATCTTTGTCTATTTCTTTATTTGGTATTACAATAGAATCATTATCGCTATCATTACTACTTTCGGCTAAAGTATTCATAATATTTGTCTGTAATCCTTTTATTGAATCATCCTCTGTTTCATGTTCCTCTAAATTAGTATACAACCTGGTTGAATCGCTAGTTTCTGATAAAATATCATTGTTCTCATGTTTTACTTGTTTATTAATTACATCATTTTCGGTTTCAATTAATTCTGTATGTAATTCTTTTTCAGGCGAATCCATTACTATATCAGTTGTCGTATCATTATTTAATAAATTAGAATCAATTGTATTATCCATTACTTCTAGAGGACTACTATTGCTATTGTCGATACTATTACTCTTGTTAACATCAGTTGTTCGCTTTATAATACAAGAATTAAAGATCGGTTTGTTATTTAATAACATAATTTGCTTCCCTACTAATTCTAATTGGAAATTTCTAGCTGAAAATTTAATACCTTGAACTTCTAAACATGGAATGATGGTATGAGTTTCATTTAAATCTTGAATCGGTATTATATTTTCATTTTCATCATAAACGTTACAACGATATTGAGAATTCATTGTTTTATTTTTAGGAACATTGAATCGTATTAAATGAAATTTGCCACCTTTAAATGACCTACATACAGGGTTGAAAAAATTTTCAATATCCTCTTTATCCATTTCATTTTGAAACCACAATTCTCTCTTTTCGTAAATTAAATTTACTAAAGTTTCTTCTAAATGTTCAAACCATTCCACAACTTCATAGTCATCATTTGTAAACATCAAATCGATATATGCCTTTTTATTCGTTTCGTTTAATCCCTGTTTCGTAAAACATTTGGGTAGTTGAATATAGAGCGGGGACGTATTACATTTAATTTTTGTGAAATAAGCACCTCCTTGAACCGATATTGGTTGTGAAATAGATATTTGTGAAAAATCAAATTTACTATCTGTAAAATGTATTTCTTGTTCCATTATTAAAAATTATAGATAAAATATAGCGGAAAATAACACGCTAAATATATATTTTTATTTTATACGTTAAAGTAATGAAGGAACAAATAATTGAGCAGTGTCTATCTGTTTTAGGAAGAGAAGATGTTAAAAATGAAATGAAGGAATTTTTCAAACCCTTAATTAGTCTCATTATTCAGGAAATATATCCTTATATATATTTATCTTTAATATTCGTTATTATTAGTTTTCTGTTAATTTTAGGCATATTTTATTTATTGGTGCGTAGCAATTTAAAAAATTGGTATTTAAAATAATATTATCTAATCATTTAGTATATAATGGCAGGAATTATGCGTATGGCTCAACCAGTTGGTGATATTAGTAGTGCTGTAAAGGCCGCTTCATCCTTAATGGACCAAACAATGTCTGGAGGCAAAAAACGTCGTCACAGTAAATCGAGACGTTCCAAATCCAAGCGTACCAAGTCTAAACGTTCAATGAAAAAATCTGCTTCACGCAAAACCAAAAGACGTTCTAAGACCCATAAAAAGAGACGTTAAACATAAAATATTTTATATCTAATATTGTATAAAATATTTTATCATAATACTGTATAATGACAACTCATACAACTTCACCCGTCACTAATTCTAGCGAATCAACTAGTGGTACAACCTATGTACAACACCAAGTTGCTGTAAAAGGTTATCCTAGCCCTCAATCTGGTGGCAAAAAACGTCAATGTCGTAAGTGTAAAAAATCACACAAGATGTGTCATTGTGGTTCCAAATCTATGCGTAAAAGAAGACGTTCTCGTTCTTCCAAAAAGGGCGGATTTTTACAACAAGCTTTAGTGCCTTTTGGATTATTTTCTTTACAAAAACGCACACAAAAAAGACGTTCTGCTAAGGCTCATGGAAAATCCCATAAGAAATACAGAAGTTCTAGAAGCTCTAGAAGCTCTAGAAGCTCTAGACGTTAAAATTCTACACCTAATCAATTCGGTTAATACCTCACATATATTATTGTGGAGTATTTACCATCATGTTAGAATATTCTATTTCATATTGACTCTCCATACTATTAGTATTCATAGAATCATTAGCATTATGTATTTTTTTGTCACCATATCTTTTATTTTTGATATAGTCACCACAACTACCGCAATGGTCTTCATTAGAATAATCTACAATTAAACCTTGATTTTTATTTTTATTTATATGCGAGGACCATCTTCCAAGAGGAGTATTTACTTTTTTACCAGCATTCACTATTACATGTTTTAAATGAGAAATAGTAATTCGGGTAGCAATTGACATTGTGTATAATAGTATATTATTATATCTATTTATCTATTTATTAATTTCAACTTTATTTTTACATAAAGATATTTTGTCTAATAATACAATAATATGGAAAACTTTCAAGGAGATATAAAAAAATGGGTTTCATTAGATTCTCAGTTAAAAATATTGAATGAACAGACGAGAGAAATACGCAATGAACGCAACAATTTAGCCGATACTATTTTTGATTTTGTAGATGAACATAATTTATCTACATCCACGATTAAGATTAGTGACGGTAAGCTAAAGTTTGCGCAGAATAAACAAACCGCACCGATTACTCTAGGGTTTTTAGAAGGATGTCTAACTGATTTATTTCATGACGAAGCAAAGGTTGACCAAATTATGAATTATATCAAGGAGAAGAGAGAAATTAAAATGGTTCCTGATATTAAGCGGTATTATAACAATTAATTTATGTTCGTATTATGTATATGGATTATAGTAATTTTGGTATAAATGATTTAGTATTTAATACAAATAAAAATGGGGATTTGATGGGTGGTGGATTTGTCATTCAATCGGAGTTATTAAAGGATACTATACAGTCTGGTCAAGAATTACCTTCACAATCAGGTGGTAGTGTCGTCGATGGTGCTAGCAAAGTATTATTAAATACTTTTAAGGATTTAGCAGTCCCTGCAGGGTTATTTTTCACACAAAAACAGGTACAGAAAAACAATACTATCAAGTATGAACATAAGACTGAATCTATAGGAGAGGGTATATATGACAAACTATTGGGTATGTTAGAGCCTAGTAAGAGGAAGTTACATGGTAGAAAAACGAGAAGCAAGAGAGAAAATAACAAGAAAAAGACGCGAAAACAGCGATAAATTTGAATGAGGTATAAAATATTTTGTTTTTATTATATATAATCATGATGATGAATTCACGATTAATCGGTCATGTGGCTTTATTGTCAAAAACATTTGCTATTTTATCATTGTTATTTCTAGATTTAGTAAAAAAAATAAAGTTACCATTGTATATTCCTTTATTATTTGCACTAAGTGGATTAGGATTAGGTGTTATTCATCAATATGATGACAAAATAGAAAAACCAATATATAATTATCATTCTCATAATATGATAATAGCCGTATTTAGTCTTATAGTATTGATTAAAAAATTAAATTAAAAATTTAGTTATGTAAATACTCGGTAGTTGGCTCTAATATATAATAATACAGAACAAATATTTTTATAGGGTGTTATAATCTTTATAAAAATATCGCATGAAATGAAATGGTGGATCTGTCTGATTATGTATTAACGTGAATTATACAATTCATTGTATTTTCTGCGTTCTTCCATTTGTATTTTACTACGTATTTGTTGTTGCTTTTCATCCATAGCATGTATTTTTTGAATACGCTCTACCGTATTTTCATATCTTAATTGAGGTTTTAATTTGGCTTGTTCCGCCTTGTAATTATCTATGTCCTTCATATGTTGTTCTGCCAATTGTTTTTTTAGTCCTTCTTGAACATTTGTTAAATCTAAATCCATTATACCTTTATAGCCCTCAATAATATCTTTTATTCGGTTATTGTATCGTTTATTCATGCTCTTACACCTGTGAAATATTATTATATAATTAGTAATAATAATATTTTATTTATTAACATCATCTTTATTCGTAAATATATAGGTAATTGATTTCAATAAAATTGAATGATTTATATTATTATATAGATTATAATAAATTACAACATCATGAAAAAAAATTCAATTACTGATATACGAGACTTTTATCACCATAATGCTAATAACGAAAACGAAAACGAAAACAAAATCGTAAATAATATAACAAATGGAAATATACAACCAAGTGCTAAAGGCAAAAGATGGACGGATGAAGAAGACTCACAGCTATTAGATGAATTAAAAAAAGAAATATCTATTCCAACTATTGCGAAAAATCATAACAGAACCTATGGAGGGATTAAATCACATATTCTAGAAATTGCTTGTAAAATGATGAATAATCATATTCCGATGGAAGAAATTATACAAAGCACAAAACTGGATGAAATTCAAATTAACGAGGCAATGGAGAAAAAAAAATATTATCAACAAAAAACGCAAGTTAATAGGAACGTAAAAGCACAGGAAAAGGCAGAAAAGGTATGTGCAAAGAATGAAAATACTGAACATAAGAATGCTAATACGTCATCTGACGAAGTGAAACATACAGATACTAGAAATAGTATGACAAAGCATTCTTTATCCATAGAACAATCATGTGCTTTACAACAATTTGAAAATGGTGATAATCTATTCATTACTGGTGAGGGAGGGACTGGAAAAACATTACTTATTCGTCACTTAGTTAAATCATCTATTCATCACGGACGTAAAATACAAGTATGTGCTATGACTGGCTGTGCAGCTCTTTTATTAGAATGTAATGCTCGCACAATTCATTCATGGAGTGGAATACGATTAGGAAAAGGAGAAATAGAAGATATTATAGAAAGTATTGTTTATAATCATGTGGCTAGAAACGCTTGGAGAAATACTGATGTTCTTATTGTAGATGAAGTAAGTATGATGTCAAAACGTATATTTGAACTATTAAATATAGTCGGCAAGCGTCTGCGCAAATGCTATTCAAAACCATTTGGTGGATTACAAATAGTATTTGTTGGTGATTTCTTTCAACTACCACCTGTATGTGTGAATAATGCTCAAGAAGGAGAAGAAATGTTCTGTTTTGAATCGGACGAGTGGCTACACACATTTCCAATGGATAATCATATCGTATTAAAAACTATGTTTCGTCAAGATGATTCCGTGTTTCGCAGAATCCTCGGTAATATCCGCATGGGAAATGTTGTTACAGAAGATGTTAATGTTCTCAAGAAATATATAAATAGGACATTTGATTCTGAAAAATATCAGGGAATTATTCCTACAAAATTATATCCTACAAAAAATAAAGTGGATAATGTGAATAGAGAAATGTTTCAGCAATTAAAAGGAGATAGTTACACATTCCAATTTGTTACTAGGAGTAATTGTGATAAATATATGGATGGTTCTGATAAAGAAATTCCTTCAAATGTATTATCCAAATGTCGCAAAAATTTAACTCCAAAAAAAATGGAATTTGAAAGTGCTACTCTCGCTAATAATAGCCCTTGTGTAAAAACACTTGAATTAAAAATAGGTGCTAATGTGATGTGTACTGTAAATTTGGATATTGACAATGGTATTTGTAACGGTTCAATTGGAAAAGTAGTTGATTTTATTGAAGATTCTAAAACACAAACCAATTTGGTTCCGGTGGTATTGTTTTCAAATGGACATAAAGTGGCTATGAGTATAAAATATTGGCAATCCGAAGATTATCCTACAATCGCAGTTGGTCAATATCCACTATGTCTTGCTTGGGCTATGACGATTCACAAGATTCAAGGAGCAACTCTATCAATGGCAGAAATAGATATAGGTAGAGGAATCTTTGAATGTGGACAGACATATGTAGCATTATCACGTGTGAAAAATATGGAGGGATTATATCTTTCCAACTTTGAACCCAACAAAATCAAAACGAATAAAAAGGTTAAACAGTTTTACCAAAATATTCCTGAAGTAGAATATGAAGTAGAGGAAGAGGAAGTAAAAGATGAAGATGAAGATGAAGAAGAAGAAGATGAAGAAGATGAAGACGAAGAAGAGAAAGATAAATTATTACAGACAGATGAATATATATATGGTATTGTAGATGATTTTACAAAATTTACAGCACCTATCTAGTAATAATATTTATATTTATATTTATATTTATAACTGTAACTGTAAAATAAGGGAAATTAAAATTATTTATAAAAGATTTTTATATGGTTAATACTATATAAAAATCGGTAATTGAAAAGGTGTAAATCAAATTAAACTCCAAACACTTTTATTAAAGGGAGAAACCAATATTTCAGGTATTTTTCTTCTCCAATAGTCCACTTGTTTCTCCTCTTTAATATCCTCCATTGTTTTTGGATATAGGGGTTCTGTTTTCATCATGGCCATCTCTGTATCAGTAATCTTGGGTTTATATCCAAAACAATTTGCACCGAATTTTACATTTTGATTCGCAATAAATCCGCCATTAATACCAGCGCGTCCACAATCATTTTCATGACCTTTTATGGTTTGTAATTTATTCCAGGTTTTCTTCTGTGTAGGAAAAAGAGCTAATTGTTTGTCAGACCACCCATAACTACACCATTCAGCACCATTATCATATGATTTCTCTACTTCATCATACGTAGCTAATCGTGAACCATATGCTTTACACAATGATTCGGCATTATCATATGTATAATCATTACCAGGAATATGGAATACTTGTTTTTTTACTGTTATTTCTGGAACCGGTGCGACAGATGGTTCTGTTTGTTCAACTGTCAATTCTAATGAGGGTGTTTTTGTAAATAAATTCTTTAAATTAGCAGTTAAATTTATGTCAAAAAAGTATTGGAATCCATTTAACACAAGAATAGTTAATACGACACCACCCAATAAAACAGTTAACATATTGGTCGAACCACTGTTACCGCTATTTACATAGGTGGTTGATGACTCACTTTTTCCTAAACTGGAAAATAAAAGAATGAATAGTAAAAGTACTACTATAAATATTAACATCATAGGACCACCTAAACCTATTCCCATATTGTTTTTATTATTTTGTGAAGTAATTCCTCCAGTCTCGATTACTGGAACTCCTAATATTGAATCATATGACATAATCATTATCTATATATATTTATTCATTATTTAATTTTTTACGATAGAATAGACAATATCCAGATGTATTGTTTTTTCCATCAAAATTCACTTTCGACACATTTGTATCATTGAATAAATGCCATTCATTTACACTCTCTTTTTTAGTGCGAACTGTTGCTGTATAATGACCACCCATGGTTCCTCCACTATGATTACATACGCCATACAATTCATACTTACAATTCTTATTTTCATAACCTTCTACAAAATCACTTAAATCCAGTTCATCAACTTCAATATCGATAGACATTTGGATTTTTCTACCATCCGGTCTAAATCGCTTTAAATCTATCACCAATACTTTAGGTAGACTCCAAAATACAATCTTTCTCTCCGCATTTTCTATATTTTTTGTTTTTTCATTGAACCAACCATTTTCTCCTTCTAATTTCTCTCCTTCACAATATCTTTTAAAGCAATCATGAATGGTTGAACCCCCTTTTTCGGGCATTTGTAAATCTACAATAAAATAGGGTTCTGGCTTTATACTAACCACCTTGTTATTTTGAACTATTTGCGAAACGTGAATTCCATAGAATATGTCCAACATCTCTGAATATTCTTTACTATACATGGTTTTCATCATTTCATAACACGATTTTGCCATTTCATCTTTTTTAGATTTAATTTTACCAGTTATAACCATATCAACTTCTCTTCTCATTCCATTATGAAATGTCTCTAATATAAATAATAGAAATTCTGGCAAATCATTTTGAGCATAACCTGTAAATATGTCACGATTCTTTTCTCTGGCTACACATTGAATCGCTTTTACAAACCCCCCAGGTGAAATTAATTGGTCTTTTTGCCACATTAATTTTCTTAAATTATCCCATTCAACCAATAATTTTGAATCTAATAAATACTCTTTATTGTGATAAACAGACAGTTTATCCTTATATTTCCCACCATCTTTGTCTAAAAAATCATTCAATTCATATGTATGACTTAATACCTGCATACATGAATTAATAAAACAGGTATTGCCTAAATTAGCTAATCCGGTTAAACCATTACTTGTCATACTTATTAATATAAACAAAAAATGTTTAAACCAATTAAATTAAGATTTAAATATATTTATTTATGGACAGTATATAGATTATTATGGAGCCATTTAGAAACCGAATATTAGATATGTACAATGAACTTATTTGTTCATCTAACATGATTTTTAGGCAGACCAACAACACTATACAACAAATTGAAGGCGGACTTAGGGAAATGTTGAGAGCTGAGAATAATTTGAATAATTTGAATAATAATAATAATACACGAATTCCATTATTTACAGAGAATATACATCCTACTACACATGATTATAATTCATCCTATAGTTTTCCTTTAAATACATTGAGACAACACAATACTAGACAACCAAGTACTACTAGACAACCAAGTACTACTAGACAACCAAGTACTACTAGACAACCAAGTACTACTAGACAACCAAGTACTACTAGACAACCAAGTACTACTAGACAACCAAGTACTACTAGACAACCCGTTAATAGACATGCCCGTACAGCGAGTCAATATTATGATAATAGACCATCAACGTCTAGTATATGGACCCCTATTACAACAACCCGAACTACAACAACACCTAATGCTTATTTATTTAATAACTTATTTTCAAATGCTTTTAATGCTGAAAATTTAACACCAGTCATTGTAAGACCTACCAGAATACAAATAGAAAATGCTACTGAAAATATAATGACAGAAGATGTCTCTGGTAATATATGTCCTATAACACAATCACCATTTCAAGAAACAGATAGAATATTACGAATACATCATTGTGGACATTGTTTTATGGAGGATAGTTTACTTTCTTGGTTTGACAGAAGCGTATTATGTCCAGTTTGTAGATATGACATCCGTGAATATATTATACCAGAACATACGTCAAATATTAGTGATGAACATAGAAGCAATGATCAATCAACTGTTTCTAATAATGAAAATAATAATAATGAAAATAATAATAATGAAAATAATAATAATGAAAATAATAATAATGAAAATAATAATAATGAAAATAGCAATATGCATGATAGTGAACCAAATATTGAAAATTTGGTAAATACATTTACCGAACAAGTGACAAACACATTACGACAATATGTTACAAATAATATAACCAATAGTAATGACGATAGTGGAGTTATTAATTTCGAGTACGTAATACAGACACCTACAAATACATACACTACTTCATCACATCCATCGAATACAACTTCTTCCAATTTAACCAATTTATTTTTGAATAGTATTTCAAGAAATAATCCGGAAAATAATGAGGTGGATGACGATGTGGATCACGACACGGATGACGATGTGGATGACGATTGGAACAATATAGAGTAATTATTTGTGTATAACCAGTTATTGTAAAAACTATTTGAAATATAAATATAAAGATTACTGTAGTATATTTATATGTATGATACCTATTTCAATCTAATTATTAAATTTTTAAATAATATAAAATCAATCATTTTATTTTATCTAAGTTGGATTTTTATTCATTATGTTTGTTCACAATTATATATTTATTTTTGCGCCCCTTTTACATGGTATGGATTAATCGTATCACCTTTTCTAATCATGTCACCACATTGTAGTGCTTTTCGATGGGTAATATACGAAGCAGGAAATGTTTTATATGGTATGTGGTTAGCAATTGGTTCGTGGTTCATCGTGAATGTTTTAACCATAAAACAATAAGGGTATGATATATATGGATATACTACAGTAATGGTTACAAATATAATAAAAATATTTATATAATTTTTATTATAATTATATTCAATCTCAAATATTGAAAGTAACTTATATTCATAAATACTTTTCAACATTGTCATTCCGGAATATTATTCAAATGTGTATATCTAGTTTTATGATATATTGATTTTACATGGTTGTACTAGAGGAACATCATCCACCCTTCATGCCACCAATCTTAGGAATGAGTGAACTAGTGGGAGCGTCTCCTCCTCAGCCACCACGCATTTTATATCTACGCGATTTATTACGTCTTTTTTTAGAAGAATGCTTTTTGTGATGTGTCTTATGATGTGTCTTACTTCCTGAACGACGACGTTTGTGTGAACTATGTTTAACACTCTTGCCAAATAGATTGGGGAGAGAAATTCCAAATAATCTCATTATATAATTACAATAGATAATTGTTGACACGACAATAATAATTATTAACACGATAATCATTAAATTTACAAATAAAAATATAGAAGTTTTTCTATATTTTTATAGTTATAAATTATATCCTATACACATAAAATACTTATTCTTTCAATTCGCTATCTAAAGAATGTTGTAATACTTTTCATATTATTTTTCATGTTATCAGTTTCTCTTAAATATTTATCAAATAACAATGCCTTCACTTCCTTATTACGTAAATCATTTATTTTTGCGTTTAATTTTTCACCATCTTCCATGGTATTTTTCAAGGTATCCACCTTCATTTGAAAGTTCCGTTTCTGTCGTTTAAACGCATCTATATCTTCTAGAACCAAAGCAAATACCTGCTGAACCGGTTTCATGATTTGATTTGTAATATAGAACGAATAATTCGGTCGTATTTTGTTCTTTACAATATATTCCGGATGTTCAATCTTTTCACCTTGTAGTGCTGCTTTGTTTTTCGTCTCAATATATACAAAGGGTATTCTATCACCACTACTCGGTTTATTCCCTGGATCACGTCTACCCATTCTATCAGCCAATACTTTATGAGCTATTTGCTTTGGATTTTTATAGTTTGAACGTAGTGATTTGGTAATAATGAGTTTATCCATCGGATATTTCTCTTCAATGATGTTTTGTAAACTACTTTGTAAAAACTCCACAGCTTTTTGAATATTCTTTTCTTTCATCAATATATCAATAATTCCTCCATACACATCCTTTACAATTGGCGCATTGTCGCGACGCTTCAAGACAATTCCCATACTTTTACGACTTCCTTTATTTGGATCATTCTCATATAGCATTCCAACGTACCGCTTTTTTGAAAGAAGACAAAATGGCATGAATGTCTTTTCATACTCCAAATCATGTGGCTTCTTCAAAAATTTTGTCGCCATTTCACCAGCTTCCTTTGCTAATTCAATGGTGATTTCCAACGCCTTTTGACCACGAATTTCTTCACCATCTAATGTTTTCAAGTTAAATGTAAAGAATACAGAATCCGTGTCCCCATATACGTACTCAGCATTTGAATGAACTTTTCCAAACTTGGTCTCAACAATAACATCACCATATGTTTCTTCAATGACTCGTTGAGCATATGTCAATAACTTACGACCGGTTGAGGTACAAGAAGCAGCAACATCCTTCTCGTAAAATGTACTTGTCTTGGCACCACATTGACCATACAATGAGTTTGCTGTTAACTTATAACTAAGTTGTCGCTTATCCAAAATATTTTTCATAAATTCGTCGGTTTGTTGCGGAATCATTTTTCTCGTTGCTTTTCTGGAAGCCAATAATTCTTCTAAAATGGAAGGCATAATAGCCCGTCCTTCAGGAAATTGCGCGAAACGACACACTTTTGTTCCACTATGTGTTTTCTCTGATTTGCCTCTCGCATTAGAAATCCATTTAAATGTGTCATATTCTACATCTACGTATTCGTATCGGGGCAAATTATCATATATGAAATTTCCACTACAATCAGTGTCACCTGTTACCCGAATTAAATTACCATGTAAATCATATTCTTTGGTCCATACCTTACTATCATGTGACAAATTTTCACTAATCATAGATGATGGATATAGAGAACTATAATCTACACAAGCAACTGGATTGTCCAGATACAAATTACATTTGGGATCCAAAACAATAGCACCTTCATATCCGTCGTCAAACATTGGTTTTTCTAATACAGGCATAAGAGTCTTTTTTTCTCTACACTTTTTCGCAATATAACTTGTTAGTTTAATACCTTGTCCACGCATGACTAAGAAGTTAATAGGAACACTACAAATTTTGGACATTTCTGTATAACCAGTGATAACGTCTATTTTATTCATTAAATGATGAACTAGGTTACAATCCTGAATACAATATTTCGCAATGATGGCACGTTCATCTGGACCTTCATTTGTCATGCGAAAGATATCTTGAGGAGTAACATCATCTTTGGCTAAACCCCATTTTACATGCTTTGTCATATCAGGCGTTTCAATGCCTTCAATTTCAAATGTACCGTCATCTTTGTTCACATTTGACACCTTGAACTTTTGCCCCTCTTTGTAATAATCAGTTGAATGACTGGTTTCCTCAAAATTAATATAACTACCATTCTCCAAACCGGATAAGTTCTTGCTGAAAATCTTGGTCGTTTCACGAATACATTCATTACCACTAGGATCTTCGAAAACATCATGACTATGTTCAAGTTTCTTAACATCGTCTCCAATGAAATATCCCGAAACATAATCCAATTTATAAGATGTCAAATTATAATCGCGACGGAAATAATTATACATATCTACTTGAAGACGACCATTCATTTTAATGAACCTCAAATCATGTTCACCACTTGCCAATACAATTTTACTTTCTTCAATCTTGATTTTACCAGTATCATCATCTTTTTCTCCGCAAATCTCATTTATATTTCTAGACAATTTCAAGAATTCTTCTTCACAATGGTTTTCACGAGCACGAATATGAATGAATTGATAATCAAAACCAAAGATATTATAACCGATAATAATGTCAGGATCTTCCTTCAAAATCAACTCTTTCCAAGCCATTAATAATTCACGCTCCGTTTTATAACTTACTATTTCACTGTTTTCAATTTCATCTACTTTACTACATGTATCCAGTGCTAAACAATTATTTAAATACGGTTTTTCTTCACCATATTTTAGAAAGGTAGAGCCAATAAAAGTCACTTTGTCACCTTCTAAATTGGGAAATCCAGCACCACGAAATGCATCGGTTAATTTGTCCACCTTTTCTTCACGCTTGATTGACGTATTGTTTATCAAATCAATAATATTGATACTCAAATCCAATTTAGCACATTTTTTATCGTAATTACCATCATCATCGTCTTCATCTGCCGCTGCAGTATTCATCTTTTCAAACATCGCTTCAATTGTATTTTCATTTGATTCGTCATCTTTGCATAAATCCTCAATGGGTTCATTATACAATCGCTCAACTAATTTATTCAGGGTTTGTAACTTGGGTTTAATCTTGGGATATACTTTATCAATATTAACTACATCATCGTAACCAAATGCGGTTTTTATAATTTTTGTGATTTCTCCTTTTGAAATCTCGTCACTACTAGCATCATAATGTTCCATAATACTAATCGCCAATTTCTTGTAAGACTTGATTGGAACCGGAAAGTCGCCATGACTACTACTCGCCTCAATATCAAAGCTACATATTTTATAAGGCACAACGGTTTCCTTATCATTGAGAGGAACTATGTCATTATTCCCTATTTCGTATTCATATTTACAATTTGATTTTTTATTAATGACTACTGTAGCTTTTTTCAAAGGAATGCCTATCCAACCTGATGGACTTATTTCCTTTATATGAAAATACCTCAGTAATGGAGGAATATTTGCCTCGTATAAATAGGTGGATGTTCCTTGGAATTTATACCCGTAATCCATTAGACGTCTTCCACCACCGTTTTTTTCATAAGAATAGTATAAATTTTTTACTTTGTTCATAGCAATAGTATTCTTGAATTTTAATAGAACAAACTTATGTTCCTTTCCTCCGTCAAATCCATATAATTTTTTACGTTTAATCAATTTACACTCACATATGGAATTTTCATAATACTTTCCTACTTTTGTCTTGATATGATTAAGGAATTCTATCTTTTTGTCTTGATTCCAATCATCATCTACTTTCACATAGAAGAATGGTTTATAGTCATTTACGAATATACAAAATGTTTCTCCTGTTTCATTGATTCCAAATATTTGTATTACGAACCTTTTTTCATCTTGTTTATATTTGTATCCAGTACTTGCTTCACTGTCACTAGACTGTGATGAATCGCTCACAGACCCTCCACCAACTTCATCATAGATATTGAAGTCAAGTAATTTAACAGTTTGTTCTTTAACGGACATGTTTGATTTAATTATATATCTCACTTTCCGTTTATTTCCTTATCAACTTTTTATTTAAGTACGTGAAAAAAATGACACTATCTATGTAATATGTCATGTATAGTATAATATATGATATATGAGTTATCGTCTTGATTTATCGAGTTGATTTCTTTATTCACTTGAATTACATTATCTGTACTGTTGAATCATATGTCTCTAATATTTGCTCAAACGGGCTTATTTTGTTGGTATCAATTTTTTGAACATGTCTCAAATTCAACATGAAGAAACGGTTTAATACATTTGTATAACATGATAGACTATACCGTGTATAATCACTTGAAGGAGTTTTTAAAATAGTTTCAATTTCATTACGATAATACAAGTAATTATAGCTATATTTTGCTAACGATACGATATCTTCATATTTCTCATCATGAAATGTAGGATTGAATCTTTTATGATTCGGTACATATCTGTTACCAAAACCACGACTCACTCTACATCGTTCACGTTTATGCTGATTACCCTTTTCAATACATTCTGTCCATGAATATTTATTCCGAAATAGCGTGAAACAATCCTCTTTGAATATTGCGTCTATATTCTGTATAGCAAACTCATTTGCGTCATTGAATGTCAATTTCGTATTTGTAAATATAGTTTGTTCATCTGTAGCTAAGTTATCATTCGCACTATTCATAGTACTTATTTTAGCATAGTGTTCTTTTAATTGAATTATAAATGGTTTTAACCACTTACTATTTTCAACAAATCCAAACTCAGTCATTTCTCTAAATTCCTTTATTTGTAAATACGTGTATTTAATATTTGATAGATAAACATATTTTCAATTTTCAATTTTCAATTTTTATTTTCTACTTTCGTTTTTCTACTTTCGTTTTTATTTTTCTGTCTCGCAAAATTACTATTTATTTACGATTTATTATTTATTATTTACGATTTACGATTTGTTATTCTACATATTTTTCTCTTCGTTTTTCTTTTATGAGTTTTTCTACCCCTCTTACTCATCTTACTCATCTTACTCAGCTTACTCTTCTTACATTTATTAGCACGTGTCTTACCAGATGATTTTTTCTTAATACGTTTACCACCCGTATATTTTGGTTTTATTAAACCGTTTTTCATCAAGAATTTTATTAAATCCTCCTTCTTTTTAGGACCATTATATTCATCCACTTTTTTTCCATTTTTTAACAAAATAAGTGCTGGTACATATTGAATATCACTATATGTATCCGTATTCTCCAATTCAGTCATACCTTGAGGGTCTATTTGTGCCATCATTAAATCGGTATCGTATTTTGTATCGATTTCTTTACACATTTCATCCCAATCTGTTTCCATTGCTACACATGCTGGACATGTAGGACTGAAATATTTGGCGAAGACTGGTTTCTTTTTGTTTTCACTGTCGAAATATTTCGCATTTTGTCCATTTACATACAGTAGTTTCATATATATTATACTTTTATAAAAAGTATACCAATTATTATCATTTCATTTTACTTTTTCTAAAAGTATAATATATATGTTAAAAATTCTTATTATAACTATTGTTTTTCTACTAGGATTATATTTTACCTGTAAATATACTTCCCAAGATATAATTGAAGGGTTTGAGGTTAGTCAAAGCAATTGTCCCAACATACTCATTCAAAAAGGCAAGGAATTGTATTTACATAATTCAAAGAAAGCTAAAATACCTGGTGTAAATCCAATTAAGTTTAATAATTTAGAAGATTATGTAGAATTCTTAGATTGGCAACGAAGTCAAAACATTAAATGTCCTGTTCTATTCTTACAACATTCTTATGACACACAAGGCAATCCTGTTTATAAATTCCGCCCTAGCCCTACTGACCTTCAAGGTGGTCTTCCACCTATGTTGACTTATGGAACAGACGCACATGCAATTCCTTTATCAGCTCAAGAATCACAACAAGGTGTTCCACCTGACACAAAATTAATTGATGCCGGACGTGACGATGATCCATACAATGAAAATTCATATCCTGGATATGACCCTATTAATTTATATCAAGGCGAATATACACCTCTAGATAAAATGACACATCAACAAGAGGGTAAGGGAAAAATAAGTACTAATGCCATGGATGTAAATTGGGGTGGACATGATTTTACTGAATCTGCTGTAGATGCAGGCTACTATAAAGGTGATGAGGTTTATATGAAACCAGCTTAAATGAAAATATAGGTATATCACAACAAATTAACAAATAAACAAATTAACAAATATTTATTACTAACAATTTAGTAGTAAAGATTTTAATACGGACTATTATTTTAGACCATCTAAATATTTCATATTTTCTTTCAATGTCTCCCGATATTTGGTAAATGTGTTTAATTTATCCATAATAATTAGTAATTTACTATTGTCTGGATCCTCCTTTATCATATCAGCCAATGAAGAAACTGATTGAAGTGAAACTGAATTGATTCTATCTTCCATAGCAACAATCAATTCCTCCCAATTTTTTCGATTTTTGTCTAAATTCAATTGTGATGTCGTTTTATCGGTAGCTTCTTGTAAATTCTTTATGTTTTCTTCTAACTTGGCGAATGTTTCATTTTCAACTTCTGTTTTACTATCTTCTTCTGTGTCTTTGAACAGTCCCATAAATCCTTCCTTCTTTCCACCTCTTTTTTCAACAATTGTTTTCATAATCAAATAAACTAAAATTGCGATCAAAATATACCCTAAATATGTATATACTTCTTCCATTCTTTATTTGTAGATATATAATATCTTCATAGAATTATTCCTGACAAAGAACATATTTCTTAATATTTTCAATACATGTTTTACTGATTTTTCGGGATTGTCCATTTTCACAAACCAATTTAAAATTATCCAGACATGTTTGGTCTTCTGTCATTTTTTTCATCAAGTTTTTCAGTGTGTTATATTCTTTCATAATTGAAATTGCGCTTTTATTGCTTACTCCTGGTATAGTAGACAACATAATTTCACCAATATTTTCTGGCGTAATATTATTCTTCTTCTGTTTTTTCATGACTTCACAATAGTTCACTTCCTTTTCCACTTTGTTTTCATCATAATAACTTGTCTTTTTCGGTTCTCTTCCCAATTTATCAGCAAAGTTAATGATGAGTTCACATGTTTCATTAATATTTTTGGTGCGAATTACAGAAAACCCTTTGAAATAGTTCAAAGTGATGAGGGCAGAATAAAGTGTTTTCTTATCCATACGTCCTTTTGTCGGGTTATATTTCTCCAAGTCTCCTTCTATAACATAAATAATATTATGATTGTGTTGTTGACATTCATTGAGTCTAAACGACTGTTCGGCATATCTACCATCCTTTATACTTGATGCTAAGTCATAGAGAGATTTTCTCTCAAAAATAACCTTTTCTTCACGGTCATTATTTAATAAGATTATATCACCTAAAGCCAAATTTTCTGTTTCTATTTCATGACTATGTTCTTTGAATAATAAGTTCATATTTATTTTCAAACCTTCTTCTCTATAGTCTATTTTAATAAACATAAGTATACCATAATAATGATACTTATGTTTAATTGCTTATTTATTAAATATATACAAGTGTCTACTGTTTACAGTAAAGGTCCACCGGCTCCAGCATACCCCTTGGAAAAGTTTTGTCTAAAATTGAATAAATAGTTGGGTCTTTGAGCAGGGGCTGATGGTTGGAAGGCTTGTGAAGTAGAATTGGCTCTCATAAATCCAGTTGCACTTGGAGCAGCACCACCTTTTTTTGGTCCACCAAAATAACTAGTTCTAACTGTTTTACCATCAGCTGTCTTTACTAAGATAGATGGCATTATACCATTGGTACCACTAGCACCACCAAATTCGGTTCTTCTAGCAACAGCGGAACGTCCGCGATGACTTTTGTATCCATTTCTTTGTGGCATAATATACTATACAATTAGATAATATATTATTTATATGGTTTGTTTGTATAGTGTTGTGTGTGATTTATATACATTCGAATATTTATGTTTAAGCAACATAACCACTACGAGAACCAGAAAATAAGAGGCTCTTCTTTCCGACACCACCAGAACCTAAAGGATTGACTGAAAGTAATTTATTACTCTTTAAGTAAGCTAGTTGAAATGGTATTGATTTGTTATATAAAATAGGTAATCCTCTAGCACCCTTGATTTGTATGTGTCTGTATACAGCATTATTACCAGTACCTACTCCAACGCGAGGTCCTAAACCAGCCATTGTACCAAAAATTTTTGTATTGTTAGTTATAGATGAGACATTTCTAGCCTTTTTACCTGCGTTCATTAAAACCATTTATATAATCACTAAATATTATTTTTTTACTTTTAGAATATTTAACGAAATAGTCTAAATACATGTGACAATATTAATATAGCGGAATGAGTGAACTTAAGATTTCAAATGACGATGACATTGTTAAAACAGACGAAGGATTAATTTTCAATCCATACAATTCCAATAATGTTGAGATTACATTGAGCCAAGTTCAATATATTCTAACAAAATACGGGGTTAAGGGTCCTGTTCATAATATGGCACTTTATAAACGCGCATTTGTTCATAGGTCTTATACAAAACGACCACAATTACATAACCTACAAGAAAATATTACTATTATGGATCAACCGATAGATTGTTTACCTTTACATACTAAATCTAACGAGCGATTAGAATTTTTAGGGGATGGTGTTCTTGAATGTATTACTAAATATTACTTGTATCGACGTTTTCCTAAAGAAAACGAGGGATTTATGACCGAAAAAAAAATTGCCTTGGTAAAAAATGAAGCTATTGGTAAATTAGCTCTAGAAATGGGATTACATAAGTATTATATTATCTCTAAACATGCTGAGGAAAAGAAGACGAGAACCAATTTAAAAAAACTGGGCTGTTTATTTGAGTCCTTCTTAGGAGCCCTATTTTTGGATTTTAACAAGATTGATGTAGCAGACGAAGAAGGTTGGTTTAAAAATGTCTTTGTTACTGGACCAGGATTTCAAATGGCACAAATATTTGTAGAGTCTATTTTTGAAAAACATGTAGATTGGGTCAAATTGATTCAAGACGATGATAATTATAAGAACATTCTTCAAGTCAAAATTCAAAAGAAGTTTCAAGATACACCTCATTATATTGAAATTAATCATGATGACGAAACTGGCTATGAAATGGGTGTCTATTTGTGTTTAGGACAAAAAATACACGAAGTAAATAAGGAAAATGCTGATAATTTCACAACATTCGGCTCATTTGACAATATCCAAACGCGAATGGAAAATGATGGCAAAGTATTTGTGTTTTTGGGGAAGGGTATTCATAAAATCAAACGCAAGGCAGAACAAATGGCTTGTGAAGAAACATTAAAATTGTTAGATTAGTAACCACGATTTAGATTACATGTTAGAATATACACTTAAGATAACCGATCACAAAAGACATTAAGTTTTTCTTTTCTAAATTATTGTCTTTATTTATTATAAGATGTCTACAAGTGTTTTAGCTAGATTAAAAGTAAAACCAGTTCCAAATAAAGTAGAACAAATTAAAGTAAATATAACAGAACCTGAACTAGAGGAAAAGGTTGAAATACAAACAAAACTGATTGATAAAACAAAAGCAAATTTAATTGATAGAACCGAATTTATTAAAAAACTTAAAGGAGTTGTCCAATCTAGCAAAGTCAAAGAAGTTCCTCCACAACCAATTGTTAGTAAACCTATTGTGAAAAAAGTGAAAAAAATAGCTAAAAAAATAAGGCTTATACCTGCTGAAGGTGACGAGGAAACTGACAAAAATGTTAAAGGTACTGATACAGATACAAATACAAATACTGGCGTGAATATTAGACGCACACCAAAACCAAAGATGGATATTATTGCTGATGATATTGACATGGAACAGATTATCGGTGATGCCAAACTTATTGAACGTTTACCTATTAAAGAAAAACAAGTGTTGTTGCGAGCAAACGCCTATTACATGAATAATCGTGAAAATTTCGTCAACTTTACAAATGCATTGTTTAGACCCTATAAAGAAGAACTTGACAAAAATGAATCTACTATAAGTTGTGATAAACCAGATGACGCCAAATTCGCACTACTTACCCATCAAAAAATAGTGAGAGATTATCTCAATATCTATACGCCTTATAGAGGACTACTATTGTATCATGGTTTAGGAAGTGGTAAAACTTGTAGTTCCATTGCTATAGCCGAAGGTATGAAAACAGACAAACAAATAGTTGTCATGACGCCAGCATCTTTACGTATGAATTATTTACAAGAATTGAAAAATTGCGGTGATACCATGTATAAGAAAAATCAACATTGGGATTTTGTTCCAATTAGTAATCCAACCGACCCTACAGAAGAAGACCAGAAAATAGTCGATATGTTGTCTGGAGTATTGAATATATCTAAAGATTCTATCTTAAAACGAGGTGGCGCTTGGTTAGTGAATGTTAAAAAGGCATCTAACTTTGATGATTTGGACGCAGATAAAAAGAAGGGTTTAGAATTACAAATTAACGAAATGATTACTAGTCGTTATAAATTTATTAATTATAATGGTCTTCGCAATAGTCATTTAAAGGACATGACTTTAGATTATTCTATTAACCCGTTTGATAATAAGGTGGTTGTGGTAGATGAAGCACATAATTTAGTAAGTCGTATTGTGAATAAAATAAAAAGACCAGAATCTATTTCTATGCGTCTATACGAATACTTATTATCTGCTGAAAATTGTAAAATTGTATTACTTACAGGTACACCTATGATTAATTATCCAAACGAGATCGCTATCTTATTTAATATATTACGTGGTTATATCAAAACATGGTCTTTCCCACTAAATGTTAAAACATCTCGCAAAGTAAATAAGGAAGAACTGTTAAAAATATTTGAAAGGTTTGAAATACTAGATTATTTGGATTATAAACCGTCTTCCAAAATACTTACTGTTACAAGAAATCCATTTGGTTTTATCAATATTAATAAAGATGGAACCTACAAAGGTGTGTCTAATTTTAAAGTTAGAAATAAAGGAGACTTAAGTGATGTGGATTTTATACGATTACTCTCTTCTATTTTGAGTAAACATGATATTGAAATTAATACAAATAATATACATATTGATACATTCAAAGCGTTAGAAGATGACCGAGAAGCGTTTCAAACGCGATTCATTGATCCTAATACAGGTAATATAAAAAATGCTGGTATGTTTAAACGTCGCATATTAGGTCTAACTTCATATTTTCGTAGCGCACAAGAACAATTGATGCCTTCTTTTAACAAAGATACGGATTTTAAAGTAGTTAAAATTCCTATGAGTAATTTTCAATTCGGTGTTTATGAACAGGCGCGTATTCAAGAAAGAAAACTTGCTAAAGCCGCTGCTAAAAAGAAATTAAAACAAGTCACTACAGATGTATACGAAGACGCTATGTCATCCTATAGAATTTTTTCACGTGCGTTTTGTAATTTTGTCTTCCCTGAAAACCGAAGACCCATGCCTAAAGAAGGACAAGACATCGAAGCTACAATAAAAGGTACAGCTGATGAAGATATATTGGACGCTATTACAGTTCGTGACCGTTTGGATAATCCAGATGGATTATATGGTGCCGAAGATATTGATGTATTGGAGAGTGATATTAAAAAAATGACTGATACCACCTACGCAGATAGAATTCAAACGGAAATGAATTACTTGAGTGATAATGCTGTCAATTTTTTATCTCCCAAAGGACTAGAAACATTCAGCCCCAAATTTTTACATGTATTGGAAAACTTGAAAGACGTTGATCATCGTGGTCTACATTTAATTTATACACAATTTAGAACCATTGAAGGTATTGGAGTCTTGAAATTAATTCTTGATGCCAATGGATTTACTCAATTTAAAATAAAAAAAGATAGTGGTGAGGTTTGGCATCTTGATATACCAGAAGAGAAACGAGGTATGCCTACATATGCTCTTTATACAGGCACTGAAACAGCCGAAGAAAAAGAAATTATTCGTAACATCTATAACAGCAATTGGTCTGCTGTTCCCAATACCATTGTTACCGACTTATCTACCATTTCCACCAACAATTTATATGGCGAAATTATTAAGGTTCTTATGATTACTGCTTCTGGAGCGGAAGGTATTTCTCTTAAAAATACTCGTTATGTTCATATTATTGAACCCTATTGGCATCCTGTTCGTATAGAACAGGTAATTGGTAGAGCTAGAAGAATTTGTAGTCATCAGGATTTGCCACCAGAATTGAGAACCGTAAATGTGTTTTTGTATTTAATGACTTTTACCAAGGAACAATTATCAGGTGATGGTGCCATTGAACTTAAATTGAATGATGTGAGTAAATTTGATGAAACTGTTCCTGTTACGAGTGATGAAACATTATATGAAATTTCAACTATTAAAGAAAGAATTAGTCAACAATTATTAACATCCGTCAAGGAATCTTCCATGGATTGTACTGTTTATAACAAACCAGGAACAAAAGATGCTGTAAATTGTTTCTCTTTTGGTAAAACATCTCCTTACACATTTTCTTACAAACCATCTATTTCAAATGAAGAAGTGGATACGGTAGCACAAATGAACAAACGTACGATTAGTTGGAAAGCTGATACGGTAAATATGAACATAGATGGTATTAAAAAGGCATTTGCTAGAAATCCACAAACAAACGAAATCTATGATTTACAAAGTTATCAGGATGCACTTGAATTTGGTAGTGAATTAATCCTTGTCGGTAAATTAATACAAAAACCTGATGGTAAATACAAATTCGTCAAAGTATAAATAATATGTTTTCATGTGGAAACGAACATAATTCGTAAAATATAGGTATATCAATACATATACATATATTTTTGTAATTACAAATTGATCATTTTTTTAATTTCGATTGACTCCAACAAAGGATATTGATATTATCCTTTATTTTTTCAAGAAATAATGCAGGTTGTGGTGAAGGGTCTTTATACATTTCGTCCACGTATACATCTCTTCTTCTTATTTTATGTTCATTTTGTACAATGATATAATTAGATATATTATGTGTCCTATTTTTCTTTGATTTATCTACTAGTGTTATTGTTTCAATACTGTCAAATGTATCATCTGTGTCAACACTTATTGTTCTTGATGTTGATCTTGATCTTGATCTGGTACTACTTTGATAGACTTCCTCTTCATCCTCATAAATATAAAAATCCAATTCTATACTATTACTTCTACTATTGTTTCTACTATTGTTTCTACTATTGTTTCTACACATACCTCTCCGTGTTACATTAATTTGATATTTTAATTTTAAGCGATATTTTTATGCTGTAATATTTCAAGGATTTGGTTACACGTATTTTTTAATTGTTCCTGGTTTTCTTTGATAATCTTCAATTCATATTCAATATTATTACCAGATTGAATGCTATTGTTATTCAACTCTGGTTTACGTTTCAATTTACTGAAAATATTTGTACTATTTGTACTATTTGTACTATTTGTACTATTTGTACTATTATCCAATTGCTTTTCATCGAATGAAACCTTTTTATTATCTATTACTTCTTTTACATATTTATTATGTATTTCATGGTTGTTACTATTTTTTATATTGTTACTTTGTTCATCTGTACTAGCTGTTGTATTTAACCACTGCTCTGCCTCTTTTGTTATTGTTGGAACTTCCAATTCACGCTCCCTACTAGCCATTCTTTCCGCAATTAATCTATCCATTTCATCACCAATCGGTTTATCATCTCCTAATGACGTATCATTAAAATTTACATCCTTGGGTTTTGTTGGATTCATTAATGTATTCATACTATCTTGTTGTTCTTTTAATTTTATACTTAGTTCATTAGCACGCTGATTTTGTAAATCAGATGCTGTATAAATCATCTCCAATGGTTTTTCACTATTATTGTTATTATTGTTATTATTGTTATTATTATTGTTGTTATTATTTCTTTCCTTATTTATTTTGGTTATTAATTCATTCATAGCCATTTTATTTTTTTCAAGCAAAGGAACATTATTACGTGTTCTATGTATTTCACGAATCGTTTCTTCAAACGTGTTCTGTATTAAATTATACTTTTCATTTTCTATTCCTTCAAATATATTACTATCTTGTAATAAACTCCATATCATTGCCTTATTATTGTTACTAATAAAATCCATATATTGGTTAGTATATTAGTAACAATACGATTACTGTTTAATATATTTTCGTATGTATGTGTTTATGTAATTACAATTTCATCTAACAAAAAAAACAAACAATATATTACAACTTGTACACCGGTAATGAATTTCAATATTATTTCTATAAAAATCCCATGATGTATCTATCTATATATTTACATCGAATTGCTCGTAATATTTCAACAGATACTGCCGTTTTTCTCTTTAGATATACAGTTATATATTTGTCTAAGGTGACTTTCACTAATTTCATGTAACGAATTTGCTCATTATTGTATCCATTACTATGGTGGTCTATTTTGTCTTGAATTACGATTTTATCATCAATTGCCTTACGATATGCACGATACCACAATATATTGTGGTCATATTTATTGATGACAACCGAACGAAGCATGTTTAGATACATACATCTAACAGTCGTCAGTCTTTTCATAAATACTATTTTCACATTATTTTTAGAATTCGATAAACTAATTCCAATGTAACGTTCACGTGTTTTTTTTAAAATCTCTCTTATCTCACCTAACTCCCTATTACGTTTTGTAACCATAATCGTAGAATCACTCATTTTTTAGAAATGACTTATATTCATTGTTACATAACCGTATTTAACAGAATACGCTTCAGTTTTATTTTGTACCGGTTTATTTTGTCAGTTTTCCTAGTTCGTATTAAAATATTTATTTCTTAATTCAAAGACTTCCTTATCTGGTATCTTATTTTTTAAAAAATAAGTCGCATCCCTGTCTTTCAGCATTTGAATAATAAAATACAAACAATACATACCACATTCCGATTCAGTTTGTTGATGTTCTTTTTCATTAAGATGAACTTTAAAATCTATGCCAATTTGCTGTCCTTGATCACGAATAGTATCTATTAATTTACTCACTTGTTTAGGGGGTTTATTTCCATTGCTATCAAAATAGACAATCATTTTTTTCTTCATGTTTACAAACATAGATATCCAATGTTCGCCGTCTTTATAATGAGGATCAGTATTGAATATAATACCTAATTTGTTTTTATTACGCTTAATCATATCACTTAAATTTAAATTACACAATTCTTCCCACACACACTCGCCATATAATTTATGATGATCATAATCAATCGGTGACGGACCTAAAAATTCAAAACATTTATAGAATTTTTCATACTGCTTCATTACTGATTCAATGTCTAAACTACTTAACCATTCGTTTGGGTTTCGATTCCAATCGTCGGGTGATTTTGGGGCAAATGTATAATTTAATAATTCACTATCTACATTTCCTTCCATAAACTTGCTTCTTAACCAACACGATTCGCGATCACAACTATTACTCATTTTCTCTCTTAATTCTAACCATATTTTCTTTGGATCATTTGTAGAAATTGTATCTCGTTGATGTCTAGCATTCCAATAACTTTTCATTTTGAATAAGGCTTCATTTGTATAGCATGAAAATTCACTTTTATTTGGATTGGGACTACAATTTACTGGTTTATAACCAGCTGTATAAAGTTCTTTCTGTTTCTGTTTTTGTTTATTTTTATGTCTAGACTTTAATGTCTTTTTGTTTTGATGCTTCTTATGATCCTTCTTATGATGTGTCTTTTGTTTTGTTGTCCTCATTAAATAATCATTATATTATTTATATTTCCAATTTTTTCTTTTTTAATATACCCTTTGTTCTGTGGATCTTTGTTTTTATATTTACTTCCTCCTTTACAGGTAATATTTTTTTCTTGTATTTTTCAGAATTATTAATTACAAACGAATCTAAATTGACCTTCTTTACTTCTTCTACTTTTCCAAACAAATGATCACAATTTTTATAAGATTCATTTTCAATTGAAATACATGACATGTCGACAATATTGTTATCTATTACTTCATTTGCATCAGTATATTTTTCTTGAATGATGTCTGTTGTATCTAAAAATTTTAAATAACCTATACAGGATTTTATATAACTATGGAACCCAGTTACTAGCGGTTCGTTTTCCATTTCATCTCTAAATAATCTCTTTGTTAAATCTATTATTCGTTTTTTATAAAATCTTTTATCACTACTAAAATTTACCGTCTGTTCTTGGTCCTTTTTTTTCAATATACTAGCATATTGTGACTTGTTTGTAAAATAATCTAGTGTGATACTGTCTATTTCACTCATTTTACATACATGATCTACTTTCTTATTATCTTCCTTGTTTGTCGCATTCATTGGTATATTCATTGGTATATTCATTGGTATATTCATTTACATATATCAATGAAATTTATTTTCTATATTACACGATTTACATTTCAATCATAATATACATTATTGTAAGTAAGTATACTGAATTTATCATTTTTAATCTTCGCGTTTTGGGTATTACATCTCCATATCCAACCGCAGATGTTGTTACTAACACAAAATAAAATCTCTCAAAAAATATTTCTGTCCATTTCTTTGTTGTTAGCGTAGGATCGTTTCCCAATAATTCATTCTCTATAGTCAATAAACCACTAAACTCGCTATTTGGAAAAAATGTCAATACCAAACTATATGATAAAATGAATATTAATATCAATAATATCTTCTTCTTTGCAACTATTTTAGTTATATTTTTCATAAAAAATCTCAACATGTTATACACTATTGATAGAATAATACTTTTTCACACACATTGAAATATCAATTACATATTTATCTATATCTATATTCGTTTACTTATTTGTATCTACATCACTATCTTTTAGTTGGTATCTAGTATGATTGTTGAACAAGTTATTTCCTATGTTTTGTGTGTTTGGATTAAAAGATGCTAAATCTGGCTTATCAAATAGCATAGGATGTGTTTGTTTTTGTGGAGTATAATCTACACGTGTCTCATATAAATCACTAGTCGATTTTGGTACATATACAGATTGATCACTCTTTTGTAGAGCAAAAGTTTGATTTCTTAATTGTGATTCTAAATTGATATTGTTTGAAAAACCACTCCATGGAGCAGTTGCGTTTCCTGGATTGAAAACACCCTGTGTACTATATGGTGTATAAGAATTGAGTGGAACAGTTGCCTTTTTATATTGGTCTAAAATTGGCATATATCCATATTTAGTAGCAGTTGGGCGTATACTAAATTGAGGCTTTAGTCCAGTTGATGGAATATTTCTTGCCGATATTCTATTATTTAATTCATCTACACGTCCGTCATTACAAGTGTAGAGTCCATTTAATACTCCATACATTTTGTTCATTATTATATTAGTTTTATATTATTTTATATTATTTTTCAAATTACCTAAAGATGTTATTATATTTTGTAATATATATTATAGGAATAGATGTGTGGAATCTTTGCTCTATTCCAATCATTACCTACTTCTGTATACAAAAATATCTACAAAACATTAGAACATCACTTCAACCTTGGACAGTCTAGAGGTCCAGAATTTTCTATTATGAAACAAATTACTAATAATGTTCTTTTTGGATTTCATCGTTTAGCAATTAACGGACTCGATGATAAATCACATCAACCTATTTGTATAGATGGCATTTACTTGATATGTAATGGTGAAATATATAATTACAAGAACATATATAAACTATTAAATGTCTCACCTGAAACCAATTCAGATTGTGAAAGTATTATCCATATGTATAAAAGATACGGGATTGAATATACGTTACAAAACTTAGATGGTGTTTTCGCTTTCACATTATACGACTCTAATATTAATAAAGTATACGTCGCTCGCGATCCTTTTGGAGTTAGACCATTGTATTATGGTAAAACAAATAATGATTTACTTGTATTTTCGTCACTATTAAAACAAGTAACTAATCTATGTCAAAAATGTCGTAATTTCAAAGCAGGCACTTATCTTGAATTGACCATTCATAAATACGCCATTATTATTTCTAAACCACAAACCTCATATATTTCTTTTAATTATCATCATAATTTCGCATCTAATGATTTAAGTGGAATTAATAGAGAACAGTGTTCTTTCATTTATACCACGTTGTTAGAATCTGTAAAAAAACGAGTTGTTACTAGCGAGAGAAAGATTGCCTGTTTATTATCAGGAGGTTTGGATAGCAGTCTAATTTCAGCACTTGTTTCTAAATTTGTTCCAAATGGACAGTTACAAACATATAGTATTGGTATGACCAGTGGAACCGACTTGAAATATGCTAGAATTGTTTCGAAACATATTCAATCCAATCATACTGAGATTATTTTAACGGAACATGAATTCTTCTCTGCTATTCGTAACGTGATTTACAATATTGAAAGTTATGATACTACAACAGTTCGAGCTAGTGTTGGTAATTATCTTGTTGCCAAATATATATCCGAACATAGTGATGCTAAAGTCATTTTCAATGGCGATGGTTCCGATGAATTAACAGGGGGATATATGTATTTTCATAATTGTCCAGATGATATTGAATTTGACCATGAATGTAAACGATTACTTACCAATATTCAATATTATGACGTATTAAGAAGTGATCGTTGTATATCATGTCATGGATTAGAACCCCGAACACCTTTTTTAGACCGCACATTTGTTCATAATTACTTATCATTACCAATTAATATTAGAAATCATAACAATGGTAAGCATATAGAAAAACATTTGCTTCGAAAATCTATTGAAATTATGGATCCTAATTTGTTACCACATTGTGTGTTATGGAGAACAAAAGAAGCATTTAGTGATGGTGTTAGTTCTCAAGATAATTCTTGGTATGAAATTATCCAATCTAAATTGGATGAAAAATATACGAATGATGAATTTGAACAAAAACACCAGAATTATAGTATCAACCCTCCCACAACTAAAGAACAATTATATTATAGAACAATTTTTGAGGAGCATTTTCCCGAACGAGGTAATATTATTCCCGGTTTCTGGATGCCACAATATAGCAATGCTACTGATTCCAGTGCTAGACAGTTAGATGCTTATAAAAATAAAAATAAAAATGCGAATGCTCCTACGAATGCTCCTACGAATACTCCGACTGATACTCCGTATGATACTCCTACACCGACTGATACTCCTAGTGATACTGATACTGATACTGATAGTGATACTAATCTAGACTAATTTAGAATATGTTGGAATAATTATTTTTTATAGCGTTTATTGTATAGAATGCCTGTTCATGAAACATTATTCATTTCTGGACTCTATTTGTCCTATTTGTTATATATTGTTGCTTTCTTTCAAATCGGTACATACAACCCTAAATATTTAGACTTATTAGAACAATACATGAAATATTACGTTACCGGGTTTTTACTTTTGCGATTTAACCCTTTTACAAAGACACAATTTACTGAATTTGATAGAAGAGTTGTTTTTTCATCGGCTGTATTCTTATTGACTACTACTGCTATTGTTCAATATGCCAAAACGATTGATATTCATACACTTCTTAACGTAGTTCGAAAATATTTCAGCTAATCTGCCGTGATGAACGTTTCATCGTTTTATTTCTTCCCCTTTTTTTATCATGTGATTTTTTCTTGTATGTTTGATTGATTTTTTCGTAAAAAAAATGTTTCAAATGTTGTAACATTCGCTTTCCAATTATTTCGTCTATTTCTTGTTCCTCTTTTGTTTTTTGTGTGATTCTATATGAATATCGTTTAAAATCTTCCGTCATATTATATCTAAATTCGTCCTTATTTTTTACATTTGATCCTAATTTTGAATCTAAAAATGATTTTATCATATCACTTATTGTTATTTGATACTTGTAAGGTTTTACATTGATATAATATACTTTGTCATCTGCCATGCCATCATGATATACATCATCTATAAAACACAATTCTATATTTTCTGGCATCTTTGTACATCTAACAAAATCATCCATTGTTTTATCGTGTGACGTCCGTCCCAATTCTACATGTTTCCCACCGATCTTAAATGCTGCTATTATTTTATCAAATAGTACCACATCTATCTTGCTTTCGAAATATTTTTTGATATTGTTTGTCCAATCTATGTCACCTTGATTATTCGTGTATATCATCACTTTATAACATTTATTTTCCTTTTTTTTCCTTTTTAAGTATTGTAATATAGTTACTATTTTTGGACGTAAAAACAGGGGATATAAATCTAATAACTCGTTAAAATGTTGATTACTATAATTGCGTTGTTTAAAATAATTATTTAAGCAATCACAAAATATTCCAAATTCTGTAAAGTATCCCAATGTTTCATCTAAATCAAATACTACTATTTTTAATGGTTTGGTCATATAGAATATATATTTATAAAAAATCTCACGTATATTTATACTCTTTACATTATGGACTTGTCCTCAACCGATTATCAAAAAATTGCCCGATTTTATGGAATTCCTAAACAAAATAATAAAACATATAAGGATTTAGCAGAAGATGTATTAGCAGATAAGCTATGTAAATGTATTAAAAAAGTCAGAACAAATTCACAAGTAGATGAAAAACGGGCTATCAGTATATGTAGAGAGAGTATCTTTAAAAATCGACACATTGATTTATACAAATTTAAATGTAAAAAACGTGCTTCACTTGTTTCAAAAAAAGGTACTAAAAAGAAATTGAGAAAGTTTAGAAAAACTATCGGGTTTAATAAGACAAAACGATCGAAAAAAAATAGGTAAATGTAGTAATATGACGAAACTAGTTGAATTGATTGCCATTGCTGAAAATATACCATATATAGCTCCCACCAATCCAAATATTGACGAATGGTCAAGCGATGAATTATTATACGAATCTATTCACATTGCTTTAGTAAATCGGGTTCAAATACGGTCAGCCTTAAATATTTGCAATACATTTCCACCACTTAAACTTATCTACAAGAGTATCTTGTCCAGATATATTAAATATTACACTGATGTGTACACTTTATCACAACAATCACAACAATCACAACAATCACAACAATCCATTTTCACTCATTATTAAATATAAAAATGATCGGTCAGTTATAGTAAATAGTAAATATAACAATCTTACTATGAATAGAGGTGTAAAACTATTTAACGATCTCTCCAAATTTATATTGACAACTTCGTCAAAATATAAAATCGACGAAACTCATGATATTTCCCACAGCATGAATGTACTTCATTATGCTCATCATATTTACAAACATGAAGTTCGTATACACCCACATATTGTAGAACACGTGAATATAATCTATATCTCAGCCACTCTACATGATATGTGCGACAATAAATATATGGATGAAAGTGAAGGTCTCAAAAATATTATTGAGTTTTTAGATACAAAAATAACCGAAGAAGAGACTGACGCAATTTCGTCTATTATTAGCACCATGTCTTATTCAAAAATTAAAGAACATGGATTTCCTGAATTGGGTGAATATCAAAAAGCATATCATATTGTTAGAGAAGCAGACTTATTAAGTGGCTATGACTTTGATCGGTGTATTATTTACGATATGAAAGTAAATAATAAATCATTTGAAGATGCGTTTTACAGAGCAGAAGAATTATTTAAGACACGCGTATTTACCCACTTTGATGACGGTTTATTTACAACGAGGTATGCTCTTACACAACACACTGTTCTACATAATCAAGCAATCGAAAGAATACAAAATTGGAAAAATATTCTAAATATTGACTAATATATGTATTCATGTATTCGCGTATTCGCGAAGGTAGATGTAATACTAATCTTTTCTATTTTTTTTCTAAATAATCCAATGCGGATATTATTGTTTTCTCCTGATCGGTTAATTTTTGAAATATAAAACATTCGTCTATTTTTATTTGTATGCGACCACCCCTGAAATTTTTACATAATAAATAAATACCATCACCTTCTAATTTTATATCAATTATAACTCCTCCATTTGTCAAAGTAATATTATCTGGATTTTTTAAATTAATCCACCTAATGTAACGCCCATATTGAATATTTGTTAAATCGTCTACAAAACGATATTCTTTTAGTTTTGTATGGAAATCTTTTAATTTTTCTCTCGGTAATTGAAGTTGTTGTAGATAATCATTCTTCATTGCCTTTATTTTTCTACTAGACAATTCTTCTATTCCTGTATTGTTTTCATTATCTAGTGCTTTTAATAAATAATCACTATCTTGTGTGCCTATTTTATTCATTTTTATGATATACTAAAAAGCATTATATTTTTATTATATTTTTCGTGTTTATTTACTTGTATTCTCAATTACATCTACCTACTTCAATGAAGCATACAATTATTTTTTCTTTTCATTACTTGATTTATCGTCGTTAAGTGATGTAGAATTCTCAACTATTGGTTTGCTAAATGATAAATTATCTATGTCTTTTTTTTTCACTATTTCTCTCTTCACATTTTGACTTTGAAGCATATTCACTATTAAATGATTTGATATAGCAATATTATTCATATACGTTCTGTATTTAAAAACACAAATGCTTGTATTTTCGCCAAATTCAATACTATACCACCAATAAGCCGGTATATAAATGATTTGCCCTATATTCAATGTAACTTCTAACGACTTTAATTTATCATAATCCGGTTTAAATTGACTTTGAACATTCCAAGGATTGACTGGTGAAAGAAATTCAAAATTATCATAATCATGAATGGTGTATAAATATTTACTTGATTTAGGAGGCAATAATTTAATACGAACACTTCCTTGTGTGACTAAATAAAAATTACGATAGTTGATATCATATTTCAAAGGGGTTTTTGTATTTTTTGATGAAAATAATAAATCATAATAACAATTACTTACCGAAAACGGGCGAAGAAAATTATCATTTCCTCGAAAATGTTTAATCATACTTGTCTCTTCTAAAAATTCACTATTGTTTTCACTAATAAATCGTTCTTCACTGTCTTTCCTGAAGATTTCTGTAGAAGCATTTAAAGTAAGCGGTAAATATAATTCACTATTACTGTCATAATTCTTGACGTTTCTCACTTTAATATCAAATGCCCCGTAGTTTTTCCCGATATAGTCTACATTACATTCCTGAATCAATTCATCCACATTGTAGTCAAATATGACTGGTTGTCTCAAATCGCATATTTCTTCTAATTTGTCTTTTGATGGCTGGTCTATTTCATAAACTTCTAAATCATCACTTACCTTCAAATGAAAATTTATATGAATATATAAGAATAAAACAATACAGAATATCAATATGGTAAACAATGATTTCATACTATCTTATTTTTATACAATAATTTTACTATTTTTACTAATTACGAATGATTATATCTTTGGTTTTTCAATAATTTCCATTTTTACAATATCTTTTGGTTCTGGTTGATTTTTAGCAGTCGTTTCTGCTGTTTTTTTTACCGATTCTTCGGCGTCTTTTCTTGCTTGTTCTCTAATTTCGGCCTCTTTTCTAGATTTTTCCTCAACATCTCTCTTAGCCTTGGCTTCAGCCTCCTGTTTAGCTTTGGCTTCGGCATCTCTCTTAGCTTTGGCTTCGGCATCTCTCTTAGCTTTGGCTTCAGCCTCCTGTTTAGCTTTGGCTTCGGCATCTCTCTTAGCTTTGGCTTCAGCCTCCTGTTTAGCTTTGGCTTCGGCCTCCCTCTTAGCTTTGGCTTCAGCCTCCTGTTTAGCTTTGGCTTCAGCCTCCTGTTTAGCTTTGGCTTCAGCCTCCCTCTTAGCTTTGGCTTCAGCCTCCCTCTTAGCTTTGGCTTCGGCATCTCTCTTAGCTTTGGCTTCAGCCTCCTGTTTAGCTTTGGCTTCGGCATCTCTCTTAGCTTTGGCTTCAGCCTCCTGTTTAGCTTTGGCTTCGGTCTCCTGTTTAACCTTTTCTTCAGAATTCATTGTAGTTATGTTTAATTTTGTAATCAAATGATTTAATGTTGTATTAAGTCCATTGATAAGTAATTGTTGAGATTGAACTGTAGTTTTTAAAGATTCTATTTCATTCATTAATCGCTCATCATTCTCATAAAATGCCTTTAAATCCAACTGTTGTTCAATATTATTCATAACATTGGAAGTTATCTCATCAACTCCTAAAGTCGATTGGTCTGTTGAAACTAGTGTATTAGTCATAGACTGTTGTGCACCGATTAATTCATTAATTTGTTTATCCATCGAGGTTATTTTCATGTGATGTTGTTGAAGTAATACTAAAGGATTTGGAAGTTGTTGCGATTGTTGTTGCGATTGTTGTTGTGATTGTTGTTGTTGTTGCGATTGTTGTGGTTGTGGTCTAATTGGTGGAGGAACATTACCACCAGCACGTCTTCTGCGAGCTGCAGCGATTGATGAACTAGAACTCATTTTAAATATAATTCATACTAAAATTATGTATTCTTATCGCATTTCTCCTAAATTTATTATGTTTACATCAAAAAATTGAAGACGATTCATTGACCAAAGTAATAATAAATCAAAATAAATTACGAGATTCAAAGTTTACAGAATTATGATAAGCGAACTCATTGTCGGAATTCTGACAGCATCATTTTACTTTTACGTTGTCTATATTGGATATTACCATGATGAATATGATGGACCTCCTGAGTAAAAATTGAAACAACAACTATATTATTCATTACTAAAGTACATGATAACCAATATTGTTCAGGCTATAGTAGCACTTCAGTAAAAAAAATTGATTCTAAATTACAAAAATGGACTAATTGTAAACAAATCTAAAATGGATATAGCAAGTATACTATGTGGCGTAGGGTTTTTCCTGTTTATGATGTATATTGGTAGATCACTATACGAAGAAGATTGAATTTGACTAAAACAATCCAAAAATAGAAATGATGAATATATTGTATTTATGTGTACATTTTTTTCATTGCATATTGTAATTATGATTGTTGGTAAAAATGAATTGATGACACCACGTGAAAAACAACAAATTTGGCGCAATAAACAAATTCAACTCTTCTACGGTTCAGGAAGACCCTTGTTCAAAATCAGTGAAAAAAATCAATTTGAGCGAAAAAATTATGACAATGAGTATTACTTTCATGTGTATGGATGCAAAGATTTAGACAACAAAAACTATCTCCCGAATAAAAATAATATGTAAATAATATTTTTAAAATATGTAAATAGTGTATAAGTTATGAAGGGAACCGTTCGTCGTTCTACAAATGCTCGCGGAAAGAAGTATGTTAAAAAGACTCGTAAGGGAATGAAAAGTCGTAAGGGAATGAAAAGTCGTAAGGGAATGAAAAGTCGTAAGGAAAAGAAAAGTCGTAAGGGAATGAAAAGTCGTAAGGAAAAGAAAAGTCGTAGAGAGAAAAAAGGAGGTGATAATACATATATGAGTATGGAAGAAAAATTTCAAAAACAATCACGAGAACAAGAAAAATCTCGGTTACCAGATAAACATCAAATCGAACAACATGAGATATATGCGAAGAATGACTTGAAAAATCAAGAAAAAATGGTATCAAATATGGAACAAGGAAAATATATTAATGTCGAAAAAGGTAGCTTATTTGTATCATCACATCCAAATAAAGGAAGTCTAGCAGATGAAGAGTATATACCATACAATAATACACCTAGAGAAAATCCACAAAGTGTATTAGAAAGACCTAGAAAAATAAGGAAACCGTATAATCCCAATGAGAAATCACGCAGTTTACCCGAGGCTACTGCCCAAATAAACTTTACACGTAGTATTGATGATGCTGCTAATTATGAAGATAATCAACTATTAGATGACTATGATCCTATATCATTTGGTGGAAAAAAACGATAATTTGCGAAAACAAATTCACTAACAACCACCTAATTTAGTTATTCTATGTAACACAAAATATAAAGATTTATTATGTAGTTATGCTAACACATAATAAATGAATGAATTTGTACAACTAAACGAATCCATGGAATCATTAGAAACAGATTATTACTTATTTCAATGTAATATGAATTGTGATATTGAAAACAATGTAGGAGAATTGGAAATTCCCGTATTTACGGAAGAACATGTTGACCAGATTGATAGAAATTACAAACAAAATCTTCCTAGAGGATGGAGTGACCCTGAATGTTACGAAGAAAATGGATTGATTGATGAAACAACAATAGTGAAAATGACCAATTCATTTGAAATAAATGATTTATTTTTTGAACATATAAGCTATATTGTTGAATTACGTACGAAAGTAAACTCGTATAACAAATTGTATGACAAGACAGAAAGACTATGTATGTATTTTCACGAAATCGTTCCTATTCTAGAGAAAGACCGGACTAATTTGAAAGAGATGTTGAGTATACTTTCACAAGATACAGGTCTGTCTCCCACATCCACCTACTATATTTAGGTGATTTAATTGTTAGACTCGTCTATACAAAAAATAAAGTGGACGATTTATAATAATTTTAAATCTTATTATAAATCATATGGATAGACTTGAAAAAAACACCGGAATAAATGAAGATGGATTTGTAAAAACAGTATTTCCTTTTGACGAAGATCAAAAGGGATTATTATTGAATATTATTCAATATTCTGTTTTAGCCATAATTCCTGTTGTCTTATTGTTAAAAGTAATTAAAAATTACGTTCCTGAAGCTGACGATGATAAAGGAAGTTTAGTGATTTTAGTAGAAGTGATTGGTCAAGTAGTTGCCATGTTTACTGCCCTTTATTTTATTCACAAAATAATCGCTTATGTTCCTACATACAGTGGTTTCAAATATGGTGACGTTAATGTATTTACTATGATACCTGCTATCTTGTTTATTTCTGTTACCATGCAAACAAAATTAGGTGAGAAGGTCCAAATGTTGGTTGACCGGTTGTGGGATTTATATGATGGACAAACATCTGGTGGACAACTGCCTCAAAAACAAGGTGGACAACGTGGAGGTCAAGTTCGGGTAACACAACCTATATCTCAAGCTCCTAGTCAACAATATAGTACCACTCCTTCTATGGCTCCTGGAAATATGCCATCCATAAATAATCCTCCACCTCAATTACAACCTCAAATGACCAATATGAAGAGTCAATCTAACGAGTATTCTATTCCACAATCACCTGATTTCAACAGCATGTATGGTGGACCAGAAACAAATATGGTTGGAGCATCTACACCAGGTATGATGGAGGCAATGGAACCCATGGCTGCCAATGATGGTTTTGGAGGGGCATTTGGTTCAATGTTCTAATCGAAAATACACATTATTCAATTCGTAAGATAACTTATACGCTTATTTCACGAATTACATCACCGTAAACGATGAAACTCTTAGTTGAATTGTGTATTTTAGATATGTAAGCGATACATGATTACATATAGCTAACTATTCCAAATATTGATTCTTCATGTCATTGTCTAGATATACTGTTTTACTGATTGATCGAATGATTTTATTATTGTCCTTCTCGTTATTTTCTATATCATCTAGTGAATTACATACAAGGGTTGTA
>Ga0222659_1000058_pt1 | contig 73617 bp, 71 predicted proteins | sample AntAcemetagen547_FD_179850 | JGI IMG/M metagenome (GOLD analysis project Ga0222659, IMG submission 179850) | Saline water microbial communities from Ace Lake, Antarctica - #547 | ecosystem: Environmental > Aquatic > Non-marine Saline and Alkaline > Saline | place: Antarctica: Ace Lake...
CTAGTGCGTCTCAGTCACTTGCCGAACAGGGTGCCCATCACCTCGCACAGGGTGAATCAGAAAAAGGTATCGCGATGCTACGGCTCGCCTTGGAGCGTGATCCGAACGACACGGATGCACTTTTCACCCTCGGCATGGGGCTTGGTGACCAGGATGAAGCAGGGGAGGGGTTAGAGTTGCTTGAGAGGCTCGTCACCATCCAGTCGGACTACCCTGGCGCATGGGTGGCTCTAGGCGTAGCACAGGCACGCGCAGGAAACTTGGACGGAGCCATCCAGGCATTCCGTGAGGTGGTGACCCGTGAACCGCAGAATGGCCTCGCCCGCAAGAACCTTGGTGCAGTGCTTTCACAGGCAGGGCGACTCGATGATGCCCTCGACCATCTCAAGGCGGCCGTCGTGTTGCTCAAGGACGATGCCCAGGCATGGTTGAACCTTGCGATGAACCTGGAGCAGTCCGGGCAAACTGCTGAGGCGGTCATAGCCTACCGTCAGGTCATGGCACTGTCTCCCGGTAGCCAGCTCAGTGAGAAGGCAGAGCAGGGGCGCAACCGCATCACGACCGCGAAGTTCCGTGAGGCCGGCGGTGATGAACTTCGTCCCGATGTTCTCGCCCACTGCGGCGAGGCGCTACGCATCTTCAAGGACATGCCCAAGGACGAGGTGCAACGCATCAGCGTGGAGATAGCCATGCTCGGAACCAAGGGACTATCGGTAAACGATCCCTCCGGGAAATACACACTACGCTCACTACCCGGAAACTTTTCTGGGCTGCAGCTGCTCTGCTTCCAATACGTCGGGTTCAAGATCATCGACCCGACCTTGGACATCGGCTTCGACATCGCAGCGGAGTATGAGGAGGCGAAGCGGTTGCTTGGAGGATCTGGCAGTGACGTTCCGTGTTAATCAGCGAGATTTATCTCAGTGATCTGTCCTTCATATGGGAGGAACAGGGAGGGAGTGCTGCTTGTGTGAGATGGTTTTCGTTGGAAACAAGCCAGTCTATCAGGGATTCGATGCTGCCCATATTGCCGTAAAAAACCCGAAGTTAGTAAATTGAGGTTTCGCCAGTAACAGGCCATTCTATTAGGGGTAGGACGCTGCCTATATTGACGCTAAAACGCGAGAAATACCCGAAAATAGCGAAAATCGTGTTTTTTAACGAATTGACAACCAACGAGTTACGATAAACTTAGGGGTCTAAGGATCTAGTGGCCGCAAGGCCGTGGAGGTTCGATTCCTCTTTCGAGCACTTCCTTATTGAATAAGGATCAGGGGCCTAACTTAGGCTCCCTTTTTTGTGTCCTGAAGTATCGATTCGGCCATTTTTCGGCCACTTTTTCAGACGGTATTTCTCGGCGTGCTCTGCCAGTCTGAACGCTACTGAAAATATTTTTTGACGTCGGGTCGATTCAGAGGTTGCCATCGATCTGACCATTAACCGACTGGACACTGATAGCACCTACGCTGTGGGTACGAAGTCGAAGTGGATGAGATAGCCGCTTCCGCGGCGAACACGAGATTCCGCCGCATCCCCAAATGAACAACCTCCACAATCACCAGAGTCATTTTGCCGCCCTTCCGGGTGGTGGTGTCTTTTTTGGAGTCATCAGCGAACGCCTTCAGCTTATTGCTACGACGACCCCTGCGGGTCTGATGGTTGGTAGCTGGGTGGCGGACGCTCGGGTTTCGGCGGTGTTGTCGGTCGGCCTTTCAAGGCTTTCACACTGATTTGTTCCGCTCCCCTAAGTTCGTGCCCTCCCAGTAGCGGAGAGCCGTGAATCAAAGGCGGACCTCCGCCAAATCCAAATAGAAAAGAATATGTCAATTATAACGAAAATACAATGGTGCGATAGCACCACCAATCCCGTGATGGGCTGCGATAGCTGCGAACTGTGGCCAACTTTTGCCAACTTTTGCCAGCATCAAGAACCGCGTAATATCAATTATCCACGAGGCACAGCCCAGTCAAACACCGCCGGTCCATCCCACCTAAATTCTGATTGATACAATACGCATCAATCAGAACCCGCCACGGCTCCTTCGCCGCTCGTTTACCGAAACCAAGGAAATGGTCAGGGAGGATAATCGCTGGTGTAGACCTTTCAGAACCCTAATGCCATTGCATTCAGAAAATTCAAGATCCTCAGTGGGTTTTTAGTCCAGTTTGAGACACGTTTGATACCGGGCCGGGCGCATTCGAACTTGAGGAGGAGTGCTGTTTTCAGGCTGGTGATATTGAGATAGCCCGGCATCCGGGCGAGGTGGTTTTCGTTGAAATCGGTAACGAGGACTCGCTCGTAAAGTTTCTCATTTAGGCCGAGTTCTAGTTTTAAGAGGACGTTGTGGGCGGCTCCGATGATTATTTAACCACAGATTGCAGGCATGCACTGAGTGAAGAGGTATTTGAGAATTTCGGAAAATACACGCCTGTTCGATTGATAGAAATCAGCGGCATTTGAGGAAATCTGTAGAGGGATTCAACTCCTCCATATTTGGTGCGCCCTTTTTTTCCCTAAAATAATTAGAATAGTTCTTGATACAATTGAGAATGATTCTAATTTGCCCGTGCGATGACATCACAAACTTCAACAAACCGTCTGCTCGAAGTGCCAGAGGAAATCAACGGCCTCCGCATGACCCGACAGCGGCAGGAAGTCTATCGTTTTCTGATGCAAAGCAGGTCCCACCCGACGGCCAACGATGTTTTCATGCGCATTAAGGAAGCACTTCCGAATGTTTCTTTGGCGACGGTCTACAACTGCCTTGAAGCGCTGGTGCAGCACAAGATCATCCGTCAGGTCAATTTCGATCGCGAACCTTCCCGCTTCTGTCAGAACCTCGACGAGCACGGCCATTTTCATGACGAAACCACAGGCACGATTCATGACGTAAAATTCAAGCCCGGAGTCAACCTCGCTGACGTCCTTGATCTACCCCCCAACACTGTGATCAAGGATTTCGAAATCACCCTCCGCGGCGAACTCGCCTAACTTTCAACCATCAAAATTCAACTCTCAAGGAAGACCAATACAAGTTTTCCATTCGCGCTTAAAATTCTTCAAATATGAGTCTTAAAATCAATAATCTCCACGTCACCCTCGAAAACGGCACACAAATCCTCAACGGAGTCACCCTCGAGATTCCTGCGGGTGAAGTCCACGCAATCATGGGTCCGAACGGCTCAGGCAAGTCAACCCTCTCCAAGGTCATTGCAGGCCACGAGTCCTATGAGGTCACCGACGGGAATATCCTTCTCGATGGCGACGATATCTCCGAACTGTCGATCGACGAGCGTTCCCGCGCCGGACTTTTCCTAGCCTTCCAATATCCCAACGAAGTTCCCGGCGTTTCGAACGCGAACTTCATCCGTGCCGCCCTTCAGGCGCGTCTTCCGAAGGGTGAGGATATTGATGCTGTCGCCTATTACAAGTCTCTCTACGAGAAGATGGATCTGCTTGAGATGGATAGAAAATTCACCGGACGTGCGGTCAACGAAGGCTTTTCCGGCGGTGAGAAAAAGCGCAACGAGATCTTGCAGATGATGATGCTCGATCCGAAATACTGCATCATGGACGAAACCGATTCCGGTCTCGATATCGATGCTCTCAAAATCGTCGCCAAGGGCGTCAACGCGATGCGCTCGCTCGACCGGGGCATGCTCCTTATCACCCACTACCAGCGCCTGCTCGACTATATCAAACCGGACCACGTCCACGTCATGTCCGAAGGGCGCATCGTGAAATCCGGCGGCCCTGAACTTGCTCTTGAGCTTGAGGAAAAGGGCTACGATTTCCTCAAAGAACCCGCCCTCGCTTGAGTGATCTCCGACTGATCACTTATCAACTTTTACAGAAAACTTATTATGTTCACAGACGATACAAATACCGCAGTCCTCGACGAAGAAACCCATGATGCGATCAACGTTGATCGCAACAAAGGCGATTTCACTTTCCCGGAGCGCAATAAATTTGACGCTGGTTGGGGACTTTCCTCCAAAACCGTCGATTACATCTGCGATGTGAAGGACGATCCCGACTGGGTTCGCGAGTTCCGTCACAAGGCACTGGCCACCTTCGAAAAGAAGCCCATGCCCACCAACTGGGCGACGAAGGATCTCGAGAACATCGATTTCGACAAGATCCGCTATTATCTCTCCGACGGCCAGAAGCCGAAACGCACCTGGGACGAGGTTCCGCCGGAAATTCTCGAAACCTTCGAGCGTCTCGGCATCCCGGAACAGGAGCGCGGTTTTCTCGCAGGTGTTGAAGCACAATACGACTCCGAGGCCGCATACTCGAACATGAAGGAAGAACTCTCCAAACAGGGAGTCATCTTCGTGACTTCAGCGGAAGGCTTGAAAGAGCATGAAGAGATTTTCCGCCCATATTTCGGAAAGGTCATCCCGACTGGTGACAACAAATTTTCGGCTCTTAACAGCGCGGTATTCTCCGGCGGTTCTTTCATCTATATCCCGAAGGGTGTGAAGCTGAAACAACCGCTCCAAGCTTACTTCCGCATCAATTCCGAGTCCTTCGGCCAGTTCGAGCGCACGCTCATCATCGCCGACGAAGGTTCCGAAGTCATGTATATGGAAGGCTGCACCGCACCTAAATTCGAAACCGCCACCCTCCACTCTGCGGTTGTCGAACTGGTCGCTCTCAAAGGCGCGAAAATCCAATACATCACGGTCCAGAACTGGTCCTCGAACGTCTTCAATCTCGTGACCAAACGCGGCCTCGCGATGGAGGACGCGGAAGTCCGCTGGATCGATTGCAATATCGGATCCCGCCTCACGATGAAATATCCCGGTGTTGTTATGAAGGGCGAACGCGCCCGTGGCGAAGTCATCTCCATTGCGCTCGCCAATGACGGCCAGCACCAGGATACCGGAGCGAAAATGATACACGCCGCCAATAACACGACGTCGAACGTTGTTTCAAAATCCATCTCGGTCGGTGAAGGTCGCTCGACTTATCGTGGTCAGGTTTTCATTCCGAAACACCTCAAAGGCTGCAAGAACAACACCGAGTGCGACGCCTTGCTCATCAATAGCAACTCCCGCACCGACACCTACCCGGCGATCACCGTCAAAGGTAACCGTCACGCGACCCAGCACGAAGCCAGCGTCTCCCAGGTCTCCGAGGAAATGCTCTTCTACATGCAGCAGCGCGGCCTCGACGAAGGCCAGGCCATGTCCCTCGCCGTCAACGGCTTCATCAACGATCTCGTCCGCGAGTTCCCGATGGAATACTCCGTCGAACTCAAACGCCTCATCGACCTCGAAATGGAAGGCTCCGTCGGGTAACCGAAAAGGAGCGCCGACTTCAGTCGGCGCGTGCCAACGATCCAACAATGAAACTCCGCAACAACAGAAACATCAGCTTCAAAATGGTCACTTTCGAGGAGGATGCCAAGCAGACAGCCGAGTATTGGCTCGGAAAGTCAGTCGATGAACGCCTCGCCGCTGCGGCAATCCTAATCAACCAACGAATCCCAAAGACAGATGGAACCGGATCAAGAGTTCAGAGAGTTTGTAGAATTGTTGGAGTTCCATGGCGTTAAATTTGTGATCATCGGCGGCTATGCGGTGATTTCTCACGGCTACCCCCGATACACCGGAGACATTGATTTTTTTGTCGAGAAGTCCCATGAGAACGTTCGAAAACTCGTAAATGTCATCAATGAATATTTCGGACATCAGCCACACATCACCGAAGAAAGTTTCATGGACGATGACCGAATGGGACAATTTGGAGACCCGCCATACAGAATCGACATCCTTGTCGATGTTCCTGGTATCGCTTTCGCCGACGTCTATCCACGCCACATACTTGGAAAAATCGACGGAAAACCCGCACCGATGCTTTCCCTTCAAGACCTGATCAAAAGCAAACAAGCAGCCGGTCGCAAAAAAGACCTCGGCGATTTGGAGGCTCTTGAAGAAATCGAAGCCGCCCGCCAACGCAAATCCTAAGTTTCCACCCCAAAAAAAATTCAACATGACCACCACCCTGCCCAATTGGTTCCTCGCTCGCCAGGAATCCGCCCTCGCCCGTTACGAATCCATCCCCACCCCAAAACGCGGTGACGAGCAATGGCGCTTCGCAAACATCAAGCAGCTCCAATGGAGCGTGGGCGTCTCGCCCACGGTTAAGGACGACAGCATCATCGTAAAATCCACCGGCCTCGAAGCCCCCGCCGCGAAATTCATCTTCCTCAACGACGAAGTCATTTTTGCCGAAAGTTCCCTGCCGGAAAACGTAATCTGCCTCCCCCTCGCCGAAGCCCTCGAAAAGCTGCCCGATCTCGTCGAGCAGCACTTCATGAAACAGGAAACCCGTCTCGGCTCCGCGAAATACTCCGCCCTGCACGAAGCTTCCGTGAAAAACGGCATCTTCGTGCATGTCCCTGAAAACGTGGAGGTAGCAGGCGCGATTGAAGTCCACCACTGGATCTCCGGCGGAGTCACGGTTTTTCCCCACACCCTCATCGTCACCGGGAAATCCGCGAAGGTCCGCGTCGTAGACATCTTCCGCTCCACCGACGAAACCACCCCCGGCCTCGCCATCGGCTACAAGGATCTTTACGCGGGTCAGAACTCCACTCTCGACTACATCGCGATTCAGGATCTTAACGAAGTCTCCCGTATCATCGCCATCAAGGAAACCTCCACAGAACGCGACGCCCGATCGAAAGCCTTCATCCTCAATACCGGAGCCGCATGGGCGCGCAACGAATCCATGTCCCGCCTCGAAGGTCCCGGTGCCCACTCCGACATGCTTTCCGTCTCTATCCCGGACCATGAGCAGGAATACGACCAACGCACTTTCCAGCACCACGTATCCGAAGGTGCCTACTCGGACTTGCTTTACAAAAATACCTTATACGGACATTCGAAAACCGTTTTCTCCGGCCTCATCTCTGTCGATGAAAAGGCGCACCACACCGATGCCTACCAGACCTGCCGCAACCTCATGATGACCGACGATTGTGAGTCAAACTCCATGCCCGGCCTCGAGATCAATGCCGACCAGGTAAAATGTTCCCACGGTTCCACCTCAGCGCAGATTTCCGACGAGGAAATCTTCTACCTGCAGGCACGCGGCATCGACCCCGCGAATGCCCGCCAACTCATCGCCCGCGGCTTTTCCGTGGAAGCAGTTGGGCGTCTGAAAAACGAAGAAACCGAAAACCTGGTTCTGAGATTCATCGATGACAAGTTCGCGCGCATCGCCGAGGGCTGATGCGGAACATCATCTTCAAGCCTCATCCCAGAGCCGGTTTCCAAGATGCTGCTTGCAAGCGGGGAAATCGTCGGCTCATTCGCTGGCGGTTTTGAGAGCTTCCAGATTATTCCCCATGGCTTGGAGGAAATCCGTATCTGTGCCGGGTTTGCTGAAAGCGGGAGTGACGATGATGCTCTTGAGGCCGAGCTTTTCGAGCGTGGGAATATGGCTCGGTTTCGGGTCGCCTTCCCAGATGAAGGTCTTGGCCTCAGGATATTTTTTTTGAAGTGTTTCGAGGTCGGCGAGAGACTCTTCTGTAAGTTCCATCTCAGGCTCCCAAACCAGGGTGTGGATTTTCAGACCGTAGGCGCGGGAAAAATACTGATAGATGGGATGGGACGCTAGAAATGTCTCGTTTGAAAGAGATCCGGCAGCCGTTTTCATTTCCTCGTGCAGGGCAATCAGATCCTTGCTGAGCTTCGAGTAGGCTTGGTTGATCGAGTCTGTGTGATCGGGAAAAGTGGCGACCAAGGCGTCCTTGATGGCAGTGGTCTGTTGTTGGGCCTGGTTCAAGTCCAACCATGTGGTAAAGGCAGTGCCACCGTGGCTGTGCTCGCCCTCATTGCCGTGTGAATGCGTCACTGTGTTTTTGCTCTCAATAAAAGAATCGGTGAAGGCAAGGGATGTATCGACGATCTTGTCATCCGGAAGGGAGGTGGTGACGACCCATTTTTCATAGGTGGCACCGTTCATAATGATGAGATCCGCTTTTTGGATGGCGGAAATTTGGGCATCCGTTGGCTTCCAAAAGGCGGGGTCTACATCAGCGGGAATCTCGTATAGAATCTCGGCGAAGTCCCCCGCCAGTCGCTCGGCGAAATAGGCGAGCGGGTAATTTGTGGGAGCGATCACGGGCTTTGAAAAAACACCGAGTGTGGTGAGGAGAAGCGTGAGAAAGATTTTCATAAGGTCTTATAAGAGACGCGGGATGATGGTTTCGGCAAGGGCTTTTGTACCGGTGAGGGCGGCGGTGGCCAGAAGGGTTCCGACGGTGACGATGACGAGTAGATCAGCGATCTTGATTGCGGCGAGGCGCGCCGGGCTGACTCCGATTTTCCGGTAGGTGGATAGCTCGGTTTCGCGCAGGCGGAGGGAAAGCGAGAAGATGATGAGCAGCATGATACCAGCGGTGGCGGCGATGGCGAGGAAGCCGTAAAACACCAGATCCTTGGTAGAGAAAAGCGTGTCGAGCAACTGGCGGATCGAATCTGCCGGGATGACGATCTGGCCCGTGGCACGCGTGGTTTCGTAGCGCCCGAGTATGAGGGCGCGGGACTTCTCCGAGGCGGGAAAAACGAGTAATGAGGTGATGGGGTAGTCGTTCTCATTTCCATGGAAGTGGAAGGACGCGATGTTGTCATCCGTGACTTCGGTGAACTCACGCAGCGAGGCGTTTGCCTTGATGTTTTTCCCCTCCGTGCCGAGAACGGCGTCGGCGGCTTCGGGCTTGGCAAGATCCTCGTGCCCGTGGGCAAGTCCCTCGATGATCCATGCGGTCTTGAGATCGATGAAGACCGCGCTGTCATCCGGCGAATGCGCGGCTTCGAGTATGCCGGTGATCCGCATTTTCAACGGATAGACTCCAGCGAGATCGAACACGTTCTCCGGGGAGGAAATCACGTGATCGCCAACTTTCAGCCCGCGCTCCGCGGCGATCTTAGCCCCAAGCACACAATCGCCAAGACGGGTGAAGAGACGCCCCTGAGAGACTTTCAAATGGCGCTGCTCGAAGTATCCGAGCGAAGTGCCGACGAGTGGAGAATCGCCCGCGGCAAACCGGGCATGGAGCGGGATGATGGTGCCTTGCCGGAGTGCACGGGTCTGTTTGTAGTTGAGGTATTTCAGCGGCTCGAGCTGCTGCGGGAGGAAATACAGAGAGGCGAGCGTGAGATCGATGGCGCTACCCTTCGGCCCGATGAGCAGGGGCGTGGTCACAGCGCGGTTCTGCAATACCCGGGTGCTTTCGTTCACGAATGTTCGCACGCCGAGTGGCAGGAAAATCATCAGGGCCACGGCGAGCATGAGCAGCAGTGACTTCAGCGGGAGGTGCTGTAGGTAGCGCCAAGTGAGATAGGGGATGCCGGTCATGGGGTGATGAGGTCTGAGAAATCGATGACGCGATCAAAAGCGGGCAGGAGAGCGTGGTCGTGTGTGGCGACAACGAGGGCCGATCGGTTCTGGTGCGATTGATCGATAAGCAGGTCGAGGGCGGCGCGTTTGTTGACGGGGTCGAGGTTTCCAGTCGGTTCATCGGCAAGGATGAGTTGCGGCGCGATGGCAAGCGCGCGGCAGATGGCGACTCTTTGGCGTTCACCCTGAGAGAGCTTGCGGGCGCTGCGGGGGAGATGCTTGGCGATGCCCGTGAGGGTGGCCATTTCCTCGCAACGGGTGCGGATCTCCTGATCGCGCAGGCCGAGATGGAGTGGCAGGAGGATATTGTCGCGGACTGTGAGGTGCTCGACGAGTTCGAACTCCTGGAAGACGAGTCCGATGTGGTGGAGGCGGAAGCTGACACGCGCTTGGGTGGATTTTTCTGTGAGTGAGTGTCCGCCAACCATGACGTTTCCGCTCTGCGGACTGAGGATGCCGGCTGCGAGCTGGAGCAGCGTTGTCTTCCCGCAGCCGCTGGGGCCGACGATGGCGACCGATTCTCCCTCAGCCACCTCAAAACGCTTCAAGCGCAGGCTGAAAGCCGCCTGCGGGTAGCTGAAGGTGATATCTCGGAGCTCTAGTATCATATGCAAATCACTCGCGTTCGCGGGAGTTGAGATTGAGTTCCGTGGCTTTCCATTTTCCATCGATGACGTCGAGGGAAATGTCCGCGCTGTAGAGATTCGTGCGGTTGTGGAAGTGGCCCCAGTGGCCGATTTTTCCAGCGGTTTCCCATATGCACGAAGCGGTGAATTCAAGTTCACCGGGGTTCTGTTGCGGACTGGCCTGCTTCACGGTGACGTTGCGGACGCGGACGCGGGAACCGTCTTCGGAGCGCTGGTTCGTAGTGCGGCGTACTTCAAGAAACGTGTTTTCGAGAGCTGATCCGGCGAGCACGGTTTCAAGCTGGTCGTATTGGGCGTTTTCGTCGGCGACATTGAAGGCGTGATAGACGTTTTCAAGTATCCTGTCGGTAATCTCGGTGGCCTGTTCGGGAGAAACGGGTTCGGAGCTGGGTTTTCGGCTCGTAAAAGTCCAGATGATTGCTGCGAGAACTCCGAGGGTGATCGCGGATTTCCAAAGTTCATAAAAAAGCAGAAAAATCGCGAGTCCGGCGGTGCCGATGGGTAGCCAAGGTGTTTTGCCCGGTGTGATCTCGGGAACAGGTGGCGGCTGCGGGGTGTTGCGGAGGTTCATGGCGAGCTTCACCCCGGCATCGATCCGGCCGCTCGTGGGGTGGACCTCTATCAAGCGGGTGCCGAGAGTGTCGGCGATTCGGACCGGGATTTTTTCTATTCCGTCCGGAAAATAATTCCAAGAGAAGGCGATGGTGGAATCGAGGCTCGGCAGGGGAGCGGAGTATTTTATCAAAACCATGAAATCGTCCACCGGAACAGGCGCAGTGGAGGAAATTTCGATCAGGTTTTCCGTGTCCGGTTCGATAAATTTCACTCCTTCGGGAAAGAATACGGTGGGTTTACCATCGATGGTGACTTTGAAAACTTTGGAAAAAAAATCTGTGACGAGCGGCTTCAGCGCTTCCCGGTCGGAGGCGCTCATGGGGCCGGCTTCAGGCACGCCGGTTCGAAGGCTTTGCGGCAGCGCGAGGGGGCGGATGACGATTTCCTTTTCAACTTCCCAACCGGTTACATAGAGAGCTGCGGCGACATCGGTGAACTCGATCTTGGGATACCTCGGTGATTGGGCACCGAGAAACGCGGTTCCGGTGAGAAGGTAGATAAGGATCAGAGGAATTATTTTCAAAACGATTTAGCGGCGGACGCGCTGGGAAACGATGAGGCTGAAGTCGATTTGTTGTGTTGCCACCAAGTGGAAAGGTGCGTGCGTGCACGGTGCAACCGACCTTCCACCGCGCGCTCCGAGCACTGCAGTATTTCCGAACATTCGGCATGACTGAGGCATTCGATGCAAGTAAGCACGAGCACTTCACGATGTTTTCTCGCCAGAGCTTTGATGCCTTTTTCCAAAAGCTTCAGCTCATCCGACCATTCGGCGCGGGTGTCAGGATGCATGACGGGTGAGGGTGGGTCGTCTACTTCATGATGAAACGACTCGCAAAGTGAGGCAAATCTTGATGAGGCCTTTTTGCGGTCGTCCCGGCAACGGTTGAGGGCGATCTGGCAAAGCCAAGTGGAGAATTTCGCCTCATGCCGGTAGCGTGACAGGGCCTTGTGGGCACTGATGAAAACGTCCTGGCATGCCTCTGCGGCATCTTCACGGCAACCGAGTAGGCGCAGGCAAAACTGAAAAATCCGGTCCTGGTGGAGTTCGATGATTTTCTTAAATGCCGGGAGGTCTCCACTCGCTGCCAGCGAAATCCACCGACGTTCGATGCTCTCTTGAAACGATGGATCAGCCCGTTGGTTTTCATTTCCACGCTGCTCGAGCAGGTGTGGGCAATGGTTGGGATCAATGAGCTTCGGAAATGCTGTCATGCGTCCATTCGAGAAGTTTATGGGCCTGATCGGGATCGAGATGAGCCTTCATATCGAAAAAGTGGTTGAGTGTGAGTTTCTGGAGTTCGAGTTGCAGATGATTGATGCGGAGCAGTGCGGCGGAGAGTTCCTGGCTGTCTCGACCGTGGTCCTGAATGGCGTGAGCGAGATCATGCCCCGCATCGGCAAGTGTCTTGGCGAGTCTCGCACGCTCTTTGTAAAATGCGGTCTCGACCGGTTGGAGAGCCTTGTCCTGCTCGGGCGTCAGGTCGAGTTGTTCGTGAGTCCACTGATGAAAGTCACCGTCGGTCGAAGCGGTGGGAGCATGGGAGCTTGCCTTTTCATTATTCACTTTCAGCGCTGTCCACGATGCCAAACCAGCAGCGATTCCGGCACTACAAATGATCAGGGCTACAAGGCGGAGACGGCTCATGAGTATTCTTTGATCTAGGGGCGGATCGCAAACACATCGGCACCGGAGGCTCCGAAGAGGGAAGCCGCTGAGGGTGGTCGCACTTGATTATCTGATGCCAGAAGGGTAAGTGCGAAAGCGATGGCTGCCGCAAGTCCTGCGGACGAGCCGAGAACGAGGTGGAGCGGAGGCAGTCTACCCTGATTGCTTCCCAGCCTTGCCATCACAGCCGCTGACAGCTCCGGCGGAGCGGATAGTTCCGTGTTCTCGCGGTAATGCTTGAATAAATCATCCATCTGATGCTTGGCAGAATAGTCGAAAGTCCCGGCCTTTCAAGGGAAAGGCACCGGTTGAAAATTTTCACAAAAAGTTCATGGGGTAGACGGGCGGATCTCGTTTCAAGGAATATGCGGAAGTTTATTTTTCTACAGGTCGTGAGTTGTCCACTCCTGCTTGCCCAAGAACCCACTCAAACACTTGAGCCATTGGTCGTGCAGTCCAGTGGGACGGAGCTGAAGATTGAGAAAACGCAATTGAGTCCTGCGGCCACGGCCAGTCCGGGAGCTGTCACCGAGGTGGGGCAGGAGGAAATTTCCCTTTTATCGATCCAATCCTACGGCGATCTTTTCCGGCCAGTTGCCGGGGTGACGGTGAACAACTTCGGCCAAGGCGGGGTCGCATATGGAATCTCGATGAGAGGATTCCCCAGCGGCGATCACGCCAAGGATGTTGCGATCTTTCTCGACGGGATTCCCTTGAATGAGCCGGGTGGCTCGCCATCAGGCTACGCGGATCTAAACATTCTCGTGCCAGAACTTATTGAGAGCTTTGATGTGATCCGCGGGCCGATCAGCGTGCGCAGTGGGAATTTCGCTCTCGGCGGCACGATCGATGTGAACACTTTCGAGAGACCTGGGTCCAGGCTGGGCGTTGCCGGGGGGAGTTACGAAAGCGGGCGGGTAATGGGAACCTACGGATTTACACCCGGCTCCGTCTATCTATCGCTTACCGGCGTCGCGGAAGCGACCGAGGGATACCGGGATAATTCCGAGCTATACAGCACCAACGTGTTGGGAAGCGCCGCCTTTCAAATGCTGAATGGGACGGGGGTGGTGCGACTTCAGGCATATCAGAATGATTTCGGGGCACCGGGGTATCTCAATCGCGATCTGATCAACGCCGGAACCATCAATCCGAAGGCTGCGATCGACGAGACGGATGGTGGAAATAAAAATTACTTAAGCCTCGGCTTTACATACAAGGATGGGGACGCTGACGGCGGTGACCGCACACTTGGCACTTTTTACGCCCTTCACAACGAATCGACACGTTGGGCAAACTTCGCCACGACTCCCGGCCTTGGCAATCAGGGACAACGCGATATCAACACCAGCACGGTGGGTGGACGGCTGGAAAAATATTTCGTCAAGGACCAGTTCGGATTCCTTACGGGTATGGATTTCCGCTCGGATTTCGGTGATGTGGATAATTTCGATACAATCCAACGCCGTATTCAAGGGACTACGTCCGCGGTGGACTACAATCAGCACAATCCCGCTGCCTATCTCCGGCTGGACTACAAACCGACCGAGTGGGCGAAGTTGACCATCGGTGCGCGTTACGACCATTTCTTTGTTGATGGTGAGGACACACTTGTCGCGGGAAGCGAATTCGATGTGGACTTCGGTGAGCTCAGCCCGACAGTCGGTGGCTCCTTCGATGTCGGAGGTGGGGTGACGGTTTTTGCAAACTACGCGGAAGGGCTGAGAGCACCGAGTCCTGCCGAAGAACTGGTGGTCAATGCCAACCTCGATGCATCGGATCAGGCCTCGTACGAGATCGGAGCCAGTTTCGAATCCGAGAAATGGGAGGGGTTGCTGAGCATCTACCATTCCGAGCTGGACGGGGAGATCCAAGCCGCACCAGCGGGCGCAGGTATCCAGAACCTCGGTGAGTCCCGGCGCATCGGCGCTGATTTGCAGGCCCGCTATCAGGCATACGATGACGGGCAGTTGGCTGTCGCACTACTGTCCTTGGCAAGTTATGTCGATGCCGAGCTTCTAGGCGGAGGGGGAGGGAGCGTTCCAAACGTGAACGAATACCAAGTCGGCGGTGGTGTGGAAACGCAATACCGCCCGGGTGGAGGTGACGCCGTCGTAGGCCTCCGGGCCGACTATACCTTCGTAGGCCCCTCCGACTTGTCGCCCGATGGTTCCGTTTCCACAGGCACTTTTTCCCGCATCACGGGTAAGCTTTTCTATCGGAACGATTCTTGGAACGGTCTGGAAGCATACGTTTCCGCCATTGGCTATCCGGGAAGCCGACTCGATGAAAGTGCTTTCGACTTCGGCGGATTCGCCGCAGTATCCCCGCAAGCTCCCATCAGCGTCCGCGCCGGTGTCTCGTTTCAATTTTAATAGACAAACATATGAACAAGAAAATTCTCACTCACGCCGCTCTCATACTCGTCTTCGGACTGCTTCCCGCAGCGGCTCATGACTTCGTTTTAACAAGCGGAACCGATGCGGATGAACAAACGACCGTCAGCGGCCTTTACGGCCACCCCGGCGCATGGGAAACTCCCGATCTCCGCCGTCTCATCGCCCTCGATGTCCATACTTCGGACAAAGATGAGTCGGTATCTCTTCTGGATAAAGTTACGGTTGCGAAGGCAAGCTCACTAAAACTGCTGGCTCCCGTAGCAGAGCTGAAAGACAAGGGCAACGTTGCGATCAGTGCCGTCTACGACAATGGCTTCTGGGTGGCTACCAAAGAGGGGAAATACTACAGCACGACCAAGAAAGAAGCCTCTGGTCTTATTTCGGTAGAGAAAAGCAGCCATAATATGAAATTCGCAAAGGTGTTGATTCGCGGAAAGGACAAGATGATCGGTCAGCGGCTTGAGATTGTGCTCCAAAAAGCCCCTTCGGATCTCGCGGCAGGAGCCAAGCTGCCGGTCAAGGTTATCTTTGACGGGAAAGCTCTTGAAGCCGCCGAACTAGCAATCGTATCCCTCGATGGCGTGCTCAATCACGACACTCCTGGAATCAAAGCCGATGCGCAAGGCAACGCAGAGCTACCGATTGAGAAAACAGGCGCACACGTCATCCGGGTCAGTCACGATGTTCCTTCGAAGAATGTTGAGCTGGCAGATATCGATAGCTTTTCGGCGACTTTGGTCTTCGATGCGACACGGAATTGATCATCTTCCCGAGCGTCGGCGAGATCTCCTGAAATCTTCGATTTCTCATCGATGAGAAACAGCTCAAGCGACAGATAGTCCTGAACCCGAGCATTTGCATTTGACCGGACAATGGCAAGATTCAGAATGACATTCTAGCGCTTAAAAAGCGATCGAGCAGACCACCATGAATTCACACCTCGCACCGTTCCTCTTTTTTCTATTCGCAACGTCCTGTGCCAGCGCCCAGAACTCGGAGGCTTCTATCGCGATCCTCCGGGAAACCATCTCAAAAATCGTCGATACCCAGACATTGGAATCCGAAGAACGTCTTGATTGGCAGGCACGCAAATCCGAAATCACAACATTGCTGGAGCTGCACCAGCGCGAACTCGAGCTACTCGACGAAGAAATCGAAAGCGCCGGTGGTTCAGCCCCCGCTCACGGAGAAGCAAGCACCGGAATGAAAGCGGAAATCGCTTCCCTCAAGAAAAGTCGCCGCCTGACTTCCGAGGCAGTCGCAAGGAACGTTCCCCGCGTGATCTCCCTCGCAAACCGATTTCCGAGTCCGCTCATCGCGGATGCAGAAGCCGAACTCGCCACGCTCCGCTCTTGGCAACCCTCCGACGAACCCCGCGAAACCCTCCGCTCCATCCTTTCCCTGCTCGCAAAAGCTGAACAATTCAACCGCCGCTTCACCCGCACCACCGAAATTCGCGATAATCGTGAAGTGCAGGTCCTCTATCTCGGCCTCGCCCAGGCATTCTATGTGGATCGCAAAGACAAAGCCGGCATCGGTCGTCCAGGCCCCGATGGTTGGACTTGGAAATCCTTTCCGGAAATTCGCCCCGAATTGATCACCACCTTCGAGACGCTGGATAAGAAACGCCCTCCTACTATGGTCACCATGCCACTGGAAATCCGCTGAACCATGGCAAGCCCCATCTTTAAATCTGTATCCGTCCGCGTCCTGCCATGGCTTCTTTTTGCTATGCTTTCGGGTTCTTTGCATGCGCAGACAACCATCCCGGAAGCACTCGCAAAAGCCAAATCCGACCTCTCGGTCGCCCTCTCTTCATTGGAGGAAACCCGTGAGGAAATCGCACGGGAAAAGCCAGGTATCTCAGCCGAATTCGAAAAAACCGAATTCGAACTTCGCGATAAACGCCGCTTGGTTCGCATCGCCCGCCTGTCTGAACAGGACCGTGCCCAAGAACTTCACCAACTCCGCACTGACCTCAGAACTCGCAGCCAGGACGCATCCTACCTCGCAGGCCTCCTCAAAGACCACGCACTCAAATCCACAACCCTCGCCACTCCAGGTTCTCCTGAACTCAATATCGCGCCCGAAATCCTCGCTGCAGAAGCCCAGGATCCCGCCGACGCACTGGTCCGCCGCCTCACCATCATCGACGCCTCGGTGGATCAACTCGAAGCCCTGCTCGGAGGTTCCACCGCTCCTGGACAGGCAGCCGATCCATCCGGAGAAATCCACGACGGCACACTCGCCGCACTCGGCCCAGTCTCCTATTTCCTGTCCGCAGACAATGCCAGCGGCGGCGATGTCGTGCCATCGAAGACCGGCAGCGTCCCACGCTATATCCCCGGCCCTTCCGAGCCAATTGCCGCACTCATCGCGGGAAAGCAAACGGACCTCTCTTTCGATCCCACCGGCGGCAACGCCCGCGCTATGGACGAGATTGATGGTGGCCCGCTGGATCTCATCCGCAAGGGCGGACTCTGGATCTGGCCCATCATGTTCCTTGCGCTACTCTCGCTTGTTTTCGGCCTTATCAAGCTCGCCCAGTTCGCCCGCTTCCGCGATCCTTCGGACGCATGGGTCGCCGCCATCCTCGCAGCACTGCGCACTGGCGACCGCGAAAAAGCCACCCAGCTCGCCACCGAATCAAAACACCCCGCCGGCCCCGTCATGGAGAAATTGGTAGCCGTTTCCGAAAACTCCGCCGACCTCGTAGAAGAAACCCTCTACGAACAACTCATGACCGTGCAGAGCAAATCCTCCTCGCTGCTCCCGGTCATCGCGATCACCGCAGCCACCGCCCCGCTGCTCGGCCTGCTCGGCACGGTCTCCGGCATGATCGCCACCTTCAATCTCATCACCCTCTTCGGCTCAGGCGATCCGAAACCCCTCGCCGGAGGTATTTCCGAAGCTCTCATCACCACTCTCTTCGGCCTGGTCGTCGCCATCCCCGCACTTGTCCTCCACGCCTTTCTCTCCCGTCGAGCCCAAGGCATCGTACAAACCACCGAACGCCTCGGCCTCTCATTTGTAAACGGCCTCCGCACGAAATGATCGACGCCATCCGACAAACCCTCCACGAAGGCGGCCTCACGCTCTACGCCCTGCTTGCCTTGGCGGTGGCTATCTACGCAACCCTCTTCGCTGTCTGGCGACATCTTTTATCCACCAGAAAAACAGTTTTCGGAAAACCACTCTTCACCGAAAGCGATTCGAAACGACAAGCCCAACGCACCTTCGCAGCCCACGAACTCGATGAAATGGCCCGCGTCCAGCGCCGCTTGCCATTCCTGGCCATCCTCATCTCAACCGCCCCTCTACTCGGCCTTCTGGGCACTGTCGCCGGAATGCTCATCACCTTTTCCGGAATGGCCTCGGGAAACAACGCCCCCATCGACACCATCTCGACCGGCATCTCCCGCGCCCTGGTCACTACTCAAGCAGGACTAATCATCGCCATCCCCGCGGCGTTCCTTCTGGCTCTCCTGAAACGCCAAACCGAAACCACCCACCTGCAACTCCAAAAACAGCTCCACTCGTATCTATCCCGAAACCACCAACTCTCAATTCCCAACCCTCAAGCTTCAATTCCCCAGCCCTGAAAGGGCAACTTATACCAGCCCCGGGCAAGCAAACACCTCCGCCACCATTAAATCCCCGCCGCAGCCCCACACCCAACCAGCCCGAATCTCAATTCTTCCACTGATCACTGATCACCAGCCACTCCATTCCATGCGAAGATTCCGCCACAGCACCGTCTCCGAGACATCCGGAAGTATCGACATCTCACCCCTGATCGATGTCGTCTTCCTGTTGCTGATCTTCTTCATCGTGACGACTGTCTTCGTCAGCGAAACCGGCGTCGAAGTCTCCAAACCCCGCGCCGCTGCCTCCGAGGACCTCGACCGGCAAGCCATCCTCATTGCCGTCACCTCCGAGTCCCGCGTTTGGCAGGGCGGCCGTGAAATCGGGCAGGACGGAGTCCGCGCCGTCGTCGCTGCCCTGCTCGAAGAAACCCCCGAAACCCCCGTCATCATCCGCGCCGACGCCGCCACCCCCACCCAAGCCACCGTGCAAGTCATCGACTCCGCAAAACTCGCCGGAGCAGAATCCGTCTCCCTAGCCACGGAGAAATAACTATCAACTCTCAACCTTCAAACTCCAACTCTTCCGCCCTGCCACCCCTTCAACCTCGCCGCAGCCCCCACATCAATCCCGCCAGAACCCCAACCTCTTCCTTGAAGGTTGAACATTGAGAATTGAATTTTAAATCCACCATCATCGGCATCGCAGCCTCCGCCATCCTCCTGGCGGTGCTCGGAGTCGCACGCCTGTTCACAGTGAGCGTTCAGACCCCCGATCTCGAAATCCGCGAGATTGAAACGGCCACCTTCGAGCCGCCACCTCCGCCCCCCCAGGAAGAAATTCCCGACACGCCTCCCCCACCTCCAGCTCTCACTGAGGTCAGCTCCCTCCCGGACCTGACCAGGGTTCCCATCCCACAGGCAAATATCCCAATGGACATCACCGCCCCAGTGGAAAATTTCTTCACCGACCTAGCCCCCGCACCGCTCCCGACCCCGCCCAAACCATCCCCACCAAAGCGGCAAAGCTCTTCGCAGCAGTTCTTCAAAAAGGAGGAAAACTACCGACCCAAACCCCCGGTCGCAAAATCCCACTACAACACCGGCGAACTCGACGGCACACCCCGCCTTCTTCGTCACGGCTCCGCCAGATTTCCATCCTCTCTCGCCAGAAAAGGCGTCACCCGGGGCACCGTCACCTTCGAGGTCGAGCTCTCGACCAGTGGCGCGGTAAGAATCCGCAGCGTCGTTTCCGCCACCCATCCGGAACTCGTCGCACCAGCCCGTCGCGTCGCCTCCGGCGCACGCTTCACCCCGCCCAAGCACAACGGCCAAGCCGTCAAAGCAATCATGCGATGGCCCATCGTGATTGAGAAATGAGTTTCAGTTAGAAGTTATTGGTTATGAGTTATTTGTTCAATTGCATCAGCATCCCTCTGGTCTCTGGCTTCTGGTTTCTAACCACTGCGCCACAGGCGCATTCCGCCGAGCCATTGCCCCTTTCCACCTCTTACTGGAAAGACCCCGCGTTCCTGAAATCCTTCAACGGTTCCTACCGCATCGAAGCTCGCATTGAGCCGAACCTCACCACCGAGGAACGCGGCCTGCTCGTCGAAATCCAGAAACTGATGGCCGAAGGCAAACGCACAGCCGCCCTCGAAAAGCTCGCCTCCAGCAAACTCACCGCAGACTCCGCCGCCCTTACCTTCAACCTCGGCAACCTCTATTTCGAAACCGGGGAAGCCGAAAAAGCCATTGATGCTTATAAAACCGCGCTGGAGAAATACCCATCCTTCCGTCGCGCCCACCACAACCTCGCCCTCGCCTACGTCCGCGAAAACGATCTGGAAAAAGCCCTCACTCACCTCACCGAAGCCATCCGCCTCGGCGATTCCGAAGGAACCACTTATGGTTTGTTGGGCTATTGCCGCCTCGCCCGCGAGGAATACGCCAGCGCCCTGCAAGCCTACCGCCTCGCCCAGATTACCGAACCCGATGTCGCCGAGTGGAAAGCTGGCATCGCCCAATGCCTCCAGAACCTAGATGAGAAAACCGAAGCCATCGCCCTGCTCGAAGAGGTCGTCCGCCAGCGCCCCTTCGAAGCATCCTACTCTGTTCTCAAAGCCAATATCCACCTCGATCTCAACCAACCTGAACTCGCAGCCAAAGCACTCGAACTTCCCTACCGCCTGAAAATCCTCGCCCCGGACCCGACCCTGCTACTCGCAGATCTCCACCTCCGCGCCGACCGGAAACCATCCGCAATCTCCGCCATCGAAACCGCCTTTTCTTCCGCGGAGAACAAACCCACCACCCAACCCATCCTTCGCCTGATCGGCACTGCCACCACCCTCGCTGACTGGCCGCTGGTCAAAGACCTGCTCGAAAAAGCAGAAACTGAGGACTCTGACCGCCCCCTCGAACTCGCGAAGGCCCGCTACCTCATCGAGTCCGATGAAGACCCCACCGCCGGAGTCGAAATTCTCCGAACCCTCACAAAAGAAGACCCCACCGAAGGCCAGGCCCTGCTAGCCTTGGCAAAACACCTCGCCGCCACCGCGCAACCCGAAACAGCCGAACTAATATTCGAACGCGCCGCCACCGACCCCGCAGCAGCCTACGAAGCCCACATCGAACTCGCCCGCCTCCACGTTTCCCAAACCCGCTACGCTGACGCCCTCAAAGCCGCCGACGCGGCCCTCGCCCTCAATCCTTCGGAAAGCCTCCGCACTTACCGCGAAGCACTTCAAACAACACTAACTGCCTCTCAATAGAATACACAGTCTGGAAGTTACGGAGGTTACGTTCATTCCTTGCATGAGGGAGGCACGAAGTGCGCGCGTTATGGAGTTAGGGTCGTGGGAAAGTTTCGCAAAACGTTCAATTTGACCGTTTTAACCAAAAAAAGCTAAGGTGAGGCATGACCAAAGTATCCGCCTCAGATGCCAAGACACGTTTCGGAGCATTGACCGATCAGGCCAAGTCATTGGAGGATGTCCTGGAGGAGGGCGGACCAGGAGGTTTCCGAGAAAGGGGCTGAGAGAGGGTAGGTTCGAGCATGAAACTTTAAACCCCAGGGAAGAGATCCGGCTAACGGGTTGCGAGGGTGCGGATACTGGGGTGGGTGATGAGCTTCTTGTCGGAGGTGACTAGGATGAGACCGTGGAGGCGGGCGGTTGCGGTGATGATGCGGTCGGCGGGATCGTCATGGAAATCCGGCAGGCGATAGGCTTCGAGGGCTATCTCCGGGGTGATTGGAAGGAGGGTGAGGATGCTGCCCATGGAGCGGGTGATCCATGTTTCGAGCGGCTCCATCAGGATGAGTTTGCCCTTGGAGGTTTTTTGGGCGATTTCGACAAAACTCATAGGGGAGATGGCGAACTGCGTCTCTGCGGTGAGGACTTCACGGACATTTTCGGAAATGCGAGCCGGAGTCTCTCTTAGGTTGATCCAGGCATTTGTATCGAGCAAATATTGAATCATGAATCGTCCTCGTCCTTGTGCATTTCCCACTCGTCATCCGCCCAGGTAGGTTCTTGTTCGTCGTAATCGTCGGCAAAAAGCAAAGTGCCTGTTCCCCCGCCAATCCAAGAGGCAACGGTCATGGGCGTCTCATCATTTGAATCCGGCTTCGTGATTTTTGCGACAACCTTCCCATGGCGGGTGATCTGGATGGATGGGCCGCCGTTTTCTATGGCACGCACGTATTCGGGGAGGCGCGCTTTGGCGTCGGTCAGAGGGACTGATTGAATCGGCAATTCGGCAGCTTTCATTAGAGTAAAGTAACTCTGACCAGAAAACTGGTCAATCTGAATATGGAGAAGGGGTTTGTAACCCCTTTGCGGAGGACTGAGGAAATGGCTGGGGTTGTGAAAGGGGTTTCAAACCCCTTCTCCATATTGGAAGGATTCAGGGAGGATTATGTCGGGGGCGAGTTCGGCGGTCGAGAGGCCTGTAATAGCGGTTGTTCCTCGTTCTTGCGTGGGAATGGTCTCGGCGGAATCGACCGGGCGAGCGGGTGAATGCGTGGAAGAAACTGTCGAGGCGCATGAAGCCGTCCGGGAGGTCGGTTTCGGAATACGCATCGTATTCCATGGACTGGTCGAAGTATTCGATGATGAGTTTGATGCAGATATCAAACGGGGTGAGGCCGTCTCACAAATACTTATCCGTAACAGCTCCTTCGCTGGCGCTGGTGACGAGCTTCGCGTATTTCGCGAGGACTCCGTATTTGTAGCGTGGTTCGGGCTGCATCCACTTCGCTTTGCGAGAGGCGATCTCTTCTTCCGAGATGTTCACGGAAATGCGGTTCTCGACGGCGTTGATCTCGATTTCATCTCCTTCCTCAAGGATGCCGATTGTGCCGCCCTCAAAAGCTTCCGGGGTAATGTGGCCGACGACGAAGCCGTGGCTGCCGCCGGAGAAACGGCCATCGGTGATGAGAGCTACGTCTTTGCCGAGTCCCATGCCCATAACGGCGGATGTGGGGCCGAGCATTTCGCGCATGCCCGGGCCGCCTTTGGGGCCTTCGTAGCGGATGACGATGACGTTTCCTTTCTCTATCTTCTTGTCGAGTATGGCGGTCATGGCTTCCGGCTCGGAGTTGAAGACGCGGGCTTTGCCTTTGAAAACCTCGCCTTCTTTACCGGAAATTTTCGCGACCGCACCGCCTTCGGCGAGGTTTCCGTAAAGGATGCGGAGGTGGCTGTCTTTCTTGAGCGGGTTGTTGACCGGGCGGATGATCTCCTGGTTTTCGGGGTATTTGATCGGGGAATTCGCGAGATTTTCCGCCATGGTGCGGCCGGTGACGGTCATGCAATCGCCATGTAGGAGACCTGCTTCGAGCAGCATGCGCATGAGAGGGACGGTGCCACCGATTTTCACGAGGTCTGCCATGGCGTATTTGCCGGAAGGCTTGAGATCGGCGAGGACGGGGGTCTTTTTACCGATGCGTTCGAAGTCATCGAGAGTGATATCCACCCCGGCGGAGTGCGCCATCGCGGGGATGTGAAGGCAGGCGTTGGTTGATCCGCCGAGGGCGATGAGGACGGTGATCGCGTTCTCGAAAGCCTTTTTCGTCATGATGTCGCGCGGCTTGATGTCGAGCTTGATGAGGTTGAAGACAGCCGCGCCCGCATCGAAGCAGTCGCGCATCTTGTCATCGGAAATCGCGGCTTGGGCGGAGCTGTTCGGCAGCGACATTCCGAGTGCCTCGATCGCGCTGGCCATGGTGTTGGCGGTATACATTCCACCGCAGGAGCCGGGACCGGGGATCGCGCAGGATTCGACGTGTTCCAGCTCTTCATCGGTAAAATCGCCGTTGGCGTGCTTGCCGACCGCTTCGAAGACCGAGACGATATCGAGATCCTTTTCCTCACCTTTGATCTTGCCGCAGCCGGGCAGGATGGTGCCGCCATAGACGAAAACCGCGGGACGGTTCATACGTCCCATGGTCATCACGCAGGCAGGCATGTTCTTGTCGCAGCCGCCGATGGCGACGAAGCCGTCCATACCCTCGCAGCCGACGACGGTCTCGATGGAGTCGGCGATGACCTCGCGGGATACGAGCGAGTATTTCATTCCCTCGGTGCCCATGGAGATACCGTCCGAGATGGTGATCGTATTGAAAATCAGGCTCTTTCCGCCTGCCGCATCCACTCCCTTTTTTGATTCGATCGCGAGTTTGTCGATGTGGACGTTACACGGAGTGACCTCGCTCCAGGTCGAGGCGATACCAATCTGCGGCTTAGCGAAATCTTCTTTCTCAAATCCGACCGCATAAAGCATGGCACGGCTCGGCGCGCGGTCGGGGCCATCAAGCATCAAACTGGAAAACGGTCGTTCTTGGTCACTCATCGGGTGGTGATAATTTCCCAACGAGCGCCCGTTTGCAACTCGCTTCCGCAGGAATTTGAGCGTCGGACCGGAGCAGGTTGGCTGCAGTCGGCGGAAGTCAGACTGTGCAAATTTCCACTCCCTGTCTCAGACTGGCGAGCTTGTCCGCTCTTTTGGGAACAAACTCCTGCGCCACGTAGCCGGTGTATCCGGCCTGCAGGATGGCACGCATGATCGCCGGATAATACAGTTCCTGTGTTTCATCGATCTCGTTGCGGCCAGGGACGCCTCCCGTGTGGTAGTGGGAGAAATATTCGTGCTTGTCGCGGATTGTTGCGATTACGTCGCCCTCCATGATCTGCATGTGGTAGATATCGTAAAGCAGCTTGAAATTCGGACTGCTGATCCGATCCACTAGGGCGGTGCCCCATTTGCTGAGATCGCACATGTAGTCGGGATGATCGACCCGGGAGTTCAGCAATTCCATGACGAGCGTGATGCCGAGCTTTTCAGCGAGCGGCAGAATGCGTTCCAATCCGATAGCGCAATTCTCCATACCCGTCTCGTCATCCAAGCCCTCGCGGTTTCCCGAAAAGCAGATCAGTTGCCCGGCCCCCACTTCGGCACACTCCTTGAGCTTTCTCTCATAAACTTCTACCAAGGCGTCGTGGTGTTCCAATCGGTTGAAAGCCTTCTCAATCATTCCGACCTTCGTTCCATCTGCGGTCGTCGTCGTGGGGAATGTCACGACCGGGCAGGTCAGGCCGTATTTTTCGAGAGTCGGGAAATCCGATGTTTCTAGTAGATCGATCGCTCCGAGCCCCATTTCTTTCACCGCGATACAGAAGTCCTCGAAAGGAATATCCCCGTAGCACCAACGGCATACCGAATGATTGATCGCTGCTTGGTTTTCTTGGTAATCCGTCATGCGCGGATGGTGAACAGAGCTCCGTTTTCAAACAAGCCCAACAGCAAGCCTGCGAATCGGTGCGGAAAATATTACGCATAGATTAACTATTTTCTGGCCATGACGGCAGGAAATCTGCTACACGGCTATACATGTTGGAAGAATGGATGGCAGCTACCCGCGATCGATTCACCGGTGCGGACTTTGAATTCCTCAACGAGGTCCTCGCAGGCGGGGAGAAGCGGGGGTGCATGGCCAAGCTCTGGGAAGACCCCGACGCGCTCCGCGAGATGCTCGATCTCAAGGAAGTTCTGCGTGGTATTTTGGACTCTCCTTCGGCGTTGCGAGTCTCTCCCGATTTCTATTTCTACGTTATCGTCCGACACGCTTTCAAGCAAGCGAACATCTCCGATCCGGATGTCGCGGACTACGTCGCGGGGGTGCTTTCGAAACGGATCGGCGTTCATGCGGGCGATCCATTGCAGGACATCGCCTGCGGCTACACGCATGCCTCGGACTTCCTTGCCATCATTTCTTCGGCGCACGGAAAAATGAAGTTTCACCTGCAAGTCGCAGCGGGAAACCAGTTCATGGTTCTCACCGGTTTGTTTCCGTCTTTCATCGCCAAGCGGAACCAGCGTTGCGGTGCACCGGATCTATCATTTTATGAGTCCTTCGCGAAACGCGCCTTCCAAGGAGCCGCCGACAGCCCGCATGCCCGCAGCAGCAGAATACCGCGCCACCTGCTGGGAACTCTAGCTGAAGCGATGCCGGACGCCCGCCGCTCTCTCAATCGCGTCGCAGAAGAATTCGTGTTCCTCGGGGACTAGAGGTTTTTCCAAACGACTCCGGAAAAACGCCAACCGTCTCCCATTTTTATCCAAGTGATGGTCACGTCGAAAGAGCCATCTGCCGGACGGTAGCTGGGAAGCTCTATGAAACCTTTGACCTCGGCGTCGACTTCGATCACGGCGCGATCGTCATCAATCTCCATGCTTTTTATGCGGGTGACTTGAAATTGGGATTCTTTCGCATTCTGACAGATCCACGAAAACGCCGACTCCATCTCCTGCTTGTCGAAGGTTCCGTTCGCATCGGCGATATCCGGGATAGTGAGTTTTACTTCGGGTGCGAGCAGGGCGTTCATCGAAAATACCTTCGCCTGCCGCAGCGGCCTGCCTGTTCCGTCGCTGATCGTGAGCACCTCCATCAGATGCTTGGTCTTCCTGATGATGACTTGTTCAGTTGAAAACCACCACATTCCCAAAGGAACCAGAACAATTAGAGCAGCGGCGATGATTGAGATTTTTTTCATTTTCCTTTGTTGGGATCGAAGAAGATACGCACGTCAGCCTCTTTTGTCCCGAGAAGTTGTTGGGCACGCCTCAGCGCGTCGCGGGTGGAGATGTTTGGGTTGGATGGCATGGTTAGGAAAATGTTGCTTTCGCCTTGGGAGCGGTCCGCGCCCTCCTGTAACATTTCGAGAATTCTGGAACGCTTGAGTACCTTGTAAACATCCTTGGTCGCTCCTGAGATGAGCAGGAACCTTCCCTCCCGGCGAAGGAAAAGCACCAGGTCTTCGAGCGCCATCACGCTAGTCGCATCCAGATGGCGTGCGTTTTTCAAACGCAGGATGATGAGCTTGATATCCGGATCCGCGATGGCTCGTTGGATCTGTGTGCGGAACAGTTCCGCCGCACCGAAAAACAGATCTCCCTCCACATGCACGATCAAAATCGCGGGAATCGGGCGTGCGTTCGAACCTTCCTTTTCACGTAGCTCGCCGACGTCGTTGAACTCGTATTCCGTCAGGTGGGGTTTGCTGGCTTTCCGCAGGAACAGAGTGATCGAAATAGCCACGCCGATGAAAATCGCGACATGCAGTGGAGCGAGCAGAGTTGCGAGAAACGTCAGCCCGATCACGACCGCATCGTCGCTGGTTGAGCGTAGGCAGATGCGGATCTGGTGGACATTGAAAAGTGAGAAAGAGATAGCGATCACCAGCACTGCCAGCGCTGCTTTCGGGATGTAATCGATGATATTGATCCCCGTTTCACGCGACCATGCGATGAGGATGACAAGCACCAGCGTGAACAATCCGGTATACACAGGGGCCGCCTTGGTTGCCGCGCCGGAGCGGTAGTTGAGTATTGAGCGGGTCAGTGAACCGGAGGCGGGCATGCCTCCCGCTATGGCGGAACCAAGATTCGCGAAACCGATGGAAAGCATGTCCTGGTTCACATCCATCTGGTCACCCGTCTGTGAGGAAATGGATTTAGCCATCAGGGTGTTTTCCAAAGAAGCGAGGAAAGCGATAGCCAATGCCAGTCCGATCAGCGCGGAAATATCATTGAATATCCCGGGCCGGAAGAGTTGTGGAAATTGCGGCACCAGTTCCTTGAATCCGAAGGTTTTGAACGTATCCTGGTCCACGAACGGCCCGATTTCATAGTGAATCAGCGGCCCGAAGATCGCGGAGCCAAGCACCAGTGCGATGGAAAAAGCCGGCCACGTTTTTTTCCAACGTTTGAAACCCAGATAGATAAGAAAGGTCGCCACGCCGATCGTCACCGGCACCCAGTCGGTATGGCCGAGGGCCTTTAGCAGCTCCCATGCGAGACCGAAGAAGGTTGCCGTTTCTTCGGGATGCACGAAATCGTTCAATCCCAAGAGCGGCTTGAGCTGGTTGCCAATGATCAGAACCGCCGCTCCCGCCATGTAACCGACCAGCACGCTGCGCGAAACGTATTGCAGCAAGTCCCCGACTTTAAGCACCGCCCCGGCCATTGAGCAGAGCGCGATCAGCAACACCAGCAACGGCAACAACTGCGGGATACGCGCCTGTAGCGCGGGATTGACCGCGAAAAAGCTAAACAGCATGAAAGCCGTCGCGTTGGTCGGCCCCAGCACATTGAAACGTGAACTTGAGAAAAACGGCGCGACGATCGCAGCGATGGCCGCACTCACGACTCCGTAGATCACATCGAGTCCCGCAATGGCCGCATAGGCGATAGCTTGCGGCAGAGCCAGCAACGTGACGTTCAAAGCCGCCCGCAGGTCGCAGCCGAGCTTGAGCTTCGAGTATCCGCGGATCGGCCCGACGTGCGGAGCGAAACTGATTTTCTCAGTGGCGAAATAGTCTCGCGTCTGGCGGCCGGCCTTCCTGATGAAATTTGCGAAACTCATGCGGACTCGGCAACGTTAACGGAAACGCGCCCGCCTGAACAGGAACAAGCCCAGCAGGGCGCAAAAAACATTCGGTGCCCACAGAACGAGTGTCGCGCCAACATCCGTTTCGAGCTCCTCGGCCAGCACGGTGAAGAGGAAATAAGCCGCTCCGATCAGAAGGCTGATGATCAAACCACCCGACGTATCCTTCCTCCGACTCTTCAGTCCCAGCGGAATCGCCACGCAGGCGAACGACAGGCAGGCCATGGAAAAGGAGTAGCGTCTGGTGATTTCAGAGCGGAAACTTACTTTTTGCTCCTCAGTCAAATCGGTATGCTCGATGAGGTAATTGGCGATCTCACCATTGGTCATCGCGCTGGAACGAACTTTCAATCCACGCTGGCTCCCGAAATCAAAAAGCCACGGCTCCGCCTCGCCCGCGAACGCCAGATCCGAAGTTCCGTCCTTGTTCTTCGTTTCAATAAAAGCATCAATCAATTTCAACCGAAGTTGTTTCTTCTCATCGTCCACCAGTAAAGAGACGCTGCCCGCATAGACGTAAGCCTCCGTTCTCACCGGTCCGCCTTTTTCACCATTCGATACCTGATAAAGATGGAAACCCTTCAGTATGTCTCCGTCGCGCTCCTCGACGAAGACTTTCTGGTTCTTGAACTTGGATTGCACGATTCCCGGGTCGAGTAATGCCCGGGGATCCCGCTTCACCTGTTCATAGATCATCTCGGAAATCGTCGCCTTGGCCAATGGAACCACGTTGATATTGACGCATAGGCATAGGGCCGAGAGTAGAGCGCCGATCACGAAGACCGGCAGGGAAAGCCTTACCAAGCTGACCCCCGCCACACGAAAGCTTGTGATCTCGTTATCGCTGGACATGCGCCCGAACACCAGCAACACGGCTGAGAGGAAACCCCATGGGATCGTATACATCAGCGAATACGGCAGCACGTTGATTACGAAACGGAACATCAGTTCGAGTGGCGCATTCTGTTCGACAAGCAATGGCCGCGCCTGTTTGAAAAGATTGCCCATCACCAGGACGAGACTCAATATCACCACTGCATACACCGTCCCGACGATGATTTGCTTGGCGATATAGCGGTCGGAAAGGCGCATGGCCTAGATTCACGGCGTCCAGCCCGGATGGCAAGTGGCAAGATGCCTTGAAACCTCACTTCGCCACAATACTTTCAACTCCGGATGCCGTATCACTGAAAAGCGATCGCGGGATGGACTTGTCTCATAGCTTTTGAAACCTATGATACGAAAAGTCATGACAGACCCAAAAAACCTGCGGATGTGGATACTCATCCTGTTTCTTGTCTGGAGCGGAGGCAGGGTTTCCGGAACGCCGAACATCATTCTCATCATGGTCGATGACATGGGCTGGTCGGACATCGGCTGTTACGGCTCCGAGATCAAGACCCCGAATATCGACCGCCTCGCCGGGGAAGGGCTGCTCTTCACGCAGTTCTACAACAACGCCAAGTGCACCACCACCCGGGCCTCGCTGCTCACCGGCCTCTATCCCCGCAATGGCGGGCGTGGCATCGAGGAGCTTCTGACTAAAAACATGCTGACGCTCGGGGAGGCGATGCGGCACGCGGGTTACGCCACCGGCATGTCGGGGAAATGGCACAACGGCTCGAAAGTCGGGACCCGGCCTTACGACCGTGGCTTCGATGAAGCTTACGGGCTCTGGGACGGAGCTTCCAATTTTTTCAACCCCATGCAACGCGATCCGAAATTCAAAGGCGGGAAGATCCGCGTGTTCGGGCACAATGATGACTTCTTCGAAAAAGACGACTTTCCGGAGGACTTCTACGCCACCGATGCGTTCACCGATCACACTTTGGAGACAATCAGAGCCAACGCCGGATCCGGCAAACCCTTCTTGCATTACCTCGCCTACACCGCCCCGCACTATCCGCTGCATGCCAAGCCCGAAGACATCGCCAGATACAAAGGCAAGTATGCAGCCGGCTGGGAGGCCCTGCGGCAGCAGCGGTTGGCGAAGCAGAAACAGCTCGGCCTCATAGACGAACGCTGGCACGTCGAAGTCCGTGACTCCCTCTCGCCCGAGTGGGGAAAAGCCAAAGCCATCGACGAGGACTGGCAGCAACTCCGCATGGAGGTCTACGTCGCCATGATCGATTCGGTGGATCAGAACGTCGGCCGCGTGCTTGACCTTCTCGACGAACTCGGCATCGCCGACAACACCCTCGTGCTCTTCCTCTCCGATAACGGAGGCTGCGCCGAAACACCCGGCGGCAACGACCCGAAACAAGTCCCCGGTCCGAAGGAGTTCTACTCCCACGTCGGCCCCGGCTGGGCCACCGCCTCGAACACCCCATGGCGGCGCTACAAATCATACTGCCACGAAGGCGGCATCTCGACCCCGCTGCTAGCCCGCTGGCCGTCCGTCATCAAAGCCGGAACCCGCACCGATCAGGTCGGCCACATCATTGATTTCCTGCCTACCTTCCTTGATGTCGCTGAAGCCGCCTACCCGGAAAAGCATCCGGAATTCAGGGAGAAAACCCTGCCGCTGGAAGGCAGGACACTGCTTCCTGTTTTAAAGGGAGAAGAGCGCCAGCCCCACAAAGAACTCTTTTGGCACTGGGCCGGGAATCGCGCCGTGCGGGCAGGGGACTGGAAGCTGGTCTGGGGCAGACGCGAAAAATCCTGGGCGCTCTACGACATGGTCAACGACCGCACCGAAGCCCAAGACCTCGCTCCTGAAAACCCCCAACTCGTCAGCACCCTCTCGGGAAAATGGGAGGGATGGGCCGCGATGACCGGCGTGAAATACAAGAAGTGACACCGCCGCCGCCCCGAAGGAGCCGGGACATTCCTGTCCCGGCTTTCCGATTTTTCCCGGTTCCCGATGGAAGTGGAAAGTGAAACCTGGAAATACCCCCCATTCCACGCTCGCCAGTTTTACTGTTTGGGAAAAGTTGTGAACCGTGAAAGTCACCACTTTCGGGCATCTCAAATAGTTTGCAGTCCATGAATTGCCATTTTGGCGCGGTTTCAGCTCACCTTTCACCCGGATATCAGCCTTGGCACTCAGGCCGCCTAAGCAAGCTCCGCAGCAACCCGATATATGCACCCATCACGAAACAAATCCTTGCCAAATAAAGGATTTTACGACCAGTGTCTAGAAACAGGAAGAGTTGGATATCACTTCCAGAGTCGATACTAATAATTACTGTTCGGCCAGAAGCTCTAGCTTCAGACTTTAATCCAATTCCCACCGATTATGACAAAAATAATATATAAGATGACGATTAGTAATACTATAAAGAATATAACACACATGAAAAAAACGGAACTTGGGAGATAATTGGAGGATATTTACACACGGCAACGCAAGAGATGGTAGCCCCTCCCAACAGGAGAACCACATACATAAGCAAAGATAGACACAGGATAGTGAGCCTGACTAATAGTGCCTTTCGACGTTACCGAATTGTTGGTGATAAAGATGTCCAATTGTTCGAGATTCCTGAAGAGCACACCATTTACGTCGTTAAGAAACCGAGCTTTGTTCTACCAGACCCACCAAAAGGATTTGTCCGCAACTAATATTTTTCCATTCATCAAACCAAGATAAATCAAGTATGCTTAACGAGCGTGTCAAGATGGTGACGGGACAACTTTACAATGCTCTCGACTCCGAGTTAGTCCTCGCCCGGGGCCGAGCGCGCGACCTGTGCCTCGACCTGAACGCCACCCGCGACGCCCAGCATGAGCAGCGCCGACGCATTCTGCTCGATTTATTCGGCACCGGCGGCGCGGACGTTTCGTTGCAGCCGCCCTTTTTCTGCGATTATGGATTTAACATCCATCTCGGCCAGCGGGTCTTCTTCAACTTCAATTGCGTCGTTCTCGACGTGTGTCCGGTCCGCATCGGAGACTTCACGCTGTTCGGGCCGAACGTGCAGATCTACACCGCCCTCCACCCACTCGACGCCCCGACCCGACGAACTTTGGAATACGGCAAGCCAGTCGAGATCGGATCAGACGTGTGGGTCGGCGGAGGCGCGATCATCTGCCCAGGAGTGCGTATTGGCTCGCGAAGCGTCATCGGCGCAGGAAGCGTCGTCACACGAGACGTGCCGAATGGCGTCTTGGCAGTGGGCAACCCGTGCCGTGTCATCCGCGAGTTAGAGACATAATCGCCGAACCCCAACCGCTAGTAGCCGTTCTGTTTCGATGATTTTCCGTGATTACAACCTCAACCCTGTTTTAGCCTTCCGGTGTCGCTACTAGCGGCGGCTGTTTGAATTCGCCACACGCACATTTCACAATCGTAATAAAACAACCAAAATACTTTATGGATATACCTACCACACCAAATTTGATGATCTCTTTGACCGTCAAAAATGCACCTGCGGCTCTTGAATACTACCAGAAGGCTTTGGGCGCGAATGTTGTCTACCGCATGGATGGGCCTGACGGCTCCGTTTTGCATTCAACCCTCACAATTGCAGACTGCATGATCTTCCTCTCTGGGGAAGACGAAATGTTCCAAGCCGTTGGGCAGGACACTTACGATAAACACAGCTCTTGTTTGCTCTGCATCAATTCTGAAGATCCAGACGCCGATTTTGCTAAAGCGATTGCCGTTGGAGGCAAGGTGATTATGCCAGTGCAAGATTTTCCGTGGGGGTCGCGTTCGGGGATCATGGTCGATCCCTATGGTTACCGTTGGACTATTGGCAAAGAAACCGGCGAGTTGCCCCCACCCGAAAAGATCGGTGAGTTGATGGCATCGTGGAAGCCGATCCATCCAGACAAATAGACCATACAACTAAGCGAACAAGGCGATGCTGGACAACCCGCTACCACGCCTCGAGTCGGAGATCTAATCGTGATGAGAACCCCTTACCTCGAGGCGGATTGGCGCTCCCGGTAGCGGGTGCCAGGCCTCGACGTTAGGTAAAGAAAGAAGACCATGAAAGCCACAATCCTCATAGCCGCGTGCATCGTCGCAGCGGCGGCAATATTCATTAGTCGCAGCCGACAAACGGAACAGCAAGCGAGTGTAATACCAATGCATAGTTCGGAGCGAGACGGTGAAGTTACAACCGTGATTCCGATTGGCAAGGGTCAGAACCTTTTCTTGTTCGGGAAGAAGAACGGAGAGAAGTTCACTTTTAGCGCAATATCCTACACCGTTGATAGTAAGTTAGTTTTTTCCCACTCAGATCAATCAGATGACGGCATTTTCGATGAGCTTGAATATCGCGAGCCACCCTTCGCTGTGATGAATCTATTTACATCAGACGAGAATGGAGATTACGGCAGCGCGTCCAATACCAGATATCAAGAGGTGATTAAGACGCAAGAGATTTACGCCGACGCTAGCAAGAAAGCGTTCTCGAATGCAACAGTTGGGCAGGATGAATTTAACAAGGTTTACGAGGAAGCTCACTCAAAGGTTCGCGAGATACAGCAAGAAAAGAAGGATAACAAGGCGAATATTGCGACACCGAGGAAGCCGTCTGATTAAATCGAGCTTCCCACCGGCGCGCCATTCCTATAACGGTAAAGAAATTAAGATATGTGCGTTCTCAAAATACACAGCAAAACAAGATCGTTCAAAGATCAACCCGCTTTGCGTAGTTTGCCGGTATATAGCATCCACAACAAAGGCGAAGTCCGGCAGAAGCGGACTGGAAAGCTTTACGATAACAACCGCGTATCGTTGGATGTTTCGGATGCCGAGTGGGATGAATTCCCGAAGCAAACCAATGAAGCCATCGAATTCTTGAAGCAGAATCGCGAGGCATTGCTCGAACTCTTGAATGCTGCTGAGGACATTGAAGGGTATCTTGATTTTCCTCTCTGGTCGCGACTTAATGGCGAGATCGTCAATCAGAACGATCACATCCCGAAAGAACTAATTTCAATTGCGGGGGAACTCGGTATTGGTATCGAGATGTCCATCTATGCTGCGGACAGCTTTGACTTCGTGGACAATACTGATTCAATCAATAAAGAAACCGAACAAGAGATGGCGACGCCGATGAAGGTGCCTGATTAAGTTTAGCTTCCCCCCGGCGCGCCATTCCTATAACGTTGAAAAACCTTTAGCAACACGCAATAATCGAAAATAAACCAACAAATGAAAATTCACTCTACATTATTCAGGGCCGTCTTCGGACTGCTGTTCACAGTTATTTCTACATGGAGTCTCAGTTCCTGTAGCACCACGAAAAGCTCTCCAGCTGAGGTTAATGAAACACAACCTAATCTTGTTGGTGGTTGGACGCTTGCGGGTGAAACAGGCGGCCTGTCGTTGTGGAAGGATGGGACCTGCAGGATGCATCCAGATGGCAGTATTTCATCAGAAATGAGCCGAGAATACTTCGATGGCACTTGGGAACAGAAAGGAACTGTCCTGACCGTCAGCCTAAAGGAAGAGTGCTTTGAAAAGAAAACACACAAGCTTACCTTCAAAAGTACTGGATTTTATGATACTCTTGCCAATGGTAAAAAGTATCCCTCGCAAGTGCTTATAGGAGATTACTATGGTGCAGAACAGCAAATGTTTAGCAGAGTTTGGCCAATTACCAAAGAGTATCGTTAGGGTTAAGGTGCCGTTGGCGTCATGTTCGTTTCTTAGATTTTCTTAGATATTCAGGGCGGAGTATAATCTTCTTTTTCGGGTTCCTTATAGAAAAAATGCCTATGGAGACATCCGACTGAAAATGGAAGTCGGAGATGGCGACTTTAAGGAAGCCGTCTGATTAAATCGAGCTTCCCACCGGCGCGCCATTCCTATAACGCTAAGAAAAAAAGAACTCGACCAGAGGGGACTAATTCGTAGTACAGGTTATGAACACGACGATTCAGAGAATTTCGATCAATCCGAAACAGTGCGGAGGACGACCCTGCATCAGGGGTATGAGAATTCGCGTTATCGATGTTTTAGATCTTCTCTCGGCTGGGCTTGGATTTGACCAGATTCTCGATGAGATGCCAGATCTTGAACGAGAAGATATTTCTGCGGCGATCAATTACGCTAAGCAAGGTATTGATCATCCTGTAATCGCAGCATGATCTGGTTGGATGCTCACCTCTCGCCTCGCATTGCACTCTGGATGCGCGAAGATCTTAAGTGCGATGCGCAAGCACTCAGATAGATCGGCTTACGTGATGCTGAAGACGAAGTGATATTCGAACGCGCCCGCGTTGCTGATGTGGTGGTTCTCACCAAGGATAAGGATTTTGTAGATCTTGTTTCGCGGCTAGGTTCACCACCTTCTGTGATTTGGTTGCGATGCGGCAACACGTCAGAGGCTGAGCTGAAGCAGATTCTCTCTAACCACCTTGAAGATGCTCTCGGGTTCATTTCAAGGGGTGAAGCCCTCGTCGAAATACAATAATGAAGAAATCGAACAAGTCGGAGATAGCGACGAATAGGAAGCCGTCTGATCAAATTTCAGCTTCTCCCCGGCGCGCCATCCCTCTACCGTTATGCAAAGAAATTTACATTTTTAACGCAACTTCCCGAGAGATTTAATGTTGAACCTTATGAATTCCATTACAATCAGGAGTCTACAATGAATACGACGGCATACATTACAGTAATTCTCACAGTGACGACCTTCTCCGTTCCCGTAGCATCAGCTCATGAGGGCGCACTTCATTCGCACGAACATGGAGACACGCGAATGACACCCCGTGACGCCGACACGCACGAGACGGGACAACTGGCGCCCGCGCACAGCGTGAAGACGTCGGCCGAGAGTGCGGTTCGCATCGAAATTCGCGACGGCTATCGCATAGTGACCGCCAATGGCATACCAGACCATGAGACCGGCCAGTTTCCCAACCGGGGCAACCCTAATGTCGTCACTGAACAAGCATATAGCTTCAGGATCCCTTTGGACCCATCGCCACCGAGGGATCCGGTGTTGACCGCTAACCATATCCACCGCGACAACGGCTACCTTTTCGGCGTCTCGCTTAACGGCGTGCCATTTGAGCCGGCCACCGGTATGAATTGGACGCCCGAAGGCATTCGCCGCGGCGGCCGGCCGGGAGATTGGGTCTACGAGGCCATCGGTGGGTCGGTCGATTTCGGCATCGACCAGGCCAACGCGCACGTTCAGCGCACCGGAGCCTATCACTACCACGGTATCCCAACGCCCATGATCAGCGACGCACAGCCAACGCTCGTGGGCTACGCCGCCGATGGTTACCCGATCTATGGCCAGCTAGGTTATCAAGACCCTAAAGACGCCAAAAGCCCACTGGTCGCCCTCAAGTCGTCCTGGCAGCTCAAGACCATCGACCGCCCCGGACCGCCCAAGGGCCCCGGTGGAATTCCTGACGGGCGTTTTACCTCAGACTTCGAGTTCAAGCCCGGCAGCGGCGATTTAGACCGCCTCAACGGCAGGTTTGCCGTCACACCCGAATATCCCAAGGGCGTCTATCACTACGTTCTGACCGAGACGTTCCCGCAAATTGCCCGAGGATTCGCCGCACCGCCAGACGCATCGTTTCGTAGAATGCCCGGAGAAGGCCCCAACCATGTCAATCAGCGTGGTGACCGACTCCCCGTGGCCGACCGCCACGATGTGCCATCGCGCTAAGAGAGCGGACTTCGATGATCTCATCGCTTAAAGCAAATCATTGAAAAAACATTGACTGACGTGCTGCCTGATGTGGACCAGCTTTCCGAGGAGGATCAAGCTGGCTTGGCAGCGCACCTACTCGCCAACCTCCGAGGTGCGCCTCTGGGGCCCGACGATTTCTGGGAAGAACTCACAAATGCCTTCGAATACGCCCGGAGAGCTATCTCTGCGGGTGCCCGCACTGGCCATGTCTCAGAGTCAGGGTAGCTCCTTGAGCTTGGCTGCAAGGGCCTCGGCCCAGATGTCGTAGGCGGCGGGGGAGAGGTGCAGGAGATCGGGGAAGATGTCTTTGCTGAGCTTTCCGTTTTCGTCCAGGAACCGGTCGTTGATGTCGAGGAGGTAGACGCGTTCGCCGTCGGCGAAGGTTTTGACCTCTTCGTTGATCGCGGTGTTGATCTTGCGGAGCGGGTCTTCGGTGTCAGGCCCCCGGGGGAAGACGGACATGAGTATGACTTTGGTGTCGGGCCATTTCCATGCGAGGTCGTCGAGTATGCGTTTGATGCCTTGGGCGGTTTCCTCGGCGGGGCGTTTGTCGTGGCCGGTGTTGTTGGTGCCGATGAGAATGACGGCGACCTCGGGGTCCACGCGCTGGATATTGCCGTTCTGCAGGCGCCAGATGAGGTGCTCGGTGCGATCGCCTGAGAAGCCCCAGTTGAGTGCGCCCATGGGGGCGAAGTATTTCTCCCAGGCATCTTTACCGGGGCCTTCCCATGCCTGGGTGATCGAGTCGCCGAGGAAAACGATTTTCGCGTCCTCTGCTTCTTCGGTGCCTGCTTCCTTGTATTTTTGGTCCCAGCGTTGTTTCCACCATCCTTCTTTCCAGCGCTGCTGTGGGTAGGTGGAAGGGGTGACTTCGTATTTGTTGCGCATTTTGGCGTAGAGTTCCTTCATTTGGGCCAGTATGGGTGCGTAATCTTTTTCTGAGACGACGTTCTTCATTTCCTGTGGGTCTTTCTCCAGATCGAAGAGCATCCATTCTTTGGTTTCCGGAAAATACATGAGTTTGTAGCGGGAGCTGCGGACGCCGTCGTGCTCGGCGACACTGTGCGTGGCTTCTCCGGAATACTGATAGTAGATCGCGTCGCGCCAGTTGGCGGGCGCTTTGCCGTCATTCTTGAAAACCGGGACGAGGCTGACGCCCTGCATGTCAACGGGGATGGGGGCACCGGCAATGTCGAGAAAGGTGGGGGCGTAGTCGATGTTCTGTATCAAGACATCGGTCCTGATTCCGGGTTTGACGACTCCGGGCCATTTGATGATGAAGGGCATTTCGAGGGACTCCTCGAACATCCAGCGTTTGTCATACCAGCCGTGTTCGCCGAGGTAGAAGCCTTGGTCTGAGGAGTAGATGACGATGGTGTTTTCAGCGAGGCCGCTTTCATCGAGGTAGTCGAGTATGCGGCCGATGTTTTCATCAACGCCGCGAATGCAACGGAGGTAGTTCTTGATGTAGCGTTGGTATTTCCAACGGGTGAGGTCCTCGTCGCTCATGTCTGGAAGCGCGTCGATGAGGGCTTGGTTTTCCGCGCCGTATGCCGCGTCGAAGGCTTGTTTTTGCTCCGGGGTCATGCGTTTCAGCTCCGAGCTGGCGAGGCCGTCCATGAAGCGGGAGTCGGTGGCTTTGCCGGGGAGGAGCATGTCGTTGCTCCAGAAGAAATGGTCTTCGATTTCCATAGCTTGCTTGGAGAGGGCTTCGATGCGGTTCGCGTAGTCGTCGAAGAGGGTTTCGGGTTCGGGTATTTCGACGTCGTCGAAGAGGTCCATGTGGCGAAGGGCCGGGACCCAGGCGCGGTGAGGTGCCTTCTGCTGGGACATGAGGATGAAGGGTTTGTTCTTGTCCTTTCGATTTTTGATCCACTCGATGGATTTGTCCGCGACGATGTCGGTGACGTATCCTTCGAAGCGTTTTTTACTGCCGTCCATCTGAATGAAGTCGGGGTTGTAGTAGCTTCCCTGGCCAGGGAGGATTTCCCAATAATTGAAGCCGGTGGGATCTGAAATGAGGTGCCATTTGCCGATCATCGCGGTCTCGTATCCCGCATCCTGGAGCATTTTCGGGAAAGTCGGTTGGGTGCCGTCGAAGCGGCTGTTGTTGTTGTCGAGGAAGCCGTTGAGGTGCGAGTGTTTGCCGGTCAGAATCGTGGCACGGGATGGGCCGCAGATGGAATTTCCGCAGAACGAGTTGTCAAAGATCATGCCTTCTTTGGCGATGCGATCGATGTTCGGGGTCGGGGCAACCTCGTCAAAGCGTTCGCCGTAAGCGGAGATGGCTTCGGTGGCGTGGTCGTCGGTGAAGATGAAGATGATATTCGGGTGCTCTGCGGCTGTGCCTGGTGAGATTACCGCCGCCAGAAAGGAGAAGATTGCGAGATGGACTTTCATAACTGGCTCAAGAGTCGTTCCACACGCCGCCTCGACAAGCAAAAAACCCGGGCTAGGATCAACGGACCGCAGAAGCGATGCGGCCCCGTCAAATGTTTCTCAGTGTTTTCCATGATCTTTTGAAGCCCCAGTGGCTGGCGACCCTGGCTGTGCTTGGCGAGTCGGGTGGAATGGCTGTGAGTGATCTTTCGAGAAGTCTCAATAGCAGCTATATGACGGTGAAGCAGCATTGTGAGGATTTGACGAAGCGTGGCTATCTGATGCGTTCGCGCGTGCCGCGGACTGAGATCGGCAGGCCGGAAATTTTCTACCGTCTCTCCGAGAAGGCGGAGGCGTTGTTTCCTACGATTGCTCCGGCGTTTACTCTCGGGATCTTGGAACATGCGCAGCAGTTGTTTGGCGAAACCGCGCCGGAGAAGTTATTATTCCAGTATTTCCAGGAGCAGGAACAGTTGTGGAAAGCCCGTGTGAGCAAAGGGACGACTCTATCATACCGGGCGGGACTGTTTGTGGAAATCCGGGAGAACGACGGACTTTTTATGAAGCTTGTCCATGATGTTGAAGACGACCCACCAATATTAAGAGAGTTCCATAATCCGCTGGGGCCTGTGTTTGAACGATTCCCGAGGGCGCTAGGTATGGAGCAGCGTGCGATGGAGGGCGCACTTGGTTGCAGGATGAAGCGTGAAGTTGTGACCGGCCCGGGTGAACTGCCGAGTTACGTGGATTTCACGATTTTGTGAATCGGGAAATGGATCAGTGCTGGCGCGCCCGCTCAAGGGATTCATCCGCGAACAGCAGGAGCATCAGAGATCTGGAAACAGGCTGCTAGCCTCGCTCTTTCAGGCGGCATTTGATTCGGATCAGCAGATTTTCCAATGCGGGCATAGCCACTCCGGCCTGTCTCGCACGGCGCAGCGGTTCTTCCCAAATCGGGCCAAGTTCAAGTTCACGACCTTCGATGAAATCGATCATCGTTGAAGGTCGGTAGGCTTCCATGGGGCGGGTTCGCTCAATGTTTTTCCCGACCAGGGATTCGTCGAGGCAAATACCCTGAGCGTGCGCTGCCGCCACCACCTCATGCATCAGCTTGCGGATTTCCGCTTCTATTTCCAGATCGGCGAGCAGTTCTCTGGTCGTGACTCCACCTTCCGCTACGGCGAGGCCGTTGAAGGGGATGTTCCAGATCAGCTTTTCCCATTGGGCTTTCGCCAGATCTTCCACAGCGGAAGCGGGAATTTTTGAGGCTTTGAAACGGCGGGCCATTGCTTCGGCTCTGCCGGGGACACCGTTCGCAAACTCACCGATTGTGAGTCTTCCGCCCGAGGTATGGCGGATTGTGCCCGGGGCGATGCGATTGATGCAGACGAAACACAGTCCGCCGCAAACCCGCTCCGGGCCAACTATCTCTGCGATACTCTCGCAATTTCCCAAACCATTCTGAAGTGTCAGGACCTGGGTTTCGGGATGGAGGAGCGGGGTTAGGACGGAAGCGAGTTGATCGTTTGCAGTGGCTTTCCATGAAACGATCACCAGATCAACCGGCCCGCTTTCTTCGGGGCTGCGGAAGACCTTCACATCCGGAAGATGAAAATCGCCGTCGACGCTTTCCGCTCGCAGGCCGTTTACTGACAGCGCATCGAAATCAGTCCGGGCGAGAAAGCTGACATCACCCCCGGCTTCGGCGAGCCTGCCGCCGTAATAGAGTCCGATCGCTCCGGAGCCCACCACCGCCACACTTTTGAAATCCCATGACATTCCATAGTGTGAAACAGCCTTGCGGATGCGTCAATCCGCCGGACCAGGACGTTTGACACGGTTTGGAAATTGCTATGACCTTTCAGGGAATGAAACCCGCGCATTTCATCGCCCCAGTGATCGCTCTCGCCATCGCCGCGGCTATCGTAGGCACCCAGAGGAAATCGATTTTCAAGCTGGAAGCCGAAAGTGTCGTTCTTCGCCAGCGCATCGAGGTCGTCAAGAGTCGTCCCGATCTTGAGGAGCCGTCTCACCTTCCGGACAGGACGAATCTGCCTGAAAAGGAAAATGAGGCGATCGACTGGAAGGAAATGGCAGAGGCTTTCGGCGACATGCAGCGTAGCGGTGGCGTCAAAGACATGCGGAAGCTGATGTCCTTCCAGCGCAAGCTTCAAGCAATGGACAAGGGCGAACTCATCGCGGCGCTCGACCAGATTGAGGCGCTGGAATTGGATGACGTTGAGAAAATGACGATGGAAAACATGCTGGTCGGACAGCTTGTATTGAAAGATCCGGAACTCGCACTCACGCGCTTCGCCGACCGCATAGGCGACGATCGGACCGGGATGAGCTGGCAGCTTGCCAACGCGCTTGGAGAGTGGGCGAAGAAAGACCGATCATCCGCGATTTTATGGATGGATAGGGAGATCGCTGCCGGGACTTTCGACAGTAAATCGCTCGATGGTAAAAGCAGGGTGCGCATGGCTTTCGAGGGCGGACTGATCTCCAGCTTGGTCGGGACCGATATCCAGGCGGCGGAAGCGAGGATGGCCGCATTACCTGCCGAGCAACGGAAGGATGTTTTCCAAAACTTCGGCTTCCGCCGGATGAATCCGGAGGAATACTCCGCTTTCGCCGATCTTGCCCGTAGCCAGCTTTCTGAAAATGACAGGATGGAAGTGTTGGGCAAGCAGGCATCCACGATTGTGAGTATGGGGGATTTCAAGAAGGTGGAGGACTATATGGATCAGATCGCAGCTACTCCGGACGAGCGGATTCGTAGCGCCGAGGATGCCGCCCGCGACTCAATCATGGGAAAGGCGCGTCAAGCGAAAATAACCCCCGGACAGATCGACTTGATGAGGGTGTGGCTCGGAACCCAGGCCCCAGCTTCGGTAAACAAGGTCACTGGTGAGGCTCTCGGACGCGTGTCGAGCTACGGAGGGACGATGAAGTTTTCCGAAGCTTCCGAGCTGTTGCTCAAATATCACGAGGAGAGTGGAAGCGATGATTTGCTCACGGGATTCCTGGATAAAGCGCAGTTCTGGGAGAATCAGGAGGAAGCCCGGGAAATCGCCGGACAGATTTCTGATTCCGAAAAACGGCAAGCAGCGCTTGAGCGTCTGAAGTAATATTCACAGTCATGAAAATTTCCATCGCCATTTCCATCCTGATTCTGCTGATCGCGGCAGCGGTCGGTTTCAACAACAGGCAAACACTCTCGGAAATCCGGGTGACTCATGCAAAACTTGTCTCCGAAGCTGCAGAACTGGGGATTTCCACCGCGTCTGAACCAGGTGAAACGAAGGGGTTTGTTACGAAGCTCGCCCGTGAGGGTGGGGGCAGAGCGGAGGAAGCGAAGGCGACTGCGAGGGATATGATCGCGTTCGCCCTTGAAATGGAAAAATTCAAGCAAACCGGCGGGGAGCCGGACGAGGCGATGCAAAAGCGCATCACCGATTTTATGGATCGCATGCTTTCGCTGGATTCGAGCCAGCTGAAGATCCTTGTCTCAGAGTTTCGCGCCAGTACCGAGATGGATACCGAGATGGATACCGAGACTCGTGATGGGATGATCGTTTTTGCCATCATGAGCCTCGCGAACGATCATCCTGAAGAAGCGCTGTCCATTTTTATAGAGAGCGATGATCTCGTCGAGAACGGTATGATGAGCAAGCACCTGCTCTCCGGTTCTCTGAAAAACTGGGCAAGTACCGATCCGGATGCGGCTCTGGAATGGGTCAGGAAAAACGGAAAAAAACATCCCGACCTGATCACGGATGAGATCAAATCTGGTCTCGTGCAAGGTGCCGCAATCAACGATCTGGAGCGTGGCTTCGCCTTGGTCAGTGAACTCGGATTGGAAAAACCGGATTCCGCGCTCGTCGCGATGGCGCGCGGGGTGAAGACGCCGGAAGAGAGGACGCAATTCCTGGAGCTTCTCAGGAAATATTCAGATGATGGGAAAGACGAGGGAGGGAAGTCTGGAAGTTCTTCACTTACCTCTCTCGCAGACGGGATTGCCAAAGACGGATTTGAAGCGGGAAGCAAGTGGATGGCAGACAACAATCTCACACCGAGTGAAATGGAAGCAATTGCCCCGACGATTGGTTACTCGGCGAAGAGTTCCGAGAAAGGGCAGTGGATCATGTGGATGGGTGACAACCTTGGAAAAGGTGTAAGTGATCAGAAAATTCGCAATACGGTGAACAATTGGACTCGGACCGACTACCGCGCCGCCGGCGAATGGCTTGCTTCAACTCCCGAAGGGCCGACAAAGACGGCTTCGGTGAAAGGTTATGTCGATGCCGTTGCGAAATACGACCCGCAGACTGCCGCTGAATGGGCTCTCACTCTGCCGGCTGGCGAGGAAAGGAACTCGGCTCTCAATAAAGTCTTACGGAATATGCCGAAAGAAACGACTGCGGAACAGGAAGCGCGTGAATCTTTCAAGACACGGCACGGGCTCGATTGATCAGGCCGCGCCCGCCCCGCGAACCATCTGCACGCTAACGACCGGCGAGACATCTGCGGGGGATTTTTCCAACTACTCAGCGCCAGCGCACTCCCCCCCGAAGCAGAGGGCATGACGGGAGCAGGGTTTACTCTGGCTGTTGGTTTTGCCCGATTCACTGATAAATCAAATGACAGGAAAAGCTCAATCCAGCACCCGCAGATAGGGGGAAATTCACAATGCGAATCCTGACCCGAAAAATTCTTGACAACTCTCCCCGGAACTGTTCACGTGAACTAATGAGTCATCCTGTTTCTGCTCAATTTCTTGTCTCAGCCGACTTGAGCGGCTTGCAAAGTTGCGTGGAGAAGACGCGTGAAGCCCGGGCGCAGGATGGTCAATTTTTTACGCCGTCAGCTATTGCCCGTCGCTTGGCGGGGTGGTTCCGGACGGAAGGGTTCAATCGTCCCTCAGTCCATTTGCTTGATCCGGGTTCAGGCGTGGGAGTGCTGACCGCTGCTGTGGTGGATAGGATTATTTCGCTGCGTGCCAGCGGGGTCTTGCCTCGTTTGAAGAGCGTCACTTTGGAAGTATGGGAGCTGGATGAGGCATTTATTCCGATATTGCGTCAGAATCTTGCCACCTGCTCGGAAGCACTGGAGCGAGCAGGAATCCAGACAAAGGTAATTCTACAACATGGCAATTACATCGAGGGAGCATCGCGGTCGCTTGATTCCGGGCTTTTTGAGCAGCCAACCGTAATCAGCGCGACTCATGCGATTCTTAATCCGCCCTACCGGAAGATTGCTTCCAGCTCACGTGAGCGCGCATTGCTCGGAACTGTCGGCATCGAGACATCCAATCTTTACTCTGCTTTCGTCTCGCTCGCTCTCAGGCAGTTGGTGAATGACGGCGAACTGGCGGCCATCACTCCGCGCAGTTTCTGCAATGGCCCGTACTTCCGCGAGTTCCGCCGCGAAGTGGCAGGGAGCGCGAGTTTCCGCCGCGTGCATGTCTTCGATTCCCGTAGCGAAGCATTCGGTCGGGATCAGGTGCTTCAGGAAAACATCCTCTTTCACATCATCCGGGGGGAGCTTGGGAAAGGTTCTGTGACCGTTTCCACTGGTTCACTTGAAGCCCCCGTAACATCCAGCGTGCCTAGCGATCGTTTTATTTCACCTTCCGATCCGGACCAGATTATCCACATAGCCACAGAATCGGATGCGGTCGATATCCGAAGTTTTGTCGAAACCCTTCCCTGTCGGCTCTCTGATCTGGACATTCAGGTTTCGACAGGGCCGGTGGTGGATTTCCGGCTCAAGGAATTCCTTTCCGATCAGCTTGATCCCGGCTGCGTCCCATTGATCTACCCGCATTGCGTGAAAGCGGGAAAGGTTCTGGCGCCATTGGCTAAGGCCTCGCTTTACAGCGGCACCCGTATCAGCAAAAAGCCCGTCGCGATCCGCGAAACCGAAGAAACCCGAAAATGGTTTCTGGAAAGCTCCCGTTTCGTTTTGATCAAACGCTTCTCTTCCAAGGAGGAAAAGCGCCGTCTTGTAGCCGGTGTGCTTGATCCGGCCGATTTCCCATCGGGTCGGTTGGGTATCGAGAACCATATCAATTTTTTCCATCGCATGCGCTCTGGCCTACCGGCCAAGCTCGCCCGGGGTCTGTGTCGTTTCCTGAACTCCACATTGGCCGACCGCTATTTCCGACAGTTCAACGGACATACCCAAGTCAATGCCTCAGATCTCCGGGCGTTCCGCTTTCCCGACGTCAAGACATTGGAGCGTCTCGGCAGCGCGAAATTGGACGATACCAAACAGGAAGCCATCGACCTTGCCATGACCGAGTGTCTCGGAGCACCTTCATTTCCATGACGATGAAGCCCGCCGCAGCGAAACGAGTCAAAGAAGCTCTTGCGGTCCTGATCGCCGTCGGAATTCCCAAAGAGCAGCAAAACGAACGCTCTGCCCTGACGCTGCTCGCGTTGGCCGATGTGAAACCGCGCACGCCGTGGAAATCCGCAGCAGCGCCGCTCAGACGCATTACGGAAATGATGGATTGGATGAGGGAACACTACGGAGTGAACTATAAACCCAACACCCGGGAAACCGTCCGCCGACAAACCGTCCATCAGTTCGTCCAACACGGCCTGCTCGTCGAAAACCCCGACCAACCGGAGCGCCCTATAAACAGTCCCAAATGGTGCTACCAACTCACTGTCGAAGCATTAAAACTCCTGCAAGCCACCGGCTCCCCTGCATTCAAGAAGCAGCTCAGGAGTTTTCTGAAAAATCCGGCTGCCAGTGCCCTCCATGCACGGCACCGTAATCTTCCCCGCGAATCCGTCCGCCTACCGGACGGTGCGGAAATCAGTCTTTCCGCCGGAGGCCAGAATACTCTCATCCGCGCGATCATTGAGGAATTCACTCCCCGATTTGTTCATAGCCCGAAGGTTCTTCTTCTGGGTGACGCGGCGGATAAGGAAATTCTCAGTAACGATAGTGCTCTTTCCAAACTCGGGATAGCTCTGCCCGAACGCGGCAAAGCGCCTGACGTCCTGATTCACGACGGCAAACGCGATTGGCTTATCGTCATCGAAGCTGTGACTTCACACGGTCCCGTCGATCAGAAACGAAAGAACGAGCTTACGGAACTCCTTGCGAGTGCCCGCCCGGGGCTCGTTTTCGTCACTGCCTTTCCAGACCGGAAAACCTTCAGCCGATTTCACGCGGCCATCGCATGGGAAACCGAAGTCTGGATCGCCGATGTCCCCGATCATATGATCCATTTCAATGGCGAGCGATTTCTCGGACCGTATGCGCCCGACCCAAACCCATGAACGCCGGTGGGGTTCCCGCTTTTTCAACACCTGACCCCACCCCCAAAAAGCGCCGGGGGTGATAGATAGATTTCTTCTCCCTGCCACGATTGCCCCCTGATCTCAAACAGATTGCCACGCGCGAAAGCGAGTAAGTCGGGTTAAAGGCTCAGGGGTGTGGAGTCTCGCGGATGTCGATGATTTTCACTTCGAGCACGGGATGATCGATCCACCATGTGACGGTGTAGCCCGATACCTGGGCGTCATGGCTTATCTTGAATATCCGCAATGGGAACATGCCGACGAACATTGCCTGAATTCGTCCGTTCGCGGAGGGTCTTCCAGTAATCGGCGTCGTTCCGCAGCTCAAGCTTGGTGAGATAGCAGGCAAGTGCGTGGCGTTCTTTTTGAGAAAGGATATCCACTGCGGCTTTCAATGATTCAGCGATCACAAAGGTTGAGAATGTAGCGGTTTTGCGGCGTGGTTCAATCTGCTTCTGTCGTATTTGCCAGTTCCTCTCCGTGACGATTCGTGTGCATTTGACGAAATATGATTGAGCAGACTCGAAGGTGGGTTCCTTCCTGGATTTAGTTTACTGCCTTGGGTTGTTCCGTGCTTGCGGGATCACCGAAGACGTAGCCCCGGGCGAGTTTTTCGTATGCGGCGATCTGGTCTGTGATCCATTGCTGATCCTTGTCCAGTTCCTCGGCAAGAATGCGCGCGACTTCCGGGGCGGCCTCGATGCTGGCACGGGCATTGAGAAGAAGGCAGCGGCTGCGGCGGGCGAGGACATCCTCGGGGCAACGGGCCATTTCCTCACGGGCGTGCCAGCGGACTTCGCCTATGGTGAGGTTGAGCAAAGGGTGGATGGGGGAGTCCTCACCGAGAGCGCGGATTGCCGCGGCATCGGAGCCGTAGGGCCTGAGGTTGTCCTCCGCGATTTCTCCGCGGGTCCAGCCCCTGATTTGCAGGGTGGCGGTTTCGCAGGGCTTTTGATCCACCCCTGAAATCATTTCCGCCTGGTCGATGACGTCTTCCGCCATTTTCCGATAGGTGGTCCATTTTCCGCCGGTGACTGTGATCAGGCCGCTGTTGCTGACGACGATTGTGTGGTCCCGTGAAATCGCGGCTGTATCGGAGCTGTCTCCGGAGCTCACCAGCGGGCGCAGGCCTGCGAAGATGCTCAGGACATCTTCCGGGCGAGGGTCGTTGGTGAGGTATTTCGCCGCATGCTCCATGATGAATTCCACCTCGGAAGCAAGGGCGCGCGGCTCCAGTGATTTTTCCGACAGCGGGGTATCGGTGGTGCCGACAATCACGCAATCGTGCCAGGGCACCGCGAAAAGCACGCGGCCATCGGCGGTTTTCGGGATCATGATCGCTGAGTTGCCGGGAAGGAATTCCTTGGGCAGCACGATGTGAATGCCCTGGCTGACGGTGACCATGGGCTTGGCGGTTTTCTCGTCTCTTGACCGGAGTTCATCGACGAAAATCCCGGTGGCGTTGATGACGCAACTGGCGTTGACCTTGAAGCTTTCGCCGGTCTCGACGTCCTCGGCTTCGATACCGGTGATGATACCGTCGGTTTTCAGCAGGCCGGTGCATCTGGCGTAGTTCACGATTTTAGCGCCGAGCCCGGCGGCCGTCTGGGCGAGGTTGACGGCGAGGCGTGAGTCGTCAAACTGGCCATCGTGGTAGGCGACGCTGCCGGTGAGGCCGTCGGTCTCGACCGTGGGGATACGTTTGATGGTTTCTTCCTTTGAAAGCCAGCGACTAGGCCCGAGACCGAGCTTGCCTGCAAGGTGGTCATAGACCTTCATGCCGATGCCGTAGAACGGGCCTTCCCACCAGCTGTAGTTCGGGATGACGAAGGACAGGTCATGCACCAGGTGGGGTGCGTTTTTGGTCAGGCGGCCGCGTTCGCGGAGGGCTTCGAGGACGAGGGAAACATTTCCCTGTTGCAGGTAGCGCACGCCGCCGTGGACGAGTTTCGTGGAACGCGAGGAAGTGCCTTTGGCAAAGTCCGCTTGTTCGATGAGGACGACCGATTGGCCGCGGGATGCGGCATCCACCGCAGCGCCCAGGCCTGTGGCTCCACCGCCGACGATACAGAGATCGTAAGGCTGGGTGGCGTTGTTGATATGGTTTAGTGCTTGTTGTCTTTTCATGATTATTTTTCGGGAAGTTCCCATTGTTTTGCGCGTTCGACGGCGCGTTTCCATCCGTTTGAGAGTGTTTTCATTTCGTTTTGATCGCGTTCCGGCTTAAAGCGTGCGCCCTCTTTCCAGCGGGCGACGATGTCTTCTTTGCTTTCCCAGAAGCCCACCGCGAGGCCGGCGAGGTATGCCGCACCGAGGGCGGTTGTCTCGACGTTTTCCGGGCGGATGACATCCAGTTTCAAAAGGTCTGACTGGAACTGCATGAGCGGGGTGCTGCGAGAGGCACCGCCATCGACACGGAGTTCGGTCATCGGTATGCCGGCGTCCTTCTCCATGCATTCCGCGAGATCGGCGCTCTGGAAGGCGATCGCTTCGAGAGCGGCGCGGCAGTAATGCTTGCGGTTGGTGCCGCGTGTCATGCCGACGCATGCGCCACGTGCATACGGATCCCAGTGGGGTGCGCCCAAGCCTGCGAAAGCGGGAACCAGATACATGCCGCCAGCATCGGGCACTTCGGATGCGAGTTGGCTGCATTCTTCGGCAGATTTTACGAGCTGCAATTCATCACGAAGCCACTGGACGACCGCGCCTCCCATGAAGATCGATCCTTCCAAGGCGTATTCGGTTTTCCCATTGATCCGCCACGCGATGGTCGTGAGCAGGTTGTTCTTGGAGCGGATGGCTTTTTCGCCGGTATTCATCAGCAGGAAGCAACCGGTTCCGTAGGTGTTTTTCGCCATGCCGGGTTCGAAGCAGGCCTGGCCGAAAAGGGCGGCGTGCTGGTCACCGGCGATGCCCGCGATAGGAACTTTTTTTGTGGTGTGACCGTAAACTTCACTGCTGCCTTTTACTTCTGGGAGCATGCAGCGGGGGATTTTGAAAATTTCAAGGATCTCATCGTCCCAGTCGCCCTCGTGGATGTTATACAAGAGAGTTCGGGAGGCGTTTGACGCGTCGGTGATGTGGACCTCGCCGTCGGTGAGTTTCCATACCAGCCAGCTATCGACCGTGCCGAAGAGCAGATCTCCGGCTTCGGCGCGTTCGCGGACACCTTTGACGTTCTCGAGTATCCAGCGGAGTTTGGTGCCGGAAAAGTAAGGGTCGAGGCGTAGGCCCGTCTTGTCGCCGAACTTGTGCTCCAGTCCATCCTGTTGTTTGAGTTTCGCGCAGTAATCCGCCGTCCGCCTGTCTTGCCAGACGATTGCGTTGTAAACCGGTTTGCCGGTGTTCTTGTCCCAGACGATGGTTGTCTCGCGCTGGTTGGTGATGCCGATGGCTGCGATGTCGCGGTGACGCAGGTCCGCATTGCCAAGGACTTCCGCCTCAACGGCTGTCTGGGTGGCCCAGATTTCCAATGGGTTGTGCTCCACCCAGCCGGGTTTCGGGTAGATCTGGGTGTATTCTTTTTGGCTGACTGCAACGATCTCGCCCGCGTGGTTGACGACCATCGCGCGGGAACTGGTGGTTCCCTGATCGAAGGCCAGAATGTATTTTTCGGGTTTCATGGTTTTGGGTTTTCTTGGGTTTGACTAGGAGTTGAAGAGTAAGCGGTAAAGGAAGGCACCGGCGACGCCGCCGATGAGCGGCGCGACGATGGGGACCCATGCGTATCGCCAGTCGGAGCTTCCTTTTCCAGCGATGGGAAGGAGCTGGTGGGCGATGCGCGGGCCGAGGTCGCGGGCGGGATTGATTGCGTAACCGGTGGGTCCGCCGAGTGACAGGCCGATGGAAAGCACCAGCAATCCGACCAGTAGCGGACTCCACCAGGTGGCGACGACTCCGGCGAGGGAAGGGGATACATTGCCGAGGGCTTCGAGCTCGGCAGCCGGCACACCGGCTCCGATTTGTCCGATCGCCAGAATTCCGAAGATCAGGAAGGCGGTTCCGATGAATTCGGTGATGAAGGCGGGGCCGGTCTTCCGAATGGCAGGCGCGGTGGAAAAGCAGGCGAGCTTTCCAGCCTTGTCCTCCGTGGGTTCCCAATGTGCGAGGTAGGTGAGCCAGACCAATGTGGCGCCTGTGGCAGCTCCGGCGATTTGAGCGAGGATGTAGCCGGGGACTTGAGACCATGCGAAATCGCCGATTGATGCGAGTGCCAAAGTGACCGCGGGATTGATATGCGCACCGGAGATGCGGCCAACCGAATAGACCGCCATGGCAACCGCGAGTCCCCAGCCGGTGGTGATTACCATCCAGCCGCCGTTCTGGCCCTTGCTGTTTTTCAATACCACGTTTGCAACCACGCCGTTGCCGAGAAGGATCAGAATCGCTGTTCCGATAAATTCGGCGAGATATGGGTTCATTAGGTGAAGCTAGCTTGGATTTTTAAATTATTCGATAAATTTCTCATTCATCCGAATGAGAAGTAGAGGTTCGGTTAAAACCTTCGAGCTGGTGCAGCTTTACGGATTTTCGTGTGAAACGATCAGGAAGCGTCCCGATACGACGTGTGCCAGGGCACCATAGCTACCGTAAATGAATGGTCGGAAAACAAGGCGTTGCAAACGGCTAGACCCTGGGGAGCAATCGCGTTAGGATCGCAAAATGATAGCAGCGATGGAATTGGGCGGGACGAAGACGGTGGTCGCGATTGGTGAGCGGGATGGGTCCTTGGGGGAAGAGCATCGCTATCCGACGACCACGCCGGAGGAAACGTTTGAGACCGCGATTGCCTGGTTCAGGGAGCGGGGGACGCCGGAGGCTATGGGTATTGCGGCGTTCGGACCGGTGCAGATCAATCCGAAGGCGGAGGACTGGGGGGATATGCTGGCGACGCCGAAGCCGAACTGGAGTGGTTTTTCGATCACCAGCGCATTGCGTGAGGCGTTTCCTGAAATGGAGATCACGCTGGAGACCGATGTGAACGCGGCCTGCCTTGCGGAGGCGAGGATCGGTGCGGCGGAGGGTTTGGACAACGTGGCTTACATCACGATAGGCACGGGGATCGGTGCGGGGGTGCTTTGCGATGGCAGGCTGTTGCATGGTGCCTTGCACCCGGAGTTCGGGCATGTGCTTTTACCAAGGAAGAGTGATGATGATTTCAAGGGGGTCTGTCCGTTCCATGGCGATTGCCTGGAAGGAATGGCCTGCGGGCCGGCGATTGAAAAACGTTGGCAGAAATCCGGAGACGAGCTTCCGCCCGATCATCCCGGATGGGATACCGAAGCTTGGTATTTGGCGCACGGGATACAAGCGCTGCTTGCCATTGCCCCGCCGGAGCGAGTGGTAATCGGCGGAGGGGTTTCGCAGGCTGAAGGACTTCACGAGAAGACTGAGAAGCTTCTGGTAGAGATGGCGAATGGATATTTTCCGGCTTTGAAGAATTTGCCATACGTGGTTCCGCCCAAGCTTGGGCAGGAGGCGGGCATACGGGGAGCGTTGATGCTGACCGGACTGTAAGTTTTCCTATCAACTCTGGCTCATTGTGAGAGTTGCTTTCCGGTTGGGAAGATGTTCTGTGTGGTCTGATATATGAAGGTTTCCACCGTTTTCCTCATTTCGCTAGGACTCTTAGTCGCCTCGGTCGGCGGGCTTTTCACGTTTTTGATGTGGAAGAGCTACGAGCGGGCGGTTGATCAACGGGCGTGGCCGCAGGTGGACGGGCTGGTGCTTTCCTCGGAAGTGGAGGAATGGCAGCACGATGAGTTTTCACCCAGGGAATACCGATTGAAAGTCCTCTATGGCTACGAGTGGGAGGGTGAGCGCAAAACGGGGGATCGATATGGTTTCCGGGGGAATCCGAATTACAACAAACAGAACAAGGTCGAGGGGTTGGCTGAGTCCTTTCCTGTGGGAGAAAAGATCAAAGTTTTCGTGAATCCAGATGATACTGATTTCACGATCCTGAAGCCGGATTCGAAGGCCCCGGGCTATTCGATTTGGTTTCCGATGCTGTTTGTGGTCGGTGGGCTGGGGATAGTCCTTCGGGCTGTTTGGGTGGCGTGTTCGGGCGCAGAGCGACGCCCGAAGACCACCGCTACGCGAGGACTCCCTTGACGACCTTCGTCCCTGTTTTGGTGATGTTGGTCAGGCGTTGGCCGACACCTTGGAAGGGGAAGGTGAATTTCTCGTGGTTGTAGCCGAGTAGGTGGAGCATGGTGGCGTGGAGATCGTGGACGGAGACCTTGTCCTTGATTGCTTCGTAGCCGATGGGGTCGGTCTCGCCGTAGCTGGTGCCGGCTTTCACGCCGCCGCCTGCCATCCACATGGTGAAGCCGCCGGGGTTGTGGTCACGACCGACAAATTTCATTTCCGCTCCGCCGCGGTTTTCGCGCATGGGTGTGCGTCCGAATTCGCCACCCCAGACGACGAGCGTGTCCTCCAGCATTCCGCGGCGCTTGAGATCTTTGAGGAGTGCGGCGATGGGTTGGTCGGAGCGCCTGCAGAGGTCGGTGAATCCTTCATTCAGGGCCGTGTCCTTACCGGTGCCGTGGGAGTCCCAGCCCCAGTCGAAAAGCTGGATGAAGCGGACGCCGCGCTCGGCGAGGCGGCGGGCGAGCAGGCAGTTGTTGGCGAAGGATTCCTTGCCGGGTTCGGTGGCATACATCGCGTGGGTCGCCGCATCTTCCTGTTTCAGGTCGAAGGCGTCGGTGGCGTGCATCTGCATGCGGTAGGCCATCTCATACTGGGCGATGCGGGTGACGGTTTCCGGGTCTCCCGTTTCCTGCGCGATTTTCTGATTCAGGCGATCCATTGTATCCAGCGAGCGACGTCGCATGTCACGCGTTACGCCTTCGGGGTTCTTCAAATAGAGCACCGGCTCGCCCTCGGAGCGGCACTGGACGCCCTGATAGACTGAGGGGAGATAGCCGGAACCCCATACGGACTTTCCGGCATCCGGGTTCTTGCCACCTGAAGTGAGGACGATGAAACCGGGGAGGTTCTGGTTTTCCGAGCCGAGGCCGTAGGTTGCCCATGAGCCGATTGAGGCCCCCCCGGGAATTGGTGTCCCGGTGTGAACCAGCAACTGTGCCGGGCCGTGGTTGAACTGATCCGTGTGCATCGACTTGATGAAGCAGATGTCATCCGCCATGGTGGCGAGGTGGGGCAGGCGGTCCGAGATCCATGCGCCGCTCTCGCCGTGCTGTTTGAAAGGAAATTGCGGGCCGAGCATTTTCGGGATGCCCTGAATGAAGGCGAACTGCTTGCCCTCAAGGAACTCCTTGGGGCATTCCTTGCCATCGAGTTTCTCCAGCTCCGGCTTGTAGTCGAAAAGCTCGTGCTGCGAGGGTGCGCCTGCCATGTGGAGATAGATGACTCGTTTCGCCTTTCCGGGAAGCTGAGGGATATCCGGTGCGAGGGGATGGGATGGATCCTTGATGAGTTTTGTGGAAGCGCCGAAGGCGTTCTGCCCCATGCCGGCCATCCACATCGCGCCTAATCCCGAGGTGCATTTCGAAAGGAAATGGCGGCGGGTGAGCTGGGAAAGCTCCGAGAGGCGGAGTCGTTGTTCGAGGTTGTTCATCTTGAAAGTGTGGCGTCGAGGTTCAGGATCGTGTTGGCGGTGAGAGTGAGAGCTGGATCCGGGCCGAGGTTGGCGGATTTGGTATAATCTTCCTTCTTGAGATCCTCGTATAGGGCTGTGAGTTCCGCAACCGTTTCCGTATCCGGATGGATCTGGGTGGCGGCGAGATAGGCGTAGCCTAGCTGCTCGCCAATACTTCCGCCGCGTTCACGTATTTTCCCGGCGAACGCTATCGCTGCCTCGATGTGGGCGGGGTCGTTCATGGTCACGAGCGCTTGGAGCGGGGTGTTGGAGACGATGCGCCGGGCAGTGCAGACATCGCGGCTCGGGGCGTCGAAGGTGAGGAAACCAGGGAAGCCGCTGGTGCGCTTCAGGTAGGTGTAAATCCCGCGGCGGTATCTGTCCTCTCCCTTCGATTCATTCCATTTCGCACCATTGTAAACGGAGTTCCATACCCCGTCAGGCTGCGGGGGATAAACGGGAGAACCGAACATTTTCGAGGAAAGCAGGCCGGAAACCGCTAGCACCTGATCGCGAACCATCTCAGCGGTCAACCGGTTGCGCGGGCCGCGGGCGACAAGTTGGTTTTTTGGATCGCGCTCGATCAGGGCGGGCGTGGTGCTGGATGTCTGGCGATAGGCCGACGAGAGCACGATTTCCCGCAGCGCTTTTTTCGTGGACCAATTATGCTGGCCCTGAAAGCGCAGAGCGAGGTGGTCGAGCAGTGCGAGGTTGCTAGGCATGGTGCCGGACGTTCCGAAATCCTCCGCGCTTTCCACGATGCCGATTCCGAAAAGCTGCCCCCAGAGGCGGTTGACCATCACGCGGGATGTGAGTGGGTTTTCGCCGCTGACGAGCCAGCGCGCGAGATCGAGGCGGTTTCCGTTTTCTCCGCCCTCGTATCCCTGTTTGAGAAGATCCGGGACATCTGCTTTTACGGTGTGCTCCTTGGTCATACGGTTACCCCTGGCAAAGACCCGGGTATCCCTTTGTCCGGATTTCATGCGATCTCGCATCACAGGCACTTCGGGGCCTTTCATTGCGGCCAAGCGGTCGCGATTCGACATCACCCGCTGCCATTTCTCCGCCCGTTCCGGGTCGCTGCGGAGAGCTGCATAACGGTCATCTTTCGCTACTTCGACACGGAATTTCCTGAGATAGGTGCCTTGGCTCTCGTTTGCGTTCGCGCCCTGTTTCAGGGAAACCTCAACGCGCTCGCCTTCGCCAAGCACAACCCGTTTTTCCGGCAGCAGGACAAACCACCGCGGCCCGGTCAGTCGCGGGTATTCCCCGAATCCGGCTCCACCTGATCCGTGGCCGCCGGGGCCGATGAAGCGCTTGAACTTTTCGCCTCCCGGTTGCTGCGCAAATGCACTCATCGGATCGGACGGACCGACCAGGTAGTCGGAGATGATCTCGCCCATGGGGACTGGTGTGCGTTTCCCGTCCGTCGAAATCTTTTCCATCTTGAAATCGGTTACCATCACGCCCATTTCCGGCCAGTCCTTCGGATCGTGGCTGTCGGGATAGATGGAGATTTTCATAGCATCGAAGTCGCCTGTGAGGCCGGAAACCTTGTGGACGACGCCGCGGCGTAATGTTCCTTCGCTGATGATAAGGCCGGAGTCATCAGCTTCCAAGGTGCCGAATTGGGGGTTAAGGGCCATGTCCTGCATATTCGCCCAGTCGACCTCGGAAATTTCGTGGCCCTCGGCATCAAGTTCCTCGCGGAGCGTTCGCGTTTCGCGTTCGAGCTTTACGAACTCTTCCCCGGCCAGTTTGAGTTTCGGAAACTCGTAGTTGAGGTCGGAATCTTCGCTCTGGTTGTAGAAATCCATGAACTCGAAGAACTCATCATGAGCGATCGGGTCGTAGGGATGCGAGTGGCACTGCACGCAGCCGAAAGTGGTCGCCTGCCATGTAGTCCATGTGGTGGCAACACGGTCGATCACTGCTGCGACGCGGAATTCCTCATCGTCGGTGCCGCCTTCGGTGTTCGTCTGCGAATTTCGCTGGAAGGCGGTGGCTAGAATCTGGTCGGGCGTTGGATCCGGCAGCAGGTCGCCGGCAAGCTGTTCGATGGTGAATTGGTCGTAGGGCATGTCTGCGTTGAGCGAACGGATCACCCAATCGCGCCACGGCCAGATGTCGCGATGCGGATCCTTTTCGAAGCCGAAAGTGTCCGCATACCTGGCGAGATCCAGCCATACGCTCGCCCAGCGTTCGCCGTAGGCGGTAGAGGCGAGGAGCTTGTCCACCGTGTTTTCGCGGGCCTTTTTATCGTCGTTTTCCCAGTCCGCCTCAAGCGCTTCCACGTCCTTGACAGTCGGGGGAAGTCCGGTGAGATCGAAGGATACGCGCCGTAGCCATTCCGCCGCGCCCGCTTCCGGGGAAGGTTTGAGTCCTGCATCTTCGATACCTTTCAGGACAAACCTATCGAGTGGCTGGGAAACCCACGCCTCGTCCTTAAGTCCGCTCACCTTTGTTTCCATCGGCGGCACGAACGCCCAATGCTCTTCCCATTTAGCGCCTTGGGAAATCCAATTTTCAAGCATTGCGATTTCTTCCTTAGCGAGAGGAGGGCCGTGCTTCGGCTTCGGCATCACCTCGTCGGGATCCTTGCTATGGATCCGCCTCACGAGTTCCGACTCTTCAGGTTTTCCAGGCACGACGGCGATATTTCCAGATTCTCCCTCGATCAGGAGGCGTTCACGAAAGATCAAAGAAATTCCCCCGGCTTCTTTCACTCCGCCATGACAGGCTGTGCAGTGCTTGAGAAAAATAGGTCGGATGTCACGGTTGAAACGCACCTCACTTTCTGCAATTCCCGGAAGAGAAAGGCAGATTGCGGCTAAAATGGACTTGGTGATTATTGTATTCAAATCGGTGGTAAAGTAACGCATATTGCCTTATTTGTCTTTCAAAAACCTGGGATTGGGAGAATCACTTTATTGCATTGTTTGGAGATCATTGGAGGTTGGCGGTATAGACCGAAACATGCATGTTTATCTCCATAAAACACGTATGAAGATAATTACTCACAAGGACGCGGGTTACGCGGCATTCGTCAAGAAGCTGCGGCGGAGGGCAATCCCCGAGGATTCTGTCCGGGATCTGGTCGCATCCATTATCGCTGATGTTGCCACTAGGGGAGACGAGGCGTTGGTCGAGCTGACCACCCGGTTCGATGGTGCGACGCTGAAAAAGAAAGAGCTTTTTATAAGTGAGAAGGAGTTTGCGGCGGCGGAAGCAAAAGTTTCTGATGCGACGCGTGAAGCGGTGCGGCGCAGTTTGAAGAACATCCATGCCTTCGCGAAAAAGAGCATGCGCAAGGATTGGTCGGGAAAGAACGCGGAAGGTGCGTTGGTGGGTGAGCGTTTCACCCCTTTTAATCGTGTCGGTGTCTATGTTCCCGGTGGGAAAGCTCCACTGGTTTCCACGGCACTGATGACGGCGGGCTTCGCACAGGCGGCGGGTGTCCCCGAGATTTTCGCAGCGACTCCTTGCGGCGCGGATGGCACCGTCAATCCGGCGTTGCTCTACGCCCTCCGGCAAGCGGGAGTAACCGAGGCGATCAAGGTCGGCGGTGCGCAGGCGATTGCAGCGATGGCGCTTGGCACGAAGACGATCGCACCGGTAAGCCGAATTTTCGGGCCGGGGAACCGGTTCGTGGTTGAGGCTAAACGGCAGCTTGTGGGGGCGGTTTCCATCGATCTCCTACCGGGCCCCAGCGAGATCCTGATACTCGCCGACGCATCCGCGAATGCCGCCTACATCGCTGCGGATCTTCTTGCGCAGGCCGAACACGGAGGCGACAGCATCGTTGGGTTCGTCACGCCATCGAAGGGACTGCTCAACCAGGTAAGGCGTGAAATCGAGAAGCAGGCGGTGGGTCTTAACCGCGCCAAGATGATCCGCGAAGTTCTCAAGACGGGGACTTTCATGCTTCATGTGAAATCGCTGGAGGAGGGCATCGCGATCTCGAACGATTTCGCGCCCGAGCACCTTTCGCTTGTTGTGGAGAATGAGGATGCCGTGTTGGCGCGGATCCTCACTGCTGGTGCGATCTATCTTGGGGCGGATTCTCCTGTGGCCGTCGGAGACTTTTTGGCGGGGCCCAGCCATACGCTTCCCACCGGGGGCGCAGGCCACTCGTTTTCCGGGCTGCGGGCAGATCAGTTCCAGCGCCGCACTAGCATCGTGAAAATGGACAAGGCTGCTGTAAAGAAATCGCTTTCCGTGATCGAAGAGTTCGCGCGGCTCGAAGGGCTTGACGCCCACGGAAAATCAACTTTTATAAGATTGGAAAGATGAGCGGAGAGGATCGCGAGTATTCACCGAAGCGTTTCGCAGTCAGCAGCGTTACCTGCCCCGCGTGCCATTTGAAGCTTGATCGTGAGGCGAAGTGGTGTGAGAGCTGCGGCTTCTCCGGCGCAAAATCGATGGAAATATTCGGTTCCAGCCCGCCGCCGTTTTTGGATATACTTGATGTCGCGGATCTTTGGGGTGAGAAAGGGCAGGCCAAGATCAAGGCGGAGGTGAAGGCATTCGGGAAACGGTTTCCACAAGTCAGATGGCGGATCTGTGCGGTCGCGCTCGGGTCCGAAGTGAACCTTCCGCTCTTCGGTTTCTGGCTGATGAATGCTTCCCCACTGATGCAGGGGGAGAGTGAGGAAGACCGCGAGTGGGCTATCTTGCTGCTAGTCGATACGAACTCCGGCAGGGCTTCGGTGACCACCGGATACCGGGCGGAAGTCTGGCTCTCCGATGATATGTGGGGCGCGGCTCTGGCGGAGATAGCCGAGCCATTTCGTAATGGTCTTCCCGATAAGGCAGTCGTTTTTTTTCTCAGGAAGGCCAGAGGGCTTTTCGAGTCCGCATGGAAGCGATCCAATAAACACCTATCTAGAAAATGAAAACCCTCGCAGCTCTGATTTCCCTTCTTTTCTGCGTCGCTGCGAAGGCTGAGCAGACACAGGCAATTTTCAAATATGGAGAGAGGCTGAATAACACGGTTTTCGATCCCACCGGAGTTCTCACTAGCAAGGAACAGAAGCTGATTTCCGAACCTCTGGTCACCATCCTGAAAAACGAGGGGATTGATATCATCGTGGTGATATTGCAGGATATCGGGGATGCTCCGCCGGAACACGTGGCCAAGCGCATCGCCGAACAATGGGCCACAACAACAATCAATTCCGTCGTTCTCCACGTCCCCGGCAAAGAGGGTTCGCCGTGGATCTTTCCCGGGACGGTCATGACCAGTGGGTTGGATCCCGATGAGGTCAAAAGAACCATAGTCGCCGCTGAGAAGCGCGCCGCAGCGGAACCCACCGAATTTGGCAAGGTTCGTGCGGCTTCCATCGAGGCAGCCGATGCGATTCGCTATTGGATGGGCGGTGCCATGATACAGACGGAGAACCTGATCAATAGACGGTTGGAATGGCAGTTTTCAGTGGAAAGGCGCAAACGCATGTTGCAACTTTACGCGGCAATCGGTGCGGCGGCGGCGATTCCAATTTTGGCCGGACTTCTCTATCTGATTATCAGGATACGGAGCAGCGGAGAACGGAAATTCCCACCGATCCGGAAATTGACTCGGCTGGGTGCTCCGTATTCAGGGGGCAATAGCGCTTGTTCCAAGCCAATCTGACAAATTTCCCAATCACCATGAAGCTCCTTACTCCTCCAATTCCCCTGATTCTGATTCTACTCATGCCCTCCTGCGAAAAAACAGCGGAGCACGAGAAGCCTGGCCTGTTAACCGTTTCGGAGGAATTGAAAGCGGCTGATACCCCCATCCTGCCGGTCAAGAGAGGCGACTTTTGGAAATACAAAGTTAGCATCGAAATCCCTCCAGGCATCACTTACGAAGGGAGTGCCGCAGAAAAAGTTGAATCCAAGAAAACCCGGAGATTTCTTGGGAAGATCGAGGTATCGGAAGATCATCCCCCTGTTGATACATTTGAAGTCGTTGTCCCCGGTGAGCCTATCCAACATGAACTGGTCGAGATTCTTGACAACAAGCTGATGATCCTCGGCACCTTTTCTCCCGAAACTCTCGGGGCAAAGCCGCTGTGGCTTGATCCCCCGCTCCCATTTGTTGTTGCGGGCGTGCGTGGGGGTCAACGACTGCAGGGGATGAGAATAGTGGGCCGTGAAGATGTGGTGGTGCCGGCAGGGAAATATTCCGCGATACGCATCCTGATGACAAGCGATGGCGGGCAAATCGAAACCCGACGGACCACCTGGTTCGCTCCACACATCGGAATCGTGAAGGAGGAAATGATGAGGTATGTTGGTGCGAAGCTCATCTTCCGCGAAACCTCCGAACTGCAGGAAACGAGTGTGAAGAGCCAGTGAACGGAGCGGCTTGCCGGGCGCCACTCAAGGGAGGCCCGCATTCTACAGAGATGATCACTTGCCCCTGACCCGACTTTGCGATGGTTGCGCAAAATTTATTTAAAAACTTATTGACGGTTTACAGATTCTGTAGTTATTGAAGTGTTAGGAGGTTCGTAAGTAGACCTTCTCTGAAGTTGAACCACCAAACACAAGAATCCCCCCTCAGTAAAATAGTTACTGAAAACTACCCCCAAAACAAAAATGAAGTTTCTCAAACATTCCTTGATTTGCGCCCTCCCAATGGCGCTACTTTCACTCCCGTCCAACGCGCAATCTTTGCTATCGCTGGACTTCACTAATTTTAATTTCACTCCGATAACAAACGCCACAGTTCTTGGTGGTGTGGTTGACAGTGTCTACGAGGCAACGAGTGTTGCGGATCTGGGAGGCGTTGGTGGTGTTAACTCGATTGACGCGCACTTCACAATTACTGACGCGAGTGTCAATAATAACTCACTGATCTTTTTTGAAGATAGTGCGACACGTGGGACCAATGCACGTCTCCGTTTCCTGAAAAACTCTTCAGCAGACATTTGGGCCAGGGTTTCGATTTCGTTTGTAGACTCTGTCACCTCCAATGCTGTCGATGTCAACGCGCTGACTGGAGATTACTTTCGCCTGCAATTTGATGATTTGGATAGTGATGTGGGTAGGAATCGCGCCGACTTTGCAGGGCTCGCAAATTCCGATATAGATGCTGCCATCCTGGATCCAGGTTCGGAATTGGAATTGAATACGACTCTCCAAAGTGGCTACACTGTTGGCGTTCTTCCTCAGCCATACGGTCCGGAAGGTAACGTCACGGGCAATACCCCTGCGGACCAAGCTCCTGTGACCGTCGGATTTAATACTACTTCTGAATTCCTCCAGGTTGTTTTGGGTGTCACTGGTCCTGACACCGGCAGCCGTCACATTCATATCGATATGACTCCCAACTTCGTGCTTGTGCCAGAGCCATCTACAGCTCTGCTTTGCGGCTTGAGCAGTCTGCTCTTGTTCCGCCGCCGCCGTAGCTAGATAAAAGTTACACGGAATATTCTTCATTAAAAAGCGAGGTCCTCTCATGGGATCTCGCTTTTTTCGTGGTGTTTCCAGTAACCCGACGGCTCAGTCCGGGAGGACAGGCACTTGATTCCAATGGAGAGGTAAATGGTAGATATTTCAGTTCATTGCCGTGACGCTCAGTATGGTAGTCGTACAGTCGTTGTTTGACTGGCTTGGAATCCCGCGCTTTCATTGCCGCATGACAAAGGTAGCTGTTTTTTTGGCAGGTTTATTCACGATGTTTCCCGCCGGAGCCGAGATCGTGGAGAATGACGTAACTTACGAGCAAGGAGGTGTTGAACTGCAAGGCTATCACGTCTATGACGACGAGTTTGAGGGCAGGCGACCGGGGATTCTTATCGTCCACCAATGGACGGGGCTTACTGACTATGAGAAGATGCGTGCCCAGATGCTTGCCGAGATGGGTTTCAACGTTTTTGCCGCCGACGTATACGGGAAAGGTATCCGCCCGCAACCGCCGGAAGCGGGCGAAGTGGCCGGAAAATACAAAAAGGACCGGGAACTCTATCGGGCAAGAATGCTTGCCGGCTTGGAAGTGCTGAAGTCCGATGAAAGGACGGATAGCGGAAAGCTCGCCGCGATAGGCTATTGTTTCGGCGGCACGGGAGTTCTTGAACTGGCACGTGCCGGCGTGCCTTTGCGAGGAGTGGTTTCCTTCCATGGCGGGCTTACCGCTGCCGAGGGTATGGAGGCGAAAAAAGGGGAAGTCCCTGCCAGCATTCTTTGTCTTCACGGTGCCGCCGACCCCTATGTTCCGTCGGAGGAGGTAGCGGCTTTCGAGAATGAGATGACAAAGGCGGGGGCGGACTGGCAGTTCGTTTCTTTCGGAGGTGCCGTCCATGCGTTCACTCAGAAAATGGCTGGCGACGATCCCTCCAAGGGAGCTGCATACGATAAGAGGGCGGACGAGCGTTCATGGGAATACATGCGGCAGTTTTTTTCCGAAGTTTTCGACGATTCCCAGTAAACAGGCATTGAGCGTATCCGGATGAGTGACCTTTTCAACCTCCCCGATTTTATTGCTGATTTTTCTGCGGCGGCCCATGAAAAAGGGTTCACGGCGCGAGTTCTGACGGACACTCCCGATGGTCCGGTATCGGTCTGGGAGCGCGGGGGCAAAGGACCGGTCGGGTACCTCTCGGCAGGGATACATGGGGACGAGCCAGCAGGGCCGCTAGCTGCGCTGGAGTTGATGAAAAAAGGGATGTTTACTGAAAATATCCATTGGTTCGTGTGTCCCGCATTGAATCCCGGCGGTCTCGCGCTGGGCTCGCGGGAAAATCGGCAACATATCGATCTCAATCGTGACTACTTCCAGCTCCAGAGTCTTGAAGTCGCTTCGCACGTCAAATGGCTCGCGCGGATTCCAACTCCTGATCTTTTTGTCTCGCTGCACGAGGATTGGGAATCCGAAGGATTTTATTTCTACGAGATCAACCTGAGCGAGGATAAGCCGGAACGTGCCGAAGGGTTGCTTGCCGCCGTTTCGGAAATCTTTCCTCCGGAACCCGGACCGGAGATCGACGGTCACGATGTGCGCGGACCCGGTTGGATCTATCATTCCGCGGATGCTGACCTTCCGGACTCGTGGCCTGAGGCGATTTATCTGGCGAAAAAAGGATGTCCACTGTCATTCACATTCGAGACCCCGAGCAAGGCGGCATTGGAAGACAGGGTAGCGGCGCATGTGCTTGGGTTCTGTTCCCTGATCGATCATATCCGGGGCCTCAAATAGCCGATTGCCGCGCTTGCGTTTTGGTGGTGAAGCCTTAAGAACGTATCTATGAAGTTAGCGACAATTTTCGGATGTTCCCTCCTGTTTCAAGCGAATGTCTGGGGGGCGGTGTCCCTTGATGCCGGGAGTGACAATCCCCCGAAACTGGAGTCGGACCCGGCGACGAAAAATCCCGGTAAACCCGAAAAAGGTGCTCCCGCTTCGAGAGCGATCCTGGCGTTTGAGGATGGCGCTCACGAGAAGGCGGTCGCTCTGGCCAAACCACTTGCGGCCTCCGGCGATGCGGATGCCATCTATTTGTTGGGATTTGCGCACGAGACCGGGCAGGGAGTCGGGCAATCACGCGACAAGGCCATCGAATTTTACGAGAAAGGCGTTGCGAAGGGCCATGCTGATTCAGTTTACCGACTGTCGTTTCTGTTAATGACATCCGGCAATGAAGGCGACACCCGTAGGGCGCAGGAGATGCTTGAGAAGCAGGCGGTAAAAGATCCTCAAGTGGCTGGCAGGATACTAGGTGAGGCGTTTCTGCTGGGTCGGCTCACGAAAAATCCGGCTCCCGATACGGCTGTCGGTTGGTGGAAGAAGGCCTCCGAAGCCGGCGATGTTCCATCAATGAATTTCCTGGCGCGGTTTTACGAAGGCCAGATGGGCTTTCCGGAGAAACGCGATACGACCAAGGCTATGGAGTTCTATCGTGCGGCGGCGACTAAAGGCGATGCTACCGCGATGGTGAATCTAGCCTCCAGGCTGCTTACGGGTGAAGAAGGATTGCGCGATGAGAAAAAGGGTCGGGAGTGGATTACGAAAGCCATCGCGGTCGGGGAACCAGCCGCCTATTTTGCCCTCGGAGATTTTCTGGAGAATATAAAGGAGGATCCCAAAGCTGCCCTGGAGCAATATGAGAAAGGAGCCGAGGCGGGACAGGTCGGGTGTATGCTGCGTGCGGCGAACCTACTGGTGAATGGGAGTGAGGGGATTGAAAAAAATATCAAGCGTGGAACCGAACTGAATGAGAAGGCGGCAATGGCAGGCAGTGCCCAAGCCCATCTGGAGCTCGCCGGAATGATGCTCAACAAGAAGGAGCCGGATATTCCCACCGCTTATACGCATCTTATCAATGCTGCCAATGGTGGGCTGCCGGTTGCGCAGAACGAACTGGGTATCTTTTATCTCTCCGGGAAACTCGGTGTCTCGGACCTTCCCGCCGCTGTCGCGTGGTTCGATCGCGCCGCTCAGGCGAACTTCGCTCCGGCCCAGAACAATCTCGCCGCCTTGTACGAGCGCGGTACGGGCGTTGCACAGAACTATGAGAACGCGGTCCAACTTTACACTCTCGCTGCCCAACAGGGTCATGCCGGTGCGACCCTCGCCCTTGCTCGATTCCATGCCACCGGTGCCGGGATCAAACAGAACCGTGAACTCGCGTGGGCGCTTGCGACAGTTGCCGAAGAACGCGGCGAGACCAATGCCGCGGATTTTATTGTAAAACTGGAGGAAATACTGACCAAAGAGCAGCTCGCCTCCGCGAAGAAAGAACTCGAAACTCTCAAGTCCGGCAACAAGCCTGAGTGATTCGACCTGACGTAATGAAGATTCTTGTGACCGCAGGCCCGACCCGTGAAGCCATTGACCCCATCCGCTACCTGACGAATCGCTCTTCCGGGAAGATGGGTTACGCCATTGCGCATGCAGCGGTCCACGCCGGGCATCAGGTGCTGCTGGTTTCGGGGCCGACCTCGCTTGATGTTCCCGACGGGGTCGATTTCATCCCGGTCGAATCCGCTTCGGAGATGTATGACGTGGTAGCCAGCTATCTGCCGAAAATGGATGCGGCGATATTTTCCGCAGCGGTTGCCGACTACACACCTACCGCCCCTTCTGGACAGAAGATCAAAAAGAAGGATGAGAATCTCACTTTGGAACTCGTTAAAACAAAGGACATCCTTGGATCTGCTCGCGATCCGATTGGGTTCACAGGCTTCCTGGTTGGTTTCGCCGCGGAAACCGAAAACCTCGAATCCAACGCACGCCTCAAGTTGGAAAAAAAAGGCTGCAACCTCATCGTCGCCAACGATGTCTCACGCTCCGACATTGGTTTCGATTCCCACGAAAACGAAGCCATTCTCGTCTTCCCCGACCGAACCGAAGCTTTCACAAAATCGTCGAAGGACAAATTGGCGATATACCTTGTCTCAATGCTGGGTGCCTGAGGGCTGTGGGCCGTTTGCCGGTAAGGATGTGAGAGCGAGGGCGAGGGTCTGCACGGCTTCTGCCGGGTGAGCGGCGGAGATCGTGATCCTCAGACGGGCGGATTTGCGGGGGACGGTGGGGTAGCGGATGGCGGGGGCGAGGAAACCTTTTTCAGCTAGGGCGGTGGAGGCGGCGAGGGCGGCTTGGTTTTCCCCGATAATGATGGGAAGGATGGCGCTCGGGTGGTTTTCGCGGAGAAGGGCGATGTTTTGAAAAAGTTTTTCTCGGAGGGTCCTGCCTTCGGCGGAGCGAACGATTTCGAAGGCGGCGAGGGCTGCGTGGGCGAGTGCGGGGGGAGGCGCGGTGGTGTAGATGAAGGGGCGGGCGCGGTTTATGATGAGGGCGATCCAATCACTTGAGGCGGCGAGGTAGCCGCCGGCGAGGCCCAGGGATTTACTGAGGGTGCCCATCTGGAAGTGGACGCGGTCTTGCAGACCGAGTTCTTCGGCGAGGCCCATGCCAGTGGGTCCGAGCACGCCGAGGGCGTGTGCTTCATCAAGAAGTAGTTCGGCGCGGTGTGACTCGCACAAGTCTAGTATTTCCCGCAGGGGGCAGAGATCGCCGTCCATGGAGAAGACTGATTCAGTGACAACCAGGATGCTGGCGGCGGGGTGTTTTTCGCGGAGCGTGGAGAGGAGTTTTCCGAGCTTGGCGGTGTCGTTGTGTGGGAAGACGCGCAGCGTGGCTTCGGACATGCGGGCGGCATCGATGAGGCAGGCGTGGGCAAGTTTGTCGAGGATGACGAAGTCGTCTTTCCCGGTGATGACGGGGATGGCCGACATGGCCGTGGCGTAGCCGGAGGTGAAGGTGAGGGCTGCTTCGGCGTGCTTCGCGGTGGCGATGGTTTCCTCGAGCGCGCTGTGTGCATGGGAGGTGCCGGTGACGAGCCGGGAGGCGGCGGAGCCGGTGCCGTATTTCGAAATGCCTTCGATGAAAGCCGCAGCGAGGGCGGGATGGGAGGAAAGCCCGAGATAATCGTTGGAGGCGAAATTCCAGAGCTCCAGCCCGCCGCGGGTGATGCGGAGGTTTTTGGTTTCCCCCGTGGAAAGATTGCGGAGAAGATTTTTTCCCGCGAGATCCTCAAGCTGTGATTGCGGATTCATCGCAGGGTGTCGGACTCAGTTTGCGTTCGGGCGTTCGAGTGCCCAGCGCATGAGTTTTTCGGAGTCGGACCAGATATTGGGGGTGTTGGACTTGAGAACGACGACGATGACGGAGCGACCGTTGAGGGTGCCGGTGGAGATGAGGCAGCGGCCGGAGGCGTTGGTGGTGCCGGTTTTCATACCGTCAACGTATGGGAGGCGCTTGAGCAGCTTGTTGGTGTTCTCAATCAAGCGGGTGCGGCCGTCATTGTATCTGAAGGTGAAAGCTTTCGTCCTGAAATAACTGCGAAGCAGGGGGCTGCGATAGGCAACCCGGGCAGCGATAGCCATATCGCGGGCGGTGGAGTATTGGCCGGGTTCGGTCAGGCCGTGGGGATTTAAGAAATGGGAGTTTCTCATACCAAGCTGGGCGCACTTGCGATTCATCAGTGCGGCAAACCCTTCGACGCTACCTCCGACGTCACTTGCCAGAGCGCGGCCGACGTCGTTGGCGCTTTTCACCATGAGAACCTGAAGCAACTCACGGCGGGTGTATTGCTCGCCGGGTTTGAGGTAGAGTTTGGTAGGTTCGCAGAGCGTGTCGTAAGAAGTGATGGTGATGGGCTTGTCAAGATTGCCGGCATCGAGGACACAGAGGGCGGTGATGATTTTCTGAGTCGAGGCGACAGCGCGTCTTTGATCCGCGTTTTTCGCGTAGAGGCTGCGATTGCTCGTGATATCGACGACGAAAACGCTTTCGGCGGCAACGGCAGGCGGAGGATTCTGAGGTATGTTGCTGTCCTTGAACGTGCCGTTCTGGACAGGTTGTGCGCGGGTGGGTGCCGGAGGGTTTCCGTTGCCACATGAAGTCATGGCCAGAACGATGCCGAGGCCTAGAGAGAGCGGACGTGCGAATTGTCGCAGAAATGTCATGTGGGAACCATGGTGGTGGAGCGGTTCTTGGTCAATATCGATTGAAATTCCTACTTGCGCAGGTATGGGGCGATCGGTTATCTCTATGCGCAAGAAGCACCTTTTCTGCGGGTTCAGACACGCAGCTACACTTCGTAATGACTTTTTCGGAACGCAATCGCACCTCAATTTTCACCGGCTCTTCGAGTCGTTGTGGGTCCCTTGTCGCTTTTTCATGACTTGCCGTTCCAGTCATTTCTCAAACCTTTCTTCGCCTCGGCGCGCCATAGTGTATTTGCACGACTGTGAGCCGGAGCGGTGCATCAACACATCCGGAGGATAATACCATAGCTAAACCACAAAGAAGCAACAGAGGCCGTTATCGCGATATGACTCGCATTAACGACAGAATCCGCGCACCCAAAGTCCGCGTCGTCAATTCAAGAGGTGAACAACTCGGGGTGATGTCATCACGCGAAGCCTTGGCCAAAGCCCAGTCCGTCGGGCTCGATCTTGTTGAGATCGCAGGACAGGCGGATCCTCCGGTTTGTAAAATCATCGACTACGGGAAATACAAATACACCCAGGCGAAGCTTAAAAAAGGCAAAGCCAAGACTTCGACCAAGATGAAGGAGGTGAAATTCCGTGTTGGCACCGGAGATCATGATTACAATATCAAGCTCGGGCGTGCGGAGACCTTCTTGGAAGAGAGCCACAAGGTTCGCTTTGTGCTGCAGTTCAAAGGCCGTGAGAACGCCCACAAGGATCTCGGTTTCGTGGTTTTGAAAAGAATCGTCGAAGATCTGAAAACCATGGCGGCAGTCGATCAACCGCCGCGCCTGAACGGCCGTGCGGTTGCGATGATTCTTTCGCCTCTGCCAGCGCATCAGCGCAAGCGTCATTTCCAACTGTTCCACGGCGAGCTCATCGAAGAAGATGAACCCGACGAAGAGGAAGAGTTGATCGACGACGAGGATGACGAATCGACAGACGAAGCATCCGCGGATTCCCCCGATGACACTGCCGGGGAAGATGAAACTTCCGAGGCGAAGGGTTAGGTGCTAATGGCTGGAAGTATCGACGAACTCCTCGCCGCGCTGCGGTCGGGAGACGAGTCATGGCTGATACTTTTCGACATCGACGGGACTCTGGTCGATACCGGTGGGAAGGGTATGGCGGCTCTCCGGAAAACCGTGATCGAGGTTTTCGGAGGTGAAGGACCGCCTCTGGATCTCGCTGGATCGACCGATCTGGGGATTCTTGAAAATCTGTATCTTCATTTCGAAGTCGACGCGACGGCAGAACAGACGCTTCAATTTTTCGATGCCTATCACAGGCATTTGGAAATGAGCCTCGAATCAAATTCTTCAGAGGGCCGGGTGCTCGATGGTGTGATCGAGCTTTTGGAGGAACTGGCGCAGACGGATTGCGCTCAGCTCGCACTATTGACCGGGAATACGTCCTTGGGTGCCGAAATCAAACTGCGCCACTATGGACTCAACCAGCACTTCAAGTTCGGAGCATACGGATCGGATCGGGCGGACCGGAACCTACTCGGACACATCGCGCTTGAACGTGCCCTTGCGGTAACCGGCCGCAAGTATGATCCCAGTCATACTCTCATCATTGGAGATACCCCGAAAGATATTGCCTGTGCGCATGCGATTGGAGCGAGATGCCTGGCGGTTGCAACCGGTAGTTTTACCGCCGCGGAGCTGGAAGCGGTAGGAGCGGACTGGGTCCTTGGCTCTTTGAGAGAAATTTCAGCTTAACGCTGATCAGATCGGAGCTTTGTTCACCGACATGTGGTGAAGAAGTTTCTGATTGAATTCGTCTGCCATGTTGTAGCCGAGGCGGCGTAGTTGCTGGTCGAGGGCTGCGATTGCAACCATCCGGGCGGTGTCACGGCCGGGACCGACCGGAACCTCGACGTGGACGACCTGTTGTCCGAGAAGCTCGTAGGATTTTGATTCCATCCCGACGCGGTCGACTTCATTGAGGTCGGTTGCCGGCTTCAGCGTGACGACAAGATCGAGTCTTTTGTCGGGACGGATCGAGGCGAGTCCGTAGAGGTTGGCGACGTTGATAATACCGATACCCCGAATCTCCATGTATCCACGCGAGAGATCGGGAGAGGTGGCGATGAGCTCACCGCCGACGTGTTTGACCCTGACCATATCGTCGGCGACGAGTGAGCCGCCACGCTCGAGAAGGCCGATCGCCGTTTCCGATTTTCCAGAACCGCTTTTGCCGATAATCAGGACGCCGATGCCGCGCATGTCGACCATGCAGCCGTGAAGTGTCACGGTTGGCGCGAATTCGTGCTCAAGGCAGATCGTCGCGGCGTTGAGAAATTTCATAGTGATCTGTGAAGTGCCGAAAACGGGGATCGAGTGCTCTTTGGCAACTGCCATCAATTCAGGCCCAAGTGTCGCACCCCTTGAAACGACGACGCATGGAATGTCCCGCTCACACATCCTGCGCAAACGGTCGATACGCATTTGTTCTGGCAGTTTTCGGAGGTAAGCCATTTCCAGGTTTCCTAGGACCTGGACGCGCTTTTTAGCGAAGTAGGAGAAAAATCCGGCGAGCGCGAGGCCGGGGCGGTTGACGGCAGGTTCGCTGATCGCCCGGTCGAAGCCGACGCGTTCGCCAAGCAGGGTGAGCTTGAGAGGTTCGGAATATGCCTCGAAAAATTTTTCCACCGTGATCGATGCCACGGTCTTAACGCGTTGTGCCATGACTATTGCTAACAAGAGCGCTTCCCGACAGCACGCGAAATCGAACAGTCACGGGGAGTTGATTTGCGGGTGTTCCGGCTGTAACGGTAAATAGTTCATGAGAATTCCAAAGTTTGGCAAACCAGATTTCAGATCGTATATGCCCGAAGCATTTACGGTGGAGCGGTTCTGGGAAGTTGTGCGCAGGGTTTCCAAGCGCGGCGGTCGCAAGCTCCTTACAGGCGCTTTCACGCTGTATCATTGCCTGATGGACTCGGAGACCCCGGCCTGGGCGAAAAGCGTGATCATCGGGGCGCTTGGTTATCTGATTTTCCCCATGGATCTCATCCCGGATGCGATTCTGGGCGCGGGCTTCACGGATGACTGGGGTGTGATCCTCGGCGCGCTGGCTTCGGTCGTTACCCACATCAGCGACGATCACAGAGACAAAGCCTCGGCAATGACGGATCGGTTTCTTGGTGTGTCCGACAACGGGAATGAAATTGAGGTTCCGGCTTCGATTGAATAAGGCTCGTGCGTTCTACATATTCTGCGGGCAGCGACTAGTATCCGAGAGTTGAACCATAAAGTTAATCGGGGTAGTTTTCCGCTTGAAACTGTATCTGATCGTGTTACAAATAGTAAATATGAACGTAGACTTCGCCCTTGCCCTCCACACGGTCGGCTTCCTGACTTCGATGAAGGGTTGCCCCCTTACTTCGGAACGGATCGCGGCAACCTTCGGGACGAGCCCGGTTGTGGTGCGGCGTATCCTCTCCCGGTTAAGCCTTGCTGGGATCATCGAATCACGCAGGGGAGTGGGCGGAGGGAGTGTGCTCGCTCGTGATCCATCCGAAATCAATCTTCGATATATATATGAGGCAGTTGTTTTCGACACCGAGCTGTTGAAGCGCCCCCCGGAGTTGGACAGCATCCCATCCAAACTATTGGGTCGATACATCGACAGGCTATTCACGGATGCCGAGGAGGCGCTTTTGGGAAATTTCGGAAGCATCACCGTTCAGGAGATGGATTCCAAAATGGCTCCGGCGATCTGCAAGGCGCTAAAATCGACCGAAAGTAGAACCACGGTCAGTCACTGATTTTTAGACCTTCATTTGTAACCTATTAAGTTTCTAATTAAAACAACCATGAACAAAGATCGAATTAAATTACAAGACTCCCAAGGTCGTTGGCTCTTCAGAACATCGGCAATTTTGTGGGTGATGTGGGGAATTGTCCACACGCTGGCTGGGGTCATGACCGTGCTCCAATCCAGTAGTGGAAAAGTCACCGAGGCCGTCCATGCAATCACTTCCAAGGTGGAAATCGAGAGCCTGCGGATGGAGTATCCCGAGGCGGTCGGAGCGGTCGTTTCCCAACACGGCTTCAACCTTCTTTGGTTCGGACTGGTGACGCTTTTGGCCTCACCGATGGTATGGAAGAGAAAGCGATTGGCAGTTTACCTTGCGTGCCTTGTGGGTGGCCTCGCTGATCTCGGATATTTTATTTTCATCGACCTCGGTGGATACGCAACTCCCCCCGGCCCTCAGATGACATGGATCTGTGCGGGCGCGATCATCACCGGGCTGGCTGCCGTTCGCATGCAATCCCGCGCATCATCACAAATCCCCGACTCCCCATGAAGCACGTTACCATTATCGGAACCAGTTTGAGCGAGGACTCTAGATCCCAGGTTCTTGCTCGTAAATTCGCTGCTCACCTATCAGAAGCGGGCATTGCTCACGAATTGGTAGATTTGAGGGATCTCAATCTACCCCTTGCTGGAAAAACGGAGAGTTGGGAGGGGGCGGAGATTGTAGCGCTCAGGGAAAAAATCCTAGCGAGCAGTCATATCATTTTTTCGGTGCCGATCTATTGCTATGACGTTAATGCGGTAGCCAAGAATGTGATCGAGCTGGCAGGCCGCTGTTTCACAAAAAAGGTTGTTGGCTTCATGTGCACGGCCGGCGGGCATAACAGTTATATGTCAGTCATGGGGCTGGCCAACCATCTGATGATTGATTTTCGCAGCGTCATCGTGCCTCGGTTTGTTTATGTCGTCACTTCGGATTGGACGAACGAAACGACGCTCAGTCCAGAGATCGAGGATCGGCTTAAACTGCTCCTAGTGGACATGCAAAGTATTCAAGTTACCTAACTTAACGATAAAGGAATCCTGTTTATGAAATGGACATCATCTGACATACCAATGCAGACAGGTAAAATTGCCATAATAACAGGTGCAAATGCAGGCATGGGGCGCGAAGCAACTCGCATGCTTGCTAAAAAGGGAACCGAAGTTGTGATGGCAGTGCGCAACGTTTCCAAAGGGACGGAGGTAGCTAACGCGATTTGCTCGGAGCTGGCAGAAGCAAAGCTTCATGTTATGGAACTCGATCTAAGCAAGCTTACTTCAGTTCACTCGTTTGCTACTGAATTCCTTCAGCGTTTTAATCATCTGGATTTAATTTTAAACAACGCGGGTATCTATGGGGGTGGCCAAAGCCCAAAAACTACTGAAGAAGGTTTTGCTCTGATGATGGGTGTGAATCATCTTGGACATTTTGCCTTAACCGGACTTCTGTTAGATCGATTGCTCTCCACACCACAATCCCGCATTGTCACCGTAAGTAGTGGTGCTCATGGGGGAGGAAAAATTGATTTGGATAGCTTTCAAACTGTGGAGGCTGCTAAGCGTGGTGCCTATGGTAATAGCAAATTAGCCAACATGCTGTTCACATTAGAACTTCAGCGCAAGCTCGAGTCTATAGATGCGGATACAATCAGTGTCTCGGCTGGACCCGGCCCGACAAAAACGGACGGAGCCAAGGCGGGAATTCAATCCATACCAAACTCTTTTTTGCGTCGCGTGGTCGAAGGCCTTACCGACGTGTTTCTTGAATCACCTGAGGGAGGAGTCATGCCTAGCTTACGTGCAGCCACCGACCCTAAAGCACGGGGTGGCGATTACTTCGGGCTGAGTGGTTTTAAGGGAATGCGTGGCTACCCTATAGCGCAAAAGCCAGCGAAGGCAGCTGACAATGAAGTGCTGGCAAAAGGGCTGTGGAAACGATCAGAGGAATTAACGAAGGTGAAATACACCGCTTTTTTAAAAACGACTATTGGGTATGAAAAACGCTTCAGGTAGTGTAAATCTTTGTCTGTAAGTCCACGAAGCCCCAGTCCGCCGCAGAGACGGTTGATGGAGCGTAGCGGAATCAACCGTCTCTGCGGCGGCGCCTCCTCCCCTCCGGGGTTGTAGGTGCCCG
>Ga0222659_1000059_pt1 | contig 73323 bp, 58 predicted proteins | sample AntAcemetagen547_FD_179850 | JGI IMG/M metagenome (GOLD analysis project Ga0222659, IMG submission 179850) | Saline water microbial communities from Ace Lake, Antarctica - #547 | ecosystem: Environmental > Aquatic > Non-marine Saline and Alkaline > Saline | place: Antarctica: Ace Lake...
TTCGGCCTACGGCCTACGCCGAGCGTCACGAGATGAGAGCTTGCGCCGAATCCTAACCGAACTATATTCGCAAAAAGTGTTACCAACGTCCCCGGTCAATGTGTTACCTATGTCCCGGTCCGCACCCGCCGTGCGGAGGAATTGTTCTTCGGGGTCAGGCGACATTTCTTGACAGAGTCGAGGATGCCTGATGATTGCACCCCATCCAACCCAGGGCCGCAAGCCGCTTGAATTTTATCTTTGAAAAAGCAAATTCCTGTCAATTGGAAGCGCCCTATGAAAAGGGGGGCAATCCCCTGAATGAGGTGTTAAAAAGTTGGGTTTTCTTTGCTGTTCGGGAAATTATTTCACCATGAAATTTACCGGACTCGCGATCGGCATGCTGCTGCCTCTTCATTTCGGCTTCGGCCAATCTCTCGAAGTCCTCCCCGATGAAATCGCGCCGGGCGTGCCGAAGGCGGAAATGATGGCGGAGTGGCTCAAGAAACAAGCCATCGTTGCCCTCGATCAACGCGATGCGGCTTTTGAAAAACTGACGACTGACGCCGATTTGAAAAGCTGGCAGGACGAGCGACGAGCCTTTTTTGTGCGACAGCTCGGCGGCTTTCCCAAACGCACGCCGCTGAATCCGAAAGTCACAGGCGAGCTGACGATTGACGATTACCGCATCGAGAAAGTCTATTTTGAATCGCAGCGAGGGCTCCACGTCACCGCGACACTCTACCTGCCGTTGGGGAAAGGTCCGTTCCCTGCCGTGCTTCATCCCACCGGTCACAGCGCGAGCGCGAAAAATCGCGAACTTTATCAACAGGCTTCGATCGTGATCGTTAAAGGTGGGTGCGCGGTCCTCTGCTACGATCCAATTGGACAGGGCGAGCGGCAGCAGGTTAACGGGGCGGATCGAAAGCCCCTTGCCAGCACTATACAGCACTCACTCATCGACCAGGGTGCGCATTTGCTCGGCAGCAACACGGCTCGGATCATGATTTGGGACGGGATGCGGGCGATCGACTACCTGCAGAGCCGTCCGGATATCCTTGCCGATAAAATCGGCTGCACCGGGATTTCCGGCGGCGGAACCAACACGAGCTACCTCATGGCGCTGGATGATCGGATCGTCGCTGCGGCACCGGGCTGCTACCTTACCGGCTTTCGAAGTCTGCTCAACACGATCGGACCGCAGGACGCGGAGCAGAACATCCACGGCCAGATCGCTTTTGGAATGGATCACTCCGACTACGTTCTCATGCACCTGCCAAAGCCAACCCTGATTATGGCGGCGACCGGTGACTATTTTGATATCAAGGGCGCGTGGAATTTATTTCGCGATGGCAAACGCTTCGCAACCCGGCAGGGATTTCCCGAACGCATTAATTTAGTCGAGCCGAATACCGAACACGGCTTTCCCACCGAAATGCGCGTCGCTTCGGCGAATTGGATGCGGCGCTGGCTCCTCGATTTAGACAAGCCGATTTCCGAAGGCGAATTGAAGCCGCTGCCCGAAGAGCAGCTCAATGCCACACCCAGTGGCAAGGTCCTCGATTTGGAAGGCGCTCGGACCGCTTTTGATCTGAATGTGGATTGGAACAAAAGCTTCGCGGCCCGGCGATCGGAGAATGCGAAGCCCGAAAACCGGGACGCATTATTGGCGAAGGTTCGGCAACTGATCGGGGCACGAGACCTCGCGGATTTGCCGGAGCCGAAGATGAAAAAGTTCGATCAGAGTCGCTTCGTGATCGAGCCCGAGGCGGGGATTTTTCTGCCGGGTCATCTGATCGAAATCGAAAAATCGAAGAGCAAAGAAAACCTTACGATCTTTCTCCATGGCGCCGGTGCCCGCGCCGCAATCGAATCTGGAGAAGTTCATCGAGTCGCCAGAAAAGCAGGAATGCCCGTACTCGCGATCGATCTTCGCGGACTCGGTGAAACAAAAAAACGAGTCGAACGACCTAGCCTATCTGATGAACTACTTGGCACGGATCGAAAAGACACCTCGCTGGCGAGTTTACTGGGTAAAACCTACGTCGGCATAAGGGCTGAGGACATCTGGCAAATTGTCCGTGCAATGCGGAAAGAGACGGGGAATGAAACCCTGAAGCCCCACCTCATTGCCGTCGGCGAAGCCGCGATTCCCGCTCTCCACGCAGCAGCGCTCGAGCCTGATTTTTTCGGCGAGGTGAAGATTTCAAGTTCGATCGATTCGTGGACGGCAGTCGTTGAATCGCCCGTAGTCCGGAATCAACAGTCGAACCTGGTCTTTGGCGCCCTGCGGGAATACGACCTGCCGTTGCTGCGTGCGATGCTCGGGGATCAGTTGAAAATTAGTGGTGCGGTAAACCCTGACGGGACGCACCCTGCGATCACCCCGGCAGTCCCTCGCACGACCGGTAAAATGGGGCGACACCTGCAGATCAACAAACGTGTAGGCGAAGGAAATGTTGACTTGGTTTTCATTGGCGATTCAATCACGAGCGGCTGGGAAAGTCGCGGCGCAGAGGTCTGGGAGAAATTCTACGGAAAGAGAAATGCCGTCAATCTTGGAATCGGAGGCGACCGCACTCAGCACGTGAGTTGGCGCCTCGACAACGGCAACCTCAAAGACATCTCGCCGAAGGTCGCAGTTGTGATGATTGGCACGAACAACTCGCGCGACAACACTTCCGAACAAATCGCCGAAGGGGTGCAGCTTATTATCGAACAATTGCGAACCAAACGCCCCGATACCAAGGTGCTCTTGTTGGCCATTTTTCCGCGTGGCGAAAACAAGGAGGACGAGCGCCGACAAGTGACCCAAAAGGCCAATGCGCTTATTTCCAAACTTGCCGATGGAGAGCACGTTCACTATCTCGACATCGGCCCGAAATTTATGGATGATGACGGCGTGCTGACTCGCGGGATGATGCCCGATCTTCTACACCTCAATGGTGAGGGCTACGCGATCTGGGCGCAATCGATCGAAGTGAGTCTGTCGAGATTACTCGGTGACCAATTAAAAACAAAATGATCACGCGGAAACAATTCCCGACGATGTCGGCTGCCTTGCCTGCTCGGTCTACCTTGACGACAGGATGTTCACAGTTCTCATGAAAATTCGAAAGGACACTTGCTCGATGCTGACGATTTTCTGCCTGACGTTTTCACCCCTTTTCATAGCCGGTGCGCAGGCTCAGGTTGATCAGGGTCTCCCACTGCGACACTCGTTCTCGGGTCTCCGAGCGCCTTTTTTCGACAACATGGATACCGGGATGATGCGTGACCTTGTGAAAAATTCGCATCAAAAACAAAAACGTATGCCGTAATAACGGTGGACTGGTCGGCGGCGAGAGATGCAAATCGCTCCTACACAAGGACCGCTCAGGCAGGGATTCATGCCTCACGCATCATGTCAGATGAAATGATCGCGGACAAATAAAACTTATGAAACGAATCTATGCTCTATCCTTGATCAGCTTTTGTATCGGCGGACCGGCCTTCGAATTGTCAGCACAGACGTCAGCCAATCTCGCTAAACCCACACCGACCGAACGCGTTGCCCTTTGGCCCGGCAAAGCACCCGTTGGCAACGGCAAGTTTGAGGATTGCGATTTAGAACTTGAGGTTTTCCTTCCGCCTCCCGACAAGGCCAACGGTACCGCCATCGTACTTTGTCCGGGCGGCGGTTACATCCGCCACGTCACAGATCGTGAGGGATATCCCATCGCGGAATGGCTCAGCAAGCATGGCATTGCCACCATTATCCTAGAGTATCGACTGCCGGAGCTGCGTCATCAGGTGCCGTTACTCGACGCCCAGCGCGCCATCCGCCTCACCCGCGCGAACGCCACTGAGTGGAAGATTGATCCGAAGCGCATTGGGATCCTCGGCTTCTCCGCCGGAGGTCACGTTGCTTCCACTGCCGCAACGCACTTCGACAACGGCAACGCCGATTCGAGCGACTCCATCGAGCGACTCAGTTGCCGGCCCGATTTCGCCTGGCTCGTCTATCCCGTCGTCACGATGGGCAAATACACGAACACCGGCTCCAGGGCCGAACTCCTCGGTCCTGATCCAAAGCCCGAGCTTGTCCGACTCTATTCCAACGAAACGCAGGTCACCGCCGAAACTCCGCCCACGTTTCTCGCGCATGCCGTCGATGACAAACCCGTGCCACCGGAAAACAGCCGTCAGTTTGTCGAGGCCATGAAAGCCCATCGGGTTGCGGTCGAACTGCTCGAACTTCCGTCAGGCGGTCATGGTCTCAACGGCTGCAAGGGACCGCTCTGGGAACAATGGAAAGCCGCCGCACTGAAGTGGCTCGCTGCTCAAAAACCCATCGCTGCGAACTGTAATTCGGGGGGACAGGTTATCTATTCGGAGGAAACACACTTTTCAAACCATACCCTTCAGAGATGAAGGGGAGTTGCAAATGCTGGACCTGATCATTCACCTGTCCCTGCGAATTCTGCGAATTTCCTCCACAGGATAAACGCTCTTTAATAATGGATAAATCCCGAAAATTATTGAATTAATACTTTAACCTTGGTTAGGCGACGTCTTTCCACACCAAGTAGAGTTCCTCGCTTGAGGCGAGAACCAAATATAAATCAATCCATGGAGATGATAGAATCAGCACGATCTTTTTTCGATCAACAGACTGACATTGCCATTTGGTATGCTGAATACGAGGGGCCTACCGAAACCATCACTTACGCGAACGAATCTTTCGCTGATGTCTTTGGCATTCCGGTCGACCAGATTCTCAAGAAGAAGCGTTATCATTTGGTGAATCCTCCGGATACGCTGGACGAGGTCATCGAGCGCTACAAAGACGAAGATCGGGAAGCGATGAAACTGGGAATTTTTCTCACTCGTGGCCCCTTCGATTCCAGCAAGGATATCGTGGTGGTAAAACTCCGGTTTGATAAGGGGATGCTGGGTTTGTTTAAGATTGTTGATTCGCAAACGGACGATTCTGACACAACGGTGCAGGATCTGGATATAGATTTTCTGAATATCCTGCGACAGGTGCGCCCGGATCTCCTGGCATGACAAATGGCCTTTGTCAGTGAGTTGTATTTTCGGGTATAAAAAAAGGGACAGCTTTGGACATGCGCAAGGGGCGGGACATGCGCAAGGATAGCTGGAAAAGAAATTCTCTATCAGCAATCGCTGCTAGAGGTATAAAGGGGCTGTCCCCTGGCGATTCTTCCGAAGTCACTTGAGCAAAGACCTGACTGAATCGATCGGCACCTTCTTCCCGATTTCAGACATCTTCGGCGAAATACTAAGCGAGTTTCCAGCCTGGCCGGTAGCTGCGGCCAAGGAATTGTTCGGCCTCCGGGGCGTTGGGGATTTTCATGTTCTTGCTGTCCCATTCCAACTTGGTCTGGGCGCGGTAGGCGACGTTGCCAAGATGATTCGCTTCGGTCAGGGGGCCGGCGTAAGCAAAATTAGACAAGGGTTCCGGTCCTTCTCCTTTGCAGGCGCGAATCCATTCCGCCTGTTGACCGGGAGAGGGGTCGATCCATGGTTTGGGCGGTTCAAAGCCTTTGAATTTCCCTTCGGGAAGGAGGAGTATCTGTTTATAATCGGCCAGCAACATGCCTTTCTCACCGATAAACAGGGTGCCATTGCCCCATTGAGGAATGCCCCCTTCGTGCCAAATTTTCGGTCTCTCGACGCCCTGATACCAGGTGTGTTCCAGAGCAGGAAGGCCTTCGCCACGGGGCCCGAAGGTGTATTTCACGCTCATCGAGGCGGGCGCAATATCGTGGTGGGGCGGAGGGCCGGAAAGGGGTTCGATCGTGAGCGGGGCATCGAGCTTGAGCGCCCACCAGGGCAGATCGATACGGTGGCTGCCCAGATCCGACATCGTTCCGTTGCCAAAGTCCCACCAGCGGTACCAGCGTGGCCCGGGGAAGTAGTCGGAGTGGAAGGGACGTTCCGGCGCGGGGCCGAGCCAAAGATCCCAGTCCAGAATAGCGGGAACGGGCTCGCCTTTTTCCGGGGTGTCCTGAGTGGAGATCAGATCCTTGTTCTTCTTAGCGTCGGCGTCGCTTTGCCAGCCCCAGGCACGGCTTACCCAGGTGTGGGCCTCTGTGACGGGGCCGATCGCACCTGATTGAATCAGTTCCACGACGCGGCGATAATTTTCCCAGGAGTGAATCTGCGTGCCCATCTGGGTCTGCACCCCTGCTTTTGCCGCTGCTTCGGTGATGATACGACATTCATGGACGTCCCGGGTGAGCGGCTTTTCGCAATACACGTGCTTGTTTGCCTGGAGTGCCGGCAGCGTCGCAAAGGCATGCGTGTGTTCCGTGGTCGCAACCACGACCGCATCGATGTCGTCGAGCTTTTCGTAAAAGTCGCGAAAATCCTTATAGGTGCGTGCATTGGGAGCGGTCTTCAGGGCTGATTCGAGACTGGTGGTGTCGACGTCGCACAACGCGATAATGTCTTCGTCCTTGCAGGCCTCGACATGGTGCCGGCCACGACCGCCTACGCCGATGAGACCGATGCCAAGTTTGGAATTAGGCGACTTGCAGCGAGTGATTGCGGGAAACCCTAAAGGGGCAGCTGCAGCGGCGGATGTCTTGATAAATGCACGGCGTTTCATCATGATTTTTTTCCTTTGTTAGTCAGGGTTACTTCGTTTGACACGGGTTTCAACGTGCCTAGAGGATTCTTCATTTCGTTCCCTCTTTGACACAAAGCTGAGCGCTTGGGATGGGTTTCATTTTCTCGCCTGGCACCTGCCACTCCAAAGATAGCACTTCGCGATCCGCTGCCGCCAGACAATTGATCCGAAGGGGATGAAGACCTGCCTCCAGGGCGATCTCTCCTGAGAGCGCCCGTGAGCCCGCTGCGTATTGTGAATCGGCGTCGATCAAGAGGGCGTCATGCAGGCGAACGATGGCCTTGCCTTTGGTCGTTAGCGCAAATTGGTAGATGCCGCTTTTCGGGACGCGTAAATACCCGGTGAACTGCTGAGCGCCAGGAGTCGCATCCAGCCCGCTCACTACCAACTTCTGCGATGAAGGCTTTAGTTGCTCAAGTTGCGGCACCCAATCGAACTCACCGGGGTATGATTGGTGCATTAAGCCGGGGCGGGTTTCGCGTTTTGATAGTGCCGGAATCAGCGCCTGATCATACGGTCGCGGCGCCGCGGGGTCGATGCGACGTGTGCGCAGTACCGCGGTCTGAAATTGTTGCTGGCCGGGCACTCCGTCTTTGCCTGCGAGGTCGGTCGTTTCCTTGGGGTCATTTAGGGTGTCATAGACTTCGAAAGGCGCATTCGGATTCTCTATATCGAGGCGCACGCCTTTATAATCGCCGAGGAGAATGCTTTGCATCTGCTTCAGGGGACGGCCACGGCGCGAGGGTTCGAATTCCTCATAATCAGCCGTATTGCCCTTCTCCTGGTTGTATTCACTGTAGACGGTACCGAGGCGCTGTTTGCCTTTGCCGGTCAGGGTCGGAGCAAGGGATACGCCATCACTTAAGGCCGGAGGCTGAACGCCGGCAAGGTCGCAAAACGTAGCCATCCAATCATGAAATTGAGAGGGCGAATCAGAGCTACTTCCCGCTTGGATCACAGACGGCCAGCGCACGAAGGTTGGCATCCTGATGCCGCCTTCCCACATATCTCTTTTTCTTCCATCATAAGGTCCGAAGGTGTCCAAATAATCCGGTTCATGACCATCTTCCCAATGCGTTCCATTGTCTGAAGAAAAAACGATCATGGTGTTATCGTCTATCCCCAGATCTTTCAATAACTGAACGAGATCGACCACCGCATCGCCAATCCTTCGCACCATCGTGACATGTCGCACCGCCTGCTCCGGCCAGGGTTTTCCATCATCTCCCACCGCTTCGGTAAATGCCGGATGCATGCCCTGATCGATGACTCCTTTTGCGGTATTTACTTGGCCACCGTTGCCGTCTTCATTCCACTGAATGCCACCGGTCAATCCGCCGCCTTCTGGATAATTACTTTCCGCAGTCAGGTGAGAGGTCGTGGGGACCTGTTGTGGGGCATGGGGGGTGTCATAGGCCAGGTAGGTGAAGAATGGCTGCTTTGGATGGGCGCTGTGATGATCGACAATCCACTTCTTCGCGCGTGCCGTGAAGAGATCGGTCGTATAACATTTGGCGAGGCGATCTGAGACGTCTTGATAGCCATCGTATAGGGGCCGATTGCCTTTAAGTGGATAATGGTAGTGACCATCGACATGCCCCGTATACCCATAGAAAGAATCGAATCCGCGAAGCAGTGGATGCCCCGGTTCAAGTTCGGGAGAACGGTCTCCGCGTTGTCCCGGCCACTTCAGTGCGTATTTCCCTCCCTGAAGCCCCCACTTGCCAATCGCGGCCGTTGCATAGCCGGCCTGCCGCATGACTGAGCCCAAGGTATGTCCATCAGGCAGTTCCTTATCGAATTGCTGATCACGGATCGCACAATGACCTTGATGGCGACCGGTGAGAAGGGAGCCTCGTGATGGCGCACAGACGGGAGCGGGGCAATAGTGGCGGGTAAGAATCATGCCCTCTTCAGCAAAGGTATCCAACTGCGGCGTTGCGAACTTCTGCGTCCCTTCACGCTGATTCTGCCAAAGCAGCCCGATGTCACCGGGCCCCAGATCGTCGGTTAAAATAAAGATGATATTGGGTCGATCCGCGGCCGTCAAAAAACCGGTCGAGATGATCCAGACGAAAGCTAAAATACGTTTCAGGTTCATAGTGTTGTCTTATTCATACCGTTATTCGACGAAATTTGACTTCTTAAGACAAATTCAAGATTGTAGGCAGAGGAATGGGGGGCAGAGGAATTATTTATTTATGGGTTCTTTTTTTCTATTCATTCCTCTGCCGACATTCCTTTGCCTACTGTTATCTTTCAGGAGGCGGAGCCTCTTTACTTCTTCTTCGGTGCGGGTTGCCCGGGAATTCTTTGGGTCGACAAGAAGGCGATCAGATTGCGTAAATCATGCTTCTCCAGAATCATACCCAGGGGAGGCATCGCGGAAGCCGTCGCCGACCGCGAGGCAATGTCAGCGATCGCGATCTTCACCGGAGGATCATCACCCACCCCGATCTCAAGGTGCATCGGGGTCTCGGAGCGAAGCGTCCCGGCAACGGTCGAGCCGTCGCTCAGGGTCACCAAAACCATGCCATAGCCAGGGGCAATTCGCGCTCCGGGTTCAACCAGCGCCTCATGAATGTCTTCGAGCGGCAAGCGGCTCGCAATCCCCTTTAGGTCGGGACCCGCATCTCCAGCTCCTTTGTCATTCCCGATTATATGACAGCGGAAACACTGAGCGACCTGGTGGTTGTAAAAGATCTCTCTCCCCAGCGAGGCCTTGCCTCCGTAGAGGACGCGCTGAGTGATATCCTCTTCGTCCGCACCGACCTCTCCGTAGGCGGTTGCCGCTTCGGAAATCTCCATCAGCAGCGGTCGAGCAATTCTCTCGGCTCGCCAGGCATTGAAGAGCGGGCGGAGGGCGTCGTGTGCCTGCGGCAAAGCCAATGCGGCCAGCGTTTTGATCGCGCTTTGCCGCTCCGGAATGGAGGTGGACTTGTCCGTTGCCAGACCTGCCAGAAACGGAACCGCGCTTTCCGGATCTGAGTTTGCGAGGAAAGAATGGATCGCAATGATAAGCCCGAGATCCTGCTTCGGACGCGCCAATAACTCAGGCGCGATCTTTGTGGCTTGCTCCGGCGCCTGCCCGACCAGCTGTTCAAAAGCCGGCACCTGCACCTCGGCAGTGGCTGAGGGATCCGCCAGAATTTGAGTCAATGTTTGGTTCGAAACCGCGATCTCGAGACCCTCGCAAACCCGAAACGCCGCCGCCCAGTTCTCCCGCTGATCCTCGTGAAAGAGCTGGTCCGTGTATTCAAGAGTGACACGGCGTGCCGCGGCTTTATCACCGGGAGCGATCGGTCGCCATTCTCCGGTTACGGGGTCGCGTTTGACTTCCTCGCCCCAGCTTTCCAGCGCCTCCAGCGCGAGCCGTCTCACGGTCTTGTCCTCGTCGCCGAGCGCCAGATCGATCAAGCGGGTTGCGGCCGCTTCATCACCGACCTCGCGATTGGCAGTAATCGCCCGCCGCAGCATCGGCAGGCGCATAGCGGTTTGTATTTCCGAGGCGCGCTCGCTTGCCTGTGCCAGTTCTCGTTCGCCGCCTGCGATTCCGAGGTCATGGATCGCCCGTGCCGCTTCGAGGGCGATGCCATCATCGGTATCGGCAATGAACGCTTTGACTGCCGGATGCTGCATTCGGCGCAAGGTCAGTAAGGCGATCATGCGCAGCGCCCGACTCTCTGAATTTGTCAGCTGGATCATGACCTCGGCATCGCCGATCCGCTCCAGCGCAGTGGCCACCGCCTGCTGAATGAGGCGATCCGGTGTCGCTTCGCCAAGCGAAAGCAGATCGGGGGTGAGCTCGCTGGCTTTTGTCCGACCAATCGCGCGGACGACAAAGTATTTCACTCGCAGGGACTCGTCATCCAAGCCCTCGCGCAGAGCCCCGGATCCCACTTCCCGATGAAGATCGCCCAGCACGCGCCACGCCTGGGCACGAATCTCGGCCTCCGGTTCGTTCAGTAGTTCGGTCAAGCCCGGAGTCTCAGAACCATTCAATCCGACTTGCCACAGCCCCCAAATCGCGTGAACCCGTTGCAGCAAGGGCGCCGCTTGATGAGACGCCAGTGCGGCGAACTCCGTCGTCTTTCCCCGGGTCACCAGCTCGTCCTGAGCTCGCAGTCGAAGCCGCTGATCTTCATGCGAGAGAAGGTCGAGGAGCGATTGGTCGTCAAACGCGGAAAAATCTTTCGCCGCGAGAACCTTGAGCTCTGCGGCGGCCTCACTCTGCTTCGGGTCACTGATCGTGTAGATGCGGCCGGTGTCTTCGAACGCCCACGGACTACCGGAAAATTCAGCCGCGTAGAATTGCCCGTCATAGCCAAACGCACCATCAGCAATCCTCGCGGAACCAAGAAAGGATTCGTATTCCACGAGACGAAAACCAGCACCTGCGGGCTCCGTCCGAAACGTCTCGACGCCACGGTTACCACTGTAGTTACAGTGAAAGAAACGATTGCGCAGCGCCTCCGGCCAGGCACCCACCGAGCTATAGGCCAGTCCGGAAGGACCGGACCCGATATAGCCGGCTGACGGCGTCAGCCAGACCGGTGCCAGTTCGTCTTCGAGGCTCCACATGCCCTCAGCCATCCACGGGCCACCCCGGTAGTCTCCAGGGACCGACTGGTAGTGCATCCGCCACCCGCTGTCGCCTCCGTCGACCACGTAGATGAGCCGACTGTCGTCTCCTTTGTCGCAGTTGTTATCGCCGGCGAAGAGGTTGCCCCACTCGTCAAAGGCGAGTTCCTGAGGATTGCGCATGCCGCGATGGATCACTTCCAACTGAGAACCGTCGCGGCGGCAGCGGAAGACGGCGCCCTGTTCCGGTCCCGCGAGGACGCTGCCGTCTTCCAGGGTCACATCATAGCCGCGGTCACCGAGCGAGAAATAGAGCCGATTGTCGGGACCGATCGTCAACCCGTGCAAGTCGTGACCGAAGAAGGACGCGCGGACACCAAATCCCGTATGCACTTTCTCAGTCTCCTCCGCCACGCCATCGCCGTCAGCATCGCGCAAACGCCAAAGGTGAGGAATGCACGTCACCCAGACCTCATCGCCCCACGGCAAAACGCCCGCGGCCAACCCATCGAGGGTTTCACCGAAGGTGGCGAAAACGGATGTCTTGTCGGCGCGCCCGTCCGCATCGGTATCTGTCAGCAGCTTGATCTGATCTTCCCGGCTCGTGAACCACTCCATGCCTCCTTCGAGACGCCACGCCCACTTTTCATACATCGCCAGTCGATCCTCGAGGGTTCTTACCTGAAGGTCGTCCTCGAGCATAAACGACTGGGAACGGTTCTCGGCGGTACCGCGATTGAATCGGTAGGTTTCTGCCACGTAGACGCGGCCATCCTTGTCGATATCGAGGGCGACCGGATTGGTCACTTGCGCGCCGTTGGCGAACAGTGAAACCGTGAAACCTTTGGGCACTTGCAGCACGCTGATGGCGGCGCGGTCTTCTTCGATGACCTCATCGCTCGCTCCCTCATCCACGCCGAGCAGTGCCGGTAGTGTCACGAAAGAACCGAGAGCAGAAAGTATCCAGAGCTTCTTCGACATAGTCACTCACCATCCACCCTTCCTAATCATCCCGCTAGTGCTCCCACAGCAAAAACCAGTGCTCTTGTCTCAGGGTAACGTGTATATGGCGCGATCAAGCCCCCTCATTGTATCATTTTCTGGTTATATCAATTATATGAGCGCAGCGAAAACAGACGCTTCTCCCTCCCTTGAGCAGGTCCCAAGTGCTCTGGATCTGTCCTTTCGATTGCTGTCCTGGGACGGCTCCCTCGCCAGTCCTCAGGTGCATCATGGTGGATTTGCGTCCAATCGAGTCGGCGGGATGGGAGACCGCTGGCACTATCATCCCGAGATCGAGTTGACCCATTTTTCAAAAGGCGAAGGGACCCGCCTCGTGGGGGATTCCATCCGACAGGTCGACGCGCCCGAGACGATGCTCCTCGGATCACTCCTTCCTCATCGCTGGCAGGTGGGCGAGTCGTCTGGAGTCGCGCTCCAGTTTCGAATGGGACCGGGTTCCGCGTTTTCGGCTATCCCGGAACTCCATGAACTGGATAACCTCTGGAACCGATCGGCTGAGGGGCTGCTCCTCAATGCCACTCTCTCGGAACGAGTCGCTGATGACTTAACCAAGGCGGTCGAGCAGCGATCCATCAGCCGACTCGCCACCATTCTCAAGTTGCTGGGAGACATCGGCGAAGCTTTTTCAAGCGATCCCACATCGGCTCATCCGTTATCCCACCCCATCCGCTGGAAATCGGGGGCCGGCAGTTACAGCGAAATCATTTCGGAGGCGATTGATTTCATCAGCACTCATTTCCAAGATCCCATTACCCTGCAGAATGTGCTCGATCATACCTCGATGAGTCGGGCCACCTTCTCCCGCCATTTCCCCCAGTTTACCGGCCAGTCATTCACCACCTTCCTTCAGCAACTGCGACTGGAGTGCTGCAGGCAGTTCCTCGTCGAGGGAAATCACAGTATCACCGAAGCGGCCTTCGAAGCGGGGTTTCAGAATCTGTCGCATTTCAACCGGCTCTTTCGTGCTCGATGGGGCCAGACACCTCGCGAGTTTCGCAAAGGGCTTCAAAACCCAATGTCGTAAGGCGGGGTTGGTAAGCGGCCGAAGAACAGCGATGCCGCTGCCGAAAAGGTGTTAAGCTGAGAGGGATGAGGGGAAGTTGCCAATACGGGACCTGATCATTCACCTGTCCCTGCGAATTTTGTGTCCCTGCGAATTTCTGAGGCGACATTCATTGACTCATTCCCGCATCGCAATGCCCAAAAAACGAGGTTCGGTGCATAACGCGGAAAATGTTTTCGCTCATTGAAAACCTCTTTTTTCTAAAATCTCCGCAACGAATATTTTCCTTTCAGAGCCCGCGGGGAGCGCTTACCGTGCTCCCCGTCCCTTTCCGAAAGAAGACGGCACTATTTGACAGCCCATTGAGCGATCTCCGTTGCCTAACTCACTGCACGGGATCACCAGGGAAGGGCCTTTCCAGTAAACGAATCGAAGTTATCTGGATAACCTTTCGGTAGATATTTTCCGCCCCGTTTTTTCCTAACAACACCACTTACTATACCAAACCACTATGTCAGAAGAACTAGCCCACACCGCTGCCCGCTCTTTCGCGTTTCCAAAATCAACACCCAAAAACCTTCGGGCAGAGATCGAAAAACTGATTCCAAAAGAACTCCACGAGCAAGCTATTATGATCTTACGTGACAATGAAAAACAAAGCCTCCGTGACGTTCTCTTAGCAAAGCCTTATAAGCTTACCCCAAGCATGGTCGCTATGTTGTTCAAAAATTATTACTCTCACGGATGTGACACCTCAACTATTTTGGAGAAAGCGACTCAACTCTCCGAGCTCATCGGGAAAGACGAATAACACCTCCGCACAATTTCGCAGGATGGATTGCCTCATCCGTTCCTGGTCTTGAATTCAAGCGCTTCTGAGGACGGGTTGGGAAACCCCTCCTAAGTCAAATTCTTGATTCACGGCACGAAATAACATTCTTACGTCACGGTACTGCCTCCCTTTTCTAACGGTCACTAAATCAAAGAGTAGCTCGTCGCTTCATTTGCGCGGGTGAGTGGCGCAAAGTCTCTATATCCACATGTGACCGGGAAACTTTTTGGCAAGGGCTACGCGATGCTTCGGCAATTCACGCGCCCGAAAGGTAGCCCAGTCGGTCGTGCTGCCGATGCGTTTGCCGTCGGGCGAGCTGAGATTGAGGAGGACGGGGAGCTGGCCTTCGGAGACGGTGGGATGCTCTTCGAGCGCGAAGCAGTCTTTCAGCTTTACCTGCGCTTCCGGTGACTCATTGACGTAGGAAATTTTCACGCTGCCCTTGTCGACCCACGGGATCGAGAGTGGCAGCAACTCATCAAGCCAACTGATTTGCCCTTTTTCCAAATGCTGGTGAAACGCGTGGATGAGAGGCGCGGCCTGGGCTTCTTTTACCAATGTTAGTCCAGTGAAGGCACGGGCAAGGCAGGCAGTGATAGCGGCCTCATCGAAGTGGGCAAAATCCAGTTCGGGCATCGTGGCGTGGAGGAGGTTGACACGGGCGATGAATTGTTCCAGCCGATGATCCCTCTTCGCCAAGTCAAAGGCTCCGCTGCCGTGAGCGTCGGCGAGGCAACGTCCGCTCGCGAGTGGATCGAGATCGTTTTGTTGTGCCTTCTCCTCGATGACGAGATCCCGGTAGCGCACGAGTTTCATCGCCGCGACGCGCTTGCTCTTGGCGTCGAATAGGTGCTCCAAGGTGGTGCTCAGATGCTGGGGGAACATCTCGGTGATCCACGCGGGCTTCACCGCAGTGGCGAGGCTGAGGAGGGTCAATGGGGTGGGGCCGCGCGAGGGAACTTGATGCAGATTGGCGGCCACGAAAAACTCGGCGTCCTGCACGACGCTTTCGCGCACGAGTTGGCCTTCCCTTTGCTCGGTGAGATCGCACCCGGGCTTGCCGGGTGCGTGCCGTTTCGCGAGTTGATCAATGAAGCCGGTCATGAGGCTACGCAGGAGGGCTTCGTCGTTTTTTGGCGGGCTCGCGGGCGGGGCCTTGCGGTCGTAGAGGCGCTGCCGGTGGGCCGCATCGAGGATCTGTTGGTAGGTCTCATCGACCTGGCGGGCGACGTGGGCGTTGATGCCGTGACTGCGGCATCGCTCAAAGCTGAAGCGGTTCGATTTCGCGAAGTCGAAGGCACGCATCAGGGTGATGAAATCGGTCTCCTCGCTGTCCTCGAACCTCTCGCGAGTGGTCGCGGATTTGTCATCATCGCGATTCAGACGTGTGAGCAAATCACGACCACTGACGAGGGCGGCACAGAGGGCGACATCGGGCACGCAACCGCGCTGGCTCGCCTCGATTAACATCCGAGAGTAGCGCGGGTGCATCGGGAGGCGCAGCATCTCGCGACCGATCGCTGTGAGGTCCGCATCGAGCAATGCCCCGAGCATGGTAAGGAGGAGTTCGGCGCGTTCGACGGCCTGCGGATCGGGTTTGTCGAGCCAGTCAAAGGTGGCCGCTTTGCGGATTCCGAGCGAGTGCAGCAAGAGCACGACCTCGGCGAGGTCACTGCGCTGGATCTCCGGCGTGTTGCGTTCCTCACGGTTCATTTGGCCGCCCTCGGTCCAGAGGCGATGACAGGTGCCGGATGCGGTGCGGCCGGCGCGGCCTTTGCGTTGGTCGGCACTGGCCCGGCTGATCGGCTCCAGCATGAGCGTCCCAATGCCGCGTTCGGCGTCGTAGCGGGCGACCCGGGCGACGCCGCTGTCGACGACGTGGAGGATGCCATCGATCGTGATACTGGTTTCGGCGACGTTGGTCGCGACAATGACTTTTCGCAGTGCATTCGGAGCGAAGGCGCGGTCTTGCTCCTGCGGTTCAAGTGCGCCGTGCAGGGGGATGCAGGCGACACGCTCCTGTGTTCTCAGATCTCGCAGCGCGTCCAGGGTAGCGTTGATCTCACCGCGCCCGGGCATGAAGACGAGGATGTCGCCGGGGGCATTGTCATTGATGATACGCTCAACTGCCTCCGCGGCTTGGACGGTGAGGTAGCGTTGGTCGGGGCGGGGAAGATAGCCCACCTCAACGGGATAACTTTGCCCTTCGGAAATGAGGATCGGGCACGGCTCCAAATACGCGGCGACAGGTTCAGCATCGAGGGTCGCGGACATCACGAGCATGACTAAATCGGGGCGCTCGGACTGCTGCAAGTCCTTCACTAAAGCGAGGGCGACATCGCTGAGCAGGCTCCGCTCGTGGAACTCATCAAAGACGACAGCACCGATCTTGGACAGCGCGCGATCATCCTGGAGCCAGCGCAGAAGGATGCCTTCGGTGACAAAGGCGATCCGGGTGCCGGGGCTGGTGTGATCGTCGAAGCGGATCTGATAGCCGACCTCTGCGCCGAGTTTGCACTTCCGCTCCGAAGCGACACGGGTCGCCACGGTGCGAGCGGCGACGCGGCGGGGTTGCAAGACCACGATCATCTTCGTGTCCGCGATCCCTGCATCGAGCAGCATCTGCGGCACCTGCGTGGTTTTGCCTGAGCCCGTCGGAGCGACGAGCACGAGGCGATTGCCCGCGCGTAGAGTGCGCAAGATGTCGTCGTGGATTTTCCAGATGGGGAGCGAGGCGGGCGCAGGCATGAGGGGGAGGCCGCATGCTATGGCGACAGCGCCGGGAATGCCAACACGAAGTCACTTGAACCCATACCTGACTGAATTGATCATTACCTTTTTCACGGGCAGTCGGTGACCGATCTCGGCGCTTTCCCGTTGCGTCGTTCTATCATGTTCATCGCCTCGATGGCCGGCGGGAATTCGCAAATCCGCAAGGAGAAAGCTCTATCAGATCTAATTGCCAAAAGTTACGAAATGTAGCCTGCCCCCGAATGCGGGTGGTGCCCGGAGGGAATACTCACTTGAGAAAGACAAGCGAGCCTCGCCCTTTTGAAACTTTGCGCTCGCTGGGAAGTTTGTAGCGCCCTTTGCGATAGGATTGCCGGTGCGTGTCAGCCGCGAATGCGATTTGCTGCTGCACCGTATAGCGAAACACGTCCATGAGATTCTCTTCCTGCCCACCCGTTTCCTCAATCCCCAGAAGGTTAAGATCGATTACGACCTGGTGGACCGATTCAACCGTCGAGAGACATTCCGCTTTGGGTTGCTGTTTTACGAGAAACTCTGAAGTGCGCTGCGTGGCAAAGCTAACCCGCTGTAGATCGTGCAATTTCGTCGTTTGCCGCATCATTTTCTTGGCACAGGCCCAGGTTCCATCAATGACGATAAACTGAAGCCGTTTCGTTGCGAGGCGCGCTGCGTTTCTTGTTTCTGAAAGGTCAATTGAACTTGGGCCGGGATAAAGCACCGCTGTTTCATAAGCCGGGTCCGACAAAATCGCCTCGAAACGCGGGTCTTCATCAAAACCGATCCCCACGAGAATCTCAGAATTCTCCAAAATCAGATGGGTAAAGCGCCCCGTCCCGACCTTTTCCTTTCTGAACTCCTTTGGATGCATCAAAATGACAAACCTCGATTCCGTCTCAAACGGCCGGATCAAGGCACAAACGCAAGTCGCCAGGCGCCGCCGGCAACCCAGGCAAAAGTTCATCGTTCGAGAATCAGCAGCATCGATCATTAGGCAAGGTCTACGCCATCTTCAAAAGAAGCTCAAGCTAAGCCCGAATACCAAATTTTTCGCTGCCCATCGGTATCGCGAACACGTTTTCGGGTTCAGGCAAGCTTCCATGACTGAGGTCGATTAGAGACGATGCCGCTGGATTAAGAAGAGACCCAAGGCGGAGACGAAACCGGAATGAAGAAATGGCAGCCCCTCAATCCCAGCCGGACCGACGCGCCGATAAGAAGTCTTCGAAAAAGCAAATTCCTCTCAGTGAAGGGCGGAATCGTATTGCGCCTTTCTTCGCGTGCCTCTCTTATGCGCTTGCGTAGACAGAGTGTTTCGTTTTCGTTCTTCGATCATGCCTACTCGACGAACTCTTCTTAAAGCCTCTGCCGCTGCGGTTACTTTTCCTGCTCTAACGGGGCTGGCTCAAACATCTAAGGAGAAAATTAAGATTGCCCAAATCGGGACGGGTCATCCTCACGCGGGCGGCAAGATGAATTCCTATCGGAACTCCCCCGATTTCGAGGTCGTCTGTGTCGCGGAACCCGATCCCGCGATGCGCGCTGCCGCGGAAGAGAATTCTGTTTATAAAGAACTCCCTTTTGTGTCGGTTGAAAATCTTCTCAATACTCCGGGACTGAAAGCGGTTGCGATCGAGACGGAACCCAAAAATCTCCTCAAATACGCGGAAAAAGCGATTGCTGCGGGATTCCACATCCATGTCGACAAACCGGCAGGCCAGAATTTTCCGCATTTCAAAAAAATCGCTGACGAGGCGAATGCGAAAGAACTGACGATTCAACTCGGCTACATGTATCGCTACAATCCGGCGGTCCTCTTGATGCGGGATTTCCTCCAAAAAGGCTGGTTGGGAGATCCCTTTGAGGTGCACACAACGATGTCCAAAGTCCTCGAAGCTGAGAGCCGGAAATGGGTCGCCGATTACCCCGGTGGAATCATGTTCGAACTGGGATGTCATGTCATTGATCTCGTCATCGGAGTGCTCGGTGCGCCCGATAAAGTGACGGCTTTTCCCCGTCACAGCCTGGTGGGTGCGAACGATAATCTGCTTGATAATATGCTATCGGTTTTCGAATACCCACGAGCGACAGCGACGGTGCGATCAGCGGCCCTTGAGGTCGATGGCTTTGCCCGCCGGCATCTAACCGTCGCCGGAACCGGGGGGACCTGTCATATTCAACCTCTCGACCGACCGTCGATGCAAGTCACCTTTTCCGAAGCGCACGGTGATTACAAAAAAGGCTACCAAACGATAGAGTTCAATCCGCCTTACGAGCGTTACGTTGGTGACGCCGCCGACTTTGCCAAAATTATTCGAGGGGAAAAGAAATCCGATTTTCCGATCGAACACGAATTGGCGGTTCAAAAAGCGGTGCTGCTTGCTTGTGGATTAGCGGTGACCTGAAGTCAGGGAATAAGAGAAATTCGCGTGAATGCAAATCTGAAAACTCAGTAGAATTTCGTTTTACCGGGAATGGCTACCGGCGGCACCTCTATCGATCCAAATTCGTAGGAATCCGGGGTGAGGTCTTCTTTAGAATTCAAAGCTTGTTCCCAGGTAATATTCTGGCCGGTGTAGCTCGCGATTCGCCCCATGATCGCCATGAGTGTGCTTTTTGCTGCGTAGTCGCCATTATTGTATGGTGTGTCTGTACGAATAGCTTTGAACAAGGCTACGTGTTCCTGCTCATAGGGATTGTCCTGTTTCCCTTTCCGTTCACGTCCGCGCGCTCCGCTGTAGCGCCAGGTTTTTTCTCCCTGCATCGTATTGCGCATCAGATCAGCGCTCCCCTTTTCTCCGTATACCAGTTGTGAGGTGTCTACATCAGTTCCGTTTTGCTGTCGGCAAAAAGCAAAGGTGCGTTGCCCGCCGCTGTATTCATAGCAGACAGCGTGATGATCGAAAACGTGGCCATAGAGAGCCTCGGTCCGTGATTGTCTGCCGCCCAAACCAAAACACTTCACAGGATACTCGTTCTGCATCGCCCATGACATTAGATCGAGTCCATGAACGTGTTGCTCCACCAGCTGCCCCCCTGACATCCAGGTGAAGTAGGCCCAGTTGCGTAGTTGCCATTCCATGTCGCTCCATTCGGGCTGTTGAATATGCGACCAGGTTCCACCGATATTGTAGTTGGTCTGGAGGGTGACGATGCGACCGAGATCACCATTGTGGATCCGGTCCATTGTTTCCTGCATTCCCGTGCTGTGGCGGAGCATAAAACCAAACAAAACCGAAAGTCGTTTCTGCTTCGCGAGTTCGCAGGTTTTCATCACGGAACGAACTCCGGGCGAATCCACCGCGACTGGTTTTTCAGCAAAGACGTGTTTGTTGGCCTCGATTGCCGCCTTCAAGTGGGCGGGACGAAAGTGTGGCGGGGTCGCGAGTAACACGACATCAACATCAGTTTTAAGCAGTTCCCGGTAGGCATCGATTCCGACGAACTCGTGGTCTTCTTCGACGGCATATTTCTCACCGATGACCTTCTTAAGGCGTTCTTTGGCCGCTTCCAGCTTATCGGGAAAGAGATCCGCCATCGCCACGAGTTTGACGTTCGAATCTGCGTTAACGGCATCCACCGCAGCCCCTGAACCCCGTGATCCGCAACCTACCAGTCCAATGCGCAAAACATCCCCCTTTTTTTCTTCTTCCGCTGCGGCGAGGACCGAGTTACCCGCAAAAAGTCCAGCGGCAGATGCCGCACTCGCTTCGGAAATAAAGGTCCGGCGTGGAACGCTCGCATTATTTTTCATACGCGTAGGGTATCAGGGTGGTCCTGCAAGTAACACTCCTTTGATTACACGATCACGACTCACATTCTCTGGTCACTTGATAGGAATTCGGCGAGGTCCCCCTCGAGGGGGCGAAGGTCGTGCTGACGAATCGATTCACGATTTCCGGATCAGGCAAGATTTTGACCGAGCTAATTGAGATGAATTGTTGAAAAAACGACAAGGCGATTGCTCCGTCCCCTACGCAACGGCTCCTGATTGAAATCTGCGTTTTTAAGGATTCCTTACCGCTGCGGCGGTCCAGCTGAGATTGAGGATTACCGTCAAAAATCCTTGTGGATTTTCAGCCCGAACTGGCGCTCAGCAGTTCGCTTATTCGCCTGAGCTCCGATTGGGGAACCCGATATCCTGCGTGCCGGAGTAGTGGGAAGCTCACACCTGCCCACTCTATCTCGGAAGCCATCGCACCGCATCGATGATAACGAATCCGTCAGTGTCTTGATTCGAAATCGTTACAGCTCCCCATTTTTCAAACCGAAACGTTCCAACCGAAGTGAAAACCCCACCCACCTGCGGAGCTTCTCGCTGATTCAATTTCAGATTCGAAACGCCATCGGCATGAGTGATTTCAACGGGGACATTCGTCGCGCGATTTCCATTAATGCTGTAGGCAACTTGAACCTCGTATTCTCCCACCGTCGGAAGTTTTGCGTCAAATTTTGCGGTCGCATTTCCATCCCTCGCATCGCCGTCGTGATGATAGCCCTGATGAACCCCTTCCCTCAAACTTGACACCGTCCACGGACCTTCAAGGTGCGCCTTTGATTCATCGACTACGATTCCTTTAAGTGAATTAATCGCCGTGAAATTCGCTTTTGGTTTCGGGGGAGCGGTGTAACTGAGAATTTGCCCACCCGCCTCAAGGTTCACTTTAAGCGTTTCGTAATTCACATTCTGAACCGGGATTTCTTGATCGATCGCGAGGCTCGCCGCGGTCGCTGCCGACTGCCCCAACACCATGAAAACCGGCTCCATTCGAATCGATCCGAACGCCATGTGAGTAGATGACAAACAAACCGGCACCAGCAAGTTATCGCACTCTGATTTTTTGGGAACAATTGACTGGTAACTGATTGGATAGGGAGGGAATCCTCCCACTTGCACGTCCCCCTCATTTTTGGCGAAACCGTCCGCCGTCACGTAGCGCTGAGTGTTGTGAGAATCCATCGTGTAAGCCCCCATTCCCACGCCATCGGGAACCTGTTCTTTTTGCTGGCAATGATTCTGTGTCATCACAAAATCGCTCACCATGCGGCGCGCTTCCCTCACGTAAAGTTGCTGCTGCCACCCATCGCCTTCGGTGAATTCATCCTTACACATTCCCCATTTAGCGACTTCGTTTCGGATGTGATCCGGAACCCGGGGATGATTCGCCAACGTCCACATGAGCCCTTGCTGATACAACAAATGCCGCTTTGCGATGACCTCTCGCTCGGCATAGCCGGTCTCAGGAAAATCATAATTCTGACCGATGAAATCCGTAGAAAAGCCGGTCCGATTATTGGTGTCTGTTTTGCGATTTGGCATCGACGAATTAATCCACGGCATCCCTTTTTCTCCCGCTTCAAAGTTCCGCAGAAGCAATTCATACCATTCCTCATCGTAGCGATCCGGCTTGTGAAATGGAATCCGGTTGTCCGGATGATCAGTGAGACACATCCGATAGCAATACCCCTGGACCCGTTTATCAGCGCCACCCTCTTCGCCCGGCCCATTGGGATCCAGGAACGGCAACAAACCACTTTGGGGATCGCCTTTTACTCGATACGGATCCACCCCTTTTACAAAATTGTGATGCCGGTCCATCTTCGTTTGAACCCCATTCAACGTTTCCCCGTATTGAGCATTCGCTTCACGCCCCACCGTGTAACTCACCTTGGCCGCTGCCAGCAGGTCCCCTTCATAAGTGGCATCGATAAACATCTTCCCCGAAAAGCTGCGCCCCGATTCCATCGTGATTTCCGTGATCGAAGCCTCTGACATTTTCACACCAGACTCCCGATTGAGCCGCTCTTTAAACACCAACTCGAGGCCGGCTTCAGCAATCCAATCCCGATATACCGTGAGCGCCACACTTGGCTCAAACGTCCACATCGTCGCCTCGCCTTTGCCGGTTCTGCTTTGCCCGGAATCTTTGTATTCCTCTCGTTCCTGCCATTTCCATGCGTCGGACTTTGCATAATGAGCTGCGATCCGCGCATAAAACTCACGGGACAATCCCCCGATCACCTGCTTATTCCCGATATCGGTCTGCCCGAGCCCGCCGGTTGTTAGACCGCCTTCACGATCCGTTGGCTCAATCACAATCACAGATTTCCCCATCGCCTTTGCTTGAATTCCCGCGACAATCCCAGCACTGGTTCCACCATAAATGACCACGTCATACCCCTCTTCTGCTGCGGCGACCGAACTCATGAACAAGGCGCAAAAATTCAAAGCATGGAGATACCAGTGTTTGGGAAGTTCAGTCATGATATCAAATTAAATGGACTCGGTTGAGAAACCACTTCAAAATTACGGTAACTTTTTTCTGTCCAAAATCGGAACACGGCACCCTTCACCAGAGAATCCAGTCGTCATGATCTGAATCCCGAAAGCGGGGCCGAAGTCATGAGCGCCCACCCCCGGGCAATCCCCATCCCCGAAATTCGCAGGGGCAGGTTAATAGCGCGCCTATTTGTCTGTCCCTTAAAACCGGCAGCGAATTAACTCAAACGAGGCAGTTCTTCCATGCTCTCATTGAAACTATCGATCTTGAGACCAAAGCGCTTCCTCACCGCGTATTCGTTCGCGATTTGGTAACCTTCGAGTTTCTCTTTCCTCGCTGCGTGGTGAGCCATCCCGTGAAGACCGCCGCACTTTTTATCGACAAACGAAAATCAATACCACTTGAGCGTCGTATCTCTAATGAAGAATCCTTCGCAGAGCGTAGACTAAAGAGCGGGGCAGGACCGTTGCCCCATTAAAAACCCTTGAAAAAGCAACTTCCTATCAGTTAATTTAAGGCATGGCTAAAAAGAAAACAAACCAAACAGATGCAGTCGTTCTCGGTCTACGCCAGGTAGTGGCTGACAGCTATGCGGTTCTCGGGCAGACTCATATCTGCCACTGGAACGTGCGTGGCCCCTCTTTTTTCTCTCTGCACACCGCATTCGAAGCGCAATACACCGAGCTCTTTCAAGCGGCTGATGAAATTGCTGAGCGCATTCGCGCGCTGGGGGCACTCGCTCCCGGTGGTCTAGCAAATCTTGCGAAGATGGCTGGCATGAAGGAAATCAAGGAGGACGCGAGTTCGACTGAAATGGTGAAGCATTTATCCGCAGCAAACAAGGCGTTGGTCGTTAATTTGGCTAAGGTGCGCGATGCGGCTGGGGATGCGGGTGATCATCAATCAGAGGATCTGATTATCGGTCGTATTCAGATCCATGAAAAGACGATCTGGATGCTTGATAGCTTCCTCGATGCCTAAATGGATGCTACCTATTCGTAGCGCCTGAGTTTGCCAAAACTTCCAATCCCCTTGCCGCCGCTGCCGGGGCAGGCGGCTTTGCGGGCACCCATCTCGGTGCCCACTTGTCGGATACGTTTAATTTTCACGCACTGTCGGGAAAATTCGCAGGGACAGGTTAACAGTCAGATTCAGTATCTGCGGTTTAGCCCCTCATCCCTGAAGGGTGTCGCTTTTGAGGAGAATTTTCTCGGAATGGATAACCTGCCCCCCCGCGTTTCGTTTTGAAAAAAGCACCTTCCTGTCGCTTGGTTTTTAAAGAGGGAAAATCGTACGAATGGCGCGGTATTAAGCCGCTTTCTATATCGCGCCATTAACGGGGATGGGGTCTAGATGCCTTTTCAAGGAATGATATCAGGTTCCATAAACGGTCCCCCATGAACGTTGATCACATTGAGTGGGGAATTCGAGAGAATCTCGCGGAAGCGATTTGCCCACTCTTCACTGAGAAAAAAATACATCAGGGAAATCCAGAGGAGGGTTCCGACTATTTCCTTCAGATAAAAGTCGTTGCTTCGCGTTGCGATGCCCGCCCTCTGCCGCGATCCCGATGGAGCCGTGACTTTTTTCCTCCTCTTTTTGGAGCTTTTACTCGGCGGAGAGAAAAGAGCTACGAGGAGAGAAAAGACGCCGCGGAGGATTCCCCATCCGAGGAGGAGGGAACCTTTGACGACCCACGACGTGACCAGCGCGGCGAGGAGGGTGATCTGAACGGGGAGACGGAGAAGTGGCCGGATCAGAGAATGAAAGGTCCCGATCAGAACCCTGCGCAGGAAGTAAGCGATGCCGCCGCTGCGCCCGCCTGACTCGTGAATGGCCCGCTTCGCCACCCGGATCGCTTCGTCGAGATCAAGGTCGAAAAATTCCCGCGTCGTATTGGTCCGGTAGGAGGCGAGATGATGATGCAGAATTGACTCCGCGAGGTGGCAGTCAACCGACTCACTCCACCAAATGACTTCGAAGGGCGTCGGCACTCCGGTCGCTCGGGAGATCTCCGCGGCGCGCTCGTCCGGATCGCGCTCTGTCCGGCCGATTTTGAGATGGCATTCCGACAGGGAAGGGTTTTGAAGAATGTAGATGTATCCGGGATTCACGGGTAGGGGGCACGGGATCGCTAAATGATAACCCCAATGAGCGGAATTCTCCAGTCCGGGGGGAGATTGGAGGAAGGTGCATTTCCAAGAAAGAGGCGCTCACGCAGAACCGCTGATCGCCGCCCCGCGACGCCGCAGAGAATTAAGGGAACAACTCTGCGTCGCTGCGCCTCAGCGTGAGCCTTCCCTCCACGCTCTCGAAACCCGAAACCTCCAAGGTCTTCGAGAAGAGGTCAGCTTACGCTTCAGTGCCTTATGCAGGGAGGTCTTCTCGAACGCTCCGATAAACAAAAGCAGGCGGCACATTACCCCAAACGACCCTGCTTTGGTGGACATCCTGAAACTCGTCATTCAGCAACTTGCGGAAGCGCTGCGCGGCCGGCAAGAGCATGCCCTGCAAATAAGCAAAGGTTACGAATTTTCCGCCCGGTTTGAGGACGCTTTTCATTTCCTCGATCAGCTCCTTTTGCAAATCATGAGTAAATACCGCCCAGGGGAGACCGGAAATCACGGCATCAACTTTTTCGATTCCTTCTCTCTCGCAAAGAGCCGAAATATTGGAAACACAATCAGTGTAAACCTTTGCCCCCGGGCAACGCCTCCTCGTAATCTCGGCAAGATGTCCGTCTTGTTCGACTGCGAAGAATTTTGAATCCGGTTGAAGTTTTGTTAGGATCTTCTCCGTAAAGACTCCTGTGCCGGGGCCGAACTCGACGACGCTCTTAACCGAATTCCAGTCAATCCATTCAACCATAGCGTCGGCAAGTTTATCCCCGCTCGGAGTGAGTGCTCCGACTTGAGATTTGTTGCGAAGAAAGGCATCGAGAAAGTGGCGATTTGCGGTGGCCATAAAATGGAGAGATTGGGTCCATTTCCTCCGTTTTGCAAGTTGGGAAAAGGGGCCGCAAATGACTCAGCCTTGCGAAATATAGCGTGGTTGGCGTTTCGTTTTTGTCGATGAGGTGCATCTTTATGTCGATGTCCACAACGCTCTCATCCGACTCCCGGGGAATCATTCTTCCCTGTCCTGCCTGCGATTCAGCCAATCGCATCGCCTACGCCCGCCTCGGTCAGAAGGGGCGGTGCGGCACCTGCAAAGACGAACTACGGTTCCCCGCGCTCCCGGTGGATGTGACTTCTGAGGAAGCTTTTACGAACCTGATTGCACAGTCCGCACTGCCTGTCATCGTCGACTTTTGGGCGAAGTGGTGTGGCCCCTGCCAGATGATGGCGCCCCAATTTGCCGAAGCCGCCGCCCAGGCGTCAGGTCGCGCCGTCCTCGCGAAAGTGAATACGGAAAAGCTCCCCGGTATTTCCAACACCCAGCGCATTCAGGGGATTCCCGCGTTTATTCTCTACAAAGGAGGGAGTGAAGCGGCCCGCACGACCGGTTTTCAACCGGCTGAGAGATTGCTGACGTGGGCCGGGGTGTAGTGAGGAAATTAAAGGGGAAACTCTGCGTCTCTGCGTGAGCCATCCGACTGCGCTCTCTATCAAAAATGCGATCAGTGCCGTGCCGTTGAGGACAGACCCCGGATCCGCTCGATAAATCGCTCCTTTCCTTGCTTTGGCGCTAATCAGTTTCGACCTTTCGAAGCCTGTCAGGGTGGTTCTCGACCCAGGGAGAAGTCATTTCAAAACTTTGCCTGCAATCTCTTTTCTGAAATGGTAGTTTGCGTCACCTTGCTCATCTCCCTGCGGCGGATGAGGTGAATCGCCAATTCCCCATCCTTGTGGTTATGGCACGGGGACGGAAGACCGTATGATTCTTGGTGGCGCGGTGCTCAGTCTTCTTTCAGATCTTTTTGCGGTGACGGGGGAGGAAGGGATTCGGCACGAAATTCTTTCAGTATTTGCCGGTCTTGAGCGTTGTCTGACCGTTCATAGTGTGTCCGGGATCGTTGAGATCATACCGAAAAGGGCGCGTTACACATAAGATCAGATTTTATACTCGCCGGAGCGTCCTCAGTGTCTCATATAGACTGTGTAATTTCTTTGCGATCTTTGCCATGACCGACTTACTCGATTTCACGCTCCAAGGTTTTCTCTGGGTAATCGCGATTGGTCTGACCATCGTGATCATTGATGTCTTTTTTGAGACCGAGATTTTGAGTGTCGTCGCGCTCCTCGGCATATCGATCTATTTTTCATTGCTGTTCGATGTCGATGTGAAGTGGCGGGTATTGATCGCGATTCTTTGCTGGTTGGCCGTAACCGCCTTGTTTTATGCCGTTTTCAAACGCTTTGTCTCCCCCTTAATTCGACGGGGGTTCACTTCGGGAATGGACGAGTCAATCCACTCTGCGGTGGGATCGGTGGGCGAATTTCGGCTCATCGACGGCAAGGCTTTAGTTTACTGGAATGGTGATCTCTGGCCTGTCGATCTCGACGGCGACGGCACGGGATCTACTGATACCGAAGAGGGGCGATACCAGGATCACGATAAAGTCACGATTCAGACTGCCGATAAAGGCATTTTTACGATCGCCGAACGCGGCGGCGCAACGTCATCCCACTAAGTTCTATTCCTCTTAAACTATGATCACAACCATTCCTCAAAATCACTGCCGCATCATCGAGCGCTTCGGCAAGCCGGTGAAAGTTCAACACAGCGGTTTGGCATTCAAGCTACCGGTCATCGATAAAGTTCGCGATGTCTCGGACGTGTGGGGGGATGAGACCAATAAACGAGGCAAATTTATTGAGCTCACCGAGCAGATTGTCGACACCAATCCGCGCGAATGCATCACGAAGGACAATGCCAAGGTCACGGTGGATTGCGTGATCAGCTGGCGGGTTGCCGATCCGATTAAGGCAGTGTATGAAGTCGACCATTTGCACCAGTCACTGCTCCAGGCCACGCTGAATGTGATCCGCTCGGAGATCGGCTCGCGCGATCTTGATGAGGCCCTCGCGACTCGTGCCAGTCTCAATGAAACGATCGTCGCTGGTCTCGTCGATACCCTGAAAAAATGGGGTATCCAGATTCTGCGGGTCGAGATTCAGGAACTGAAAACCGACGACCGGACCGGCAAGGCGATGCTGCAGCAACTGGAAGCGGAACGCAGAAGTCGCGCCCTCTCATCTGAGGCAGAAGGCCGGGCCGCCGCGACCATCAAAGAGGCAACCGCCGATCGGGAATCTGCAGTGCTGCGTGCCGAAGGCCAGGCCAAGGCACTGAACATCATTGCCTCGGCTGAGCGCGCCTACCTCGACACCCTCTCCGAATCGATCGGTGCCGCGGAGGCCGCACGGATATTGCTGGCGCAGAAAGTCATCGATGGTTTCGACCGCATTTCCCAGAACCCCGCCGACAAGGTGTTCCTGCCATCGAGTATGAGCGGTATCCTCGAGTTGAGCACAACAGCGAAAGCCAGTGGCGGTGGCGGCAGTACGCCATCGGAGCCTGATGCGGTGTGATATGCGGGCTGACCCCCGGTCTAGGCAAACTAATACCCTCTTAACTATTACATTGAGAGAATGAAATTAGTTGGGCCCGGGTCCTGGTTCGTGTTCTGGCATTCAGACGCACCGAAGCAATGTCACGGCACTGTGCCCGTTTTAGTAACGAACCGGTGAGAATCAGAGACCCAATCGCAAACGGCCTTGGAAACGGCCTTGGAAACGGCCTTGGAAACGGCCTTGGAAACGGTTGCGACTATTGAATCACCAGTCTTTCACACCAATTACGAGCGTGTTATCATCGTCTAGCCCAACGTATATCTGAGGTGTCCCGTTGATAATCTTTTTTCGGAGCGCCAGAGATAGTTTCATTTTTTCGATGTCGCGCTCCAACCCGGCTCTAGATGCCGCTGATTGGTAGAAACCGCCATCGAAGCCAGTATCTCCGGCATCACGCTTCCCGAATTTGTAATAGTTCGCGCGGTCTTGGCGAATGATCGCTGCCACGGTTGTGAGGCGCTTACCAGAAGAGCTAAAGTGATCTTTCTCACTCAATTTCGCCTCAAACAGAATATCCCCCGCCGAGGCCGAACCGACGCTCACGAGGATAAGCAGTGCTGACGCAAAGGTAAGAAAACTGCCGGCAATATTCGCACAAAGTTTACCCTGTTTGTTTTTCATATCGTCTGAGGATGACTGATTGGGTGTCACTTTTCAAGACTATTTATCAAGGCGGCAGTTCGCAGGGATTGAGGGGGAGCCATTTTATCCCGGCGTTAGTGACCCGGTTTTCGTGTCGGCGAAGAGGCGTCGAAGAGCAGTTAGCGACGACGCTTCCAGCAACACCGGAGGGATCCCTCTCATTTTCATCGGCGTTCTTAGCCTGCCAGTTTCTCCCACGCGGCTCGCACTTCAGCCATTGCCGCAGGGATATCATCGGGCACTTTTCCGTCCTCGACGAGGGTCCAACCTCTGAATCCGGTCTCTTTTAAAAGCTCAAAAAAATTGGCCCATGGATACTTTTTCTCGTGTCGCAAGTCGTGAATGTGAATCGTCGAAACGCGATCTTTCAATGCCATGTAATTCTTCCTCAGGCCATCGCCGTCGAGATCACCCGGGTTGCAATTCCAGCAAACCTTTGAATTGGGATGCTCGGAATGCTCGAAAATGGTGATCATGTTAGGAATTTCCTGAGTCCCCTTCCCGTGAACTTCCGTCCGGATCTCAACCCCGTGATCGGCCCCGAAGGCAGCGACTTCGTCGAGCGATTTCCCGATTTGAGCGAGCGTTTTTTCAACCGGCACGTCTTCGGGAAGACCGTTCGGACGCACCTTGATTCCGGTGCCACCAATATCCTTACAGAGTAAAATGAACGCCTTCGTCTCTTCGATATTTTTCTTTAAAACGGCGGGGTCAGCGGAATGATATTCGCAAGCCGTGCCCGGCCCCACGCATTCGACCGGCGAATCAGCGAACATCTTCGCGACTTCCTTTCGCTGCTCAGCCGACAAGTTTGGTTCGACTTTGTGAGCATGGGTCGAACGCAATTCGATGCCGGAGAACTCCGCTTTTTCGCACTGCTTTAGTAACTCGGGGAGATCCCATCCCTTTCCCCAGTTGTAGGTCACAAGCCCCAGCTTCATGCCGGAAAACTCAGCCGCTTGAATATTTGGAGCCGCCGCAAACGCGAGCCCTCCTCCTGCTGTTTGGAAAAAAGATCGACGCTTCATCCATCGAAACTATGAGTTCACGCGCGCAAGAGCAATCTGATAAATTGGCACGAAGGCGATTTTCAATGGCTCGACTTTGTCACTCGCCAATGATGAAATGCCTTTCAATAATGAAGTCTTTCGCCCCCATTTTCGCCGCGCTTTTTGCATCTATGACTACCCCTTCAATTGTCAAAGGAGACGATCCTCTCGTTTTCGTATCAGCCTTCAAATCAGGAAGTGAAGGTGCCATTCATGCCTACACCTTTGATTCCGATAGTGGCGCACTCACCCTCGCGGATCGAACCACCGACGTTGAAAACCCGTTTTTCATGACTCTATCTGACGACGGCAATTTCCTCTACGCCATTCACGCCCTCGCTTTTGGCGGCAAGGAAAACGAAGAAGTCGCAGCCTACGAGGTCGAAGGGCGCAGCGGAAAATTAACCCTCCTCAATCGACAATCGTCGAAAGGGACCGCCTCGTGTTATCTCGATATCGATGCAAGCGGCAAAACTGTGGTCGTCGCTAATTATTCAACCGGGGATGTCGCTTCCTATTCAATCGACGAAGACGGCAAGCTGAGTGAATCCGTTTCCTATTTCAAGCACGAGGGCTCCAGCGTCGATCCAAAGCGCCAGAAAGGCCCGAACGCTCACAGCATCGTCGTCAGTCCAGAGAACCGATACGTTTTTGCCGCTGACCTCGGAATCGACAAGGTGATGATTTACCAACTCGATCCGGAGACGGCAACGCTCACGCCGAACGACCCCGCTTTTGCTAAACTTCCCCCCGGGTCAGGCCCCCGGCACAGCACCTTTCACCCAAATGGAAAAGTTCTCTACGTCATCAACGAAATGGGCAACACCGTTTCTGTTTTCGGATACAATTCAAAAACGGGAGCGCTCACCGAACGGCAAATCATCTCGACCTTGCCCAAAGACTATGAGGAGCAATCCCACACCGCTGATCTCAAAATCACGCCCGATGGGAGATTTCTCTACGGCACCAATCGCGGACACGACAGCATCGCGAGCTACCGGATAGGCGATGACGGGAAACTGACGCTGCTCAAAATTCAACCCAGCCTCGGGAGCGGCCCGCAAAATCTCGCGATCCTGCCCGATGGGAAACACATCCTCTGCGCCAACATGCCGGGCAACAACGTCGTCGTTTTCAAAATCGATCCTGAAAATGGCGCTCTCACCGCGATCGGCGATCCGATCGAAGTCCCGATGCCTGCCTGCATCATGATCAAGCCATGAGAAGTCCAGCGAAGCAGTAAAAACTCCGCCAAAGGGCGATGACACAAGGACTTCGATTGCCGATAAGATCGAAGGGGCAACCACGACAGATCACGGGGAATCGCAGAGGCTATGATATGGCATCACTGTTTACCCCTTGAGCAAAGGGAGTTTACTCAAGAGGTCATCGCAATATTGCCACTGGTCGAGCGTATCCCGCCACGCTTGAGGGATCGCTTCAACCCCCTTGTAGGCTCCCAGCACCATCCCGACCGCAATCGCGCGTGAAGCGTTGTCTCCTCCTACCATCGTATTCGCCTCGAGAGCCCTTTTGAGGCCCTCTTTTTGGTCGGCATATTTGAGGATGAAGTAGAGAGCGCCCGGCAAGGTTCCCTCAGTCGGACTGGCTTTCCCCACCTTAATTGGTTCGGATCGACCGACATCCCATAATCTCGCCATACTCGTAAGGGCGAGGTCATCGCTAAACGCTTCCTTCGAGAGTGCGGAGTCGGGATCCGCTTCCTCTCTGACTTTTTCAATTGCTTGCGCGGTCTTCATTTCAAAAAAGCCGCCCATCTGCGCGGCGACTTCTTGAATCGCGACCGCAGGGGTCACCCCATTGATGACGCGGCAGGTGACACGGGCAAAAAACTCACCGCCGCCAAGGGCGTGGGCATCCCTGTGAGTGAACATTGATTTTCTAGCAACCTCGACCAGTTCCTCTTCCGTTTCATAATAGGCATGCGCGGCGACATGGCGGAGGGCCATCGCATTGGAAATGCCGCCCAGCGCTTCGGTCGGCGCGCCCTGTTTGACCTGGGCGTATGTCTCTTTGGTCATCGTGCAAATCCATGACCCCCAATCGTTTTCGAGACGATTCATCCAATGAGGAATCAGGTCTGCGACGCTAAAGGGTCGCGGCGGTTCAGCGGTCGCGGCCAAATGTTCTAAAACGAGAATATTGTAATCACCGTAGTCGGTTGTCCCACCCGCTTTTTTTCCAGGGTGATAATTTCTCTCGCCCCATCCAATGCCATGAGTCTGGCCGCCCATGAGCTCACCCGGTGACATAAACTTCTCAATCGGTCGGCTTCCGTAGGCCTCATAAATTTTAATGGCGTCATATTCATAATGACTCCCGAGGCAGAGGGCATCGGCGACAATAGCGCCGAAAAAGGCACCTCTAATCGATTGATCTTTGGAAATGGGATTCATTGCTTTGCTTAATCTGATTCGAACTAATAGAAGTTTGCTCTTTCAAGGATTTCGATCGGCGCTTCGCTTCGGCCACGCTTCGAGAGAGATGCCATTTTCGCGTCAAGGGATTCGGTTCGGTCTAGGCCGTCTGAGTCGGGGCATCGCGAGCCCTGCCAGTGAAAGACACCTTACCCCGCTCATTTGCGAAAGACAGGGTCAATTGACAGGTTAGCAGTCCCTCCAATCGGCCGCTTCCCCCAGCAACCCATTTTGGGCGATACTGCCAAATCGGCCGACAACGCCGCGCGCGCTGGTCCTCAGGTGGCCTCCTCCAGCGCACTACCGGCCGGAGGGGCGCTTCAGGCCTCGCCTCGATCTTGCCCGGGGCGCGGCATCCGCACCAACCACGCCGCCACCGCCGCCGCCGCGAAGACCGGCGCGAGAAGAGTCAGTGCCGAAAAGTAGGTGCCGCTGCTTTCCTCACGGCCCGCCAGCCACCAGGGTCCCAGCGCCGATGCCACTACCGCAAGCGCCTGGGCGCAGCCTTGGATTTTGCCAAGGTGCTCTCGCCCGAACGCCTTCGCGAATCCAGTAAAGAAAAGCACCGAGAAAACGCCCCCGCACAACCCGTAGAGCGATCCATGCGCGATGACTTGCCAGGGAGCGCTCAGCTTTCCGTAGAACAGCATCACTATTGCGAGCAAGGCGAGGCTCACCGCCATGATCCGCGGCAGAGAAAAATAGCGCGCCGCGAAGGCCGCTCCGACATTGCCCACCAAACCACCGACCATCAGTCCCGCCATGGCGTAGCGAAAAGTCACCGCTCCGAAACCCAACTCCGCGAGAATCGATTCGTTGAACAAACTCACCGCCGCCAAGACCCCACCATAAAGCGCCATGCCGATGCCAAATATCCAGAAGCACCCGGTTCGCAGCGCCTCCGGGAGAGTCAGAGACTTGGCCTCCCCTGCCGTCGATTTTTCCTCCGCCCTGCCGCGGCGCTCGTCGGCCCGACTTCTATCCCTCGTCACGACCGCACTCACCACTCCCAACACGGCAATCGCAGCCCCGATCGCGAACCACACCGGTCGCCACCCCCGGGTTTCGATCTGCGCCTGACTTGCCACGATCGCGATGACAAAACCGATCGCGACCAAGACCGAGAATACCCCCATTGCGACGACGAGACGATCCGCAAACCACTTCCCCACGGTGGTGACACTGACGGTCGAGAGCGCACTCTGACCGATGCCGCGAGTCAGGATCAAAAATACCACGATCGTCCCCGCCGTGACCCACTGACTCATCGCCATCACCATCGCAGCCAAGAGCAGCAACACAGCAGACAAGACGAGCCGGAGACCGAAACGATCCACGAGGCGCCCCGCGAGCAGCGCAAACAAACTGCCGACCAGCGTCGCGATCATGTTGTGCCGGGCAAAATCACCCCGCGTCAGGCCGAGGTCCTGCATCAATCGCTCCGCCACCAAACCCAGCCCCACCGTCCTCCCCGGCAAGGTCGCGACCATGCTCAGTGAGGCGACCACGACCATGAGCCAACCGTACGAAATCTTGAAACGAGCCATGAGAGAATATGCGATGAAGATTTTAAACTAAGCGCGGAATCAGGTATCGCTAAACTAAGAACGCTAACTGATGCCCGCTATAACGAGCGAACACAGAATGCGCCTCCCCTGTCCCCTTAAACCACTAAACTAGCTACGACCAGCAACGACCGGTCTCCCTCGGCCCACACGTCATTCGTCTCAGGTCTGCTCCGCACAAGGCTACGCCGATCCTCTCCTACTCGTTAAAATCGAGCCGGAAGGGCAGAAGGGCACTTCATTAATTGGGAGCAGGATCAGCGGGGCAACCCTATGGCGCGACTCCTGTTTCCGAAGCCGGTGAAAAACTGAACTGATAACTGAACTACTGACTGATAGGAATTTGCTTTTTTTGAGGGGTTCTTATCGGTGCGGAAGTCCGGCCCCGTTCTTCAGGCTACGCGCGACGAACCATTCTTCGCCAAAGCTACGAAGCTCATGAGCGCAGGCTGGGATTGAGGCGGAAGAGAAAAGATCACTCACCCAAATAGCCCATCACTTCCATCCAATCAGCAAGTCGCTCAGGCCACTCACCGACTTTCTCGGGAATCTCCCTAATCCCAAAACCGTGACCGCCGTGACCGTAAATGTGCAATTCGCATTCGCGGTTTTTGCGGAACATTTCGAGATAGAGCAGGGCGGAGCCTTCAACGAACTTCTTGTCGCCGTGGGCCACGGCAATGAAAGCGGGCGGGGTCTTTTCCGTGATGACAATCTCGGGGGAGAGTGCGTTCGGGTCTTGAGGATCTTTCAAATACGCGGGGTAGATCGGTACCGCAAAATCGGGAATGCAGCTCGTGGTATCGATTTCGGGGTCGGTCTCGTAGCTGCGCGAACCATCGGAAGTCATCGCCATGACGGCGAGATGACCGCCTGCCGAAAAACCGAGGATACCGACCCCGTCCGGCTTGATTTTCCATTCTTTGGCTCGATTCCGCACCATTGAGATCGCTCGCTGGGCGTCCTCAAGAGGCGCATGGTGTTTCTCCGATCCTTCCCGGCGGGGAACCCGATACTTCAGTAAAACCGCATTGACCCCAATCGAGTTGAGGAAGTCACAGACATCGGAACCTTCGTGGGCATAGGCGAGGTGATTGTAGCCGCCTCCCGGGGCAACGACGATGGCCGTTCCCGTGTTTTTGTCGGCGGGAGCCGGGTAGAAGGTCAGGGTCGGCACACTGACATTGGATGTTCTGGGCTCACTCGTTTCCTGAGGCAGCGTCAGCGATTCTTCTCCCGGGACTTTGCCTTCGGGCCAGAGTTCGATCGGATCCTGGGGGGCGCCCCATGCAGGGGATGCGAGGAGGAGGGCAAGAATAAAGAAGCGACTCATGGGGTTTGAATAGGGATAGTGAACGCCGTGTGGAATCGCCAGTGCCAAGAATCAACTATAGAGAGGTCTTTGGCGATCTCAATGGCTTCCTCAATGCCCTCCCGCGAGACTCACAAAAACGAGGTGCTCCCGAATTTCCATCTGGGATCCGGCGGCCCGCACCGTCATTTCGAGGGCGGTGTGGAGACTGACGTCCTGAAGGCGTAAGGTCACGGCGACAGGTGAAACTCAGACGCTTCTCAGCTCCGGGGTCTGTCCCTCGGAGGCCTGATTTCGAAATACTGGCTCCCTGCCTCCACCCGTGCACTGAGAAATGGGAGTTTCGTTTCCGAATGACGAGTGAAATAGCTCTCAGAGAAAAGAACTGCCTCGGGCACCTGAATCACAAGGTCCGAATCTCTGGAGACTGGACCGCTAGTCCGGCTGAAATGTTTTTACGGATCTCCTCACGAGGAGAATCATAGATGGCATCGCGGTTATGAGACGTTAAAATGAAAAAAACTGCGACCGGCCTGCAGAAAATCCGAAGAAGAGCATGAACAAGAACGAATAGATGAAACTTACTACACTGCTGCTTTTTGCATTTTCAATCACCATGACCCGGGCCGACGCACGAACCTGGACTCACGAGGGGACCGGTAGAACGATTGAGGCGGAGTACCGGGGGACAACCGGGGAAGGTGAAAACCTCAAGGTAAACTTGAGAATCACAGGGCGCGGGACGATTCCCTATTCAGTTGCCGAGTTGAGCAAGGGTGATCAGGAATGGGTGAAGGAACAGATCGCGAAAGCCACCGAGATGACGGAATCCGACGGAGTCGAGGATACCGCGAAGGTGTTGGGAAAGTGGAAGGGTTACATGGCGAATAGTTCCGGAGAGCCGGACAGCCCGATCGATTTAGAAATTACCGAAGGCAGTATCACAGCGAAGCGGTTCAGCGGCGAGGTGATGGGCACCGGTACTTACCGGATTCGGGGAAGCGGGGATTCGATGCGCATCGACGTGGAAGGGACGTCGGGAAACTATGACGGGAATGACTACGAGGGAATCATCAGCGTGGAGGGGAAGACACTAAAATGGTGTTCGACCAATGACCAATCTTCAGCGAAACGCCCCCGGGATTTTCAGACTGATCTTCAGCAGAATCACTTCTTAATGGTGCTACAGCGGGAGCCGTGAGCGGCTCCCTCCGTCAGGATGGGTTTGAGGGAGGGCCGTTCCTCTATTGCGGCATCGCTTCGATCGCAGCCGGGGCCAGCGCTCGACGAGGGCTTTTCAACTTCACCCCGCCAGCAAACGGTTCCCCACCAGGATTGCTGCCATCGACATCGTATTGCTTCAGCAGCCACGGCCAGAAGGGGAAACTCGCGGAGTGATTAAACTCTCTTCAGTTCGACCCAATTGGAGGCCGAATTTTTTTCTTTCTCCGCCGCGAGTCATTGTTAGCATGAGTGGGTTATGAAATATGCCGTTCTCATTCTCGCCCTCGCGTCTCTGGTAGTCAGCGCTCATGCCCGCACCTGGACTTCGAAAGACGGAAATAAAATCGAAGCTGATTTTATTTCCGCCACACCTACTCATGTGACGATCCTGAGGGCGTCAGATAATCGCAAGTTCACGATCGAACTTACCAAGGTATCCAAGGGCGACGTCGATTGGATCAAGGCGAATAGCAAAACACCCGCGCCGGCAGCCCGCCCGCTCGGGGCGGCGGCGATCGAAGTGCCTGAAGGGTTTCCCGACGACGTCAGCGAGATGCTCTCTGCTCGCGGGACGCTGCTCTTCGAAGACGATTTCGAACGCACTGACTCGGCCAGCAGCGATGATCTCGGTCCAGATTGGAAGACGAACAGCGAAAGTCGTGCCGGGGGGGCAAAGCAGAACGATCTCGAGGCGGGCACCCTCGTGATGACCCTTTCGGATAAAGCGGACCACGCGATTTCGACCCGTCACACCCTCTCGGGGCCGTTCAAGGATGGTGTCGTCTCAGTCAAAGTCCTTTTAGAGGAGGACGAACAATTGAAGCTAGCCTACAACGACCGCGAGGAACCCTCGGTATGGGCAGGTCATGTCAATGGAGTCACGATCGCTCTGGATAAAGTCACGATCGAAGATGAGCGGGAAGGTCGATTCAAACTGGCGCTTCGCGACAATCAGGAGACCGAGGAAGGCAAGGAAGCGATGGAAGAAGCATTAAAGAAAACGTCATCGCTAAAGTCCATTTCGCTGAAGCCTGGAAAATGGATTGATGTCGTGACTGTCCACAACGGTGAATCCCTGACCGTCTATCTGAACGGTTACAAGATTCACAAGTTTTCCTCGCCCGGAATCGGTCATGAAACAAAGCGCGACTTTGTTTTTGCGGTTCCTAAACGAGCCACGGTCGACGAGTTGAAAATCTGGAAGCTTGAGCCGACACCGGCCGAATGATGGGGGCAGGTTGCGCCTATTGCTCTTCCTCAATTCGATAGAGATGCGTTTTCGTCCGCACAAATAAGGCATTTCCCGAAACGGCGGGAGAACCCATTACGCCATCATCGAGCTGATTTTCTGATAGGATCTTGAATTCACGACCCGCTTCGATGACGCGGCCGATCCCTTCCTCGTTGAAGGACCAGATCTTGCCGTCTGAGTAGATGAGGGAAGCAGAAAAATTGCCGCCGATTCGCTCCCGCCAGATCTCTGCGCCGGTTTTGGCCTCGAGGCACGCACCGACGCCGCCATCGTCGATGAGGAAGAGAAGTTCGTCGACGAGAACAGGAGAAGCGCGTCGAGGATTCACTTTTTTATAACGCCACTCGACGTGCGTGTCGGTGACAACACCCTCACCACGAGGACGAATCGCAATGACCTCGCCACCCGATCCAAAGGGCATGAAGATCATACCGTGTCCGATCACGGGACGAATCGAACCGGAATGCATCGGCTGCGATTCGACGCGCCAGAGTTCCTTGCCCGTTGCCGGATCGTAGCCGTAGAGAGCCATCGCGCCGAGACTGATCAGTTCCTCCCGCCCCTTCACCTCGATCACGCGAGGGGTGGAGTAGGCTTTTCGCCAATCGCCGTCGCGTTCGGGCGCACCGGTTTTTTCATCGATGTCCTGGAAGTCAACGCTGCGATCCGTTTTCCAAACCGTTTCTCCCGTCCTCTTGTCGAGAGCGACGATGTATTGAAAATCACTGCCGTCAAAGTGAAGGATAAGGAGGTCACCGTGAATAATAGGTGAGGAGCCCGGTCCGCGGAAATGATTGCACTTCAGATCGAGACGTTCCCAGATCAGTTCGCCGGTCTCCGCATCGAGGCAGCCCGTCCAGGGGGCTCCAAAGCTCAGGTAGACGCGGTCATTTTCAATCACGGGCGACGGTGATGCGTAGGAGTTGAAAGGGTGGCAGTACTGTGGGCCTGCGACGCTGCAGACTTTCTTGTTGTGCAGGACCTTGCCAGAATTCTTATCGATAGAAACGGCCTGCAGTCGAGTGCCGCCTTCGTCCGCGTTCGTTACCCAGATCTTATCGCCGGAGATCACAGGAGAAGACCAGGCTTTTCCCTTTATCGCCGTTTTCCAAACCACGTTCTTCGTTTCGCTCCAACTCGTCGGGAGCTTCGCTCCCTTCGGGGCATGGCCATCTTCGGTCGGCCCGCGAAACTCGAGCCAGTTCTCATCGGCAAAGGTGAGGCAGGGCGATAGCGCAACCAGTATGGGAATCAGCAGGAAAATCGGCTTTGAGGTCATACGCCGAATCGTGGGGTAATTTGCGACCCGCGTAAAACTGAAAAACGACCTGACTTGCGAGGGAATCGGGAGCGCTCCCTAAGGGAACTGATGCTACCGACCTGATAGAAAATGGCTTTTTAAGGGTTTGGGGAGGCGTCGGTCCGGCCCGGATTGAGGGGATGCCGCTGGCGCGCGCCGCAGAGACGATTCGCCTGACATTACAAAATCACCCGAGGTTTATACTTCGGGTTTCGGGGGTCATCCCGTAAGTTCATCTCCTAACTTTGATTCACATCAACATGCTCTACACCATTCTTCTCGGCTTCGTCATCGGACTCCTCGCCAAATATTTCATGCCCGGGAGAGACCCGGGCGACGGCAAAGGCTTCGTCGGCGTTCTCATCACGATCGCGATCGGAATCCTCGGATCCGTCGTCGGCGGATTTCTCTTCGGACTTATCGGAATCGGGAGCGCCGGCCTCATCATGAAACTGATCGTGGGCACGCTCGGTGCGGTCCTTCTGCTCTGGCTCTACCGCAAGTTCTTCAAATAGGGCGCGTCTCTCGGTCCATCAAGCCTTCTCCCCCTCTGCTCACTCTCATCGGCGGCGCTTTCCTGCTCGCGATAAATCCCGCTGTGTTGGTAACACATCGCGGGCCACCCCGCTCCGCGCGGGGTTCCGTCCGATTTGCCCTCGACGTCAGCTTGGTCAAATCATGTCGCTTGACCCCGAATTACCGTGAGTCGCTTTGTTTGGGGACGAATTTTTGGACACGTTTGTTGCTGACTTCAGCGACGTAAATGGAGCCGTCTTTGTCGACCGTGATGCCGTGGGGCATCTTGAACTGGCCGGGCCCGGATCCTTTCGAGCCGAAGCGGTCGAGAATCTCGCCCTCGAGGGTCATGACGAGGACTTCATTGGCTCGGCCGTCGGCGATGAAAAGGCGATCGTCGGGAGTGATGTGCATTCCGAAGGGAGCAAAGCCGCCGAAGAGGCGGATGAATTTTCCGTTTTGGTCGAAGACCTGGATGCGGTCGTTCTCGCGGTCGCCGACGTAGACGAGTCCTTTGGAATCGATCCGGATCGCGTGGGGAAGATCAAACTGGGATTTGCCGGTGCCTTTTTCGCCCCAGGAGAGTTCGAATTTTCCGTTTCGATTGGTGCGGACGACGCGGGAGTTGCCGTAGCCATCAGCGATGAAGATGTCACCGTTCTTTGCAAAGGCGATGTCGGCGGGCTTGTTGAAGTGGCTTGTATCGGCTCCTTCGACATTGCGTTTGCCGAGGGTGAGAAGCGCTTTGCCGGCGGAGCTGAATTTGACGACGGTGTGGTTTTTGTTGTCGGTTGTCCAGATCGCGCCCTCCGGATCGCAGCGCAGACCGTGGGCGGAGTCGAAGAAGTCGGCGCCGAAGGAGCGAATGAATTTTCCGGCGGGTGTCAGCACGAGGATCGGTGTCTTGCTGCGGTGGAAGACGATGAGATTGCCCTCGCGGTCCATTTCAACGCCGGTGGCGGCGCCGAGTTCGAGGTCGGCCGGGAGTTGGGGGAAGCCGGGAACGGGTGTGTAGGCGGGTTCTCCCGCGGTGAGGATTCCCACGGATGCCGCGAGGGCGATCAGTGGATGGAAGAGAACGCGTGAGTGACGGGCGGCTATCATTTTAGCGATTAGAGTAATAGGAGGCAGAGCAATAAGGGTCCATTAAAAGGGGGCAGTCGATAGTCGGCAGCCCCTCAATCACGGCCTCCCCTCATGAGATTCGTAGCTTTGACGAAGAATGCTTCTTAGCGTGTCGGGCGGAGAACGGGGCAGGACCGACAGGCTCATAAGGAACCCTTGAAAAAAATCACTATCAGTAATCAGTAGAGAAATGAGTGAATCCCTTTGGTTTGTTTACCTCATCCGTTGTGCTGACGGTTCCCTCTACTGTGGCATCGCTACCGACGTTGCCCGTCGTTTCGGCGAGCATACCGAAGGGGCGCCCAAAGGGGCCAAGTACACGCGCGGTAAAGGTCCCCTCGAACTCGTTTTCCAAAAAGAAGTCGGCTCCCGTTCCGAAGCCAGCAAAGAAGAGCTGAGAATAAAAAAACTCAGTAAAAAGGCGAAGTTACTTCTACTTGAGGCTTAAAAAAGCGCGGCTAAAGGGGCCGCGATTGGGAATCCGTTTCCGGTGGAACCGCATCGCTGACAGGCTCGGCAAGGGATTGCCAATCCGTGCCACGCCTCTCCGCTTGAGCTAATAGTCCACGCCCGAATTTCTTTCTGCCATTTTCCTTTCTCAAGTCTTTCAAAGTTGCGGACGGTCTCGCTGCGATCTGCCGCGCTTCGCATGAGGAGACGTTAAGCGATCCATTGATGGCGTAGGTTCGTTCCCTCGCAGATCGCCCGGGCCGCCGCCTCCTTGCTCGTCACACCTTGCGATGTCGCGATGATTCTCTCCTCCGCCTTTCAAAATCTGGACCCGCGTCATCATCGCACTCTCGCCCTGATCAGGACCGGCGAAGTCCGAAGATTGCTGCAGCCGTAAGCCACCGCTTTAATCTAGTAGAGGCGTTCCACCTTGACGGGTTTGTCGTGCCTTCGCCGCGTCACAATCTGCTCGTAAGATTCCGGTCCAATCTCGACCACATCCTCACTGCTCTCGCATTGCCCTCCCACGACTACGTGCATGGATTGCAAACCGCCCAACCACCAACGGGTATCAGTAACGTAGACGGGATCGCCGACTTTCGCCCGGAGTCGCTTCATAACTGAGGACGAAAGTTTGACCACGGGGAGGCGCCCTTCCCCTTGCAGGGGTTCTTCGGATTCGAGCTTCAACGGCATTGCGAGAGTTGCCGCCGAGTCATTCTCACTTCCCTCAGATCCTTTGTAGTGACGGATCGCATCCTTAACCGTTCCCCACACCAATCCGGCCTGCTTCGCTTTCGATTCAGGCTTGGTGAAGAGCGTGACCACGACACCAATGAGGCTGCTAACACTCAGCCCAAAGAGGGCGCGCATGAACTTGTATTGCTTCGCTCCCGCGAAAAGGCCGTCACCGTTGTCTCTGAAATTTTCATCCATAGGCACGCCGTGCGCGATGGGGCGAATGATCTCAGGAATAAAAATGGAAACACCGATCGCAAACAATCCTCCGACGATCGTCGCAAGCGCTGCCGTCGCCGTGAAACGCCTCCAGAAAACGGAGAGAAGCAGGGCCACTACGAGGGGTGGGGTCACCGCGGCCGTCATCGCTCCATGAGCAGCGTAAATCGTTTTGAACTGCATGAACACCGGTACCAGCGCAATGCCAAACAGGGTAACACCGATGGAGCTGATCCGAGCGATACGAAGCAATTGTTTTTCGCTCGCCTTCGGCTTCACGAGCGGTTTGTAGACATCGTTCACGACGATGGCGGACACCGCCGTGATCAGCGTGTCGACCGTGGACATAAGAGCAGCCGTCAACGCCGCGAGAATGAGACCAAAGACTCCGGGGTGTGCGAGGAACTCTGACGTGATGTAGAAAGCCTTCTTCGGATCCATCTCAGGAAGGATTCCAGCGTGGACAAAAGATTGAGCGATCCAGCCGCCGGATGCCACGACGATTGCGGCGACAGGCATCAGGATCAGAGGCATCGCAATGGCAGCCTTCCTCGCTTCGCGGGTGGATTTGGTTGCCATGTAGCGCATCAAAATCCCCTGATTGAGGAAGTAGAAAAATGCCGAGTTAGCCATCGCGTCCTGCCAGAAAATCCCAACGGAAGGGAAGGTTGGGTTCTCGTTGAAATTATTAAAAGCCAGTCGGTGTTCACGCGGGAGATGGCCTAGGAATTCCTCAACCCCGCCTATATAGTGAATCCCCAGAAAAAGCAGGATGATCCCGGTTGCCAGTAGCATCACGCCCTGGAACAAATCGGTCATGATCACAGAAGTCTGTCCGCCGAACGTCACGTAGATCGCCGAGATGCCCGCGATGAGAATCGCTGAGCCCATCACGTTCCAGCCGAGGAGATGATGAAACACCGTTCCCATCGTGTAGAGATTCACTCCGACATAGCTGAGCAGGTAGATCAACACTCCCACGGTTGCGGCGAGGCGCACTTTGCGATTGAAGCGTCTCTCGAAGTACTCCGGCACGGTCGTGATCCGCGAAAAGTAGAGAATCGGCAACCAACCAAAAAGCAACAGCGGCATCAGCGCCCAGTCATTGAGATAGCTCTGGCTCGAGGCAAACCCGTAATTGTAGGCCGCCTGGGAATATTTAACGAAACTGTAGGATCCAACCAGAGTGGCGACGAGGCTGAACGCGATCATCCACCAGGAGAAGCGCTGGCCACCGAAAAAGTAGTCCTTAGTCCCTTTCTGCCTGCGTCCGAACCAGGTGCCGATCAGCAGAATCATAATGATATAGACCGCCATGATTCCGAAGTCGATCGGTTTGCCGATCGACTTCGCAGGCCTTTCCTCTCCGGTGAAGGGGATCGCTTCCGACACGCTCATGGGCGCATACTGCAGGTATCCCTGAAGCACCATGAAGAACATCATTCCGCCGAGCATCAGCAGCAGATTGCGAATCCCTCTCCCGGAAAAACCAATGTAGCCCTGGCGCCCGGCATAATACAGCCCTACCGCAAAGACCAAACCACCGATGGAATATTGATAAATGTATGGATCCATGAAGGCGACACCCTGATCATTTGGCAGCGCCAGTTAAAGAACAAACTTCTCAAAGGGGCATCGAAAGTTTGTTTGATCGCTCGCCTCTGCCCTGAAATGATGATAGCAACACACAAACCCATGCTTTTACGGCTCATTTTCCTCATCATTCCTGCTTTCGTCCCACTCCTTGCGAAAGCAGAGCCGCCTATCGTCATCGCTCACCGGGGGGCGAGCGGTTACCTTCCCGAGCACACCCTCGAAGCCAAAGCGATGGCTCACGCCATGGGCGCAGATTTCCTCGAGCAGGATATCGTTCTTTCAAAAGACGACGTCCCCGTGGTTTTGCATGATGCCCATATCGATACGGTAAGCGATGTAGCGACGCAATTTCCGGAACGAAAACGCGAGGATGGACGCTACTACGCGCTCGATTTCACTCTCGCCGAATTGAAGCAACTTCGCATAACGGAACGCTTCGATATCAAAACAAAGAAGCCAGTTCACCCGGGGCGATTCCCGGCTGGCCGAGGTCACTTTAAAATCGTGACACTTGAAGAGGAGCTGGAATTTATTCAGGCACTCAATCAGAGCACAGGTCGCTCCGTGGGGATTTATCCCGAGATCAAGAAACCCGGTTGGCATCGTGAGGAGGGACACGACATCAGTTCCATCGTCCTTCCCATTCTGGAAAAATTTGGCTATCGCAGCAAAGAGGATCCCTGCTTCCTCCAATGTTTCGAGATCGCAGAGGTAAAACGAATTAGGACAGAGCTCGGTTGGAAAGGGCAACTTGTGATGCTTCTCTTAGGCGGAAAAAAGAGTGCCGACGGCACTGACTTCCCTCATCTCAGGACCGAGGCGGGATTGAAGGAGCTTTCGTCAATTGTTGACGGGATAGGACCACCGGTTGGAAACATTATTTCCGGGAAGTCGCCTCAGGACAGACAAATTACCGACTTGGTAAAACACGCTCATGCGGCGAATCTCGTCGTGCACCCCTACACGCTTCGCTCCGACGGCCTGCCGAAGACAGTGACTTCAGCGGACGAACTCATGAGTCTTCTTTTTCGTGACGCGGGCGTCGATGGTTTGTTCACTGATTTTCCCGATGTCACAGTGAAGTGGCTCGAAAAAGAGAACGAGGGCGAATGAACCGGGGCGGTTTCCTGAGACGGTTACGGAGTTCGTTCTGCGATTCTCCTTTCTCAAGTCTTTCCAAGTGACTCACGGTCACGCTGACATTCGCGGTGCTTCGCATTAAGACAGTATGCGATCCATTGATGGCTTACGTTCGCAGATCGCCGAGGCCGCCGCCGCTTTGCGTCTGTGACCTCGGCGGCACTTTTAACAGGTAAGAGGCCCGCGTCCGAACAAAAGTCGCTCGATCCTGATCGGCGAATACGATGTCTTCGCGCTTAGCGCCCCGTGCCATTACGTTATACACAGCTCCTTCATACTCGATGCGCGGTGCTCGTGGCATGAGAGAAATCATAAGGGAAAGAGTGGCGTCTTGTAATGACTTATTTTGGCGACTGACCCCTGATTTTTTTCAGTTCCCCTTCTCCGGAGCGTGATTCGATTTTCGAAAGAATGAACTTGACCGGGTGCGGGGTGGAAGGCAATGCTCGCACCGGATTGAAGACTATGCGAATGAAGCGGAAATATGGTTTGCTGGTGGTTTTGGCCTGCGTCCTTCTTGGGACAGTGGTTCAAGCCGCCGACGAAAAGGATGCAGTCGGATACTGGCGATTTGTCGAGGACCATTCACTGAGCGTGAATATCTACGGCAACGGCCAGGTCGATCTAGAGTTTGAGCGTGTTGGAGAAAATCTCTACGCGAGCGGGAGCTGGAAGCTTTCGAAGGGACGGGTCGTAGTCAGTCTCTTCGTCGATTATTGGGGAGTGGAGAATGAGCCATTCTACACCCGACCAGATCGAGCGACCAAGCCAACTGGACAATCGACTTCAACACCCCTCTCACTCGTTCTTGTCATCAAAAACGATCAAAAGCTGAAGGTCGCTTCCTACAAGCCACCTAAATTCAAGGGCCGTAGTTACAAGATGCCCCTCAAAGGAAAGAAACTTTCGCGGGATGGGCAGATCCGGCCTCAAAAACCTCCAGAAGGAAACGGGTAGTATCCGGGACCTTCTTGTTGAGGCCCGGGCGCGAGGGGAAGCCAGAAACGTTGCAGAGGAACAACAGGCGCGCCGTCGCATCCGTTTGATCTACCGTCGACACCCAAGGAGAGGCGTGCTTCCAGCCGCCTGATAAGACTCCCGCCGAAGACTCCCGAAGCTCTGAGAAGCGGACTTTCCTACGCAGTTTGCTTTTCGCCCGATGAATCCGAACCTTCGCTTCTGCGCAAAGGCTCCGCGGGCAGCAAGAGGCAGGCTCTCCTTGTTTTGACTGCCTCGATCTTCACATTTGAAGGGCTTTCCCTTCACCGCCTTCACTTGTCCCCTTTTAGTAGGCTCTTAGGCGATACGTCAAGTGGCCCGGAATGAAGATTTTCACAAAATGCTGCCTGATCCCGGTGGAAATTCCTGACGCCACAGGGCTCTTCCGGATTGACTGAATTCGCAGCTGCTTCTCGCAAGGAGGTGTGAAGAAGCGAAGGAAAAACAGGTCGGGTTCCTATCCAAATCGCCGTTTTTTTAGTTTTTGTCAGAAAACTTGTCGGAATTTTCGCTCACTGAGATACAATCACAACACGCCAAGTTAGATCTAAAATCCTCCCTCGCCCGAACCACGGGTGTGAGAGATCAATTACAGGTCACTTTTCTTCGGCATATCGAGTCAGAAATAAAAATGTCGATTTGGTCGCAGGATTCTGAAAATCAACTTCTTAGCGAAGCCGCGCTCGGAAATAGTGAAGCATTTTCTAAAATCTACGACCGCTACGCTTCGCCGCTGTTTTCGTTCGCCCTGAGAATGCTTGGCAGCCGCGGTGATGCCGAGGAGGTCGTGCAGGATGTTTTTTGTTCCGTTTGGAAGCAAGCTTCGACCTTCGATTCATCCCAAGCTAAACTATTCACCTGGATGACAGCGATGACCCGTAACCGATGCATTGATCGCTTGAGGGCCAAAGGATCCCGGATCACGACGAGTGAAGAGCTGGAGAACGATCCCGGACGCGTGCCAAAACAATCACTTAGCAAAGACGTCGAACGCAATGCGGCAGAACAATTGATCTCTAAAGAAGAATTCGACCTCTTGAGGTCAGCATTGCTCGAATTGCCGTTGGAACAAAAAGACGTTCTTGAACTCGCATTTCTATCCGGGTGGACACATTCAGAAATCGCAGAAAAGCGCAACCTGAGCCTCGGCACCGTCAAAGCAAGAATTCGTTATGGTCTAGGAAAACTTCGCAATCGCTACGCCTCGCAACAATGAATTCAATGGACCCATCGAAAAACGATTTGGATCGAGTCAAAGCCGATCTGGGGGAAGCCGCGTCTGATTTCAGTGCAGAAGAATTGGATGCTGTGATCGAAGTAATGGCATGGTCCGAAACGCCTCAGGTCGATGTGCCGGAGACGCTCAAAGCCCGCATTTTCGAACAGCTCTCAGCACCGATCCAAAACGATTCAAAACCCATTCCAATTCGCAAATCCCCCTCCCAATCTTCCCGCACTAATAGCTTCCTAAAATGGGCAATGGCAGCCGCAGTCGTCTTCGGAAGTGTGTTCTCGTTTTCCCATTACTCGAACTTCAACGAGGAGACAATTGACGCCCTCAAAGCTGAAAACCAAACACTCCTCGCGACAATTGAGAGCTACAAAAAGAATCAGGGTCTCGCTCAATTGAAAATCGTATCCCTGCAATCTGAGCTCGACGCGGCCTATTTCGGAGCGGCGGTTTGGGATGGAGAATCTGAGCGCGGAATTCTTAAAGTAGCTCGCGTTCCACAACTCGAAGCGGGGAAGGATTATCAACTTTGGATTGTTGACCCACAATATAAAACCCCGGTCGATGGCGGCGTTTTCCAAGTGGATAAAAGCGGAGAAGCCACGATTGCCTTTCAGCCGAAACGCGCGATTAAAAACGTCACCGCCTTTGCCGTCAGCCTCGAGAAAAAGGGAGGTGTCCCTGTTGCTGAGGGCCCCATGGTGCTTGTTGGCGCCTTGTAAGTTTTAAGGCCTTGAGCCGATCCTGTGAGGGCCTCGTGGTGCCGCCTTCGGATCGAGAAAAGCACGGGAAGATTCCCCCTTCGCTTTCTTTTTTGAATCTTCTTTCAAAAAGATAGATCCAATTTTGCCCCACCTCCGCATCACTGTTGAAGGGCATTCACTAGGAATCCCGGCCATTACTAACTACAACAAATTAAAAAATGAAATTCCTCCTCAAACTCCCAACCACCGCATTCGCAATCGCCGCCATTGCTACTCTAGCTGTGCCAGCATTTGCTGATCATCACGGTGAAAAGAACATCGTCGCAACCGCTGCCGCAAACCCTGACTTTTCAACTCTCGTCGCTGCTGTCAAAGCCGCCGGTCTTGTTGAAACGCTCTCCGGAGAAGGCCCATTCACCGTTTTTGCCCCAAACAACGCTGCTTTCGACAAGCTTCCTGAGGGCACCGTTGAAATGCTTCTCAAGCCCGAAAACAAAGAGAAGCTCATCTCGATTCTCACCTACCACGTCGTTCCTGCGAAAGTAATGGCTGCTGAAGTGAAAACGATGATGGCTCCAACCGTAAACGGCACCGAGTCGAGCGTTAAAGTGGCGGACGGAAAAGTCACGGTCGACGGAGCGAATGTTATCGCAACCGACGTGAAAGCTTCAAATGGCGTGATCCACGTGATCGACGCAGTGCTCATGCCGAAGGAATAATTCTAATACTTCCCCCTCCCTGTATAAGGGTGAAACGTCGGATCTGCTCGCAGGTTCGGCGTTTCTATTTATACGGGAAGCGCTTCCCGGAAAGTGTTTTGCGTAGGTCAGGGTAGATTCAAAAAACCAATATCTTTTTTCTACGCGGCCCGCAGTCAACGCAAAACGTGTCCCTAAAATCAAGATATCGCGAACCCTCTATCGCAATGCAATGACAGGGAAAATGCAATCGCAAGGTCTCTAAGAATCAGCTTCCCGAAAACACCACTTGGGCCGTCGATGGCGAAAAGAATCTGGTCTCGCATTCACCTCTTGCACATAGATGGATCAACTGGTCCGGCTACGATTCAAATGAAAAACGTCTCCGAACTTTCCCTCTCGAAGCCTTCCCAATTTCGGAGTAACGGCGCCGTTTCTAGACCTTCAGGTTCAAACCTCAAAAAGAACGTCATCCCCACTGCGACCAAACAGGGTTAGCCCACTGATCATACCCGGTTAGATCGCTTTGCTGAGAGCGACGACCTGAAAGTCGTGCCGCCAAGGCCTCACCGCCGACCCCCAATCTCCTCCCAATGCTTCCGGAACCACGCGTTGATGGGCGACTTCGAAGTAGTAACTAGCAGCGCAGGACACGTGAATCCCAAGCTCTCAGGTAGCGCGTAACCGGTTCGGAAAACGATTGAAAAAGGCCATATTTTCTCGGTAATTCTCATTGGTTCTCAACATCTGGAGATGCAAATCGCTACCCATTAGCAAAACAGTTTCAGTTTAAATTATGATCACTCGCAGAAGATCTCTTCAATCCATTGCCACCGGCCTTGGTGCCGCTTTTGGGTCATCAATGTTTCCTGACCTCAGCCGGGCCGCTTCCCTTGCCTCAGCCGGCGGTCCGAAGCGCGTCATCTTTTTCATGCAAAACCAGGGATTTGACCCGGCGACCTGCATCCCCGCGGGAATGACGAGCAACAGCTCGCTCGCGAAGGCAATACTGCCCGAGCCGATCGCGGCATTGGAGCCTTTCAAAGAAAAGCTCCACATCATCAACGGGTTACACGGCATCCACACGAGCCCCTCGCACAGCGCCTTTTTTGGGGCGCTCGGAGGCTACCGCGGCAGTGACGGTGTCGCGCCGAGCGCTTCGACGATCGATTATGAATTGAGCAAGGTGCTGCCCGAGACGCTTTTGCCTCATCTTTGCATTGGGATGGATTCGATTGAGAACATGAAGGCGAAGCCCACGGTCGCGAACCTGTCCGCTCGCGGTGCCGGCAGTCCGATCTTCATGCACTCGAATCCGAATCACCTTTACGAGATGCTTTATGGTGGCATTTCCAGCGGTGCGATCCGCAATCAGCACGAGGCCCGCTCCGGGATGCTCGATCGCATTGAACAAATGGCTTCGGCAGAGGGGAAAGCCCTCCCTGCTGCTGACCAGCAGCGCTACGGCGAGTTCGTTCAGGGATTCAATGACATGAACGGGCTCCGCGAGCGCCTCGGTAGCGTTTCCGATCACCTCCGCAATTTCGCGCCTGTGGTTGACGACGGTTACACGAATCCCGAATTTGAAACCGACTGGCACGATAGGCTTCTCGACCTCGGCGTCTCCGCTCTCAAGTCGGGCATCACCAGCGTCCTCACGATTGGCTCGGGCCGCGGTGAGATTTTTGGCGCGTGGAAGGGAGTCGGCGTTGAGGAACAGGGCCACAATCTCGGGCACATGGTCCAGAAGGACAATCCGATCTGGATCAAGATCCGCCAATACAACAGCCAATTGCTCGTCAGACTGATGGAGGAATTGGAGAGCGTTCCCGAAGGCAGCGGCACGATGATGGATAACACGCTCATCGTCTACACGAGCAACAACGCCGACAAACAGCACACCAGCGGCGCGAACTGGCCGGTCATGCTCCTCGGTAACTGCAACGGTGCTTTCAAGACCGGTTGTTTCACCCAGTTGGATGGCAAGCGTCCCATCAATGCGCTTTACGCCTCGATTCTGAAAACGGCCGGGGTCGATTGCGAACGCTTCAACATGTCCGAGCAAATGGCTTCCAAATACGATTCCGGTAGCGGTCCTCTTAAAGAGATTCTCGCATGAGCCGCCAGACTCTCGCCCTCGCGGTGGCGGCTCTTACCGTGTTCGTCGTAAACCTGCCCGGCACGAATTCAGACGCCGCTGACAGCTACACGCCCGGCAAGCCTCTCCACGGGGATTTCGCTAGTTTCGCACTGGGTTTTCTGGATAAGCATTGCCTCGAATGCCACGACGACATCTCGAGCGAGGGTGATCTCAATTTGCTGGATCTCGGTCCCGTCGACGAGACCAACGCTGCGATCTGGAAAGCACTTTGGGCACAAGTCTCGCTTCAGGAAATGCCGCCTAAAGAGGAGACGCAGCCGGAAGTGATCGCGCGACTTCAGTTCTCCGACTGGATCGTCAGTGAATTGGAACGCGTCATGAAGGACAAAGGCGGCTTTAAAGCTCACCTCGATCCTAACAAGGGCAACTTCATCGACCACAATCTGCTATTCGGCCCCCTCCCCGAAGGCATCAAACTCGAGCCGACTTCCTCGCCGACGCGGATCTGGCGGGTGACGCCTCAGGAGCACATCACGCGGCTCAATGAACTGATCAATATCGAGCCTACATTTGACCCGGAGAAACCGGGGGTTCGCACTCGTGGCGATGTTGTCCCGACCAACCACGGCGGCGAACTCAAACTCTACTTTGGCACCGACCGGATCATCCGCTGGGAGGGCGGCACCGTTGCCTACGCCACCGCAGTGAAGAGCGTGCCGGTAGTCCTTGCTTCGGCCCGGAAGCACGGGTTTGAGAACTACCCCGATTTTTACAGCGTCAACAGCGCCGAAGCGACTCAGATTCTCGACAAGGCGGAGAACATTCTGCGCTACATGGCCTACGGCCCGCTCGCCATCGTCGGCATGCCGGAGCAGATCACTGATGATCCGAAGGCATACGACAAGGTCAAACCTCCGGGAGATCTCCGCGGACTGCCTACCGCGATCGTTTACAGCACGAAAGTGGCCCGCGAGCTGACCCCGGTTTACGAGCTGATGAAAGATGACTCCGAGCTCACCGACGAGCGCCTCGGGGACGCGGTGAACCACCTCTTCGAGTCCCTCACTTTCCGCCCGCCCACAACGAAGGAATCCGACGACTACGTGAAAATGGTGAAGGACTCCGTCGCGAAAGTCGGCAAGGAAGACGGTGTTTTCATGGGCCTTTCGGCCCTCTTTCTCGATCGCGACGCCTTATTTCGCCCCGAGCTGACCGAAGCCGGAAAGGCCGATGAATATGGCCGTGTCATGCTTCAGGACTGGGAACTGGGGCTCGCCGTGAATCACGCGCTCCACTACATCAAACCCGATGACTCACTTAGCGAGGCGATCGCAGGCGGTAAAATGCGCACGCGAGAAGACGTGGAGCGCGAGGTCACCCGGATCCTTTCCGATGACAGGATCCGCAAGCCGCGCCTCCTCCGTTTTTTCCGCGACTACTTCGACCACGATTTGGCCGGCTACATTTGCAAAGACAGTAAAGCGCTCGCGAGAACCGGTGCCGTCGGGGGCAATAATTACCACCGTGCCATGTTCGATGCCGCGGCGAGCACGGACCGTCTCATCGAGCTGATTCTCGCAGAAGACAAAGACGTCCTCAAAGAGTTGCTGACGACCCAGCAAGTTGTCGCGACCAAGGATGATAACACCTACTTCGGCCGGAGACACACCAAAGAAGAAGTGGTCGTCGCCTCAGCTGCGAAAAAGAAAGAAGATCAGGAACTCGCCGCGAAGGATGACGCCAGAATCGAAGAACTGGAGAAGGAGATTGTCGAGCTAAGCGCCCAACTGAAGGGGGAGACGCTAGAGGCGAAGGTGAAGAAAACTCTCGAGGGGCAGAAGAAGAAACGGGAAGACGAGAAGAGCCGGGTCGAAAAGAATAAACCGAGAAACAAGAGCAAGATGAACGTCAATGTCGCTGAGACAAATCTCGAGGGAACAAAGCTCTACGCCCGCGTCAGCCGCAAATCCTTCGGTAACGGTTCAATGAAACCCGAGCGCACCCTCACGACGGCACCCGAAGGCCAGCGACTCGGACTTCTCACTCACCCGAGCTGGCTCGTCTCGCACTCTGACGCAATGGACAACCATGCGATCCATCGCGGCATCTGGATCCGCACCCGACTGCTCGGCGGCGGCATTCCCGACGTTCCTATCACGGTCGATGCTCAGCTACCCGACGAGCCGAATACAACTCTTCGCTCGCGCATGCGGGTGACACGGGAGAAATACTGCTGGACCTGTCACGAAAAAATGGACCCTCTCGGTCTTCCTTTTGAAATGTATAACCACGCAGGTCTCTTCCGCACGACCGAGTACGATGAGCCGGTCGACGCCTCCGGTGAGATCATCGACTCCGGCGACCCCGCTCTCGACGGCCCTGTGGAGAATGCCCTGGAAATGATCGAAAGGCTTTCCGAGAGCGAACGTGTCGAGCAAGTCTTCGTCCGCCACGCCTTTCGCTTCTGGATGGGCCGGAATGAAAATCTCAACGATGCCCCTGTCCTCCAGGCCGCTCACAGAGCTTACCGTGACAATGGCGGCAGCATGAAGGCGCTTATCACCTCCCTGCTCACTTCCGATGCGTTTTTGTATCGGAAGGTTATCGACTGAAGTTCGCGAGGCTGAGATAAGTGAGGGAAGCGGAATGACTGCCGGCCTCTAAATCGGGGGAAGCTGAAACCCGCATCATCTCGTAGCGACGCTGAACTGAATCTATGATCATCCTTCCAAAACCCTCTCCTCGCTCACTGATTTGGACTTGGTCTGCGCTACTGGCAATCGCGGCAGGATTGTCTGGCCGGGAGCTCTCCGCGCAAGAAGCGGTCGAGTTCGACACGGGACGAACGCAACCGCCGAGGAACGGCGTTCCCGTTTTGGGCAGTGGTCTCGCAATGAGTCAAGGCTACTACCGCGGCGTGCCAGTCGGCGAATTGTCCGGCTGGACGATGACACTCTGGTTCGAGGCGCGCTCCGCCAAGAAAGGTGAGATTTTCGGAATTGTGACCGATCAGAACAAGGGTGAAGCCTTTCGATTGGTGTATGAGAACGGAACTCTCACCTTTGGAGCGTTCGATAATCCGAAGAAGGTTTGGAAGTTGGCAGTCGAGGAAGTGCCTCCCGAAACGTGGCACCATCTCGCGATTTCGTATGGTCAGGCGACCGGTCCAGCGATGTATCTCAACGGAGAATTGGTCGGCCAGGGCCGGCGGGGGCAAATGGGATACGCGACCAACTTTGATCACTACCACTTCGGCGCAGGCCTCTTGGGAAAAGACCAATTCGGCGACTACTTCGATGGGCTGATCGATGATTTCACCCTGCATGGTCGGCCCTTCACGACCGCTGAAATCGAGAGCGATTATGAGGGCGAACCGATCACGGATTCCCTCGTCACCTTCAATGACTTCGAAAACGTGAATCACCGCGATTTCGCCCTCTTTTCTGAAAGTGACCGCGATGAATCCTACCTCAGCGAAGGCAAGAAACTCTACGAACTCAACTGCATCGCCTGCCACAGTGCGGACGGAGTGACACCTCCGCCCAATCCGCTCTCTCGCATGTTCACGAAGCATAAAATGGAGAATGGCGATGATCCCTACAGCATGTTCCAAACCCTCACCTACGGGTTCCGCAATATGATGCCGGCGGTTCAGTTGGACCCCGAAGATCGATACAAAGTGATTCACTACCTGCGGGAAACCGTGATCAAAGAGAAGGCACCAGAACTCTATCTCGCGGTCAATGAAGCCTACACCGACACGATGCCAAGGAGCCCTCAAGGCTCCGGTGAAGCCGCCATCCAAACCGAGGCGCTCGCAAAAACCGGCTACCTTCGTGACTACGGCCGCGCCTTGATTTCACCGGTGGTGGGTAAAGCCACGAGCTCGAACGCACTGACGATTGACCTCGGGAACGAGACCACGATCAGCTACGATTTGGGGACGATGCGTGCGATCGGCGCGTGGACCGGAGGGTTCCTCGATTTCAGCAATACCCTCCATCACCGTCTTCGCGCCGCCGGTTTGCCGTCGGCAAGGTTTGAGATGATTCCCGGAGCGGAGGGCTGGCGCTGGGCCTGGAATGGCAAAGCAGAAAATGAAGTGCCGGACATGGAGCCACTGACGGTATGGCCCGAAGATCAACTCCGCTACCGTGGTCACTACGCGGACGGAGAAAGCATTGTGATCTCCTACTCGGTTCAGGGCCGTGGCATACTCGAGAGCCCGCTCGCCGAAGCGACCCCGGGCCAACCGCTCATCCACCATCGACTCACAGTTGAGCCCGGAGACGCCTCATTGGAACTCGTCGTGATGGCCATCAAAGGCGCCCAACCCGTGATTGAAGGCGCAATCGCCACTCTCGAGAAACAGGGACAACGCCGAGTCGTCTCGCTGCAGGGCGACGCCGATGGGCTCGCCTGGCGGGTAAGCGAGGATGATGAACTCGTCCTGAAGATTCCCGCCGCCGAAGAGGCACTTCATTTCAATGTCGCGATCGCTACCGAAGAAGCCGGAGCCGAGTCAACCGCCGCGCCGGCCAATCATGTCGTTGATCTTTCTCAGCGAGTGAACGGCGGTTCACGTCGCTGGACGTCAAGCCATGACGTGAAAGGTCGATTGGCGACCTCCACGTTTCAGGGCTATGCGATGGACAGCCTCTCGGTTCCCTTGAAAAATGCCTACCACTCGTGGATGCGCACGTCGGCGCTCGCCTTCTACCCCGATGGACGTCTCGCCGTCGGCACCCTGGCCGGTGACGTCTGGATTGTCAGCGGGATCACCGACGGACTTGAAAAAGTCACCTGGCAGAGATTTGCGGCCGGGCTCTACGAGCCCCTCGGAATGAAAGTCGTCGATGGTGTCCTCACCGTGGGGACCCGCGGACGCATCGTCAAACTGCACGACCTCAACGAGGACGGTGAGGCAGATTTCTACGAAGCCTTTTTCAACGAGCGTGAGCCCAGCCCGGGATGGCATGCCTACAGCTGTGATCTCGAAGTCGATGATGACGGCTCTTTTTACTACGCGAGGACCGGCGGATTCAGCAAGTGGTCCGTCCCCGGCGGCATCGTCCGCGTCGCGCCTGACGGCAAAACTTCCGAAGTGATTGGCAAAGGCCTCCGGGTTCCGAACGGGATCGGCCGCCTTCCCGACGGACGCATCACCCTCGGCGACAACCAGGGGACTTACGTTCCTGCGAGCAAGATCGCGATCACGAGTCCGGGGGCCTTTCATGGCGCCGGCAAATGGACCAATCGCGAAGGGGACTACGATCCGGAAAAGATCGTCCAACCCATCGTCTACATGCCACAGGAACTCGACAGCTCCAGCGGAGGACAACTCTGGGTGGAGAAAGACGAGCGCTTCGGTCCACTCAGCGGGAAGTATTTCCACACCTCCTATGGCAAGGCGTCGACGATGGTCGTGATGCTCGACGACTTGGGGCACACGATGCAGGGGGCGGTCTTTTCGCTGCCGCTCAAAATGGAATCAGGCACCCTTCGCGTCGCGAAAAATCCGATCGATGGACAGCTTTATTATTCCGGTCTGACCGGTTGGCAAGCGGGCGCGACCCGCGAGGGAAGCATCCAGCGCTTGCGCTACACCGGAGACAAGGGCGTTTATCTCGCCGATGCGAAAGCACGCGCGGGGAGGCTCGAACTAACCTTCACCGAACCCATCAACGAGAGTGCCCTCGACCCATCGGAATGGGCCGCTTCCGCATGGAACTACCGCTGGTCGAAACAATACGGCTCCCCCCACTTCAAGGCATCCGACCCCGAAGTGGAAGGCACCGACACTCTCGAGATTACCAAGATCGATCGATCCCCCGATGGGAAAACGCTCACCGTCCATCTTCCCGATCTCGAGCCGTGTCATACCCTGAAATTGGACTTCTCCGCGGCCGGGGCCGGCTCGAACCAACTATCCGGGGCCGTGTATTTCACGATTCACGAGCTTCCGAAATAGGCCCACCGAACCGGCGGGGGTATGGGCGTGGCGAAATGGGTTTTCGCCACTTTACGTGAGCCTGAGCCGCGATGCGGCAGCGTCTCGCTAGGAATTTTCTTAGAGCAGACTCTTAGGCCTAGGATTCTCAAGTGAAGCGCGCTCGAGTGGCTGTGAGGCGTTTTCTGGTTTTGGTCTTGGTGCATTGGGAGTCAGCACCTTGAGATCGTCCAGCTTCATTTCCTTGAGATGCTTTTGGGCTTCTTGAGGGAGGCTTTCCACCCCTGCTTCGGGATCGTATTTGCCTTCGTAGACTGTTTTCCCCTCTTCATCTTTCAGAAGCATTTCGTGCTTCCCCTCTTTATTCGTGATCATCAATTCACCTTTTTCATTGTCGATCTTGATGACGCCTTCCGCCGTGAGGACTTTCACGGGAAATCCGGGGCGAACCGATATGGCAGGCGGCTTTCCCGGAACAGGCTCCTCCTCGACTTGAACCTCACTCGCGTCCCCACGATGCGAATCGCTATCTTTCATCCATTTCTGAAAATGATCCTGCTGACGTCTCATCGCGTCTTCCCAATGCCGGGCCTGAGGGTTCATTGAATCAAAGGGGGATCGGAAATCTCTATCTCCATCGGGACCGCCAGCTCTCATGAACGGTCGGAGTCCAGTCGCTCCGAGGGTCACCTTTATTTCCTTCTCCGATCCTTTGCGAATCACGGTCATTTCTACTTCATCATCTTTCTTGAGGCGCTTCACGAGCAATGAAAGGTGTTCCGGGGAGATTAGCATCTGATCACCGAAGAGGACGAGAACGTCTTTCGGTTTGAGCCCCGCGTCATTTGCAGGAGAACCCTCGATGACTTGAAAGATTTGCACTCCGAATCCCGGTTCGACTTCGAGATACTCACGCAGCGACTGGGGCAAAGGTGCCGTTGCGACGCCGAGCCAGGTCTGCGTGGGTCCGGCATTTTCAGGAGCTGCTTTCTTTTCCGGGGTGTGGGTTGGAGCCACCGCTCCCTTCGATTCAGTCGAGTTTTCGGCCCCTTCCCCTCGCTTCTTTTGCCCTTCCGATTTCTCAGGAGCGTCCCGCTTGGGATCGGATTGAGCAGAGATATTGATGGCAGTGGAGACTGCCCACAACCCGATAAAAAAGAAAAAGAAGAAACGATTTTTCATGGGGATTTCGATTAGTCAGTTTGGAGAGGCACAACAATTTCCTCACTCCGGGGCTGAAAAAAGCGGATGTTGGTTCCGGTCTCCGGATCGTGCCAGTGATAGGCATCCCGAAACTTCACGTTCATCTTTTCTCTCGGGCCATCGGGAGTGGAAATGACACCACCGGAGGAAGCCTCGAGAAGATAGCCTTGCGCTGAAACAGGAAGAAACCGGTCAACGGATCCGTTTACCGCAGGGGGTGCCGTCGGCACATCCGAAAGCGTCATCGTGATGCGCTCTTCCGCGGGAAGAGCAACCACCACCGAATCCGACGGGAGGCGCTCACGAAATTTCATGTATCCCACTGCGAACATCGCGGCACAACAAACCGCGGTCAGAGGGATAACGCGTCGCCACTGAATATGGTTCGGGTCATAGCCACTCCCGGAAGGCTCACGACGACTCGCGACACGCTCACAATCGAGCAGCAACTCGGCCTGAACCCCGACATTGAGTGCCGCCGGATCAAGTCCTTTTAGCAAGGCCTCAAGTTCCTCGTCGTTTTCCGGTAATCCGTTTTGTTTGTCTTCGTCTTTCATCCCACTACAGATATAGCGGGTCGCGTTCGGGGTTTTGTCTAAAGATTTACCCGGTTCGCATTCTAAAGAGAGGAAGCCGCATAAAGACGTTTTTGCCACTTCGTGATCTGACGTCCTACATTGACTGGCGAGGGTGCGCCAACCGCTTTCCGTGCACGAAGTGCGGTTTTGATATCGAGCACCTTGAAAACATCATTTTCAAAGACACGGGAGAACTGACGAAACTCATCGAGCGAGAGTTCACCGAATCCCCGTGCTTCAGTCAAGCTGTAGGCAGTGAGCTTTCCGATGATTTCGTGAGCATCGCGAAATGGTATTTTTTTCAAAACAAGATAATCGGCAAGATCCGTCGCAAGGAGAAAGGGATCGCTCGTCGCTTCGAGCGTTCTTTCTTCACACACTTTCGCAACTGCCATCATCTCGGCAAACACTTCGAGGGCCAGCTTGATTTGATCGATCGAATCAAAGAGAGGCTCCTTGTCCTCCTGTAGATCGCGATTGTAAGTCATTGGAAGGCCTTTAATCGTCGTCAGGAGCGAGACGAGGTTTCCAATCAAACGACCGGTTTTCCCCCGGGTCAGTTCAGCCACATCAGGATTTTTCTTCTGTGGCATCAAGCTCGAACCGGTCGTGTGAGCATCGCTCAATTCAATGAAGCCAAATTCTGCCGATGCCCAGAGAATAACATCTTCGCTGAGACGGGAGAGATGCACGCCAATCATCGCGATGATAAAAAGCAACTCAGCGATGTAGTCGCGGTCACTCACCGCATCCATGCTGTTCTGAGTGATCGCAGGAAAGCCCAGCTTGTCAGCAACGAGTCTCCGGTTCAAAATGATCGTCGATCCGGCAAGAGCCCCCGATCCGAGCGGCATCACATTGATCCGCTGATAACAGTCGCGAATCCGCTGTTTATCGCGCTCCAGCATCTCGATGTAGGCGAGAAGATGATGAGCAAACAAGACCGGTTGGCCTCGCTGAAGATGAGTGTAGCCGGGCACGACCGCCTCAGGATGATTCACCGCGAGCGTCAACAGCGCGTTCTGCATCAAGGTAACGCGATCAAAAAGCACGGTCGATTCGGCGCGACAATAGAGCCTCGTATCAAGCGCGACCTGATCGTTCCGACTTCTTGCGGTGTGTAGCTTGGCACCGGCATCACCAATTTTCTCAGTGAGGGCGCGCTCGATATTCATGTGAATATCTTCGAGGCTGGTGCGAAAACGAAATTCACCCGTCTCGATTTCGGTCTTAATTTCACGAAGCCCTTTCGCGATCTTGCGCTCTTCGGTCTTATTGATGATTCCCGCTTCCTGCAACGCAGCCGCCTGGGCGATCGATCCCTCTATGTCGTAGGCATAAAGCCTCCAATCATAGGAGATAGACTCGCCGTATTTTTGAACGAGATTTGAAGTTTCGGTTTGGAACCTGCCTTTCCACATCAGTGTGATTCGCCCGTGGGAGGAGCTATTTCAACCGCGATTTTCCGAGATCTTTTTTCCCAACCGCATTTCGATCAGGTTATTGCAGACGCCATCAGCCCTGAGTTTGTCGCAACAGGCCTCGATTCGCATCGATTTCAAAGTGGGGCGAAAGCCGAGTCGACGCGTGATGCAGTCAATCAGAACCGCCGTATTATCATCCTCAAATTCGATCACCTTGCCACAATCAATGCAGATGAGATGGTTGTGATCCGGCGAATCAAGAAAGTTGGGATCATAAACGCGCTCATCCTTCCCGAGATCGATCTCACGGAGAAGGCCACACTCGACGAGCAACGAAATCGTCCGGTAGAGGGTTGCCCGCGAAGTTTTCGGATCAATCCGACGCGCCTTTTCCATCAGCTCCTCCGCGGTGAAGTGATCATCATTCGAAAAAGCCGCCTCGACGATGACATCCCGCTGCCCTGTTCGGCGCATTCCTCGCTGGCGAATAAAATCGTCAAAGCGCTCTTTAATCTCGGGTTTCATCTGGAAAATAGATATTGGAGAGACGTTAACGATGCAAACGGATTCGGGTCAATCCCTTTGAAGAACCAAAAAAGCGGTAAATGCCTTTCGATAAATAGTATTATACACCATTATTTATCGCTATTAATTTTTACGATTCGGTAAAGATCCTGCTTTTACCCAGTAGATGGTTAACAGAATCTCCCCCGTAATGTCCTCTCCGATGCCCTGTATTCAATTTAAACCGATCTATCAAACGCGCGTTTGGGGCGGAAGAACCTTGGAAAGTCTTTTCCGTCGTGACCTTCCGGACGACGGTCAGCCTTACGGGGAAAGCTGGGAGATTTCCGCTCGCGAAGAAGCCAACTCCAAGGTCACGGGAGGAGAGTTTGACGGCAAAACGCTCATCGAACTCTGGTCTGATGAGGACACCCGACTCGCCCTGTTCGGCCCGAAGGCCCCCAATTCCCCGCGGTTTCCGCTCCTTTGCAAAATTCTCGACGCGAGAGAAAAGCTTTCGATTCAAGTTCATCCGCCGGCAGCGGTTGCCAAAGAGTTCGGAGGAGAACCCAAGTCCGAAGTCTGGTACATCGCCCACGCGGAACCTGGCGCCGAACTCTACATTGGCGTGGAGGAAGGGGTTACTAAAGAATCGTTCAGGAAGGCGCTTGAAGATGGCACCGCCGACAGCCTCGTTCACACGATCCAACCGGAAACGGGACAACATATTTATATTCCGAGTGGCCGACTGCATGGCATCGGTGCGGGACTACTCATCTATGAGATCCAGCAAAATTCCGATACCACCTACCGCGTCTATGACTGGGGTAGAATGGGCATGAACGGAGAACCGAGAGATCTCCACATCGATGCCTCGCTCAAGTGTATCGACTTCAATGATGTCGCGCCGGAGATGAATTCACGCGCCGGAGAAGTCTTATGTGAATGTGATCATTTCACATTGGAACAACACAGCCTCGAAATTTCCCAATCGATTGAGACGATAACGGAAGGTCGCTTCGCGATTCTGACGATCGTGTCGGGGAAGATCAAAATCGACGGTATTGAATTCGATGAAGGGGAGTTCTTAATGGTCCGCTACGGTTCTGATGCCTCGTCCCTGATCGCCACTTCCCCTGCCGAAGTGCTCCTCACGACCTGGCCGGGTGACCGAGGGGTGTGATCAAAAGTGAGGGAACCCAGACGCAGCGGAATGAATGTCATTCCGTCATATCTTCAGGCAACATCAAGCCGCTCAGACGACCTGAAGCCGGGCCAAATCCTGGGTGTCGATCAGGCCAACCGCGCAGCCGTTGGCATCAACCACGACAAGGTCGTCGATGTGATGGTCTTCAAGAAGTCGCATGACCTCGCCCACGAGCTGATTCTCCTTAACATGAATCGGATCGGACGTCATGTACTCGCCCACCAAAGCCGAGCCAATCGCGGCGTTCCCACTCTGAAACGCCCTCACAAAGTCACCTTGCGTGAAAACACCGAGAAGCTTCCCGCCGTCATCGACGATCGTGACGGCACCGCACCGGGCCTTCGTCATTTGCGAAATCGCTTCCGCAATCGAAACGACCGACAGGATCTTAACAAAGGCATCACCTGTCCGCATGATGTCGGAAGCACGAAGCAGCAAGGCTTTCCCGAGAGAGCCTCCCGGATGCAATTCAGCAAAGTGTTCACGGGTAAATCCGCGCGCCTCGAGGAGCACCATCGCGAGCGCATCACCGAGCACGAGCATGTTCGTCGTGCTCGAAGTCGGAGCCAAATTCAAAGGACACGCTTCCCGTTGCACATTCACATCGAGAACGCAGTCGGCCGCTTTACTTAAAGTGGAATTCAGCTTCCCTGTGATCGCAATCATCTGGATCTGCCTGCGTTTCAAATGCGGCAGCAGCGCGAGAAGTTCGTCGGTCTCTCCTGAGTAACTCAAAGCAATGACGACGTCTCCCTTGTTCACCAAGCCGATGTCACCATGAATCGCATCCTGACAGTTCAAGACCGTTGTCGGAGCGCCCGTCGAATTCAGAGTCGCGGCAAGCTTGCTCCCGATATTCCCCGACTTCCCGACACCGACGACCGTGATCCGCGCCCCGGCTTCAATCGCAGACTTCAGCATTTCCACGGCAACCGAAAAAGAAGCATCAACCCGCTCAACGAGTCGATTCAGTTCATCGATCTCCAGCGAGATGACGCGGCGGGCTTTTTCGAGGTGATCCATAAAAGGGGTAAGCGAGATGATAAACCCTTCCGAATCAGGATCAAGGGTCGGTCAAAAAGGAATAATAAGGCATTTCCACGCCACAAATACCTCATGACGCCTTCGCTAAATCCCTATATTCTCGGACTCTGAACGATTCCACCCGATGAAAATCTACACCCTCGCTTCCGGTGACTCCCGCCCCGCCGCCAATCAGAATTGCTGGCCCGCGCAGGCTGAAATGGAGACGCACCTCTCCGAAGCAGTCACAGCCCTCGGCCACGAAATCGTCCGGGCCCACCCTTTCAAGGACAACGAAAAGCATGGCTTCATCGCGAGCCAACGCGAAGGACTCGACATTTTCAAAAGGATCCCGAAGGACGCACCCATCATTGTTGCTGTGGCAGTGTGGCAGTATTCCTATCACGTCTATCCCGGCCTCCTCACCCACGACGGCCCCGTCCTCACCGTCGCGAACTGGTCAGGCCAGTGGCCCGGCCTCGTCGGACTGCTCAATCTGAACGGGTCCCTTACCAAAGCAGGACGCGCCTATTCCACGCTCTGGGGTGAAGACTTCTCAGATGGGGCTTTTCGGGAAAAACTCCGAACCTGGCTCGAGACCGGTTCCCTTCAGCATCCCCAGCCTCATGTGCGGTCATTCGATGCGAGCGCCATCGCAAGCAAAGCGGCGGCTACGGCCGAACAACTCGCCGCCCGGATTGCGGAGGATAAAGTGATCATGGGCGTTTTCGATGAGGGCTGCATGGGAATGTACAACGCGATCGTTCCCGACGAGCAGCTTCACCCGCTCGGCTTTTTCAAAGAACGCCTTTCCCAAAGCGCGCTCCTCGCGGAAATGAACACGGTCAGTGATGCCGAAGCAGAGGAGGTTTTTGAGTGGATCAAACACACCGGCTTCACCTTCGACTTCGGAACCGATCACGCCACCGAACTAACCGAAGCGCAAGTTCTCTTGCAGTGCAAAATGTACATCGCCGCCTGTCGGATCGGAGATTCCTTCGGCTGCGACGCGATCGGCATTCAGTATCAGCAAGGGCTCAAAGACATGTGCCCCGCCTCCGATCTCGTCGAGGGAATCCTCAACAACGGTGAGCGCCCTCCCGTGAAAAACAGCGCCGGAGAAATCATCAAAGACGGCGTGCCCTTCACCCACTTCAACGAAGTCGACGAATGCGCCGGGATCGACGGGATCCTCACCGAACGCGTTCATCGCGCCCTCGGCCAGCCAAGTGAGAACACCCTCCACGACATCCGCTGGGGTGACGCCGATCAATCAGGCTCCACCGACGAATATGTCTGGGTCTTCGAAATCAGCGGCGCCGCACCTCCCGCCCATCACATCGGCGGCTACGCCGGATCAAGAGGCGAACGCCAGCCCGCGATGTACTTCCCGTCGGGTGGCGCTTCACTCAAAGGCGTCGCCCATCCCGGCGAGATCGTCTGGAGCCGCATCTATGTCGAGCCGGACGGCTTGAGCATGGACATCGGACGCGGATCGGTGGTTGAACTCCCGAAAGAGGAGACGCAACGCCGCTGGGATAGCACGACGAGCGAGTGGCCTATCATGCATGCAACGCTGCACGGCGTTGACCGCGATCAGTTGATGGCGAAGCACAAATCGAATCACATTCAGGTCGCGTATGGGAATTCGGCTGAGGAGGCTGATCTTTGTCTGGAGGCGAAAGCCGCGCTGGCGGAGAAGTTGGGGATGACGGTGAATTTGTGTGGGGTCTAGTGGGAGAAAGCAAAGGCGGCAAAACCTCGAATGAATCCCGACATTCGAAAGCCGTGACCGACATGGGCGGCACGAAAAAACTACCCAGAATCACCTCCTCTTGAAAACAAGGAGAGGCTGCATCTTGCTGCCTGCAGAGCCTTTGCGCAGAAGCAAAGAAGCGAATTCATAGCGCAGGATGAAAACGGCGCATGAAAGTCCGCCTCCCAGAGCTTCAGGAGTCTTCGGCGGGAGTCTTATCAGGCGGCTGGAAGCACGCCTCTCCTTGGGGGCGTCCATTGGTGTAGGGGGGCTTCGCGGAGGGACAGGTTAACTATTCGGAGGAAAACCTCTCTAAAACCACAATCTTCAGGCATTAGGGGGTAACGATACCAATGCCGGACCTGATTATTTGATTATTCACCTGTCCCTGCGAAGTTCCCGTCCCTGCGAATTTTGAACCAGTTTTTTCTAAAATCATGACTTCTTTGATACCCCGCTCCTTAATGATCCCGTTCTGCCTCATCGGCCTGTTTTCCCTGCTCAGCGCCACCTTGCTACCCGGTCAGGATGCTGCCGTTTCCGATGCGCAGCCGATGATCGTCAACGCCCACCCCGGCTCGGAGTATGGGACGCCTATTCCATTCCGAAAGGTACCGGGAACGGATGGGACGCAGGCGCTGGAGATTGCCGAGGGCAGGTTGTATGCGCTCGAGAGCGGCGGGCTTTCGATTTATGACATTACCGATCCCAAAAAGCCGAAGAAGCTCGGCCATGTCGGCGGCATGGGGAATGTGAGGCAGCTGCGTGTGCGGGGCGAGACGGCCTTTTTGACCTCGCGTCAGTGCGGACTGTGGGCGGTCGATGTCTCGGACCCGAGCGCGCCAAAGATCATCTCCAACTTCGATGCCGTGGAGATGGCCACCGGTCTCGATATCGCCGGAGATGTCGCCTTTATCGGAAACCGCGTCTATGGCATTCAATGCGTCGATGTGTCCGACCCCGCGCAGATGAAGCATCTCTCCTCCTATGACACCGACGAGTCGCAGTCGGTCGCTTATCGTGATGGCCTACTCTTCAGCGGTGATTGGGCCGGTGGCAAAGTGACGGTGCTCGATGTGTCCGACCTCAGCGCTCCGAAGGCGGTCTCGAGGATCAAGCTCGACGGCTACGGCGACGGCATGGCGATCCGGGGAAACCTCCTCTTTGCCTCCACTGGCCAGCACAAGAAAAGCGGTCCGGAGAAGGAGAGGCAGGGCGCCGGACATGGCCTCGACATTTTTGACATCTCCGATCCAGCGAAGCCGGTGAAGTTATCAAAGACGGCCTTTCCCTCGGTATACTTCGGTCCCTGCGACTACTGGACGCCGCGCCTTTCAGGCAAATACTGTTTTGCTTCGGACACCCTCAATGGACTCTTCCTCTTAGACATCAGTGATCCGACGCAGCCCGAGATTCTCGGTAATCTTATCCTGCCGAAATCCGATCCCGAAGACCCTGAAAATGACGTGCCTTTCGAGCAGATCATGGATCCCGCGATTCCTCAGGGAGACCCCGTCTCCTCCATCGCGGTGGGAGATGGGGTCCTCTACCTGTCGGGGAATTTCACCGGTATTTACCTGGCCGAGCTTCCCGGCGTCGCGGTGCGGGAGCCGCGTGATGTCGGCGCCCCACCCCAACTCCCTGCGCAACCTTACCCGGGAGAGGATCCCGATGCTTTTTATTCCTCCGGCCCGGAACCGAGCCAGCCTACTCGTGCCGTGACGCTGCATGGCGATATCGCCTACACCGCGAATGTCTGGGACGGCCTGAAAATTTACCAACTGAGCGACAATGGCATCAAGCAGATCGGCGCGGTCGACATCCCATACGCTGCCGATGTGAAACGCTCTGGAGACCGCCTCTATGTCGCGGAGGGGCAGAACGGGATCGGTGTGTATCAGATCAAGACCGACACCGAGATTGAAGAGATCGGCCGATTGCCGGTCCTCGAGAAGGGTCTGAACTTTGTGCAATTTCTGTGGGCTTTTGAAGGCACCGGGACGATTGCAGCGACCATTGCCGGGACCCGTGTCTACTTTGTCGACTTCAGTGATCCTTCGAAACCCGGGATCGTTCACAGCGGGACGGGGCGAGGTTTGCTCTACGGTAACTATGGGTCGCAAAATTTGGCCGGGGGGCGTTACTTTGGCATCGCCAGACAATGTGGCGGCTTCATGGTTTTCGACTTCAAGGATCACGGGGTGAACGAATCGTGGATTGATTCGTTTCCGATGTGCTCCCAGGCCGGTGGTGTTGCCGCGCTGGGCGATGAACTGCTGGTGATGCGGGCCGGCGGCTACGCTCGATTCGATCCAGAGAAGCCCCTCGCGACGCAGGAGTTGTCTCGCCTCAAATTCCCGGGGCAGGATCAATTGCCTGACGATGTGCCGGACGATTCAGCAATCAGCCGCGCCATGTTCCCGCAAACCGAGTGGGAAGGGCTGCCCTATTATGACGCCGACTCGGGCCGTCTCGCCGTGTCGAACCGGATGTTCAAGAACCTGCGGACCTATGATTTCTCCGACAAGAACGATCCCAAGCCGCTCAAGGAGATCAGGCTCAACAGCAACGCCCATGTTCCCACCTTTTGGAACGGGCGCGTTCTGCTCCCGGGCGGGTATTCCGGCTTGCTGTTGGAGAAGTAGGAGGTCCTGAGGGGAGGGGTGGGGACGGCTTCGGAAGATAGCCGCCTGACCCCGGATAAGATTTTAAGAGACCCCGAAATCATTCTGCATTCAAAACAAGCAAGTCGAGACCTTCTGCCCGAGAGGATTCAAATCCCCGCTCGAAGGAGACGAGTCTCATGCGGGAGCGGATCACGAAGGCCGCGAGCCAGGCATCGATCCAGATCTTAGGCGAGGGTGTCTCGCGATCTGCCAGGGTCGGCCAAAGACGCTCCAATCCGAATGGCTCGGGCGCCAGTTTCACATAAGGAAGTGACATCCATTCCCCGAGAGCATTGCGGGCCTCTTTATTGCTGACCGGATTGCGGCTCGAGAAATATTGGGGAGCGGTGATTTGCAAAAGGCTAAAACATACATTCAATTCGATGTATGAAAACCATCACCGTGAATGTATCGGAGTCCGTTTACGACGAATTTCGATCCTACGCTGCCAAAGTCGATCGCAAGGCCTCAGAGTTGATTCGTGAGGCGATGGAGGAATATCGACAGCTACACATGAATCGCCGGACGACCTTGCGGGATCGACGACCGACGAGTGTTGGCGGAACGATAGCGCCGATTACGAGTGAGAATTGGAGGGGGACAGGTTATCTATTCGGAGGAAAACCTCTCAAACCATAACCCTCAGGAATTAGGGGGGAAACTCCAAATTGCGGACCTCATTATTCACCTGTCCCTGCGAATTTGTAAAAGGCCGGTGAAATTCGGCACCGTAAGCGAAGTTCCAAAACTTTCGCCGGCCGCAAATTCGGAGACCGAATCTCAAAACCTCCCTGTCACCCGCAAGACCGACGCGACGAAACTGTTGTCAAGTTTCGATGCTACCGCCCTCAATCCCGGTAGGGCCGACTCACTGATAAGAAGTTCTTGAAAAGGCAAATTCCTATCAGTTCAGTCAGTAATTCTTCTTCCGCAAGCCCACCCATCAAAGGAGGAGCACTGCCTGACTGGCCAATCGGAGCGGTCTTTCGTGATACGCTTCTCCAATCGCGTTACAACGATATCATTGAAACTTAAGACGGGAGCCAGTTGAGCACGCGCCTTCACCGAAGATTTAGCCTCTTCGGCCGATCACCGGCAGGATAATGATGCTTCGCTCCCGAACTCGCAGGAAAGCGGGCAAAAGCAGCTTATCAAACAGTGACGGGATAGCGGCGTTGAAAGAACCACTTCGCGTTAGTAGCCGTAAGCTTTGATTAATCAATGAACCTTCGACTTTTGACTCTTTTCTGCTCGGGCTTGCTCCTCGGTGCCTGCTCTCAAGAGCCGGTCGTCGAATCGGAGGGCGGGGAAATTCCACCTCCTTTATCCGACTCCGACACTCCGAAAAGCCCGACCGATGGCATGGCTCTCATCCCCGGTGGCTCTTACCATCGCGGTGGCGATGCCGGGGAAATGGACGGAGGCTCACTCTCGCATCAGTCGGCCTATCCAATCCACGAGGTTCAGGTCGATGCCTTCTGGATCGACGAAACCGAAGTGACCAATCGCGAGTTCATGGAATTTGTCAAAGCGACGGGATACGAGACTTTCGCAGAGCGTCCCCTCCCCGAAGCGCGAGTGCGGGAGCTTCAAGAGGACGCGCGAAGCAATCTGGCTCGGCTCGAGTTGATGGCAACCGAGGCGACCGGAGAGGAACGTGAGGCAATCCTTGCCTCGATCGAGCGAATTCGGGAGGCTTCTAAATTTGAGCTTCTCGCCGGATCGATGATTTTCGCAACCCCGGAAGGCGAACTCTACAATCCGAGGGATATTTTACAGTGGTGGAAACTGGAGTCGGTCGCGAACTGGCGAACACCGGGAGGTGCCGGAACGACACTCGTAGGATTGGAAGATCATCCCGTCGTCAATGTGACTAATGAGGATGCCACCGCCTACGCGAAGTGGGCCGGGAAACGGCTTCCGACCGAAGCGGAGTGGGAAAAAGCGGCCCGCGGCGGTCTCGAACATCAACCTTACGCATGGGGCAGCGAGATGTTTCCCCAGGGAGAGGAAGTCTGGATGGCAAACATCTGGCAGGGAGAGTGGCCACACGAAAACACGGAGCTGGATGGCTTTTTCACGACCGCGCCCGCGAAGCAATTCCCCCCAAACGGCTATGGCCTCTTCGACATGTCTGGAAACGTCTGGGAACTTGTCGCGGACTTCTATCACCCCCGTGCCTATCAACTGGCCTCCGCAACCGTTCCGAACCCCAGCGGGCCGGCGGCCAAGGTCGCGATCGAGCCGGGAGCAAAGGTGGTCTACCATGTTTCTAAAGGCGGATCCTTTCTTTGCTCCGACGCCTGGTGCAAAGGATATCAACCGGGATCCCGGCAGCAGATCGACAACGAGTCCCCTTCGAACCACACCGGGTTTCGATGCGTCATGGATGTGGTTGAAGCCGAGTGAAGGGCAAAGACTCCGAACCTGACACCGGCGTCTCGCCGGTGGTTTCCCCCAAAGAAAAATATCAGATCATCGTGGAAAGCCGTTTCGACCCCGATCGCAATGAACTCTGTATTCAGGTCCGGTCCGGTGGAAAATGGTACGGCTACAGTGGCGACGGAGCCGGAAATACCGGCTTTGTCATGCAGTGGGACGAGTCGGGATTTCTTTACCCGGTTGGATAAAGGATACGATTGTCTTTCACATCGATAATGGCGCCCAGTCGAATCAGTAGGTCGCAGCCGATCACGCCATCAAATGCGGTTCCTGTGTAGCGCGATTCGGTCATGTGTTCGAAATCATAAACATGAAGACGATAATCGTGAAAAATCTTGCCTCCAATTTGAAGGCTGCCGAAGTCATTTGAGAAAACAGGTAATTCATTACCCTCGATTCCTCCGACCATTCCAATGGCTTGCATGTTACCGGTATGGTATCCGAGGCTTCGTGCAGACTTGATGCTCAGCATGCTTTTAGGAGCACCGGTATCGACGAAGAACTCAAAAGCTCGACCCTCCAGAGTAACGCTGACAACCTGAGTATTGTTTTGCAGGGAAACTTTTAATTTCGACCAGGTTTGCGAATCGCCGGCAAAATAGTCTTCAAGGGAGAGTTGCCTGATTTCCGCAGAAATCGCGGCTTCAACCCTGGCATGTTCTCTCCACAAATCGATGTACTCGTGATCATAATCGCCCAGAGCGTTTCTCGGTAAATCCCGTTTCTCTCCATCGGGAAGCTCGACTTCGATTTTGCTTTTGTAGTATCTGGATAACTTGGCTCGAAAATCACTATCAGGGCCCCAATTACGAAATTTAGGTTCCAGTTCATCTTTCACTTCTTCGACCGGGCGCGACGTGTGAATGAGCAGTCTGCTTTTTCCGAAATCAAATGCAGCCCGGGATTGCTTTAGAAAATTGAGGCCAAGAAGTCCGTCCTTTTCTCCCATCGCTTCACTTACCATGACTTTGAGTGGATAATTTCCGAATTCCCCCAGCTCCAGTTCTTTCACGTTTGCGGTTTGAGCAAGAACACGTCCCTGCCAGGTATTGATATAGAAGTTCTCTTTGAGGCTCAGATTGGCACGAATGGCGAGGTTTGCTGATAAGAGTGTCCCGGTCGCTCCGGTATCGATGATTAAATCCGATTTAATCGAATCGACTACGACTTTAATGTAGGGGTATCCATCTTTGACAAGAAAATCAACGGCTTCGTATCCAGCAAATTTTAGAATCTCTTTCTGTGTCAGTTTCCTGAGTTCCTGATCGACTCTGGCAGGCATGAGCTCTGTTGCTGATTTCCAGGTCGTGACAAACTCGGCATCTTTGTCAGATAATCTCGAAAGGGGGATGGTCGATATCTCTCCGTTTGAAAACTTAAGTGTCACGTGCGTTCCATCTTTTAGTTCCAAGACTCGGGCACGACGGGGACGACCCTGTTTAGGCGACCATTCGCGGAAGGTATTGGAAGTAGGGACGGGGATTCCGTCAACGCTTACTAATTCAACAGAGGGGGAACGCGTCTCCTTCTCTTGTGACGTTTTTTTCGTGGAGGAAATATTGGCTCTCGGAACAATCGCCGCAAAGCGCTCCGCTCCGAGGATGAGGTCGATCGCGCCTCTTGAGGTCTCCTGCCAGTAGGCAGGCTCAATTCCTGAATCGCCGGAATCTTCGAGAATCCAGCGGCTGCTTCCCGTGTTCTTGGCAAACAGTTCGTCGTTGGGAGAATACTGAACCATGAGAATCTTTTCCTTGTCAGAATCGTAGGCTTCGCTGGTCTTGGTGTTGAAATGGTCAAAGTGCGTGATCTCTCCGTTGAGTGACCGAACGATCAAATTCCGCCCGGTTGAGGTCATGGAGAAGGGCAGGTAAATGGTTTCCGTGGCTTTGTAGGTGTTGTCTCCCCAGTTGTAGAGATCTCCTTCGGCTGATAGCGCGAAATTCTTTTTACCGATGGCTTCAACAGCGACAATTCTTTTGCCGACTATATCTACCGGAATATCGGCTTGCCCTGCTGAAGTATCACCGGCAATGAGAACTTTGAAATCCGAAGTGAGCGCAATGATGTGGCCATCGCCTGCTCTGATTCTTGCGATGTTTTTCCAGGATTCTTCCGGCTCAATAGTTGACCCGTCCGAATGAATGAGAAAGGGGGTGCCGTTGGAATCGAGCAGTGCGCTTGTCCCGTTCTCATGATCGACGAAATTGATATCCGTGGTGTCGGACAGCGGAGGAGAGACTCCCCAGCTCGAGACCGTTCCGTCTTCATTAAGCGCAAGCCCTGAATTGAGGTCTCCGGTCAGGCTTAGCGTTCCGCCGGAGTTTCCGGAGAAATCACTGAGGGCGGACGATGCTTCTTCTTCGGAATTTGCTTCTTTGCCCCATACGATAAATTTACCACTGCGAATCGGCCTCTCAGGAACCTCCATCACTGCCTCGGCCCATAGATCGTCAAGTTCACCCTCGAATTCCTCTGACATGAGAAAATCGGCGGGTTCTCGATTGTCTCTGCTGTCCGCTATCTCGTGAAGATGATCAGCGTAAACTACCAGGGTCTTTAGATTTAGATTTGCATCACAAGCGCGCTGTAAATTGGGGCAATGATAGATCAGCGAGCGGAGTTGAACCAGCTTGGCTGAAATACGATAGAGGCGTTCAGCGGCTTCAGCGTCCCTGATCTCGGCCGCCGTCATTTCAGGTTCCCCATCTGACGTTGAAACGTCCCGGCTTCCTGAATCCACAGATTCCGCGTATCGCTTCTGTTCAGGAAGTGGGGTCGTTCCAGGTTTCAACATCTGGTAGGCGGCGAAACCAACTGCCCCTAAAACGATGCAGGCGAGGGCGATCCACAGTCCTCCTCGACCTGAAGGCTCATCGAAACCGTCGTCGGACACCCGTGTCGTCTCAGTGCCGACTCCGGTCCTGGCTTGTGCCTGAGTCGAAACAGGCCTGGTCTCGCGCGCAGGGACCGACCGCTGCGAGCCCGTTGCCATTTTGATTTTTGATGGGCTTGTCACCGGCGTTGTCAGTGCCTTTTGAAATTCGGCTGCTGTTTCAAACCGCTTTTCCGGAGCGCCTTGAAGTGCCCGGACAATCAGTTCGTCCCAATGCTTTCCTATTCCGGGATTGATCTCGGATGGCATCTCAAAAATCCCCTGAGGAATGCGTCCTGTCAGACAACGATATAGAGCAACGCCGCTTGAATAGAGATCGCCCCGAGGGGTGCCTCCATCGAGTTGGCTCAGTTCAGGGGCAACGAATGCGGTGTCGTGCGACGGGTCGAAGTATTCGCCAAGTGATCGTGCGAGCCCGGCAAGACCAAAATTATCCAGTTTTAGATTTCCGTAGTCGTCAAAAGTCAGTGCCGAAGTGCTGACAGCTCCGTGTGCCGTTCCGTTTTGATGAAGCCACTGAAGTACCTCAAGGAGAGACGCAAAAGCTGTTCTGATACTCTCAACGTTTTGATTGAGTAAGTTGCCTGCCTCGAATGGCACTGTTTTAAGAAGCTTTTCGATAATGCTCTCGATGTGGGATCTCGGTAAATTCGGCCCTCGGTGAGGTGAGGTATTGATAGGATTTTGGCCTTCGTTTGCTCGCTCGTGGTTCGCTTCG
>Ga0222659_1000062_pt1 | contig 71993 bp, 51 predicted proteins | sample AntAcemetagen547_FD_179850 | JGI IMG/M metagenome (GOLD analysis project Ga0222659, IMG submission 179850) | Saline water microbial communities from Ace Lake, Antarctica - #547 | ecosystem: Environmental > Aquatic > Non-marine Saline and Alkaline > Saline | place: Antarctica: Ace Lake...
GAAAATCGTCCCAGCCATGATGAATAATTTGCCAGAGTGGTGAGGCGCGAGGACGACGGGGTCGATAAACGGACGGCATAAGTGCTCATATGAACACTTGCAGGCCATTCCTATCAATACTGTTCACATACGCAGTTAAGGTGGTTTATAGGCCTCGGTGAATTTCCCGAAATCCTAATTTTTCAGATCTGCGTAACAGCTTGTTGAATAGCGACTTCGGCGGAGGTTCTATCCCATAGGCGTCAGGTTAAGGGAAGCGCCGAGCGAAGTTTGAGTGCTATAGTGATCCTATCTGACATCGATAATCGCGAACGCTTCTCATAGCGGTCATGATAATTCTGTTGTTCAGCAAGCCGCGCCATTAAAGTAACAAAGTCCCCAGCGGCGGCCAGTTGGATCATCGGAGCTACCCACGCGAAGATTCTTTCGAGACTTTTACTGATGCTCACGACAATTGCTTCACAAGGGGCTCCACGGGCTGGCTCTTCGAGCAGTCGGAACACCCCCAGGTTTCCCATCGAGATCATCAGTAGCGCCCATGCCCACAACAAAGTCTCAACGTGGTAAGTGTTGGTGCGGTGCTCAGCAATAGATTTTAAGTGAGTCAGACTTTTGGAGATTTTAAACAAGTTCTCCACCCTCCAGCGTAGACGGTAGAGTTCATAGAGCTGGGTATCGTCAGCTTGCTCGGTGTCTAAATTGGTGACAAAAAACTCCCAACTTTGCAGAGCTAGATAGGTCTTTGTTGGTTGCTTTCTACATTTTCGTTTCGCCGTATCTTTCAGTTTACGACGTCGCTGAGCAGCGATTTTCTCAGGAACACAAATGATGACAAGCCTGCTAGGTAAACGCTTTGCCGCTCCAAGCAGAACCTCCGTTGAAAAGGTTTTGTTAGTCTTCTGAGAGCGGGCACTTGCGAGTTTGAGTAAGTCGACTCGCTTGCCGTCTGGGGTCATCACGACAATACTCGGGTTAAGACGACTCAAGTAAAAGCCCCCCTTCTTTCCGATGGCCTCAAAGACCTCGAGAACGGCGTAACCAAGGTCACGGATGACAAGATCACCAGCTCGAACGATACCTCTAAGAATGTCAGGGGCGGCTGCTTGATCAGGAACGCAGTAAGGCCCGAACTCGGCCTGAAGCCAGCGCCCTGTGAGTAGCTCGAAAGTGAACTGAAGCTTGAGCTGAGCCGATTGGAAACCGTCACGACTGGAGGCACCGGGAAAGCTCTTGATCAGGGAAGGGTGCAACCGAATAGTGGTAGAGTCTCCCACTAGAATTCTGGCAACGCGGGGAAGGTTTTCAAGACCATGAGCAGGTAAGGCGCGGTAAGCCTCGCGCAGTGTCGAGGTGACTAATCCTTTGATGAACTCGACACTGCTGGCATTAAAACGCTCAGAGAGAGCCTGCTTGGAGATGGTTTTTCCTGTGAGCAAGCCAACCTCAATGGCAATCTCACGCAGGGAGCAATATCCTGAGGAAACGCATGAGACAACCGCAGTGGCAAAGATTTGCGGCGTGAGTATTTTTCCTTCGCGCACGTGCCAGCCGGAACGGCGTGCAAGTTTGATGATTTGCGAGGGCTTACGGAGAATGGACGATAGTAGATCTTTCACCGGCAACGTGCATGGGCACGCCTCCTGTCAAGTTTAATTGTTCGTAAATTGTTGAAATTAAACGATTTATAACTTGTTCACGAACTGCTTAACCTGACGCCTATGAGGTTCTATCCCCAATAACCCGGCCCCGTTTCTGGGATTCCCCCCTCAACCCGCAAAAGAACTGATAGCTAAAAAAACCCACCCGTGCGAGGCGTGAATTTCCCCGACTCATCTCAACCGAATATTCGGGAGATAAGCCTCATCCGATCTCTACTTGTAGAGCAGATCAGGATTGGTCGAGCTTTCTCTTACCACCGGCCTAGTTGTCCGCATGGGTGGCGTGGTGGGCTCTGGTTTTGGCCCAGTGACGCAGGCGCTCGATCTCTTCGCTCATCGTCGTGGCGAGTGGCACGGAGTCGGAGAGGACTCCTCCGAGATCCAGCTCAGTCGGTTCGCGGTCTTCAGGGAAGGCGCGGTGGAGCGCCTCGACGAAGGCGGCTTCGATCTCGGCTCCGGTAAGCAGCTCACTCGCCCGGGATAGGACTACCGAGTCATAGGCGACTCTCTAGCGGCCGTATTTCTCAAAGACGATATCCCAGATGTCGGTCCGCTCTTTACAGTTTACCCAGGTTCTCGCAACTCTTGAATATAGACCGGACTCTTCTACGCTCGTTCACAGAGTGAGCAGAGCAACGGTCTTCCGCGTCACACCCCCGGCCTTTAGGGCCTCGACTCATGCATCCTTGTTCTCGCATGTTTGGCCAAAACTTGTTATCTGGGGGCATTTCCATTAAAACGAGCTTTAGAACAAACTTTCCAACAATCCCCTTCTTTTGACCGGTTCCAAAAATCGATCAAATCCTGCGCTTTCATCTCGTTTCTCGGACCTTTGTGATTTGATCAAAAGAGCAGGAAAGTTCCCGATTCGTTCACTGTCCTAAAACATGACAAAATTGCATTGTCTTGAATTATTTGAACAAAGTCGATTTTTCAAGCATCGCAGCCGAAACGCAAAAATTACGAATTGGCCTGACCCAACATCTAGAACATCGAATCAGCTTCCTTGATCGTCTTAATCCTTGGGAGAAAATCGAAAGCTTTCCCTCTATCAGTCAGGAAACAGAGTGAATTCAAAATGCTGATCCGCTCTCTCTTATCGGTCACCCATGGGTTGATTGAAAAAAAGTTCCGCCAAAACTTTTCGTCTTCATGCGTTCTTGTGCGGCTATGTGCATCACGATGCAACATTACTAACATTCGCATATTTATTGATTTATCGAAACTATTTGAGGGCAGCTAATGGGTAGTTTAAATTTTGCTATGAAAGCTAAAAAACCTTCTACCTCCGGCTTCTTTCCCAACGACCTTTACAAACAGCTGAAAGAGAATCCTGTAGCATTTCGACAGGCTGCGGATCGATCCCGCAACCGGGGCATGGGTATCCCCTCCCAGTTTTGGGAATCGCTTTCTGCAGAAGAGAAGGCCCAGTCAGAAGCTATCTCCGTAATGGCGGCACTTCATGCCAAACCCTCAAACTGGCAGTGGGCGGCTAAGGATTTGGAGGACTTTATTGGTATATCTGCTCGGGCGGTGAATAGAGGCGTGTCGACTCTCAAAAAACTCGGATGGATCGGACACGTGAACGTCTACATCGAGGGAGAAATCCTGGCAACTTACATACTTACCTTCGATCAACAGCTTGAGGATGCGGATCGCAAAGGTAGATTCTCCCTCTGTAGTCACTCCGGGAATTGGATGTTGAGAACACCCCGCAAGAAGCGGATTGCTGTCAAAAGCCCTCGCTGGATGCAAGGCTCCGAATCAGACTTCATGTGTGAACGGCGTGTGCACCGACATAATATATCCAGTAAAGAGTATTCCTCCCAAACCCTCCTTAGGAGGGCTCAAGAAGATCCTTCTTTGCCTGCGGCACCTGAAGAGGTTTCGACTTCCAAATGCCATCTGATCCCGGAGGAAGCTGAAGAAAGCGGGTTAAAATCAGATGACTTCAGATATCGCCCTCCCCGGGAAAAACCTGAAAATCAAATCACTCTTGATTCCCGGACGGAAGAGCAAATCCAGAATGATCGTGAGCTCGTTCAGGAATTGGAGCACTTGGGTCGGAAAAGGGACGACAGTGATTCATTTGACAACAAACTCGAATACGAGGAGTTCGTTAACGAAAAGATCCTTCCTCGATTGCTCCCCCCCTCTGCAACTTCCAAATCCCGGAAGAAGATCTGGAATCTTCAATGGGCCCAAGAACAAATGTGGGGCCTACTGTTTTTGCAACTATCTCGCCCCGGTGAATCGTGGAATCTCAACCAGGCACGGAGATTGATCCGGCGGATCGAGGAGGGTTACATCAATCCCCGGCAAATGAGGGTCGTTCTTTACTTCTTCGATTGGAGACGACACAAAAAACCCATCGAAGATTGGACATTCCGAGGCAAGAAAAAAAAGGAGAATGGCACCTTCGATTTCGTAGATGAGTGGAAAGATAAAGTCGACAGCAGCTTTAGGTCTTTCCGTCATGAGGGGCCCATGTGTGCTGGTTATGATCGAAACCAGCTCTACCCAGATGAAGACCAGATGCTGTCATGCGACATTCCCACAGTAGACCGTATTTTAGACGCGAAGAATAGACACATCTCGAATCGTCGGGAAGGAAGTGTTGAGGAGATCGGCTTCTATCGTGACAGCATCAGAAGCGATGATGTTCTCGGCTTCTTGCTTGCTCCCCCGAATTGCCCGCTTCCCAAAAAAGCAATGAAACTGATCGAGGCCGAAAAAGAGACATTGATTCAATGGCTCGCGACAGCGCGGGCCGGAGTCATACTCTGGGAGAAACAAGGACACACATTCCATACCGCATTAGGCGCAGATTTTGGAGATCGCGTGGTAGCAAAGCATCGCCAATTCGTGAAGCAGCTTCGTCGTCGTCTGAAAATCTATGACCTTTCAGACGAAGGCGTGATAGAGCTACTGTGATTCAATGTATCTGCGCCCCCTAGCATTGGACATCACAGAGAGCAAAAAGTTTGGTTCTCGAGAAGCCGTTGAAAGTCGCAATCTGCGAAATTTTCGTCGAATTCTCAATTCGTTTCATCTCTGCAAAGATCACCCAGCTTGGGATAATTTGCCAAACTTTCATGCGATCTTCTAAGTTCGTCGATTTTATTCATCTGCCCTAAACATGAATTCAGATCTCGTTGGGTTCATTTCCGACCTTAGCAGTAAAAAGACAAAGTTCTCCGCTTCGCCATAAGTCCGTTCAAAAACCTGCAAAGTAAAATTTCGACATCCTTTGCGCGAAAACTAAAAGCGGGTTGTCATTGGGGTGCATGAGGATTCTTCGTTACTCCCCTACTCGACCGGCAAACTCGGCACCTGCTTTCCAACGGCCTCTCGATTGACGATTCCAAGATTCACCTTGAGACCACTTCTTTCGACATTGCCCCGGAGAATTAGAACCTTGAGGGAGAAGGTTGCACTCGCCAACACGGTCGCGACAAAGTTTTTTAAAACCCGGAAATGCGGTCTCTTGCGCTCTGTTGCGGCATACTGCACCCCGTGCAAATTAGGACTAACATTGCCACACGACCAGGCAATAGAAAAGCCTAGACCGAACGAATTTCGGCATCTAAATTCCTCTATTTCTTGACTATGATTGCCACACCTTTAGCGCCTACGAAATGAGTTACTCTTCAAAAACCCCGGGAAAGCACCAACGTGCCGCCGAGCTACTACGGCAGCGTCCCTTCAACTTTATTAAGTATGGACGCCGCCGCGAGGTGATACCGAAGAACTTCAAATCCAATGGAGATGCCGAGGGGTGGGCTGAAGCGACAGCTATCCTGGCGAAGCTCCGATCCAAACCAGCAACCTGGCAGTGGACGGCTGACCGCCTCCAGCATTTAGGAGGGTTTACGGATCGTATGGTTCGCCGGGGTATGAGACGTCTCAAGGCGGACGGTTGGGTGCATCACGTCAATCTCTATGACGAGAATACGAAGCTGTTGACGACGTTTGTTATGGTATTCGAGGAGCCGCTCACGGACGAGAAAAAGAAAGGCCGTTTTTCGATGATCCTCACAAAGAAAGGATGGCTGCTGAAGACACCGGGAGGATCTCGTGAATTGGTCCAAAATTCTAATTCAAATGAAGAGGAGGTGTCGGTACACCGCCCGTACCGACATAAAGGGTCTATATCAAGAACCCAAACCCTTAAAAGGGCTTCCTCAGATTCTCTCGGCTGCGCCGAAGCTGAGAACCCTATCTCGGTCGCTTCCCCAGTCTCGGAGAACCAAAAGCCAATCAACCCGGTAGAACCTCCCGAACCTCCGAAGGAGGAACTGATCGCCAAGCGGGAGCGGATCACCCGGAGGCTCGAAGAGCTGGGCAAGCAGAAAGACGACTCAGAGGATGCGGAGCTCGCATACGAAGAGTTCGTCGTAACGGAAGTCATCCCGGAGCTGACTCTCCCCCCGAAGAAAAAAGACAACGAGGCCCGGAGGAAGCTCTGGTGCCTGAACTGGGTCGAGGAAAGTCTGCTGGGGATGATCCTCCTGCAGATGAGCACGTCACCCGGGTGGAACGTCAATTGTGCGCGTCGCATCATCAAGCGCGCCGACGAGGGCTACCTCCAGTGGGAAGATCTGAAATCGATCCTGTTCGCTTTCGATTGGAACCGCGGAAAGGACAACCGTAAGACGTTGGACGCCATGACCTTCTACGGTAAACGCCCGGACGCGATGGATGGAGGTCGGATCAAGACGATTGATGGTTGGGGCCTCGGGGTCAAGGCGGCGAAGCGCACTTACGCTTACGATATAATCCAGACGGTAAAGGAGCAGCGGAACCGACTCTACCCGGACGAGGACAGCGAGTGGGCGGTGAGTCACGGCTTCATTGGTCGCGTCGACGGGGCGCTGGACGCTATCGTCACGGGTAAGATTGATCCTGACGAGGATAGGGAGTTTGCGCACTCCGTGTGCAACGACGGACCCTTAGCCTACGCGTTTTCAGGCAAGCCCCGATCAGCGAAGACACAAAAGAAGATCGGCGAATCGCATGACGAGCTTGTGAATTTCATGGCGACGAACTACACGGGCATTCTGCTCTACAAATCGAAGGGTCACTTGATCCCCGGCGCCCTGGGCGTTGAACTGGACGAGGTCCGGAAAGCACACCACGAACACGTGGACAAAGTATCACGGAGAATGAGTTATCACGGACTATCCAACACGGAGGTAGTCCCACACATTTGATGGAAGAAGACGAAAATATTCGCCGGGCAGGCGACGTCACGGCAGTGCCTGACGACGTAATGCGGTTAGCCGAGGCGCTTTCGGAGACCTCTTCCAGCCACATTTCCTAGACAGAGAGCCTCCCATCTCTTTTTTTGGTTCTAGTCCCCTGATCGCGCTCCAGTTCTTTTCCGCAGAATTCATCAACGTCATGGAGTTGCTTCGTTACCTCCCCGTGAAGCTATGCATTCCGGACACATGGAGGGGAGCGATCCCAGCGGCCATATATTATTGATTTCATATTTACCGTTACTAGCCAGGCGGTTCGGGGGAGGATGTGAGAGTGCGGTCAAAATATCGGCTCTCTCGGACCTTCAGCCAAATTCTCAACTCGCGCCCCTTTTCTCTATAACTCGTTGGCGCTCATAGCGCTAAGTAGGGACCATTGCCCACTATGGTAATTATCGCTTTCTGTAACCCGCTGTTTACCAACTGATTACAGAAGCACAAAAGGACCGCACTGGTCCTTTTTACCCCATCTTTAGGACCGGACTACGGCACAAACACGTCTCTTACGACCTGAATACTGCTCTCGAACCCCACGTAGAGGTCCAGCATCGTCAGTTTCGGCTCATCTTCCTCCGAATAGTGGGGGACAGCGTAGGCACTCACCACACGTCTGCTCTGCTTCTCTCCTGCTGCGTGACGCATCAGTCTGGTCATTACCCCAAGCTACATGCTCCAGGTTCTCGAAAGCCAGTAGGCCCTCAGGAGGGAGTATGTGGATGGGTGTCAGTGGGAAGTTCCCTCTGAACTGACTTGTCCGGCCGGCATCTACCCAACACATAGGCATGGAGATGTAGCCCGGCTGACATGGGATGACTCTGTGGTTTCAGCGCTTAGGTCCAAGACATCTCCCAGCCGATACAATCAGTTCGACTTCTTCATAAAGCCAACGTCGTAGCCCTTTTCGCGCCCTGCCCCGCAGGCAACCCGATTACTCAATCCCCTCTCCTGCCTGTGCTGGATCGCATCCTGCATACGAATCTATCCCGCCTGCCCCGCAGGGCGCGGGTAGACATGATAGCTAGAAAAAAGCCCCACCATTTCAGGTAAGACTTTCTCTCTCGATAACCGATCAGTTCAAACCGACCAGTCCATCGAACAGCCCGTGAAGGGCCTGGGTGCGGTTCATGACCACATTCGGATTCGTGCCCTTCATGCACTCAGTCGCCGCGTTGAACAACGACCACGCATTCCGGGGACGGAAGTCCTCGTAGGTGGGCTCACGCCATTCCTTCAGCACGGCAGGGATCTGGCTGGGCGTGATCGCCTGACAATCCACTGCCTTGATCACGAGATCGTGAGCCTGGGGGTGGGTGACGCGACGATCCCGATACCGCGCAATACGTTCATCGATCTGGAGAAATCGCTCCCCGAGACGACCGACCGCACGCGAGGTCAGATGCCGCAGATCGCGCTGCGCAAACTTGGTGTGTTTGCGTGAGATCCTGACTTCCCCGCCAAAAGCGAGGTTGTCACAGACGAAGACCTTCGATCCAGCAACGAGACCGGCGGGGTAAGTCTTGTCATGCGAGTTCCTAATCCCGACGACCCAGCCGTAGTCCCGATCCTGACGACCCGGGAAGTTGACTTCAAGCAGCCCGAAATACCGTTGGCCCTCATGAGAAAGCGCATGGTGCTCTCCCGTAATGCGGAAGCCGACGGATTGCAGTTGTGACTCGACCTCATGGATCAGTCCGGCGTGAGCCAGCGGATACCAAGTGTCGGTGCCGTGTGGAGTTGGGATGTTGTAGACCGACCGACGGTCGACCAGTTCGGCGCCACAGTGAAGAAGCATTCCCTGCGGCGGCACTTGCTCACGGGGTGCTGGATTTTCAATGAGTTGATTCATAATGTTTTTGTTTTTCTGATTTGGTTTGATTGGAGGGCAGAGGGAATGCGACATGCACTCCCCTGCCCGGTTGAGTCCCGATGGGACGGTTTGAACTAGCGCCGGCGAGCCAGAAACAGCAGAAGAGCTGACACGGCTGCAACGATGAGCAGAGTCCCGAGGAAGGGTTGCAATAGCCCACTCAAGAAGGCTGCCGACGAAGAGAAGGCGATGATTGGGAAAAGCAGTTTCATTCTGTAGATGTCTTTCTTTTCGATCATTCGCCGGAGGAAGGCGCCAGCACAGTGACTAGCGCCATGACGACCAAGGCAATGCCGACGAACCGCAGACCCGAGCCGACTGGCTCCATGTCCGGAGCGACGACGTGCGTGGTTTCCGTGCCGCAACCTGTGAGCAGAAGCAGCACGCCGAGACACAAGATCGGAGTCGAAAGAGAAGACCAATTCATTTTGATCCCCCCTTCCATGCACGGCACTGGTCGAAGAAGTCGCAGTAGGAGCAGTGCAGTCCCGGTGAGGGAACAAAGTCCTCCGCCTCGACACCCTGCACATAGCTCTCCATCACCGCCATGAGCCGACGCCCCTGATCGGGAGTCATCGGACTCAGGGGAGTGACAACGAGCTTCGGTGTCTTCGTCTTGACCAGGTGATGCAGTTCCATGCCGCTCTCCGGGTGACCGGTAGCCTCCCGGTAGAGCACGGCGTAGCAACTCAACTGGATCTCATTGAGGTGAGCTACCTGTTTGACGTTGGGTGTCTGAGCCGTGGTTTTGAAATCCACGATCCGTCCACCTTGTCGCACAAGATCGATGACTCCTTTGAGGGGAGGTAAACCCGCAGCGATGAAGTCACGTTCTACGACGACCTCAACCGCTTCAGGTTTTTCAGCGAGCGGGATAGGCGTTTGCTCGAGGTAGTGCTCCAACATGTTCCACGCTTTTTCCTTTTGCTCGTCCTCCTTGCCTTTCCAGTCGATGCCGTCCTCGGGTTGGTCTTGCAGCCAGTGCTCAGAGAACACGGGCCAGAGAGTCTCGATGTCAGACGCTTCCCCACGCCATCGACGCAGGTTCCATTGCTGGAGCACCTTGTGAACGATCTGCCCGACGAAGAGAGCCGGGCTGGTGGCAGTGGGCAGGCGCTCGACATACTTGAAGTAGAACTTCAGTCGGCAATCCTGCCATGTCTTGAGCCGCGAGGCAGACAAGTAGTCCAGCGGGCCGGACTGCCTGTCATAAGCCTGAACCGGCGGGGCGAGGGTAGCCACGCTCATTGGCGACCACCTTTCCCGTTGCGGCTCTTCTTACCGTAGACCTCCAGCAACTCACTGATGAGCCCGGAAGCTTGCAGCTTGTTCAACTGACGCATCCCGAAGCCGAAGCGATCATGAGAGATCTGTTCCACCGTAGCGGGTTCGATCTTGTTCTCATCGATCAGCTTTTCCAGGAAGGCCCTTTGTTTCTCCGAACACGACCAGCGATCAGAATGATCGTTGGATTCGTTGCCGTTATCAATGCGATATTGGGTTCTCCCGTTACCGTTGTGGGTTCCGTTTCCATTGCTGGTTCCGTTTCCGTTCTGATGAGATTTCGCACTCCCGTTGGGGAGACCGTATTCATCCCCGGGGACGAAGCCGGTTTCCTGGATCTCCCGGTCCACTGCGTCTTGCAGCAGATGGTAGATCCGTGCAGCCTCTCCCTGAATATCTCCTGAGTCAGTCAGTTCGGTCTCAACAGAGACACTGAACTGATGACTGGAATATCCGGGCAATCCGCATTTCTTGCAATATTGTGATGTTAGGGTAATTGCCATTTTTGCTATTTCCTTTCTGTTTTTGGTTTTGGCTCCCACACGCAAAAAGGCCCGACTGCAGAGAAGCAGCCGGGCCTTCAACATGAGAAGCCGTTGTTATGATGTGATGATCAGCCGGATGACTGATCCTGACGGTGTTGTCCTGCCAACTCGGGCCAGTCTTGCGAGGCTACATGCCACCCTGGAGTCCCGTTGAGGGATTCGGTAAGGAGGCGATCCACGAGCTTTGTCATCGGAATGCGACGACGTTGAGCTTCATGGTAAAGCGCCGCGACGACCGGTCGCGAAATGACGGGCACGTAGTGCTTTGCCATCAAAGATATATGACACGGTAACGGGGACTATTGCGCTTTGATCAGTTGCTCTTCGGACCTCTATCTTACGGAAAACAATATGATGCAGGGCAATTCATCAGAGAGCTTCTCTACTACCTGCTCCCCGGGAAGGAGCCAAGTCCAGGGGCGCGGGTCGTTCTCTGTCCACGTTGGGATCTCAAACACACAGTCCGCTCATCGCGATTGGCGCCCCCTTTGGTTCATGACAGACCAATAGACTCACGGCTAGCTGCATTGACTCTAACACGTTTTCATGGTAAAATTTTCCCATGAAGACAAGAACTCACCCTTCCTCCCCATGCACCCCCTTCAGTCTCGGTCGGACCTACACACCGATAAGAACTCCTTAAAAAAGCAAATTCCTGCCATCTATCAGTAATGACTACGAACTGGTTCATCAGAGCAAATAGGGTGCTGGCACGCCTTTCCCCGATCTTTGTGTTGGTTACCCAATTACAGGCAGCAGACCCCAAAGGGGTGCTTGTATATAAGGACTCACCCAACGGAAGGGAAGACTTTGCAAGTGTACGTGAATACCTTTCCATCGAGAAACACGGAAGAGTCGTCAACTACACCCCTGTTAGTGGCGGGAGTTCAGTCCGCGTTGAAAGATCGCGCTTCGTTGGGTCGATTCAATACCCTGATCTGACCACCTCTACAATCGCCTCCCAAAATCAAATCGATCTTTTCAGTAAGCTAGTTGGGCAACTTCAGCAAGTCCTGACTAAATACCCCAAAGCGGTAGGTATTATTGACGATGATTTGCGCCGATTAGCTATTGCTCAGCAAATGCTTGGACAGGGGAAAGTTCTGGTGGCCGGGCAATGGAAATCAAAAGAGGAATATGAAGCAGCCTTTACCCCAAAAGGAAACTCGGTTGGTGAGTTTACAGTTGGCGAGCGGACTTATACGGGAGCAAAATTGACATCTGTTTTCGGATCATCGGTGAAATTCATGCACTCCGGCGGAGTAGGATCTTCAGATATTTCAGAACTCACTGATGAGCAAATAACACAACTAAACTCAACCTCTTCCAGCGTTAAGATTGATCGCGAGGAGTTGATGGCTACTGCGAAAAGCGAAAGTGAGGATGCCGACGAATCGCGGGAATCAGGCATGGCCAATAAGGCAGGACTTCCGGTGGCAGAGGGTAGCGTTCCAGAGAACGAAGGCGGAAAAAATTCTTTCAATCCTGCCGCAGGTGAACTTCTTAGACCTGAGATTCTGGAAGTTCTAGATTTACAGTCAAAGGGAACGCCCGTTCACGGTTTCAATGGATTCGAGCTCGGAGCCTCGCTGGACGAGGTGGCCGCAGTATTTTCCGAGAAGCACGGATTTGCTCTTGAGCCCGGTTCTTCAAGGAGCGAGGAAGTAACTCAGCGAGTTGAATTGCTTCCAGATGATAGCGGCGCGAAGATTCTACGGGTCACCTATTCAAATCAGAAGGAGGATGAATCATGGAAGATGGCATTTGTCTTTTCTTCCGGGATGTTAGTTCTTGTAGAAAAATCCTACCAAGCCCCTACTAGCGATTTGCTTTCAAAACTTCTTAGTGCAGCAAATATTGAAGAAGACGCAGATGTGATAGAAGGAAATATGCAGAGGGATATAGCTGTGCAATTAGAGGGATATGTACAGAAGGAGACATGGGATCAATCTGAATATATTCATTTCTCGAATTCGCGAAGTTTGGGCATTGTCGGCTCAATTGAGTTTCACTCCAGAAGCAGTGTTACTACTAGGAATATGATTACGATGGTGGACCTCGCTTTCTGGACCCAATATTTGCAAAGCCACGCTGACTATTTCAATAACGTGGTATCCTCGGTTGAACAAACAATCGTGAAGTTGGAGGAGCTTAGTAAGGGGGGTGGGGATGAGGGGGCATCGGTAAAATTTCAGATTTCGGGAGAATTTGAGGGTTCAAGGATTTCCGCAGGTCCTCTTCCACGACATATTGTCTATCCCTTAATTTGCAGAACATGCATTTTGAGCATTTTTCACTCCTCAGTAGTTCAGTCCATGAATCCTAATGAGGTGAAATGGTTTTCACGGCTCGGTTTTTGGCCTAGTTCTTACTCAGTGGGTAATTCCATTTCAATAAAGGAACCCAATTCTCAATATGAGGTCGTAGTAGATCCATGCGGAGCGGTGACCCTGTTTAGGGATGTGAAGCGTAAAAACACCGATCTCTAAACCTCCTCGATGTGGATCGACTCCCCATCCCGGAATCGGGATGACCTGCCGCATCGACACAAATCGGACGCTTTGAACAAGCGCTGATCACTTCACCAGCGTCATCAGCTTATCGTAGTCAGTGACCATGTCGTATTTGACTTGGTCGGAAGAGATCTTGGCGAAGAACTTTTTGGCACAATCGATCCGGGCCTTCTCGATCTCACGTAGCTCCAAGGTGGACATGCTGCCTTTCGTCTCGGCGATGAAGTAGACGTGCTTCACTTTGCCGTCCTCGAAGGCAATCGCCCAGTCGGGATTGTAGTCGCCTACTGGCGTTGGAATGGTGAACCCCCGGGGGAGTTTGGCGTAAACGGTGACTTCGGCGCTAGTGTCGAGTTCTTCGACGAAGCTCCTCTCCACTTTGGAATCAGTGAAGACGTAGTCGTAGATATGATGGTTGGCACGGAAGGCCTTGCTGAAATCTTCCTTCGGCTTCTCGGCAGTGAAGATCGAGAAATCGTAGCGCTCGTCGATGGGGTCGTAGGTGAGATGCTCGATGATCATCGTGGCCTTCTGCTCTTTGATGAGGCGGGAAGCTTTGGCGATGAAGTCTTCCGGGTTGGCCTTGAACTGGCCAAAGACGGATGGACTGATTCGACGCAGAATCTCCCCGACGGTTTGCCGGGTGAGCTGAGCCGCCGAGGCGATCTCGCCAATGAGGTCGTAGCGGACGGTGGATCGCAGGCTATCGCCGGCGGACTCTGTCTCCTGCTCCGATACCGTGAAGCCACTTTTGTTTCGGACATCGTCGAGGTCCAACTCATCGTTCTGCGTGCCCCGCTTCACTTGAAACTGCAGGCGGTTCACCTTGAGATGAGCATTCAGGGCACCGATCGCTTTATCGATCAACTCGTCGCCATCGAAGGCGACGGTGTAGGCCGCCTTCTGATTGATCTTCCCCCAGAGGGCCTGGAACTCCTTCTTGTGAAAGTTGTCATTGAGAACGTTCTCCTTCGCACGGCGATTGTTTTCGATTTCCGGCAGCGCGGCATCGGAATAGATCGCATCGACGAGAGCGAGCACACCATCGGTGTAGGGTTCGAGTTCGGCGGGCAGTTTGGCGATAGTCCCTTCTGCTTTTGCCGTGTGGTAGGCCTCAGTGATCTTTCCTTCGACGTCGCGGTATGCGTTCTGAATGAGCCAGAAATCGATCGTGCTGGCCATCTGGCTTTCGATTCGGATCTGCTCACCTTCGGTGTTGGTGACCAGTTTCCCGGTGAAGTATTTGGCGTCGGCGGTCCGGGGGCGATCTGAAATCGCATCGGACAGGTCGGACTGGAGCCCCTTCACAAAGTCCTCGTAGGATTCATTGGCGACCACGGTCAGAATATTCGTTTCGTGAGCGGTTGCCGGGTGATCGATGCGTTCCCCGTATTGGTTCACACAAAGCCTCATCCCACGGCCCACTTCCTGACGGCGTGAGATCGTGCTGTCGCTGTGCTTCAGCGTGCAGATGACAAAGACATTGGGATTGTCCCAACCTTCCCGCAGAGCGGAATGAGAAAAGATGAACCGCGTGTCTTCTTCAAAGGAAAGGAGCCGCTCCTTGTCCCGGAGAATGAGATCGTAGGCATCGACATCATCGGTCAGACCTGCACCTTCGCCGCGAGCCTTCACTTTCGGATCGGTCATCTTCCCCTTCTTATCGATGGAGAAATAGCCGTTGTGGGTGCGTTCCGGGGAAATGCGCTTCAGATACCGCTGCCAGGGGCTGTCTTCCAATTCGGCGAACTCATCGACGAGGCGGGCATATTCTTCCTCGAAGACCTGCCCGTATTCTCCCGTGAGAGGTTCTCCAGACTCGTCATCGTAGAGGCGATACTTGGCCACTTCATCGATGAAGAAGAGGCTGAGCACTTTGATACCGAGAGGATGGAGCTGTCTCTCCTTCTCCAAGTGGGCTCGAATCGCTTCACGAATTTGAATCCGGCGCAGCGCTGGCTCGTCCTCTTCGCCGCTCAGCTCGCCGGCTGACAATACTTTGCCATTGGAAAAGGTGATCGTATCCCGAACCGCATCGATCTCAGAAATGACGTAGCCACGATACTGGCGGAGGCCTCCCGAGAGTTCCTCAAGATTGGCGTTCACCCCCACTTTCCGGGGACGACGAACGATAGCGCCGGTCGCCATCTTTTCCTCGAACTCGAGTCGGGCGAGAGGGGCCTGCTTCGAGACGAGAATGCTCTCCAGGTAAAGATAGCAGCTGATCCCAGTGAGACCTTTTTGGGCAATGCCATGGACCGAGATCTTTTTGACGAGCTTCTGATTGTAGGCGTCGAGAGCGTCGAGGCGATGAATCTTGTTGTGTTCCGTCTTGTGAGTCGCGGAGTAGCGCAGGACAAAGAGCGGATCAAATTCGCGAAGGGCATCAGTCGTCTTCTTGCCCTCCATCTTCTGCGGTTCATCGAGGATGAGAATGGGCCGGTTCGCTTTGATCACGTCGATAGGCCGCCGGGACTGGAAGTCGTCCAGCTCTTCGTAGATGCGGCGGGCGTCTTTGCCCGTCGCGTTGAAAGCCTGGACATTGATGATCATTACGTTGATCCCGGCCCCCGAGGAAAAACTCTCGAGCTGATGCAGTTGCCGGGAATCGTAGGTGAAAAAGCGAGCCTGTTTTCCGTAGTCCTGCAAAAAGTGCTCGGCGGTGATCTCGAAAGACTTCTGCACTCCCTCGCGAATCGCGATGCTGGGGACGACGACGATGAATTTACTCCAACCGTAACGACGGTTCATCTCGAACATCGACTTGATGTAGCAGTAGGTCTTGCCAGTACCGGTCTCCATCTCGACATCGAGATTGATCTTGGCGCTCTTGGTCGCGACCAGCTGGGTCGACTGCGTCAGATTCTGACGGCGCTGGACGGTCTTGATGTTATCGAGGAGAGCAATCTCATCGAGATCGATGACGGCGTTGCGAAAGGCTTCCGTGCCGAAATCCAACTCCGACTGCGGTTGCGAAGAGGGCTGCGCTCCGGGATCGAGGCGATAGCGGACGACCTCTCTCTTTGGCTGTCCCGTGAAGCAATCGGCCACGGAATCGACCGCAATGGTCTGGTAGGCTTTGTGGGTGAACTGGAGTTTCATGGACAAGGATGAAGGTTGAGGGATGAAGGTTGAAAATTCATGAATCGCGGCCTTTGGCGTTCTTGGAAATTGTCGTGAGAATGGCGATGAGTTGATTGGTTTCGTCCCGCAAGTCGGCGAGTTTGGCTTCAGCGACGACTTCGCCCCGGACAAGCAACTCGAGCCAATAGTCGCTTTCGTCCGCTTCTTTCAAGCAGTCGCCGATCTTGGCGATGAACTCGGCGTTGCTCCGCGAACGCCGCGCTTCCCGGTAGTTCGCTCCGATGGAAGTTCCTGACCGGAGAACCTGCCGACCGAGTGTCCGCGCCACGTCCGTCTTCGGAAGTGCCGAGAACATTTTCACAATCCGAAGCGCATACTCCGTCGTCCTGGCCCCTAGATCCTGCGGTTCCTCCGGTTTCATCCTTTTGCCTTCTTCCTTCAACCTTTACAGAGTTTTCAACTCTGTGTGAGGGCTCAGGGCGTGGAAGATCTGTTCGACGTTGATGCGGACGGCGTCGCTGGCGAAGGAAGCGTCTCGAAAGACGGCGCGGAGCGGTGCGCGCTTGGCGAGTTCTTTGACAAAGTCTTCGTCCACTCCGGTGTCGAAGCAGGCGGCGAGGGCGTTGCCGTCGACGAAGTATACGGTCTTGTCGGCGATGGTTTCGGTTTTGATACCCAGGGTGAGATCGACGCCCCAATCGAGGAGGACTTGGAAGAGGAGATCTTCCGGGGTTCGGTCGGACTTGATGTTTTCGACTTGGATCGCGAGACCCTCCTGGGAGACTTCGTCGGGGCGGTAGTAGACGTCGGCCATGTTCGAGCTGTCGATCTTGAGAACGCGGAAACCGGTGTCAAGGTTGGCTAGACGATCCAACAGGGTTTGGTGCTCGGGGGTACCCTGTTTGGTCTTGTCGATTTTGGCTTGGAGGTCGGCGCGGATCTTGGCGGCGGCGCGGCGGATGCGTTCTTTGCCGATTTCCGCGATGGTGGCGTAGCTGGCTTTGAATGCCTCGGACTTCTCTTCGCACGGTTCGGGGAGCTGGACCTGAATGTGTCGACGCTTGCCCCCGTCCTCGGCGTTGAGTGCCATGACGGCGTGGGCGGTGGTGGCGGAGCCGGAGAAGAAATCTAAATATATTCCGTCCTTATCTTCATTATCATTGATAACACACGAAAATAGTCGCGCAGATAAAGCCACTGGCTTCGGAAATCCAAACACTCCACGACCAATCAAAGAACTAATGTCTTTAGTTCCTTCTTGATTAAACGGGCCCACAAAAATTGACAAAGGCTTTGTTAGCCGCTCCCTCCCATCCTCATCTCGAAGGTATTGCTTTACACGAACGCTGATTTTTTCGCCTTTCTTGTTAATCACTACCTCGTTGTTCTCGTATGCTTTCTCGACACGATCTTTAGACCAAATCCATTGCTTATCGGGCCATATTTCTTCTCCATTATGGAGGATTGGAAAAACAAGATTTGGTCTCGGGTCCTTACTGGCAGTAGCAAGTGGCTGGGTTAAGTATCCACCCCTCACTGAATGTTTTTCGTCCCGTTTACTGTAGTCTTTCTTCTGATCTTCCGACAGAGGCGCTGCTATATTTTGAAGCGGACCCTTCGAATAAGCCAAAATATACTCATGAACGTTTGAAAAGCCCTTAGTCAATGCACCCGCGTTATACTTATTTTTCCAAATAATTTCTTCTAGGAACTGTTCAGGCCCAAAAATTTCATCACAAATTCGCCGTAAATTCGTAATTTCACCATCATCGATAGAAATAAATACGATTCCATCCTCTCGCAGCAAACTCCGTGCGAGCTTCAATCGGGGATACATCATACTCAACCACTCGGAATGAAACCTCCCGCTCATGCTCGAGTTCTGCTGCCACTTCTGGGCGTCGAAATTCCGATTCCCCTCCTCATCTTTTTCCCCTGACTCCTCCTCATACTCCCCACGGGTCATCGAGTAATTGTCATCGTAGATGAAATCATTCCCCGTGTTATAAGGAGGATCGATGTAGATCATCTTCACCTTGTTCAGGTAAGTCTCCTGCAACAGCTTGAGCGCCTCCAGATTATCCCCCTCAACATACAGGTTCTGCGTCGTCTCAAAATCGACGCTCTCCTCCCGACAAGGCCGCAAGGTCTTCTCAATCGGGGTGTTCGCGGTCACGAGCGCATCCCGTTTCCCCGGCCAATCAAGCCGATAGCGCTCCTGAGGTCCCTCGACAAGATCGCCCGACAACTCCTGCCGCAGCAAATCAAAATCAATCGCCCGCTTCAGCTTCCCGTCTGTGTCCTGTGTCTCAGTGACACAATTCGGGAACAGCTCCGCGATCTGCTCGATGTTCTCGCTCGTGATATCCGGCGAATGTAGTTTCAATTTTTCCATGTCAAATAAGGTCAGGTAGTGATGTCGACTGAGGCCGACGTCTCGATCGTGGTAATCGCAGCAGCCACTTCGTTGTAGATCGGAAGGTCCGCTTCTGTTTCGAGACTGATGATGAGAGAGTATTTCACTGGAGAGAGATGGATTCCGTGAAGCTCGTGCCCTTCGCGAAACTTGCGGTAGGCCCACCAGCCTTTGGCGGGATAGATTCCGATGTGCCCCATCTCAGCCAACTCCGCAGTGGTGCCCTTCCAAACATCCTGAACGAGCGAACCGCATTTCCCCCGGCGCGTCCCGCCGACAGCCCAACCGGGATCTGTAAATGTCTCGTCAGACCCTCGATCCTCTGCATCAAGACGTGCTCGAAAATCATCAAGAGGTTGATCTTTGTGAATTGGGCGAAAGCGAAGCAGGCTGCTCGCGTAGTGATATTTCTGGCTCTTCTCCCAAGTGCGCGATCCGGGGTTCGGCTGGATGAAATAGGATAGCGTTACTCGTAACGTCGCTGCCTGATCAGGGTGATCGCGCAGGATCTCCTTTGGCCATGGAAGCGCGTAGAGGTGGCACTCGTTCAGCTTCGCATCATTCCACTCTCCCCTGTAGGGCTGAATCTCATTCTCAGCAACGACGGTAGCCTGATTGGAAAGGCTATTGAGAACACGATCCTCATCGACAACGCCGTAGCCGTAGCTGCGGATAAGCGCCTCCACCTGCTCGGTTCTTCTGGCTTCGTGTGGATCGAGATTTTCACGATCTAGCAATTCCTGAGGCCAGCGCCCGCCGTGAACCAAGAGACCTCGAATCGTCTCGGGGCAGTAATCGGGGTACCTCTGGATGAGCCGGGCACCCACCCTAGAAACGAGTGCTGTTGCGGCACTGGTTGCATTGAAGCGCGTAAGCGGCCGAATCCGAAAATCCGTCGCCGTGCTCAAGGGCTGGAGCGAGTCAAAGTGGGGGAAGGAACCGTCTTCCGCCTGACCGATATTCCCCCCCTCCATAACGATATCCGGCCCGAGCGGCCAGTCAGGACGCCAATCATGGGAAGTGCGACTGAACGGGCTGAGGCCGTTCTGTGGAGCGATCGCTCTTGATCGCTGCGCTTCGTCGTCATCCTCCTCGATCGTCACCCGTCCAGTGACAGCTCCAACAGTCACTGCATTCCAAGCCTGTGCCGGATCCTCGATTGGAGAAGCGAGATTATGCGCTGGATATTCATAGTCATCCAAATGATTCCAGACATTACCCGCTGACAGGATGATCACGCGAGGTTCGCTAGACTCGTCATCAGTCCCGGAAGCAATCATGTCGATTGCACTCGACCAGGCACTTGGGTTGCCTTCCGTATTCGGACCAGGCGCGGTGACCGCCATGCAGAAGACCCTTGAGCGCTGAGCTGCCTTGATCTCGGGCAGGCTTACTGCTTGAATCGTAACAGCTCCGTAGTTCTTGGGTTTGTGTGGAGTGCTTGTCCGAATCAATTTCACTGATTCCAGCCGGTGAAGCTGCCGCCAAGTTTCCGTCGACAGCATCAAATCTCTAAGATCTCCATAGGCTGCCAGTCCCGCCATTGGGGTTCCGTGTTTGCTATCGTCAGAGGCATCACCGTCCCCGAATACAGTTTCGGTATCCCTCACTGACAAAAGAGGCTCGATTAGGGAGTGACCGCGATTGACGCCTGAATCGATAATACATACGGCGGGTGCGTCGTCTTCGGGCCATTCAATACGTTCAAGCGCCTCGTCGATCCATTCCTCCTGCTCGAATCCCGACAGGTCGGTGAGTCCGACACTGCACGGACGAGCCTTCCGGATCTCCGACAGCGCGTTAAGAAGATCGAGAGAGGACTCAAGCTGATTCCGCGTAGCGGAGGCGACGATTATGATGTGCTCGGGTAGAACCAATGTCTGTCCCGGCCCCGGTTCGGGAAGGTCCAACTGAAGGCGCTTGCCCTCGCTACGAAGCTGTGCCTCCCAGTCCTGCCCGTCTCGACGAATCCACAACTCGAACCATACGGTTTCGTCTGATGCTGGGAGTGGATCCGGATCAGTCCAGAGGGCATCGAAAGCAGCAACGGCGATCGACGCGATATTTGCGAGCAGTGGCCCGTTGCGGGGGCCAGTTACATTTCCCTCATCATCTCGGTTGTCCTTTTCGGGATTACCGTATGCCTCGATCTTATTCGCGAGTGTGCTCAGTTTGCCATATGGGACGAAGATTGCCGCTTTGGTAATCACTTCCTCCGCCTGCCCCTCGTGTCGGATGTTAAGAAGAACAACGTTATCCCCTCCGGCAAGATCTGTTTCGAGCTTCGTGAATGCGAGTGGAAAACCGGGTTCGGACTCCACGTTGAGAATGAGACCAAACGCTGCAGACAGCCCTCCGTCTTTACGCTCTTTTGCAATGCTTTCGAACCTCCGTTCAACTCGACCGACTTCCGACTTCAGCAGTGCTGCATGGGTTTTTCGATCCCGATCGAATTTAAGGAAACCACCTCCGCCCCGTTTCGTGTAAGAAATTTCTTCAGGTTTCGCCGACAGACGAAGATGCTTAAATTGTTTCAGGTGGTCGTCAGGCATTTTGGCAGATCAGGTTGGCGAGTTTAGAATCAGTGATTCAGATACATGCGCCGCTCTGTCAGCGCAGTCACAAGAGCATCATTCGTGATCTCGTCCAGATCATGAATCAGCATCTCTTTAATCGATTCCTCACAAGCCCGCGTGATTTCTGCGTAGCTCAAACAGTCTGCAGCCTTTTCGATTCGCCCCCAACTAAGGCGTTCCTTAGCTATATTGCGGAGGAGCTTTTTCATGAGCACCCGGACCTGGTCTTTCTCCGGAAGCCCGAATTCGACAAGATCATCAAACCGGCGAAACAGTGCTCGATCAAGTTTCTCGCCGTAATTCGTCGCGGCGATGATGAGACTGTTGCCCTGCATCTTTTCCACAAAAACGAGGAAGGAGTTGAGCACCCGTCGCATCTCACCTACATCACCGGCTGCATCGCGGGTGAAGCCAATACTGTCGAACTCATCGAAAAGATAGACGGCACGAGTCGATTCAGCAGTGTCAAAGATAAGGCGGAGTTTGGACAGTGATTCGCCGAGATAGCGACTGAGAAGGGAATCGAGCCTCACCACAAAAAGTCCTAATCCAAGTTCCGAAGCAAGAGCTGCAGCCGTCAATGTCTTGCCGCAACCGGGAGGCCCCGTGAAGAGCAGTCTCTGCCGGGGAGAAAGATCGTTTTCTTTGAGCCTGCTGAGGTTCTGCTGCTCGTTAAGTATCCTCGAGACTCGGTCCTTCAAAGTAGGCTCCAGCACGAGATCACTGACCCTGACGTCAGTATGCACCGGCTCCAGCAGTTCCCCGGCCTCTCCTGTCGGGGCGGAAAAGCTGAGCACATTCTGCTTTAGCGAATTCTGATCAGCTTCTTTCTTAGAATGCTTGACCAGCTCTCGCAACTCGTCTGCGAGTTTCTGATGCCCTTTTCGTGCTTCCGCAGCCGCCACTTGCAGAGCGACCGCATAGAACCGTTCATCATCTCCTTTGGAGTGACTTTGAAGCAGGGATTTGATCTGTGATGCGTTGGCCATGAGCTCAGATTTCACCGCCAGACTAGAGTCTGACAAGTAGTATGGAAATATTGAATTTTGACTTCTTTTCGTGATTTTGAGACACAGATAGCTAACTGGGGGTTTTCTTGCAAAGTAATTCCAACTCCGACTTGAGCGTATTGAGGTCCCGGTTGAGTTCTACCCGTCGATTGAATTGCTTTTCGTTGTTCACTTTGGAGGTAAGCTGGCTGACTTTTCGTTCTAACATCCGGTGTTCCTGACAGCGTTCGATCCAGCTCTCCAGCGACTCGCCAGCACGGGACGCAAGGGGAAGCATCTTGGCAAAATGCGCTGCATAGAGCCGCTCCAGATCTAACGAGGCAGGGAGCGGCGAAAGATCGCCCTCCTGCGGGGGAGTCGAGAAATCAGTGGTAAACCGCGCTCCGAGGACCCACTTCACCAGCTCCGCCTCACTCGGTCGCTTGAAGGCTGCACTATAGGCCTGCTGCCCGTCAGAGCGGCGCAGCTCAAAGATAAGAGGCTGCGGGATCGCCTTGTCCAGGTAATCGAGAACATCGAGATGCAGCTCATCCCCCTTTAAAAGAAGCCGAAACACCTGAATCTCGGGGACTTGCTTTGTTGCGACGATTCGAATCGTTTCAGGAGCGAGTTTTGCCGCCCATCGGATTTCCTGAACTTGTTGGGTCAGTCGGTCTCGCATTCTCGTCGTTGGACGAAGAGAGGCGTAGATCCGCGCTTTCGGCACGACACGATTGACTTGGGAACTGTCGGGATAATCAAACATTCTCCTGAGACTGAACGACCAGAAATCCAATGAGCTCGAAGTCATCGAGACCTTTGATGGAATCAACCAGGGCGGTCGTGGCCCCAGGAGTGAAGAGGCTATCGACGTCGCCCTCTTCTTTGACGTCGACCATGGACCGGATCGCTTGATCGAGAAGGTCAGAGTATTTGCCCATTTCGCGTCCATCCCTCGTCGCTGCGTTGAAAGCATGGCACAATTCAGGAATGGGTTCGGATCGTCCCTTGCTCGCGGTCCGGGCCAGGTCAAGCAGGCGCTTCACCTCTGTGTGCTGAATGTGGACGTCGCCACTTTCAGCGATGTAGACGAGGTAGTAGGGATGGAGGCGGTTGAGTTGGTCGATATTGACGCCCTCGTTGCGGTTACGGAGGGCAAAGAGAGCACCAGGAACGAGTCCCTTCTCAGGATCGGCGGGAACAATCGCGTGCATGCCATTGGGCGTGCGTGAAGGATCTCCGTGTTCTTTCACGTAGCCCACCAGATCCATGCGAAAATCGTTCAGTCCGAGGTCGGTGATTGAGATGCCGGTTTTGAGGTCTTCCATCTCAATGACTTCGTCCTGAAGTTTCCGCAGTTGCTCTTTGCGGTAGGAGATCTCATTCGCCTTGGGGTCGAGGACGTTGTCGCTGGCGGTGCCGGCGACGTCGACAATCACCATTCGATTTTCGACGCGCTCCTTAAGGTTGATATATTCATCGAGGGAGATGTCGGGCCAGTAGTTGACGAGCTGAATGGATTCATTCGGCGAACCGATTCGGTCAACCCGTCCGAAGCGCTGAATGATGCGAACGGGATTCCAATGTATGTCGTAGTTAATGACGTAATCGCAGTCCTGAAGGTTTTGTCCCTCCGAGATACAGTCCGTGCCAATGACGAGATCGATCTCATGGGGTTCCTCGGGGAGAATGAGGTCCTTGTCTTTCGCGATCGGGGAAAAGAGCGTGAGGACAGACTGGAAGTCGTAGCCTTTACCTAAAGTGGTCTTTGGAGCGCCGCTGCCGGTGACTTTGCCGGTGTGGAGACCAAACTGAGCCAGATGATTATCAGCTAGGCATCTGTAGAGGTAGTCGGCGGTGTCCGCGAAGGCAGTGAAGAGAAGAATCTTTCGATTGCCCGGGTTGATTGGGTTTTCGATTTTCTCCTGAATATGAGCCAAGAGGTGCTGGAGTTTGGCATCATGGTCGGGAGTGACTTTCTCCATCTCTGCAAGGAGATCGCGGATTCCGGCAAGATCAGCCTCCAAGTCACGCTTCCAGCTTGTAAGATCCAGATCTTCGAGGGCAATGTCAGCTTTGCCGCCGAGGGTAGCTTCTTCGAAATCGGGAAGGTCGTCATCCTCGGGATCAAAGTCGTCGCTCAAGTGAGCGACGAACCCGGGCGAAGAAGTCTTTCCGGCCTGGAAGTCGGCGATCTTTTTAAGCGCGATCTCGTTGTTCTTGCCCAACTTGCCCAAGGTGATTCGGAAGGAGTGGACGGAACTTTCCAGTCGCTTGAGCAAGTTGACTGTCATCAACGCTTTAATCCCGCGCTGCTGGCCGGTCAGCGATACGTTTCGGGAAATGCCCTCGAGGTCGTCGCCGTAGGATTCTTCATACTTTGCTACCCGACTCGGAAGCAGGTAGGCGGCAGGCGTGTAGCAGGCAAGCTCAAGCTGGCTCAGCTGCTCATAGATTTCATCAAAAGGTGGCACGTCCTCGCGGTCAGTGAGAGGCGGCCGGAAAGAGATGGGATTGCGCCGAGTGGGAAAGGTGCCGATTTCTGTGGTGTCATAGTGGGCCTCGATGTGTTTCCGAGACCGGGCGATGGTGACGCTATCGAGAAGCTCGAAGAACTCGAAGTCGAGGGCCTTGAGGATGGCTTCCGGCGTGCGCTCTTCTACCTCAAGCTTGCTCCACCGAGTGAAAGCGGCCTGAGCTTGACGAAAGATTTCCTCCACCGAGTTTTCGGTGCGGAGCTTTTGGCGAAGAGTTTCGGATTCGCCTTCGTAGGCGAGGGCGAGCTGGTTACGAAGATCCGAGAAGCGGTTGTTTACCGGGGTGGCGGATAACATGAGCACCTTGGTTTTTACCCCGGCACGAACGACCTGATTCATAAGGCGTTCGTAACGGGATTCGCGCTCTTCTTCCCCGGGCTTGTTATTGCGGAAGTTGTGGGACTCGTCGATGACGATGAGATCAAAGTTACCCCAGTTCACTTGATTGAGCGGCAAGCCATAAGACTCGCCTCGGGTCCGCTGCAGATCGGTGTGATTGAGAACCGTGTAGTTGAGCCGATCATCCGCCAGAATATTGGTTTTAAGCGGACTGTTGTATGTGAGCCAGTTGTTGCTGAGTTTCTTTGGGCAGAGGACGAGGACGGATTTGTTACGGAGCTCGTAGTATTTGATGACCGCCAAGGCGGTGAAGGTCTTACCCAGGCCAACGCTATCAGCAAGGATGCAGCCGTTGAAGGTTTCGAGCTTATTGATTAGGCCGACAGCGGCATCTCGCTGGAAGTTGAAAAGCTTGTTCCAGACGACAGTGTCCTCATAGCCAGTCCGATCGTTGGGGAGGACGTCTTCGTTAATGTCTTCAAGGAACTCATTGAAGATATTGAAGAGCATTACGAAGTAGATACGCTCAGGCGAATTTTCAGTGTATACCGTAGAAATGTGTTCGATGACCTGCTCGGTGACATCTTCGAGTTTTGCATCATCCTGCCAGATTTGGTCGAATGTGGAAAGAAACTGGCGGGTCATAGCCTCCCCGGAGAACTTGTTGACGAAATTAGAGAGAGCCTCGCCCTTCTCGTAGCCAAGATCGACCGCAGTGAATCCCTGCAGGCCGAAGTAGACAGTGGAGTCTTCCCCGGGGCGTTCCAGGCAGGCGATCTGCTGCATGGGAGATTTCGTGGCGTTCGATTTAAAAGTCGCTTTGCGCCGGATCCAGTCTGCACATTCCCGGGCGATGGCACGTTGGGTCAGCTTGTTGCGAAGCTTGATCTCGAACTCAGTCCCGTAGAGGCTTCGCTCGCGCTCCAACTTTGGGATGAAAAATTCCCGTCGTTCTTTTCTCAGCCTATCGGTAGCCTCCCCTTGTGCAAAGGTGGGTGACGAGAAAATGAACTCCAATGATTCTACCTTCTCTAGTTCCTCTTTAAGAGCCTCGTAGGCAAACATCGAAAAACTCGAAGCGGCGATCCTCAGCTTCGCACCAGGTTCAATGGAAGACTTCAGCTCATCGCCGAGTAGTTGGTTGATGTTATCGATGACTTCCATTTCTTGTCGGTATTACTTAGGTTACCCGTTACATCATCGAAATTTCAGATCATTCGTCAATAACGTCTAACAGAACACTTCGCACACACCTCCGCGACATCAATAAAGAGCCAGAACATGGCCCAGCCATTTCTACCAATAAAAAAGCGCCTGAGCATTTCGCTCAGACGCCCCTAGTTATACTAGAATTATTCTTCTTCCGAGGACTCTTGTCCTTCCGAGCCCAACCTCTTGAGCGCCTCAGCGACCTCGACTGGATCATAAAGGCGATTCCCTCCTACTAGGAAACTGGGGATCTTACCCTCAGCAACCTTGTATTCTAGGTTCCGCTTAGACAGACTGACCAATCTTACAAGTTCTGGTATCTTCACCAGTAATTTTGCTTTTTTCAAATGTCATAGTATGTGGAATTTGCGCGAACAAAGCATTTCTGCTTTTCCTCTTCGCAATCGCTCAGGCTTCTTAGCATTGCTAATTAACCTGACCGTCATTGCCATTCGTAAACAGCCAGCCACCTGGGACTTCTTGCCCAAGCAGCTAACGAATGTATATGACAACGCCGGAAAATGCAAATCCGTGCGGCCACAACCACCTAAGAGGAGGCGGGCGCAGGTAAAATCCCCCAATACGAAACGGCAGCTTTCTGTGTCACCAATGCCCGATAGTGCGCGAAAATCTGCGAAGCATCCTGGTGCCCCATATTCAAAGCGAGTCTTGCCGCGTCTTGGTGAAAAGCGAGATGGTATGAAGCATAGGAATGGCGCAATCCATTATTCGGCCATCGTTGCCAATCATCTCTCTCCTCTTTCTGCTTTTTCGAAAGCGTCTCCGGATTCGAAAATCCTGATTTAAGCTTCGCCTGATCGTGAAGAGCGCGTCCATTTCTCGGCCAAACCGGTCCAGACTTCTTCGCAAGCGGCTGGATCCACTTCCGGAGATTATCTGACATTTCGACGTGCCGATTCTTCGCAGACTTTGCATTGATACCCCGCACGTGGATTGTGCACGTCTCGAAATCAATGTCAGACCAATCCAGCTTTTTAATCTCCGCATCGCGAATCCCGGCAAACAATCCGATAGCGAACGCCGGGCGAATCGCCTGATCCGCTTTCTCAAGAAGGTCGATTGCTTGAGCTACTGTCAAAACTTCAGTATCCGCCTCCACGACTTTCATCGGCTTTACCCGGAGTGCCGGATTCTTGTCGATGTATCCCCACTCGATGGCTTCATTCAAAGCCAACACCAACGCCGTACGATGATGGTTCACCGTCCGCGGATGGAAGTCCTTCGCCAATCCGTGAAGCCATTTCTCGACTTGGGATTTCTCGATATGGGCGACGGATTCATTTCCGAACATCTTCTCAAATCTCCCCAGGCGCTTTGTAAGACCGTCCAGATGACTATCCGAAAGTCCAACATTCGCTCGAGTTTGGAGAACCTCCGCGATGAGATTCTTCACCGAAGTCGAAGTGGCACTCCGCTCGTGATATCGAACAGCGAAATCAATCGCTTCCGGGAGACTGAGCCCGATTCGTTCCAGCTTCTCCCGGCTGTCGATGACTGCCGATCTCTCGGCCACTGTAAGATTGGTGGAGCTGCCAAACTCAACGGATTCCTGCCCTCTCTTCTTCGCCCATTCGACCGCCAGTTTCTCGGTCTTGAACCCTTTCTGGCGATACTTGCCGCCCTCAATGTAACTGACCCGCCACCGATAATTGGGGTGCGATTTCCAACGGGAGACTTTGACTTTGGTACCGAGCCTCGCCCCCGTAGTCCTCGCATCTTCAGCTCCCATGCGACAAAGTCCCTCAAAACGAAGCATTTTCCAGCTGAATCTAGTCAGTATCTAGTCAGCCAAATCCAAGAAAATCGACCAATCGTCCGCAGCCCTTATTTTATCTAGCATCCCCGACAGGAATCGAACCTGTATCTAAGGTTTAGGAAACCCTTGTTCTATCCGTTGAACTACGGGGACATAAAGAACGCGGGAGACTACACCGTGAGCGGAACCTCTCAAGTCCATCTTGCGTCTCCTTCGATCAGAATCCGCAGGCAATCAATACTTCACGCCGGTCAAAGCAGCCCAGGCCTCCCACTTTTCTCTCAACTGCCTTACCTTCGACGGCTCTTGGGCGGCAACATCACGGGTCTCCGTTCGGTCTCTATCCAGATGGTAGAGTTCCCATTCTTTTTTTCCTTTTGCTTCCCAGACCAGTTTCCAACTCCCCTCGAGGATTGCTCGATTCTTGCTCCAATGCCAAAAGAGCGGCGCGGGGCGCGCAACGGTCTCCGCCTGCCCCTTCAAGACGGGTAACAATGAAACGCCCTCCTCCTGAAGGATCGCCTTTCCCTTCCTCGATTGAGGGTATTCCCCGCCCGCGAGGTCGAGAAACGTAGGCATGAAATCGATAATATGACCGACCTGATTGCTAACGCTTCCCGCTTCAATTCCGTCCGGCCACCTGATCACCATTGGCGTCGCGACGCCCCCTTCATGGGTCGTGGACTTGTAACGTTTTAACGGTGTGTTTTGCGCATAAGCCCAATTCGGACCGCAGTGGGCGTAGTGATCCCCCGGGCCGACTTTTTTGTCCGTCTGCCGACCGCCCGGCTCCTCAGGGCAGCCCCCGTTGTCGGAGAGAAAAATGACGACGGTATTTCCATCCACCTTGAGTTCCTCAAGCGTCATGAGCAGCCTTCCGATATTCTGATCCATGTTATCAACCATTGCCGCATAAACTTCCATGCGACTTGCTTCCCATGCCCGCTCTTTTGCAGGAATCGATTCCCAGGGTTTATTGTTGGGATTTGGCCCTGCCTCGGGAAACTGAGAGGGGTCGATGATCCCCATTTCTATCTGACGATTGCGCCTCTCCTTCCGGAGAACATCCCAACCGGCATCGTACCTTCCGCGATATTTCGCAATATCCTCAGGCTTTGCATGGAGCGGGTAATGCGGAGCGGTGTAAGCAAGGTAGTGAAAGAATCGCTCACCCGCTTTCACCTGCGCTTTGATCGTGGCGATGGCGTGATCAGTGAAAGCCTCCGTAGTGTAAAACTCTTCGGGAAACTCAGTGATACGACGATCATCTTCTCCGAAGAATCGAAGTCGATTCCCTTTAAATTCAGGATCCGGAAGGGAAGGATCGAAAAAATTACTGCACCCATCCCAAAGACCATAGCTCTTTTGAAACCCCCTATCAAACGGCCGGTGCGGAGCGCTCGAACCGTTGTGCCATTTACCGCTCATTCCGGTCTGATACCCTGAATCTTTGAGTGCTTCGCCCAGGGTGATCATGTTCGCGTTGAGCAGTTCGATTCCCCTGCCTCCGTTCCGGGGATAGAGGCCCGTCAATAGGCTCGCTCTTGTCGTCGTGCACTTCGCGTTATTGTAAAAGTCGGTAAAGCGCATTCCTTCGCCGGAAATTCGATCAATGTTAGGCGTCGCAATTTCACTTCCGTAGCACCCGATATCTGACCAGCCCATGTCATCGGCCATCATCAGAATAATATTCGGACGGGAGGGTTCCCCGGCAGACATGAGGAAGGGGCACAGGAAAACTGAGACGAGCAATATTACAAAAGACGGCAGTTTCATATTCGCGTCAAAATATCCTGAGATCCCAAAATCAGCCAGCTTCAATCGCGCTTAATCATGGTTTTCCGTGGTTGCGGTGCCAAGCGCGTACCGGTAGACTCACTCCGATGAAAAGCCCCCTTACTTTACTGGCCGTCCTCACGCTGAGTGTATCGACATTGAGCCTTTCGCTCTCCTCTGCTGAAGAGACCAACACAACAAACGTCCCGCCGGATCCTTTTGGCGATCTCGCTAATCAGAAAGAGATCCCTGATTACACAATGGAAGTAGACAGGAACAGGGGAAGTTTCCTTCTCGACTCAAAGGAAGGACAATATCAACCGGGAAGCCACTTTGGTAACTGGCATTGGATGGCGGACGTGGTGCGCGAAGGCAACTACTATGTGGGGCTGAAATATGAGTCATCCCGCCCCAAACTCGGAGTTCAAGTGAAAATTGGTGATGTCGCCACACTCAAGAGCTATGCAGCGAGAACGAATAACCTGAGCAACGACAAACCGATGATCCTCGGTACCGCGCGCCTCCCCAAGAAAGGTGAATACCCCGTCTTTCTCCTAACAGGGGATCAATCCAATGTGCCTGCTTTTCAAGTTCAGGGGATTCATCTGATCCCTGCTCCGGAAACTGAGCCCATGGGTCAATCCATTGACGGGACCATTCAACTCGACGCAAAATCGGCAACGACCTATGCGGAGATGATGCGCTACGAGACGAAACCGGAAAAAGATTGCCTTGGCTACTGGATTCATCCGGAGGACTGGGCTGAATGGAAATTCGGAGTGACCGATCCAGGGAAATTCAAAATCACAGTCACCTATGGATGTGGCAATGGAAACGAAGGCAGCGAAATCGCGCTGCTTGCCAATGATCAAACTTTAAATTTCACGGTCGAAGACACCGGTGGTTTCCAGGAGTGGAAGACCATTGATCTGGGCACCGTTACTTTCGATGTCAAAGGTGAACAGAAGATTGCGATTGTTCCTCAAAACCAGGCAGCAAAAGCCATCATGGACATTAAGGTAGTGCATCTGACACCGATCACTGACGCCGAATGAGGTCAGAAAGTCCTGTTTCCTACTCAGGGCTGCTGAAAAAGGCTGCGGCAACAACGGATTTTTCAGATCGATTCAGTCCCGTGTTTGTGCGCGATTTGCGCAGAGGCTTGAGGAGTGACTTTTTCGTTTGGAGCTTTGTCATCACCCACGCGGTCGCTCTCTTTGCTTCTCTCGCGGAGTGGGCCATCGCTCAGTCGCTGGGAAGCCTTGTCGTTGGAGCCGGTTTTTCAGGTCTCTTCCTCGGGGCGATATGGGTCGTTTTCGCCTTTATCCTGCCCCTTTCGATGTTCAACGCCCTCACCCCCGAGGTGGGGGCGACGAGAAATATCGAGTTGCTCTTGACCTCCAACCTGAAGCGGTGGCAAATTGTGAAAGGGAAACTTTATGTCGAGTTGACGCTCAGTTCGCTGCTTCTTTTCTCTCTTCTGCCCTACGTCCTGATCCGATATTTTCTAGGCGGTGTCGAACTTTTCCCGGCCCTTGGAATGATCGTCGGAATTCTGGTCTGCAATGCTGCCCTCAGTTCAATTGTGATCGGAGCTTCGGGATTCCGTAGCACGGTAGGAAGAGTTTTTCTCATACTCGCGCTTGGGTTCAACTCCCTGATTTTAATGAGCTCAGTGAACTTTTCAGGAACGACAGGGAAAACAGGTTCCTCTTTCTTTCTGATATTCGCCTCAATCCTGACCACGGCAGTCATCATTGTATTCGGCCTTCAGATTGGACGAGCGAGACTAAAAGTGGCGGAAAATCCCGTTGACCCGCCTTCTTCTGCTCTCATTTTCGTCGTTGTCTTTCTCCTCCCGGTGATAAACGGAATCGTCGTGGTTATTGCGGGAGCAATTGGTTCAGCGATTCTCATGGGACTGATTCTCACCTTGGGACTGTTGATGGATTCAGAGCGTAAACGGAAAGAAAAGTTGCACCCGTTCGCGTCTTCGTCTCAGTAGAGATATCGCTATGGTGAATTCTGAACTCTATTCTACGGTCCTCGACGCATTTCGTGAAGCGGGCTGGGCATTTACAGAAGTGGAAGGCCGCGAAGTCGTTCGCGCTGGCTTCGAAGCACACCACACGAGGGTGGAACTTCACCTTCAGGCTTTCGAGCCGCTTGCCGCCGTCTCCGTGGTCTCAGAGTCGTCAAACACCGCTCCGAATCCGCTTCATCGCGATCGCCTATGCGAACTCGCGATGCGAGTGAATCAGACGCTCACGGTTGGCAATTTTGAGATGGACTGGGACTTAGGAAGACTGGCATTCCGCGCCACCAATTTATTCCCCACTCCTCAAGGCGATCTTAAAATTATTCAGGGTCTCGTGCACAACACGGTAGGAGAAATGGACCGTATCGCTCCGCTCGAAGCAATCATCCTCAAAGCGGAAGGCCCTGAGTTGGCGGCACTCGATATTGGAAAGTTGATACTACGCAAAGACCTCATCCCTGAGATACCCGAACCTGACACCCCTCTCTCCTGATGGATTCAAACTATCCAGATGAAGACGAAATCTTCGTCCTTAAGGGCGACGAAAGGCATGGTCCCTTTCACGTTGATGAACTGCTCGAGGGGATTGACGAGGGCCTCTTCTCTTATGACGACGTTTGCCTCCGGAGTGGTGCCGCCGAATGCGAGCGCCTGCGGGAAATTCTCGATTGGGAAAAGCCCGGTGAGAAGGTCGCCGCCGATGAGGACATTGAAGAGGACACGAATGACGATGAAGAGGAGGATTTCGAGGAAGAAAAGGGCTCCAGAGATCACCCTCTGAGGTATCCTACTACGATCCTCTACGCCGGGCATCCTTCGATTCTAAATTCTCCAGGATCAATTCTCGCGATCGTGATTGGTTTTGCTGGAGGTCTATGGATTTACCCGATGAATCCATGGCTCACTCTTTGCGGGTTCCTTGCCGGTATTCTTGCCCTTGTGAACCTCAGCCTAATACGCTTCACAAGCGACTATCACATCACTCCGAAACGAATTGAGGTGACGAAGGGGCTCATTACACGCAGCTCCAACGAGGTTCGGGTTCAGGATATCCGGGCAATCAATGTCTCCTGCCGGGGACTCGCTGGTGTCATCGGCATTGGAACGGTCGATTTCTTCACAGCAGGTGACGATCCCGAGGTAACCTTCAAGCAAATTTGGGCCGCTAAAAACGTCAAAATTCTGGTTCGTCGAATCCAGGACTCTTTGTGAGCCACCTCATTCAGGCGCTCGTCTTGCTAATCGTCGTCACGATCAGAGACGTGATCCAAACAATGGGTATTGCCATGAGAACCCCGTAGACCCAGTTGACGAGGGTAGCGTGATTTGATCGCTGCAACTGACGCCGGTATCGTTCTGCAATCCAAATGAACGACAAGAGGACCGGAAGAAATAGAGCCGTCGTAATCGAACTCCCGGGAAATATGGCATTGCCTACTCCGCTGTAAAACAGCGCACAGGAGACGGCAATCAGAGTAAATAATAACATCCACCGCGCACTCGTTCCCCGAACTCTCCACACTTCTTCTTTTTGTTTAATCATCGTCCATCGATGAATCACCGCGACGACCAAAAAGACAAGGAATCCGTAACTCAGGATCCAACCTTTTCTTCCCAAAACGCTGGATTTAACCTGCTCAATGGCACCCTCCCACCCCCGCTTCGTGAGCGCACTGACACCATTGTCCTGAATATATTTCACGACCCCGGGACGCTCTTCCAATTTCAGGGTGGCGAGTTCTTCACGCCCTGGAAAAGCGGACTGAAATCGAAAGGCCTCTGCTGAAGAGTCCAACCAGATCTGATAGCTTTGATAGGAATGAAAGGGGCTGCCGAATCGCGCGTTCGAATAGCTCATGTTTGGACCACAAATCAAAACAAATGCTGAAATCATCATCGCAAATCCAACCAATTGGTTAGACGGACTCCAAAGGTCTTCAACAGGCCGGCCCTCCCGGCGAATCAATGCGGCAACAACCGAGCGAATAAACGAAACCGCGATAAACGAAAGCACCATAGGCCAGACAAGCGGTTTAGTGAGGTAACCCAGACCGAGGAGCAAACCAAATACGCCATATTGCCAGAGTAGATTTTGCCGGATGAGACTCAAGGCACAGAGCCAGGCGAGCACAAAAAGAAGGTAGAACAAGGCATCGGGACTGAAATAAGCGGAACGCTCTAAAATGACTCCGAATCCTCCCATGAGAATAATCGCAGCCGAACCGATAAATGAAAAGGCTCGCGCTGCCGCGAGTCCAAAAACCACAAGGAGGACACACGACAGGGTAAGATTGAGCCATTTCCCCTTTTCGAAAAGTTGATCAGGCGGGAGTTCAGCATATCCGGACATTAACCAGGGAAAAAGCGGACCTATGATACCATCTGTAAACTGAGGAAAGGCACCGGTCACTTCTGCCGTTATCGATGGAACCTCCTGCAAAGATCCGGAAGATACGGCAGCCGATTGATAAACGGCATCAATGTAGTCCGCCTGCTGATTAGAGGAACGATCCGTGTTGACCTTCAAGACAACCGCTGAGCCGATAAACATATAGGCCCAGGTGTAAATGACGAGAAAAGCAAGGTATCCAATCCAGGAACCCCAACTTCGTTTTTTCCTAAATCCACCTGAAACACGATCCATTTTCATTCTTCCAATCTCTTCTCCCGAAGTCGTTCTTCAGACTCTGCAAGAAAAGCCTCGGATTGCTTAAATCGAATAAGTGCCTCCACTTTCTTTGCCTCTCCCCTCGAGCCACGAATCACCTGCAATTCGATCCTTCCCACGTGCGCTCCGGGAAATTCGCTTAGTTTTTCCGGCGATCGTGTCTCAAAAATCAAAAGCGATCGTCGAAACCAGACTTGGCGATAGTCAACCGACTCAACCTCGCGATACTCGATACGAACTACTTTCGGGTCCGTTTTGCGAAACGCCCGATCACGGACCTTAAATTGAAGCTCTGCTGAATCCCGACCACAGTAAAGCTTACCGACCACATGGTTGTAACCCATGGGATCAGTCGCAGGATTTTTGAAGGAAACTGACAGTTCGTCGTACACGATGATTTCACCTGATGATCGACCTCACTCAGGACGCTTCATCATGATTCGATTCCAGCACTTCTGCAAGCGCCTTTGACCATGCGCGAACCGCACCTTTCTCAAGAGGGTGATCAAGTTCGAACCGGGCAACAATACGGCGGGCTTCACCCCATCCCGGAATCAGACAGTTCCATTTCCCATCCGAATCAAGCACTTGCGTTGCGGTGTGTCCGCGAAATCCAACCGTGTAGGGAACCCTTGCAACCGAATTGAAAAGCGACCCTGCTGAGGCCCCTTTCGCTCGACGATCTTTCCGCTGTGGTTCGCTCAGGCAATAGCCATCGAGATCAAAAACAACCACATCTGAAGCGTTCAATTTTTCATAAGCGAAATTGGTGAAATACTCGACCCTCTCTGAAAGCGCTCCTGAAGGAAGGAAATTCAAGTCCTGAGAATTCTCAAAATCAGGCCAATCATCGTAGTTTCCCGATTCTACCTTGACCGGAAGCGGCTCGCTCAATTCGGGTGAAGTGATCTCTGGGGTCTCTTCCGCTATTGCCCGAAATTCCAAACACTCCTCAGTCTGCGCATAACCATCCCTGCTTGAATCCGCCGAGCTTGAACCCGCCGAGCTTGAGAATTCGAGACTCGCCTCTTCGTCTCTGCCTTGCTTCGAATCTGAAATCACCTCGTTTTTTTCGAAGGTGGGTGGAACCGCTCCCCCCTCCATTTCAAATAATTCCTGAGCCTGCTCCCTTAACGCAGAAAGAGAAAGCGCCACTGGCTCTGCCGATTTCGGCCGACGAATCAACGCATTCACTTCAGCCAAAGATCTCGCCTCTGCCAATGCCGTGAGCGCTAGTGCCGCATCCTGCTCAGGCGATGATTCGTTGCCCCCAAGGTTCGAGACATCTGCCTCTTCGAGGAATTTGGGGAGACCTTCGGGTTCATTTTTCCGGACTGCGGCCACCTTAACAATTATTTTACTCGAACCTTGCCGAGTCACGTTAGAGGAGCTCTCCACTTTTTCAGACTTGGGAGAGTCGCTTTCGTCAGCGGGCTCCTCTCTCAGCCTGGCTGAGAGCGACGACGAAATCTCGAGAGCGGAGATCGAGGATTCCGTGAAAGCGTTCGGATCCGGGTCAGCTTCTTCCGGGGCACTCTCAGCTCGACTTTCCTGAGCCTCATAGGCTGAATTACTCGCATCAATGCTTTCATCTGAAAACATTGACTCGCCAAACATGTCACGCTCAACTTCGCGTTGATCACCGTCGGCTGATTCGCCTCGCTCGTCAGTAGGAGCAATACTGTCAGAAATCAAAGCGATAGAGGAAGCTCCCTCTTTTATCTCATCGGAAATTTCCACTGCAAATTCAAATTCTTCCGCCTCCGAATCAGCAGGAACAACCTCTGGAGAGGCAATCTCAATAGGATCGAGTCGCGCTTCTTCATCCTCGACTATCTCTTTACCCCCAGTCTCCACGAAATCGGTTGAAACGTCTGACTCGTCTTTCACAGGCAGCGTCTCGCTTGAATCAACGCCCGCTGATTCGACTGGTCCGTCCAACGCTGCGCGGGCTCGCTTTAGCGAATGATCCGCCCCGTGATGTCGGGTCTTCCGTTTTTTTGGCGAAAATGCCCCCAAAAGCTCGTCGAACTCTTCTTTATCAATCCACGAGTCTGGCATAATTCCCTTGGGTTTCTGAAAACGTTTCCTCCTCAAGTAAATTCAACCGAGGCTCCAATTCAGCAGCAAGCTGATCAAATATCAAACTAGAGGCGCTGGGACGATCCCGCAACATCGCCACAGGAACTCCAATCCGGCTCGCCGCAAGAAAGTCTCGCTGAATCGGGATAACCGTCTCAAGGACCATCTCGACTGGAAGTAAATCCCGAAACTCGCGCTGATCGTCGAGATTCGACGGATCATCAGGATCTGCCATTGAGAGAACGAAGCCCGCTAAATTGGGAACTCGTTTGGGGTCCCCCCTTTCCGCTGAGCGAGCCCCGGCAACCATCCTCAGAATTTGAGGAAGGCTACGTAAGCACAAAGGACTGGGTTGTTGAGGCACCAGAAGTGAATCAGAGACCACCGACAGAGCCATCGAAACAGGATTAATACCACAGGGCCCATCGAAAATAATCAAATCAAACCCCTGATCGGCCAACCGATGCTCCAAACCACCAATGCGCTCACTCAGAGATTCCTGCCCCCATTGGCCCGAGATGAAGCGATCGGCGACGCCCTTTGACCCCTTCGTGAGGAGCGATAAACCGGCTTGCTTCGTATCGATGATCGCATCTTCGACCGAAAGACTGCCGTCATCGAATAAAAGATCATAAAATCCGACCGCATCTTTCGACTTCTCAGTGAGAGAAAATCCAACTCCTCCCTGCAAATCGGCGTCAACGAGAAGCACTTGCCACCCCCTTCGGGCCAGAGAATAACTAAGATTCACCGCGATAGTCGACTTACCGACGCCACCTTTTTGACTGATCAATGTTAACGTTGCCAAAGCAATAATTTTAAAACTCGGCAAACATACTCCAAAATACTTAGAGAAACGACTGATTTTCGATCCGTCAGGGTGGAAAATTGAGCAAAAACGTTGTCTTGAGGGTCTGATTCCTGTAACTTTTCTACCCCGGTCCGGGGACATAACTACTTTCCTGGAAAAAATAATCCGATCATGTCTAAATACACCTTTCTATCCCTCATCCTGCTATGCTGTAGCCTTCCTTCCAGCGGCCTATTTGCCGACGAGATCAAAATGAAGGACGGAACCGTCTATCAAGGACGAATCACCTACGAGGGTGATGACATCGTCAAAATCGAAGTTTCGATCTCCGCCTCGATTAAGGAGACTAAAATACTGGGCCGCGGCGACGTCGCAGAAGTGAAGAAAGATGCTCCTGACGACGTCGAATTCCTCAAGCTTGAAAAGCTAATCCCGACGAAGTCTCTAATGATTGCGAGCGCTTACCAAACGGCTCTCGATACCGGTCCAAGAGCATTCCTAAGATCCTTTCCAGATAGCAAGCATGCCGAGAAAGCAAAGGCGATGGAGAAAACGCTTCTTGAGGAACTCGACAAGGTCGAAAGAGGCTTTATTAAAATCGAGGAAGACTGGATCTCGCCTCAGGACAAAAAGAAGTTTGCCGCTCAGGTCGAGTCACGAATTCGGCTTCACAAGATGCGAACTGTCGCACAATTTGGAAACTACAATGGTTACATCGCTGCGATGAGAGAATTTGAAGCGCTCGAGCAACGCTACTATGGGACCCCGGGATTTGCGACCGCGGTCGTTCTCGCCTCGCAAGTCATCCCTGCGCTGGGAAGACAACTTCAAACAATGCAACGCGATGCGGACTATCGACAAGCTCAATACGAACAAAACAAAGCCAATCTCGATGCCACATCGAAAGCTCTCGTTGAGCAGGCACGAGTTCGCGAAGAACAGGCCTACCTGGCAGGACTGGAAATAGATAAAAAGTCGGGAACTAACTGGATGAGATTGAATCCGAATTCAAAAGCGTCGATCACCTCCTACCTCGATTTCGCCTCAAAAGAGCTAAAACGGGTCAAAGAATACGACACAAAGATTCTTACCACCCAGGCAGAGAAGTTTGTAAAAGTCGACGAACTGGTTGAAGGCGGGAATTTCGGGCGCGCGGAACTCCTGATGAAAGAGGCATTGGCTCTTACCGGGAAAAAGCCTTCGAAATCATCCTCGAAGTCAAAGAAAGGGAGTTCTTACATCGCAATTCTCAGCGAGAAAATTCGGAATAAGAAAAGTGAGTTCAGCGCAATGGCGAAAGCAAAAGAAGAGGCCGCTAAATCGGAATCTATCACCAAAAGAATGGAGAAATCCGAGAAAATGCTTGGCCTAAGCATCCCGGAGGCTCAAAAAGGCGAAAGCACTATTGGCTCTGATGCCGCGTCCGACTTTGCCGCTTTATCAGGAGCGAAAAAGAAGAAAGAAGCGCCGGCAGAGGAAAAGACCGAATCCGCTAAGAAAGGATCGTCAAAAGGCGCTGACAGCGATAAGAAGCGTGAGCCTGTCGTTTCAGCTCCAATCGATGAAGGCGGCGGATTCCCGGTTGGGCTGATCATTCCCCTCATTACTGTTCTAGTTATTATCGGTGTCGTCCTATTTAAGGTATTCGGCGGTAAAAAGGACGAAGAAGGCATCGAAGAAGAAAAAGAAGACGCCGGCGAAGACGAGGCTTAGACGGGCTAATTCAACAAAAAGGAGTGAATTAAAAAGTATCTTTTTCGGTCTTCGGATTCGAAAAAGCCACTTCTCCAGTTGATCTCCGGTCTGACGAGATTAGGCCCGTGCGAGCCCCGGGGAATGTTCCCCCGATCGTTAAAGAGGGTAACGGTGGCGGTCATAGTATGGCTAAGATTAGAGCGATTCTAAGGGACCGTTCAGGTCCCTCGACCGTTCGCGAAGGTATGAAGCGGGGGTTTTCGGGCACCCGTCACATCTCAGCAAGTATTCCGAGCAGGCCACGTGACGGCTTGCACAGCGGTTGAGACAATGCTGCCGATCTCAGGAAAGTGCTTCGCATCTCCCTCGGCTCGAAACCTTCCCCTTATCTTTTCTCGCGTCTTCACGCATCCGAAGATCCCGTTCCGCCTGATTGTTATCAAAAAGGATCCCCTTATATTCAAAAAATCCCATCACCGCCTCATAGCGCGCCTCCAACCGAATCAACAGAGAACTTATTTTGAATCCATTGCCCACTGTTTTCGCAGGCTGATGATAGCCAGGGAAAAGTCAGGCGGAACATCTCGCCCACTCGATACATTCGAGTGGGCTGTCTTTTAAGATTGGTAGCTGGCTCGCCTTCGCTCCGACTAGACAAGCCCAAAAGCTTTGTCCATCCTCGCTGAGACTTTCTTAAGATGGGCTAAATCTCCCCCCCCTACCTCGGCTGCACACCAGCCGTAATAGGAAATTTCATCGAGCGCTTTTCTTACGTCGCCAAAATCGAGGTCCCCCTCTCCTATCGCGGTGAACTTATTTTGCTCGCGAGAAAACCCCTTCACATCAAGCTTGATGATTCGTTTGCCGAGGTGGCGGATCCAATCCCCCATAGACCCATATTTCCAATGGTTGCCGATATCGAACTGCATCCCGACCCAGGGAGAATCAAACGCATCAACATAATTAGCATATGCCTCCGCCGTCTGCGTGGCATCGCCCTCGTGGTCATACCCGAAGTGATTCCAAACATTCTCAATCGCAATCGCAACCCCGAGCCGCGCCGCAAGCGGAATCGCCTTTCGAATATTTTCGATCGTCCGTTGATTGACCTCTTCAAAGGTTCCATCGTTTCCGTGCCCAACGACAAGCAAAACGGTATGCCCCCCCACAGCATGAGTGTCGCGAAGGGCTCCCAATAGATTTTCCAAAGCCTGAGCTCTCACCGATTCATCCGGATCGGAGTGCTTAATCTTCCAGTGGCCAGCGCAAACAGTGCCATCGATTGGAATTCCAGACTCCACCACAGCAGCCTTTGCTTCTTCAATATCGAATCCGGGCGCCCCGAGCTCAATGCCTTCAAAACCGGCCGCCTTGGCGATCCCCAGCTTTTCCGAGAGAGTCTTACCCTCTTTCACCATGCCTACCTTTAAGGTCTTGTAGATTCGCCCTTTTAAAAGAACCTCATCCTCTGCCTTAAGAAGACCGCTGACGCCAAGAACCGAAGCGCTTGTGCCTAATTTGATAAAGTGACGACGGGAAGAATTTTGCATGATGCAAAGATGTCGAAATTACCCCCAAAAGGTCAAGCCACAGCGGAACGCATTCGAGGCGCTTAATACACCCGATTCTAAAGATCCCCATCTCGGTAGCGTCATTCCCGCGACTTGACGTGAGGGCACAAAAAAACCGCCCCAATTGCTTGGGGCGGTTTTTATTAACCTGGCAACGACCTACTCTCGCATAGCCTTTCGCTATACTACCATCGGCGCTACAGCGTTTCACTTCCGGGTTCGGAATGGGACCGGGTGGTTCCGCCGTGCTAAGGCCACCAGAATCTTGAGCTGAGACGAATCTCAGCGCAAACTTCTGGCGTCATTTACCTCTCATGAAAACTGAATCAGAAATTGAATCTCTGACAACTGTATAAAAGAAATCTTTAATTATTACAAAAACAAGCAAGTTGCTGGAACAAGCCAAACGGATGATTAGTACTACTCAGCTGAATACATTACTGCACTTATACCTGTAGCCTATCGACGTCGTAGTCTTCGACGATCCTTCAGGGAAAATTAATCTTGGGAATAGCTTGACGCTTAGATGCTTTCAGCGCTTATCTAATCCGCACTTAGCTACCCAGCCGTGCCCTTGACAGAACAACTGGAACACCAGAGGTGCGTCAAACCCGGTCCTCTCGTACTAGGGTTTGAACCCCTCAATTTTCCTACGCCCACAGAGGATAGAGGACCGAACTGTCTCGCGACGTTCTGAACCCAGCTCGCGTGCCGCTTTAATTGGCGAACAGCCAAACCCTTGGGACCTTCTCCAGCCCCAGGATGCGACGAGCCGACATCGAGGTGCCAAACCGCGCCGTCGATATGAACTCTTGGGCGCGATCAGCCTGTTATCCCTAGAGTACCTTTTATCCGTTGAGCGATAGCAATTCCACATTCAACTACCGGATCACTTAGGCCTACTTTCGTATCTGCTCGACTTGTTGGTCTCACAGTTAGTCTGGCTTATGCCTATACACTCGAAACGTGATTACCAACCACGCTGAGCCAAACTTCGCGCTCCTCCGTTACTTTTTGGGAGGATACCGCCCCAGTAAAACTGACCGGCTGCCATTGTCCTTCCGCCTGATATAAGGCTAGATGTTAGATTTTCCAAATTCAAAGGGTGGTATCTCACTGACGACTCTGCCATCCCCGAAAGGATAGCTTCAAAGTCTCCCACTTACTCTGAGCATTGAAACCGAAAAACCAGTGACAGCGTACAGTTAAGGTTCATAGGGTCTTTCCGTCCTTCTGCGGGTAGCCGGCATCTTCACCGGCATTACAATTTCACTGAGCTCCTGGTTGAGACAGCGGACAACTCGTTGCACGATTCGTGCAGGTCGGAACTTACCCGACAAGGAATTTCGCTACCTTAGGACCGTTATAGTTACGGCCGACATTCACCGGGACTTGGGTTCAAAGCTTCGCCACAAGGGCTAACATCTTGCCTTAATCTTTCGGCATTGGTCACGTGTCACATCCTATACTTCGATTTTCATCTTAGCAGAATGCTGTGTTTTTGATAAACAGTCGGTTGTCCCCTTTCACTGCGGCCCACATAAAGTGGGCACCCCTTATTCCGAAGTTACGGGGCTATTTTGCCGAGTTCCTTAACCAGGTTTCACTCTTTCGCCTTGGTATATTCTACCCACCCACCTGTGTTGGTTTCCGGTACGGGCTCCTTTAGCACTACACACTAGCTTTTCTTGACAGTCTTTCCAGATATGCGGATCAGCCGTAGCCTCACCTCGGAATTCAATTACCTAGTATCTTTCCAGCCTGTGTCCCTAGTGCTTTGGGTTCAGGAGGTGCAGGAATATTAACCTGCTAACCATCGCCTACGCCTATCGGCCTCGGCTTAGGTCCCGACTAACCCTGGGATGACGAACATTGCCCAGGAAACCTCGGGTTTACGGCGGGGAGGAATTTCACCTCCCTCTCGTTACTCATGTCTGCATTCTCACTTCTCAGAACTCCACCTTCAATCACCATCAGGCTTCAAGGCTCTGAGAACGCTCCTCTACCACACACACTTCCCGAAGAAAGTATGCATCCAGAGCTTCGGTATAACGCTTATCGCCAATCATTTTAGGCGCAGGATCACTCGATGAGTAAGCTATTACGCACTTTTTAAATGGTGGCTGCTTCTAAGCCAACATCCTCACTGTCTAAGTAATCCCACCTCCTTTCCACTTAGCGTTATTTTGGCACCTTAGCTGCTGATCTGGGCTGTTTCCCTTTCGAGTATGAAGTTTATCCCCCATATTCTCACTGCCATACTTCACCCAAGGGTATTCGGAGTTTGATTGAAGTCGGTACCCGGGTATGGGCCCTAGTTCATTCAGTGCTCTACCCCCCTTGGTCAGCATATGACGCTGTACCTAAATACATTTCGAGGAGAACCAGCTATCACGGGGTTTGATTAGCCTTTCACTCCTACCCACAGCTCATCCGAGCGTTTTTCAACACACATCGGTTCGGTCCTCCACGTCGTATTACCGACGCTTCAACCTGGCCATAGGTAGGTCACCTCCGCTTCGGGTCTAGCACCTGCAACTAAATCGCCCTATTCGGACTCGCTTTCGCTACGCCTGCATCCCAGAAGGACTTAAGCTTGCTACAAACACTAACTCGCAGACTCATTAAGCAAAAGGCACGCCATCACCCCCGAAGGGGCTTTGACACCTTGTAAGCATATGGTTTCAGGTTCTATTTCACTCCGCTCACAGCGGTACTTTTCACCTTTCCCTCACGGTACTGGTTCACTATCGGTCGCTAACTAGTATTTAGCCTTACGCGGTGGTCCGCGCAGATTCATGCCACGTTTCACGTGTGCGGCACTACTCAGGAACATCCTAAGGCTGTCTCAATTTTCGGTCACAGGTCTTTCACCTTCTCTGGAGTGCTTTTCCACACACTTAACCTAATATCAACAGTCCCACATTGGAGTCCTACAACCCCTAGACCAAAGGCCTAGGTTTGGGCTCATCCGCTTTCGCTCGCCACTACTTACGGAATCGATTCTCTTTCTTTTCCTCCGGTTACTGAGATGTTTCACTTCACCGGGTATTGCGTTCACACTCCTATTAATTCAGAGTGTGACGACTGAGTATTACCCCAGCCAGGTTACCCCATTCGGAAATCTCCGGGTTAAAGCGTATTTGCCGCTACCCGAAGCTTATCGCAGCTTATCACGTCCTTCATCGCCTGTTAGCACCAAGGCATCCACCATACGCTCTTAACAGCTTGTTCCAGCTTATCTTAAATTGCTTCGTCACTACTTGCGTAGATTCCTAACTCTATAAGTTAATAACTTTCAGGAGGTTTTGCTTATTTCCTCCCGCTGTTAAAAGTAACTTGTCTTGTTTAATCTGACTTATGTCAGTTAAAATTGTAATAATATAAAAATTTCTATATACAGTTGTCAAAGATCCAATAATCGAGAGCAGAAAAATAAGGAAGCCAGCGGTAAGTGGGTCTGACTGGATTCGAACCAGTGACCCCGCGCTTATCAAGCGCGTGCTCTAACCAACTGAGCTACAGACCCATCTGCGCTCGTAAACAGCGCGTCCCGCTTTCCAGCTTCAAAATAAAGTGGAGGCAAGGAGATTCGAACTCCTGACATCCTGCTTGCAAAGCAGGCGCTCTACCAACTGAGCTATGCCCCCAAAATTCTTATCCCGCGCTGCTCTTTCAGTCATCGAGAAAGGAAAATGCTAAATTGTGCACTGCACAAAAACTCACAGTAACGTGTCGTAATATATTAAGTTGAGACATTTCTGTTACTCTTACCGATACAGCCAGTTAATCCGACTGCTTAGGTATCGACCTATTCGCCTTACATGGACACACTTGAGATTGTGTCCCAGCGAAATCGCTCCATAGAAAGGAGGTGATCCAGCCGCAGGTTCCCCTACGGCTACCTTGTTACGACTTCATCCCAGTTACCACCTACACCTTAGGACCTCCTAATTGTAGATACTTCGGGTGCGAGCGGCTTCCATGATGTGACGGGCGGTGTGTACAAGACCCGGGAACGTATTCACGGTACCGTAGCTGATGTACCATTACTAGCGATTCCAACTTCATGTAGGCGAGTTGCAGCCTACAATCCGAACTGAGCCCAGTTTTACTGATTTCCTCCACCTCGCGGTCTCGGTTCACATTGTACTGGACATTGTAGCACGTGTGCAGCCCTAGGCGTAAGGGCCATACTGACTTGACGTCATCCCCTCCTTCCTCCCAGTTAATCTGGGCAGTCTGAACAGAGTCCCCGGCATTACCCGCTGGCAACAGTTCATAGGGGTTGCGCTCGTTACGGGACTTAACCCAACATCTCACGACACGAGCTGACGACAGCCATGCAGCACCTGTGATAGTCCACCCGAAGTGACGATAAGCTTTCACAAATCTACGACTAACATGTCAAGCCTAGGTAAGGTTCTTCGCGTTGCATCGAATTAAGCCACATGCTCCACCGCTTGTGCGGGTCCCCGTCAATTTCTTTGAGTTTTAATCTTGCGACCGTACTCCCCAGGCGGCACGCTTAACGCGTTAGCTCCGGCACGGAAAGGGTCGAACCTCCCCACACCAAGCGTGCACCGTTTACTGCCAGGACTACAAGGGTATCTAATCCTTTTCGCTACCCTGGCCTTCGTCTCTCAGCGTCAGTTATTGTCCAGAGTCTCGCCTTCGCCACTAGTGTTCCTCTCGATATCTACGCATTTCACTGCTACACCGAGAATTCCAGACTCCCCTCCAATACTCTAGTGTGGCAGTATCGGATGCAGTTCCGGGGTTGAGCCCCGGGATTTCACATCTGACTTACCACACCGCCTACAGACTCTTTACGCCCAGTAAATCCGAACAACGCTTGGGACCTTCGTATTACCGCGGCTGCTGGCACGAAGTTTGCCGTCCCTTCCTCTTCAGGTACTATCAAGCCCTACGTCAGTTACTACGTAAGTTTTTACTCCCTGATGACAGGAGTTTACGACCCTAGGGCCTTCATCCTCCACGCGGCGTCGCACCGTCAGACTTTCGTCCATTGCGAATGATTCTCGACTGCTGCCACCCGTAGGTGTCTGGACCGTGTCTCAGTTCCAGTGTGACTGGTCGTCCTCTCAGACCAGCTACCCGTCATCGCCTTGGTGGGCCTTTACCCCACCAACTAGCTGATAGGCCGCGAGCCCATCCTGAAGCGACAGCTAAATAAATAGCCGCCTTTAATCTTGCGATCACATAGGGTATTAATCCGAGTTTCCCCGGGCTATCCCCCGCTTCAGGGCAGGTAACTCACGTGTTACTCACCCGTTCGCCACTAGGAACTTTCAAAGCAAGCTAAGTAAGTTCCCCGTTCGACTTGCATGTCTTATCCACGCCGCCAGCGTTCGTTCTGAGCCAGAATCAAACTCTCCGAATAGAAAATTGATCCCGATCTTAGAAACGCTTGGCATTCATTGCTGAATTCCTATTGTTCTACTAAAAACGGAAAATTGACATTGAGCAGATTTTACTCTGCTCGGCACGTTACTCTTTGTTAACGTGCAGCACACAATTTAGCCTTTTCCTTATCACCGAATAATACTTTGATTCAACGAGCTAATCTCGCTGTAATCCGAACTGTAATACTCGGCCTGATTTTACTAAAAGATCTCAATCACCATCTCCTTAAATTAGGAAATCCGCATCGTGCGGATTGTGGCGCCTGCCCTCTTTTGGGCGGGCGTCGATATTAACTCGGATCCTGAGGAAGTCGAGCGTTTTTTATAGCACATTCGTAAATTAATCGAAGTTTCGATCGAAACGACTGATCGGTCGGGACGGCTCATCATATTTCGCTGCACTATCAATCAGAAGAACAAGTCAATGAGAGCGGGGATTCCGGCCCCGTGATGGGTCCGCTTTGAAAGTTGATCGGCCTTGTCTGATTCACGATTGAAGAAAGAATTTTAAATCTCAAAATCGTAAGTGCTCGAGGCGGCGTACACCTTTCGTGTCTTGAAAAAGGGAGGCATCCGCAAGAATTATCCCGAATCGCTCTGCATGAAGAGGTGGTGTTAGCTAATTGACCTGATGAACTTGACCGGGGTTACCCCTCGTGGAAAGTCGGTCGCAATCTGGATCCGCTCCCCGGCTCTCACTTTGCAATCCTGCAGAAAGACCCCGGCTTCTCTTGATCGCTCCTGAGATCCCCCCTCGATCCTCCCCTATTCACGTCACTTTGCCCTTTGCGGTGAATCGGCTTATGTTTCTTCCCTTCTTATGATTCAGCGTTCTATCCCTATCACATTTCAGCACCGTGTTGCTTTTACCCACGGAGCCTTTGATGCGATGAATCACACCCTGCGCGATTTGGTTGCCGATGCCTGCGAGCTGGGAGGACCTTCCAAGGTCCTCGTCCTCCTTGATGAAGGCGTAGCGGAATCAAATTCGGGCCTCGAGAACCAAATTTCATCCTATTTTGCGAAGCACTCTGACACGCTCAATCTTGTCGGCCCTCCCCTCAAGCTTCCAGGAGGAGAACCTTGCAAGAACAACTGGAGTCTCGTCGAGAAGATATGGCAGGCAATCGAGTTCCATAAGATCTGCCGTCATTCTTACATTGTTGCGATCGGTGGAGGGGCCTTCCTCGACCTCACGGGATTTGGTGCCTCGACGGCCCACCGGGGGATTCGTCTCATCAGAATGCCAACAACCACCCTCAGCCAGGGCGACGGCGGCGTAGGGGTGAAAAACGGTGTGAACTTCTTTAATAAGAAAAACTGGGTTGGTAATTTCGCAGTTCCTTTCGCTATCATTAATGATCTCGACTTCGTTTCGAGCCTTCCCCCGAGGGCTTGCCGCGATGGCATCATCGAAGCGATCAAGGTTGCCCTTATTCGGGACAGGGATTTCTATGCGTTCATCCTCGAAAACGCCGCCTCACTAGGACGCCTCGAAAAGCACCCCCTCGAGATGACAATCCGAAGAAGCGCGGAAAATCACGTCGATCACATCGCCACGAGCGGTGATCCTTTCGAATACGGATCGGCAAGACCTCTCGATTTCGGCCACTGGATCGCCCACAAACTGGAGCAGATTTCAAATTTCCAGGTAAGTCACGGAGAAGCCGTCGCGGTCGGCATGGCGGTTGATATCCTCTATTCGGTGGAAATTGGTCTTCTCGACAAAGCGACAGCTGAAGAAATTTTAAATCTTATTGAAACCGTGGGATTCTCGCTTTGGTCAGCTTTCCTAGAAGAAAAAGAAGGCGGTCGCCCGGTCGTTCTTGCCGGGCTCGAAGAATTCCGTGAACACCTTGGTGGAAAACTAACCATCACTCTGGTTCCGAAAATTGGAGACAAAGTGGAAGTGAATGAGATGGACGAGACTGCCATTCTCCGGGCGATGACGATCTTGCAAAAGCGCGCCGGAGCTCCGATAAGGAAAGCGTAACTTAAGGCGTCACGCTTAGACACGAAAAAAGCCTGCCGGTATAATCCGGAAGGCTTTTTAATCGAAGTTATCTTCCTTCCGCTTTACGGAATGCGCAGGGTCTGCCCAGGGTGAATCGTATTACTGCTGAGGCTGTTAGCGCTCTTAATCGCAGCGACCGATGTGTTGTGCTTCAAGCTGATCCGATAGAGATTTTCGCCACCCGCAACCGTGTGCGATGAAGAGGAACCAGCGCTTGGCGTGTCGGCATTCGTTGTCGCAGGACCGCTGTAAGCCGGTGCCGAAGGGACTGAAGGAACACTGGGAGTTGCAACCGAAGGCGGGGTGTAGTTACTCTCGCTGTAGGTCGGATACGCTGAAGAGGAAGCCGTGCTCGAGTAATCAGATGTGCTGCTTCCGCTTGAGCCGTAGTAAGGATTGCTCTGATAAGGATTTGCCTTAGCCGCCGTCTTGCCTGCGCCGTTCGTTTTGCAGGAGGTGGTAAGAAGCGCTAGCCCGAATGTTAAGAGAATAAAATATTTCATAGTTCGAAGGTGGATAAGAGTAATATCTCCGGATTATAAGGAAAAACTTACTAAATGACAAGATGTTTTTAAAACTTTAGGGTATTTTTTTAAAGTGAGTGGGAATTCCGGCTATTTCCCGAACCAAAGAGATCATTCAATTTCTCTTTCGTCGATTTCGCCTTGCGTCGCTTCCGGTAGGTGATAATGCTGCGAGAACGATTAACTATGAGCATTTCCCGCGCCCTCATTTCTGTCTCGGATAAGGCAGGTCTCGAAGACTTCGCAAAAGGTCTTAACAAGCATAATATCGAAATACTTTCGACTGGCGGAACTGCTAAGTTCATCGCTGGCTTGGGGATTCCTGTTACCGAAGTATCCGATTTCACCGGATTCCCCGAACTCTTCGACGGTCGGGTGAAGACGCTCCACCCCAAGATTCATGGAGGGCTTCTCCACCGCCGCGATAGTGATAAACACGTCAAGCAGGCAAAGGAGAACGATATCGTCCCTATTGATCTGGTCGTGGTAAACCTCTACCCCTTTGAAGAAACCGTCGCCAAAGAGGGTGTGACTCGGGCCGATGCGATTGAGCAAATCGACATCGGGGGGCCGAGCATGCTTCGCTCTGCAGCCAAAAATCATGACGCCGTCACCGTCGTCGTAGATCCGGATGACTATCAGGTAGTCCTTGATGAACTCGATAAGCACGACGGCGAAACAACACTGAAGAACCGGGAGCGTCTCGCTATCAAAGTATTCCAGCGGACAGCCGCTTACGACGCAGCGATTGCGGCCCACCTGAATGACATCCAGGAAACGGAAAGCTCATTTTCGATCACTCTCCCTCTCTCCCAGGAGTTGCGCTACGGCGAAAACCCTCACCAGGAGGCATCGCTTTTCGGTAACTTTGCTGATTACTTCAAACAGCTTCAGGGCAAAGGCCTCAGTTACACCAACGTGATTGATATCGCAGGAGCCGCCGAGCTCATCCTCGAGTTCCGTCGTCCCGCCGTTGCGATTCTCAAGCACACCAATCCATGCGGAGTGGGCGCGGATGAGAACGATCTGCGTGCCGCCTGGGAAAAAGCATTCGAGACCGACCGACAGGCGCCATTCGGCGGAGTCATCATCTGCAACCGCCCTCTCGGAATTGGATTGGCTCGCGTCATTTCCGAAATTTTCACCGATGTGATCATTGCTCCTGAGTTTGAAACCGATGCCCGGGCCCTTCTTCAGAAGAAGAAAAATCTTCGTCTCATCCAAATGCACGAAGCATTCAAAGAGACCCTTGATGATCCCATCGTTCGATCTGCGCCGGGTGGGCTTCTCGTCATGGATCGCGATAAAAGAGCACTTGGCCTCGATGACATTGAGCAAAAGGTCGTTACACAACGCCCTCCCACGGCAGAGGAAATCGAGGCAATGCGTTTTGGCTGGAGAGTTGTGAAGCACGTCAAATCAAACGCCATCGTCTTCGCTTCCAGCGATAGAACCCTCGCTATCGGCGCCGGTCAGATGTCCCGCGTTGATTCTTGTCGCCTTGCCATCTGGAAAGCAGAACAAGCCGGCCTCAGCCTCAAAGGTTCAATCGTTGCCAGTGACGCGATGTTCCCCTTCCCTGACGGTCTCGTAAACGCTCTTGAAGCAGGTGCCACCGCGGCCATCCAACCGGGAGGTTCGATCCGCGATGAAGAAGTCATCAAAGCAGCAAACGAGCACGACGCCGCGATGGTCTTCACCGGCCACCGTCATTTCCTCCATTGATCCGAGCTCCGAGCTCCGAGGGGTCGGGCGAGGAACGAGGCCTCGCTGAGAGCGACCGTGCATCGTTTATCGATCCGCCCTGAGCCCAAGGGACTTATCTGCAGGTCAATCCAGCGGGACGGACTCCCCAGGACCCGGCTACCGTTTTTTAAATAGTCCGGAACTCCAGGTGACGGACGGGCGTGCCCTTGCTACCTTTCTCGGATGGCTATTAATTGGGAGATACTGGGAAAGCGGGGTGAAGACAACGCACTGTTGGTGACGGTTGATACCGGACAATCACAGGAGACTCTGCTTTTCGATTGCGGCGAAGCTTGCCTCTCAGACGTTCGCATATCCGCCCTCCAATCAATCGAGCATCTCTTTTTTTCCCATTTTCACATGGATCATGTCTCGGGTTTCGATACTTTTTTCCGTCACAATTACAATCGTCCCAACGGCAGTGTTCACGTCTGGGGGCCTCCCGGAACAATCGATGTGATAGGGCATCGCTTTCAAGGCTTCTCCTGGAACCTGCATCACGACCAGCCCGGCGAGTGGCTCGTTCACGAACTCTCTGAAACGGAGTTAGCAAAAAGCCGATTCCTCACTCGTGAAGCCTTTGCCAAAAATGAAGCGCTCCCCCCTCAAGCGAGAGAGAGCAACCGACCTGACCTCACTTCAAAATCATTTACATTAAAAAGCATTCTCCTACCGCACGGAGACATTTCCTCGGTTGGCTATTTACTGAAAGAAAGCGAGAGAAAAAACATCGATCGAGCTGCTTTGCAATCGATCGGGCTTCGCCCCGGAGAGTGGCTCCAAACACTCACCGATGAAACGATCGGAGACCATATCAAGCTGACCGTCGACGACAGGGATTTCGATCTTGGCCAATTGCGAAAAGACCTTCTCAAGACGCGTGATGGCGAATCGCTCGCCTACCTCACCGATTTCCGTGTTGAACGAGGCAGCGCGAAATGGAATGAACTCGTCAAGTGGCTAAAGGGAACCGGGACGCTGGTATGCGAATGCCAGTATCGGAATACGGATCAAATCTTAGCCGAACGAAATGGCCACATGACGACTGGGCTGGTTGGGCAGCTAGCCAAAGAAGCGGGCGTTCAAGAGCTTATCTTACAACATCTCTCCCGTCGCTATGACGAAGTCGAATGGACCGAAATGTTAACGGAAGTGCAGGAGGAATTTCCGCGCGCCTCGCTGCCGGCAAATTGATCGCTGATCAATACCAGAGACGCCCCTCTTTCGACTGCGACATGGAACGGGCCAACTGGAGCGCTGCAAAGATCTTGAAATCGACGTCTTTGCCTTCAGCGAGCCGATCACGGCACCAGTTGATTACATCGCCCTGGTGGACAAAATGCACTTTGATATTCTCGCCCCCGACGCCGCCACCTTCGGTCATTTTAGTGAGGCCGGTTGCGTAAAAAATAGTCGACTTTTCATCGGTTAGACCGGCAGAAGACACCCCCACCATGAGCGAGGTCCAATTCTTCGCGACGTAGCCAGTCTCCTCTTTCAGCTCACGTTTAGCAGCAACGACGAGAGGTTCCTCTTCCTGCAGAGGGATATCGCCTGCGAGTCCTGCCGGCAGCTCGATGACATTGCGTCCCACCGGAGGTCGAAACTGTTCTACGAGGATGATTCGCTTGTCATCAGTGACCGCGAGAATCGCAACGCAGGACTTCGCATTAGAACGACTCACATACTCCCAACCCTTCTCAGTGCGAAAGTAGCTGAGAAACTTTCCCTCATGAAGAATTGCATCGGAATCTGACATGAGCAGGAAAAGGCTTCCGCTTGTTACTAGCGGGAAGTCGTAAGCGTTACTTTATTGTCTTCAAACCTGACGTTAGCCATCATTTGAAGAACCTGATACTCATCCATAAACGAACTTCGCATGCGTAGGAACATTTCGATGACCGGCTTCACATTTCGGGAGCTGAGATCAATCTTTCCAAGAGTCCAACCGACGGGGCGATAACTAAGACTTCCACGAAAAGACTCCGCTGTAATCTTGCTCGACATCGTCACGGGGAAACCTAAAATCTCCCGCTCGATCAAGAATTCAGCCTGCTCCTTGGAAAAATCAGCGTAAATCCCTCTGAATTGCACGAGAGCCGCTAAAGGCCCACCCTGCAAACCTTCCATTCGTTGGTTTAAATACTGGTTCACTTCCGCTTCCGAGAAGGTAATTTCCCCGCCACGATCGACGATCAGCTGCTGAGTTTCTGATAAGAGATTTCGCGGCGTCGAATTCGCGATCGGACTAACAGGATACCCTTTCACGCCTGACATCTCTTTGGGAAGAACGATCATCACAACGACCGCAAGCATACCAATTGCGACCAGAGTCATGAAAACCGTCATCATCGAGATACCACCGCCACTCGGCGTGTAGGCGGCGGGGCGCTTATAAGGCGGACGTCCGCGACCACTGGTCGTTACGGGTCGACGGCCTTGAACGCGGGGACCTACTCCCGGCTGCTTAGAAACAACGGCCGGAGCCCTTGGAGCCGTAACCCGAGGCGCCGGGGATGGTTCCGGACTGGTATCATAAACCCCGGCGGCCGGAATAATCGCAGGCGGTGGCGGAACTGTTTCTTCCTGAGCCGCTACCGGCTCGGCGTATCCCGCGTTCGGATCGACATATGCCTGATTTGGATCGACGTATGCCTGCTGCTCTTCAGCTAGCGCCTGGCCTGGATCATAAGTGCCTGCAGGCTCCTCGTATTGCGGCTCTTCAGGAATCGGTTCAACGGGAACCGCGGCATTGGCGGGATCTGCCGGAGCAGCACCTTCCTGAACCCTCCTTGGAGAGGTCTTTTTTCTGCGATGAGGTTTCATAACTATATCTGAGTTCAGTTCTTCGACGTCTACTTGTCTGCCTTTTTGCCTGAATCCGATTTGCCGCCGCTTGAATCAGATGACGTCTTTCCAGATTTGTCGGCCTTTTTGGTTTTTTCGGCCTTTTCAGGTTTATCGGCTTTTTCGGCCTTTTTGTATGAGTCACTGCGATAGTCCGTCTCGTAAAAACCTGAGCCTTTGAATATGATGCCGGCTCCGGTCCCGAGAAGACGTTTAACTTCCCCGCCGCAATCCTCAAGCGGGCAATCCGTGAGCCGATCAGCAGACATTCGCTGAAAGACTTCGAACTCATGTCCGCATTTTTTGCACTGGTAATCGTAGTTAGGCATAGATATTAGAAGCGGGTCTCGCTTACGACAATATGAAGGCGGGAATCGATCCTTCAATTTGATTTTTCCATATTTAAACACTTCTTAGACGTCATGCTTCCCCCCCTTTCAGAACCCGAAATCACCCCGAACGATCTAAAAAAACTCCTTTCGAGCGAGGAAACAGAGACATTTCGCCTCGTAGACTGCCGTGAGGAAGACGAATTCGCGATCTGCCGCATCGAGAATGCCGAGCTGATTCCCTTGTCCCGCTTTGCCGAGGAAGCGCCCGCAAAGCTGACCGGAGCGGAGAACCAGCTCCCCGTAATCGTCTACTGCCACCATGGAATACGCTCCATGAACGCGACTCTCTTCCTTCGGGATTCGGGTTTAGAAAAAGTATGGAGTCTCGCCGGAGGAATCGATCGGTGGTCTACCCAGATTGATCCCGAAGTGCCTCGCTACTAATCGAAATCGGGACGCAACAAACATCGACGCCCCCCCCTGAACTATAAATGGTTACCGCCTTTTTGAACCAGCATCTCGATAGGGTCAGGTCGATCATTAAACACGGTTAAATGCGCCCTGTTCCCCCTCTGAATCTTCGATATAATATCATTCCCGAATCAAATCCACGATGAAGCCAATTGTCCAAATTTCCCTCGATCTCACAAATATCGACGAAGCACTGGAGACTGCTGAGCTCGCGATGCGGGCGGGAGTCGATTGGCTCGAAGCAGGAACCCCCCTCATTCTTGCCGAAGGGCTGCATGGGGTTCGTTCGCTGAGAGATGCTTTTCCAAAAGTCCCTATTGTCGCCGACCTCAAGACGATGGACGGCGGCTATCTTGAGGCCGAGATGATGGCCAAAGCCGGCGCAACGCATGTCGTTGTCATGGCGAGAGCGCACGCCGAAACGATCAAGTGTGTTGTCAAGGCAGGAGCTGATTTGGGGTGCAAGGTGATGGGAGACAATTTGGGCTGCCCCGACATGGTCGAAGGGGCACGATTTCTCGAAGACCTCGGCTGCGGCTACGTCATTCATCACATCGGCTACGACGAGCGGCGCGGGATTGCCGCGGCAGGTAATCGCATGCCGAGCCCGCTCGATGATCTGAAAGAAATCGTCAACGCGGTCAATGTTCCGGTTCAGGCCGTGGGCGGCCTCAGTCTCGAAGAGGCAATCCAATGCCCCCAATACGGAGCACCGCTCGTGGTTCTGGGTGCTCCTCTCACGATTGACGCAGATGCCTTCAAAACCGCGGATGGAGATCTCGAAGGTTCTCTCCGCATGATTTGCGAAGCGATTCACGCACAGGATGTTCCCGCCTTTTAGAAAAATATGAGCTCTCCTGCTGTTGTTAATTTTGCTCCTGAGAAAGGATCAGTCGAAATTCGCGAAATCAGTCGCCCCGAAATTGGGCCGACAGATGTTCTCCTCGAAGTCGCCAATGTCGGAGTCTGTGGCAGCGACTTGCACCAGTGGACCGCCGATCATTCCTGGCCTGTGAACTATCCCGTCGTGCTCGGTCACGAATTCGGCGGCCATATCATTGAGACAGGGTCGGAAGTAAAAGACTGGAACGAGGGCGATCGAGTCGTTTCGGAAACGGCCGCTATCATCAGCGAGAACAATCCGATGACGAAACGGGGGCTCTACAATCTCGACCCCACTCGCAAAGGTTTCGGCTACGGCGTGAATGGAGCGATGACCAAATACGTGCGGGTGCCGTCCCGCATTCTTCATCACGTCCCCGAATCACTTCCCTTTGAGCAAGCCTGCCTCACCGAACCCTGCTGCGTCGCTTACAGCGCCGTCGTGAAAAATGCCCGCATCGAACCGGGTGACCGTGTCGTGGTCCTAGGCCCGGGAACGATCGGAATACTCTGTGCCGCAATGGCCCGTCTCTGCGGTGCTGAGGTCGCTATTGTCGGGCTCGAGCAGGATGCGCATCGACTCAATATCGCCAAATCCTACGGATGCGATGTCATCGTCGGGGACGTCACCGAGTGGGCAAACGCTCGCGACGGCCTCGGATGTGAAGGTGTCATCGACGCCGCCGGAGCCAGCGCCACTTTGAAGATTGCCCTCGATATCGTTCGTCCTGCCGGTTGGATCAGCAAAGTCGGCTGGGGGCCGCAGCCACTCGGCTTCAATCTCGATCCCCTCGTCCAAAAAAACATCACCTTACAAGGAAGTTTCAGCCACAACTGGCCCATCTGGGAACGAGTCATCGCCTTGCTCTCGAGCCGACAACTCGACGTAAAACCCATCATCGGTGGCGTTTGGTCGATCACGGACTGGCACGAAGCCTTTGAAAAAATGCACACGGGCGAAGTCGTAAAATCAGTATTGCGCCCCGAATAACACCTTTCTAACATTGAAACACTTCCATGCGACTAAAAGACAAAGTTATCATCGTGACCGGAAGTTGTACCGGCATCGGGAAAGCAATCGCGACCCAATCTGTCGCTGAAGGCGCGCGAGTCGTTGTTCACGGACTCGAACAGGATCTGGGAGAAGAGGTCGTCTCAAACTTAGGCGCCAACAATGCAATTCTCCATATTGAAGACTTAACCGACGACGGGTGCCCCGAAAGACTCGTCGAACTCGCGGTCTCAAGTTTTGGGAAGCTCGATGCCGTCGTAAACAACGCCGCGATGGTTGCCTCGGGGAATATTCACACCACCGACGAAACGTTCTTCAATCGTATCCTCGCGGTGAACACGATCGCCCCATTCAGGCTCATTCAATCAGCACTGCGTCAGCTCAGCGCGTCCAGGGGAACCGTCCTCAATATCGGGAGCGTGAACGCCTGGAGCGGAGAACCCGACCTTCTTCCCTACAGCGTATCGAAGGGCGCTCTCATGACGATGACCCGGAACCTCGGAGACACCCTCATGAGAGAAAACGGAATTCGGGTGAACCAGATCAACCCGGGTTGGGTTCTCACTGAAAATGAAGCACAGCGGAAACGCGAGCACGGTCTTAGCGACGATTGGCCCTCTGATTTGCCCAAGGTGTATGCGCCCTCTGGAAGAATTTTAAAACCTGAGGAAATTGCGATGGCCGCGATCTACTGGCTCGCCGAAGAGAGCGGCCCGATCAGCGGGCAGGTCATCGACCTCGAGCAGTATCCTTTCATTGGCAGAAACCCTCCTAAAGACAGTACTACGATTCCCAGCTAAGCACCGTTTCTCCATGCCCAAACTTGCCGCATTTCCCAAAGCCTACATGCAGGCTCTCTGCAAAGAGGGTAGCATGACCGTCTCCGAATGGATCGCTCTCGCCGACACTCTGGAGGTGGAAGGCCTTGAGTGGTATGCCGGCTTTCTCGAGATGGAGGACAAATCCAATTGGCTCCGTTTCAGAAAAGAAGTTGAGGCGACCGGGCGTGTCATTCCGATGATGTGTTGCTCGCCTGACTTCACCCATCCTGATCCAGCATTCCGCGCCAACGAGATTGCGAAGCAAAAGAACTGGATCGACATGACGGAAACACTGGGCGGTTCCTATTGCCGTGTCCTCAGCGGGCAGCGCCGTCCCGAACTAAGCATTTCACAAGGTGTCCAACTCGCAGTAAAATCGATCGAAGCCTGCCTCCCTTACGCCGAAGAAAGAGGAATCACCCTGATCATCGAAAATCATTACAAAGATGATTTTTGGGAGTACCCCGAATTTGCCCAAAAGATGGACGTCTTCTGTGAACTCGTCGATGCGATTCAGCACTCGCACTTTGGGGTGAACTACGATCCCAGCAACACCTACCTCGCCGGCGAAGACCCCCTTGAACTTCTGAAGCGGGTTTCCTCAAGAGTCGTCACGATGCATGCCAGTGATCGATATCTTGCCGAAGGAACGATAGCAGATTTACGCCGCGAAGAAGGTGGAGCAGAAGGCTACGCCAAGCGCCTCCGCCACGGCGAAATAGGGAAAGGCCTCAACGACTACGATTCCATTTTCTCGGAACTGAAGAGCAAAGGCTTCGACGGCTGGATCAGTATCGAAGACGGTGTCGACGGCATCGATCAGCTCGCGCGGAGCGTTGCCTTTTTAAAAACGAAGATTGCACAGCACTGGGGCTGAGCCTTATTCGAAATAAGATACCTCAATATTAGAATGAAAATTTCGTTTCAGCTGATTGCCTTTGTTCTCGTTTTCTATGCCGGCTCTTTCACAAGAGCAGATGAAGCTTCGTCTGCCCATATCACGATTGAAACGGGTACGCCGCTTGCCACAATTCAGGAGGCGATTGACCAAGTTCACGCTCAGGGTGGGGGCGTCGTTATGCTCAAGTCAGGCGAGTACACATTGGATCGTGAATTGAGTTTCTCTGGAAAACAGAATGTTACTTTACTCGGAGAGGACGGCGCTATTTTGAAAGCTGCTCCGCAGCAAATGGAGGTGACTTCTGAAGACGCTGAAATCGGTGCAACCCGCCTCGTTTTGGATAAGCCCACTGACATCTCTGGCGGAATCCAGATCGAGATCCATTGCCCCGGTAGAAAGGTCGTTCCTCCGAACGGCAAATCATTTTATGCTCCTTACGTCATGGCGCAGGTGGATCACCACGACGCGAATATTCTGCATCTTTCAAAGCCCCTGAAATATCCCGTGCCAAAAGGCTCGAAAATGATTGCTGTTTTCAATGGCATAGTTGTGAAAGACGAAGCGAAGAATATTCTCATCCAGAATGTGGTAATCGATATGAACCGCGACGCTTGGCCAGTCGTTCCGAAGAATCATACCTTCCATTGTGCGATTATTGCGCAAGGGAATTACTCATATGAAACGGGGCCGACCGCTCCTCCAGTCGAGGGTCTCCGGATCGTTGGTTGTAAGATAAAGAATACACACCATCGCGGAATCGGATTCTACAGTGTTATCCACAGCGGAGTTTATGAATCTCAGATTGAGAACACGGCTGCCGAGGGAATCGATTTTGATCACTTCTCCTATCATTGCGAAGCGGTGGGCAACACGCTGGCAGATTGCCATAATATTGAACTGAATGATGCCTCCCATTGTCTGGTCGCACGGAATCAGATAACTCGTCCTGCGGTCGGAATTGTCGTCTGGCAGTATTGCAATCTGCCGGGATTGAACGAGCGAAACCTAATCCTCAACAATGAGATCATCGATTCCAAGTCCGACGGGATTTCTTTGCGCCAGGGTTCGTCTCACAACACTGTTCAGGGGAATGTGGTCAAGAACTCCGCAAAAACCGGTATTCTCGTGGAGGGAGAAAATAACCTAATCGTTCGGAACATCGTTTCGGGAAGCAAGAACGAGGAGGTCATGCTTCGCGGGAAAGGGAATGTTCACCTTCCTTGAAGAGGTTGTTTGAAGAGGTTGTCGGAAAACTCAGCTATGCCTATCCGATCCATTAAATCCATGTTCCATCCTTTCTAATCCAAGCAACATGCTCCGTTAGATGCTGAATTTAGCACGGATGAAACAAGAGCTAATTATTTTAATGTTTTAAGGGACAGACAAATAGCGGGAAGAAAGCATAATAAAGCATTGTTATTTTGAACCTTTTTTCGGTCACATTTCGGTAGCCTCAAGGGATCAGGACAGCACGACGACGGGGAGAGGGGCGTTCGTTTTACGACTGCATTTCGCGGCGGGGAGATGACTTCTTTCTGCGTGGGGTGCAGCAGTGGCTCTTTCGAATTATAATAAGTGCTTCCGGCCCTCCCACTAACAAATCGCCGATGGCGATCGATTACTCAAGTAGCTGCGTTTGCCAAAACGCGGCCCAAAGCCCAATCACTCTTTCCAGAAGCCCCTATCCCTTTTTCTAACAATCGTCCGGAAATAGACGGTACTCGCCCGTCGCAATCGCTCCGGCGTAGATTAGGAAAAAGACGAGCGTAAAGATAAAGAGGTGATGGACCGAAGCCCCCCCCTGATTTCACAGATATTTTTGCTCCAGTATTGCCGATTTTAAAGAAAATCGCTTCAATACCGGCAGGGTTCATTGTCTGCGGGAATAGGACAATGATCCCCGTATCGCCCCCAAAAAAAGAACCCTGCCAAAAAAATGATCACACGTAGAAATTCAATCCAACTACTCGCCGCTGCCGCGGCAGGAACCGCGCCCCGTACCACATGGGCTGACGAGAAACCAAAATTCCCTATCGGTGCCTGCGACTGGTCGATTAAAAAACAGCAGGATATTTCCGCCTTCGATGTTGCAGTCGAAATCGGATTGGAAGGTTTGCAAGTCAGCTTCAGCACTCCGGATTCGGAATTTGATCTACGCGATGCAAAAGTCCGCGAGCAATACTATCGAAAAGTCGACGAGACAGGCATTCAGCTCGCCTCACTCGGGATGGGCATCCTCAACAAGATGCCACTCGCGACACATCCAGAATCGATCGACTGGGTGGAAGACGTCATCGACGTGATGGCAGCGATGAGCAAAGAGCAACCTGACAAAGCTCCCCATATTTCCCTGCTCGCCTTCTTTGGAGAAGGAGACATCAATGGCAAGCCGGAGTTGATGGAAGCCGTGATCCAAAAACTCAAGACTGTCACAAAAAAGGCGGAAGATGCCGGCGTCGTCTTGGGAATTGAATCCCTCCTTTCCGCCGACGATCATCTCAAAATCATCGACGGCGTGGGCTCGAAAGCGATTCAGGTCTACTACGACTCAGCGAACTCCCTCCGAATGGAATACGATATCTATGAAGAAGTCGTTCAGCTCGGCGGAGATCGAATCTGCCAGATTCACTGCAAAGAAAACAAAGGACTCATTGGTGAAGGGGATGTCGACTTCGTGAAATTTCAACAATCCCTCACGAAGGCCGGTTACGAGGACTGGCTTATCATCGAAGGCTCTACTCCGAAAGACACCGGAGTCGTCGAGGCCTATCAAAAAAACTTCGCCACTCTCGATAACCTCTTTCGAAAATAAAGTGAACGATCAGGGCGAGCCAAAATCGAGTGCCCGAGAATACCGTCCATGACAACTGTTCCGACTCCTGCGCTGTCATAACGCATAAGCCTACCGGATTTTTCGGAAACGGTATAAACGATGCCATCGGCCCCGACCGAGACGCCATGACGGCTTCGAGCACAAATTTTGGTCGCTCACCGGGACAATTGAAAAAGCGCCCCAATCTTCTGCCAGGGCAAATGGGAAAACAAAAAGCAAGCCAGGGAGAAGAAATAGATGGGGGTTTTTCATCGGGCTTTATTCATCGCAAGCCTTCTCGCCAGAAAAAAACATTTCCATCGCTGTCCCCGGAAATGGCAGCATGACCATCATGAGTCATCGCTGAACTGATCGGCAGTCCGGTTTCATTCTTAAATTTTTTCACTAATTCTGCCCTCGCATCCCAAACCTGAACGGTTCGATCTCGGCCTGTTGTGATAAGGTTACCTTTCGGAGAAAATCGAGCCGATAAAATCCCATTGGGGATCGTTCCGTGGACTCCGTCGGGACGCTTCGGAGGATGAGCATTTGATTTATTCCAGGCGGGGAATCCATCGGAGACGTCCCACCAGATCACTTTCCCGTCTTCAGAAGCGGAGGCGAGCATCTTACTATCTAATCTCCAATCGATAGCATGAATAGATTTTTTGTGCTCCAACAAACTCAAAATGATGCCGCCGGAATTCGCGTCCCAGAGATGCAATCCCCCAGCACGGTCGGCGGTGGCAAGCTTGGTTCCGTCAGGGCTGAAATTTACCGAAGTGATCCAATCGGTATGTTTTTCGATTTTATAAACGAGCTCACGATTCGCTGTCGAATAGACTTTTACGATTTTTCCAGAACCGCCCAGTGCAATCAGTTTTTGATCCGGACTCAGATTCGCTGCGAGAACCGCATCGAGTTCATCACCAATCGTGACAAGTCGTTTGCCTGTTTCGACATCGAACAACACCACGCTTCCTGACTCGACGGGACGCCCGCCCCCAACCAGAAGCACCGAGCCATCGCGGCTAAACCGGATCACGTAGGGAATCCCTTCAGGAAAAGGTAAAATTCCGAGAAGTGCTTCGGTTTCAGTATCGATTAGCCGAATCTGCTCCTGCCCGGCAACCGCGAGCAATGGTGCCCACGGGCTGCTGTCCATCGCCAGGATGGGCAAGGGACGAATCGTCGGAGTCGTCTTAATCGTCGGATACCCGTGTGGCATCGCCGCCTTTTCTGGTCGCATCCCGACATTCGAAGACGGCTCAAAACTGGTGTCCCGCTCGTTCAACATTGACTTACCCGCGGCAGTTTCACGGAGCCCCGTGTCGATCCATTTCTGAATCAGACTGATTTGATCCTCGGGAATCGCGGACTTGTTCGGCGGCATCCGGGAATCATCATCAGGATCGGTGATCACTTGAAAAAGCAGGCTCTGACTCGACCGCCCTGCAATGACCGCCTCCCCTCCACTGCCGCCCTTCAACGCCGCGGCGAAGGATTGCAGATTGAGATCAGCTTTTTGTTTATCATCGCCGTGGCATTTCAAACAGTGCTGACGAAGAATCGGCTTGATCTGATCATCGTAGGAAATCGGATCGCCTTCGGCAGCTTGTAAAATAGAAGCAGCATAACAAAGCAATATAACAAAGCAACGGGGCAGGCTCGATGAACGAACAGGGTATCTTCGTGAAAAAGCCATCAACGGTTACTGATTGAATGAAAATTCGGTTGAGTTGAGAAGACTCCAGAAGATATCCTGAAAAACTTCGACATCTTTGGAGGCGTCACCGATCAGAGCAGTTAAACCCGCCAGCTCATGTCCCGTCGGTTTTCGGCTCAATGTCAGGATGAAGAGTTGTTCGAGCGCTTCTTCAGGAGACTCACTGGATTCCACGATCTTTTTCAATTTTCCGTTCGCGTCGAGCCTTGGCTCCAAGGTGTTCCCGGCCGTCATGTGGAGCGCCTGGGAAAGTGTCGGCTCAGGTTTCACTTCGGTGGAACTGACGCTGGCGCGACTCGATCGCCCGAAGGTTTCAAAAAAGGGATCGCCGTAATGCGGACCTTCGGTACTACCGGCGGTTCGCGGATAAAATTCAATTGCAGGTGTCTTGGGCGCAAAACCCGGAAAGTTTCGCTCTTCTCCAGTGATCGCGACAATCGCGTCGATTATGATATCGGGCCGCAACCGCCGCATGTAAGCACGTGAAAATTGCCGAGTGTCCAACTCATTCGTGGCATTGGGCTGACTGCTGAGTTGATACACTTTCGAGTTACAGATATCACGAACCAAACTTCTGAGATCAAATTTTGAATCGGCAAGATGACGAGACAAGGCTTCGAGAAGCGGACCATTCACAGGCGGATTGCTGACCCGCATGTCGTCAACGGGCTCAACGACCCCGCGACCGAGAAGCTGGGCCCAAATACGATTCGCAAGGTTTCGGGAGAAATGTTCGTTCTTCGGTGAGGTCAGCCATTCCGCCAACGCGCGCCGAGGATCACCGCTGTGTTCCACTGCCGATACTGCACCGAGCGTTTTCGCGGGAACCGGCCTCCCGTCGACGAGGTGTTTAGCGGGGGCCGCTTTGGTGTCGTAGAAGATTCGTTGCTCCCTGACTTCGACGCCCGGCTTGCGATTCACCCCGGTGAAGAAACTGACAAAGCCATAGTAGTCATCCATTGTCCATCGATCGAAGGGATGATTGTGGCACTCGGCACACTGAATTTGAATCCCGAGGAAAACCTGAGAAAAGTCGGCGGCAAATGCCTTGGGATCTAAGCGGGGCTGGTGACTCAGCATCGTATAAAGATTCACGGGGCCATTCTGCAAATTACTCCCCGAAGCGACGACCATATCTGAAACAAACTCATTGAGCGGACGGGCCGTTTGGATCTGTTTTCGAATCCATTCCTGATAGGCATCTGCCGCTTTGAGATGAGTCCCAACCGGCGCGTAGTTCCCTCCAATGATCCGCAGTTGCTCGCTCCATATTGCCGTCCACAAATCAGAGAAGCGGTCATTTTGGAGTAGTTGATCGATTTTTCGACGGCGTTTGTCCGCGAATTCATCCGCCATGAACACATCATACTCTTCCGGCGTCGGCGGTCGCGCCGCGAGGTCCAGCGTGATTCGCCTGAGAAACGTTTCGTCATCGCAAACCGACGAAGGATTGATCTGCAATTTCTCGAGGCGATCGAAAATGATCTCGTCGATATAGTTTCCGGGGACGGGGCTTTTCGCGACGAACCCTCCTTTCCCCGGCAAGACGATCACCTCCGCCCCAATCGTAAATCGACTGTAGCGAGCAAAGACATGACTATCGCCTTTCCCGACAGGAGAGACCTGACCATTTTCATCAACTTCGACAACGCTGGAGTTGTTGCTATGAAATCTCGCCAACGAAGTGACATCGCGTTTCGTGCCATCATCGTAGTGGGCCGTCACTTTCAGCTCCGTCTCAGCCTGCCCTCTTTTGAAGATAAAATTCTCCGGCGATAATTCCAGTCCGATAGCTTCAGCAATCTCCGCATCGTCGTCGGGAGCTCCCGCTTCGATCCACCGGAGCATCGTTTCGTAGAAAGGACTTTTCGGGGTAAATAACTCGCCTCCGGTGTGGGTGACTGCTCCGGTCGCCTTCTTCAAAAGGAGGCTCTGCTCCGGCACCGCGACGTTGAGTCGACGCCCCGGCATTTCATTGACGATACGAAAATAGTCTCCCTTCGCGTCGTAGCCGAAGAGAGAGAGGCTGAAGCCGTCCTTTCCTTCGGCCGCACCGTGGCACGTCCCCGTATTGCATCCGGCCCGAAAGAAGATCGGCATGATGTCCTTTTGGAAACTAGGCACCTCCTCAGCGAAGGCTGAGGCGATCAAAGCAAATCCTGCCAAAATTGATAGTGAGAGAAATTTCATTTTGTTACAATGCCGGGTCGATTCGCAATGAGCCTTTCCCCGTTCTCTGGGTGATGATTTGCCCTTCCACTTCGACGATCACTTCGCAGCCGAGCCCGGTCTCCTGCCCTAACAAAGCCTCATTAGTCGCTTTCAGATTAAAGATCACTTCCGTCCCCGATGCATCGATTCGCGGCATCTCACCTTCGAGACTGAGTCCTTTTGGCAAACCGAGAAGTTTTATCTGTGCCTTTCCTTGAAAAGGCGTCTTCTGCGCCACGATCCATCGAAACGGCTTGGTCTCCCCCCGGCGAATACTCTCCGGTTGCGATGTCAATTCCATGTAGGGTTCCGCGATCGTGAGCCTCACGATTTCAGAGGACGAAAGACGGTCACCCGGACCCATCGATCGCGGGATTTCATCGACGAGGGAACGAGCGATCACCGCGAGTGGTTGCTCCCCGAGCGGGGCATTGGCCGAACACGAAAGCCGCAAAATGCTTTCGGTTTCTCCCTCCGGAATCGTTGTCGCGGCCTGTGGGTTAATTGAGCTATCAACAAATCGCACCCAATATTCGACCGGACCAGTGAATCCCGCGCGACGTTTAATTTTGACCGGAATCGCAATTTCCCCGCCACGGACAAGTGGCGCTTTCGGCTCCTCGACGTTTAATTCAAACGGAGCCGGGATCGTGACCCCGAGCGCATACTGATCGACTTGAACATAGTGAAGCGCATCGCCACCTGAGTGATTGATAAAAGGGATGTTTTCCTGGGAACGATTCTCTACCTTGATCGCAGGATCGAGCGGTCGAGCCGCAAGCGTAAAAAGACTCGCCCCCAGTTTCGCATCCGGCGCGGCCACGAATTGAATCGGCCAAATCGAACGTCCGTGACGTTCTTTGCTTGAACCAATTTTTTGCGAGATCATTTCGACACCGGGCGGCAGTCCTTCCGCGACGATTTCGTATTCGCAATCAAGCTCGCTCCACTGGCCTTTCGGCAAAGTGATATTTACGGTGTGGCGTCCTCCCTGCGGAAGCGCTAAACCGGTGTTGCGAGTGCTTTCACACCAATCGTTGCTTTTGCTCCACAAAACTGTTTGGAAGACGGTGCGAGGCGATTCGATTTCGACCCGATAAACTCCGTTGGATCCACCGGCACCGCTGCTGTCAGAAATTTCTAAGACGTAGTCTCCATCCTCACGAGGCGTCCACATTACCGACGGATCGAGCGTGGACCGCCGACCGCCTCTGGACCGATATGACGTCCCGAAGACGTCGCGGTCCGTTAGCGGGGCGTCATCGGATTCCAACTCAATACTGCCATCGGCACGGTAGATTTTCATCACGGGGTCGATCGGAGATCCAATCGCGGAAGCGAACACGCGAAGATGAAGCGGCTCGCCTTTCTTTGCTGCGAATCGAAATCTATCGACATCATCAACACGATCAATGATCCCATTGAGAGCGATTGGTAAATTTGAAATCGGAGTCTCGATTTGATCGGAAAGTTCCAGCAAATTCGGAAAGTTACTCGAACGCAATAGCAAACCGGAGGGGGCATCGCCGAAGTAGCGAAAATCGCCGTCTTGTTTCGGCATCGTAAGGGTTTCTTCAAAATCGCCAGATCCAGAACCGATCAGCCTAACCCTCTGCTTTTTTCCCGCTTCGCCTCCGGGAGGAAAAGCGATCACGGGCCGTCGATTTGTTCCGATATGCACGGCGTAGGTCGTCTTCGTGACCTGGGCGACCGAACGTTCCACGACGACAAAAACATAACCGTCATTTTGAATCACAGTTGAGATTACGGGATCTTGAGTATGATAAGAATTGTCATCGTTCGCTGCCATTTCCTCCCCCGAAGCATCAAGAATCCGCACCGCGAGATCCCATGCCGAATCGCCATAGTTATGATCGGAGATACGCACCGAATCCACTTCCACCGCAAGCTCCTGATTCACTTTCACCGCTACTCGATACACGTCAGCCAAATCATGCCCGAGGACCGCATTGATTGTCACATTTCCTGAAACCTCCATCGCCGTTTCGACGGTATCTTTCCGATCCGGAGATTCTTGAATGGTCCGAAAAGGCGAAACGTGAAACGCCGCAATGTGAGAAAACTCCGTCTCCGTAAGAAGGCGAAAGGGATGCTGTCCCGGCTCGCAGTCTGCAGAAATCTCGAACTTACAGGTGATCGCCGAATCGAAATACCCCCCATGGGCGAATCCCCGACGTTGCGGTTGGACTTCAGCTTTCTTAAAATCAAAAGCTCGAATCCCGCGCTTATAGAAAACGATCTCGGAGGGATTCTCGAGGGAAACACCCTGAATTTCAACCTCAACAATCGTTCCGCGCTGACCGTAACGCGGACTGACTCGCTCGATAGTTTTCACCCCTGCATCTGCCTCGAGATTGAAAATCACGAGCAGAAATAGGAGACAGAGGATTTTCCTGAATCGGATCATGCCAACAAACCTTGGGCGAGGTTTCCCCCTTTGATAATTTCAATAGGACGAGTGCCGAATGCGAGAAGTTCTTTATTCGCATCGATCCCCAACTGATGATAAATCGTGAACAGCAAATCTTCGAGAGGAAGGGCGTCACGAGCTGGCTCAGCACCGGTGGCGTCGCTCGCTCCATAAAATTGCCCCCGGGTAAAACCGCCACCCGCAATCAGGTTCGAGTAGCATCTCGCATAATGATCGCGTCCGCCATCCCGATTGATTTTCGGCGTGCGCCCAAATTCAGTCGTGACCCAGAAAATCGTGCTCTCGAGTAAACCGCGCTGATCGAGGTCGGTCACCATTCCCGCAATAGCGGCGTCGAGCGCCGGCATTTGATCGAGCGTATTATTTTTCACGTCCATGTGGCAATCCCAGGCTCCGTAGTTCACCGTCACAAAGCGAACGCCGGACTCTACCAAACGCCGCGCCACGATGAGGCGTTCCGCGAGACCTTTCGGGTGAAACCTGTTGTCTGGCCCTTTCAAGCCTACGACATCACTGCCGTAAAGTTTTTTGGTCGCCTCGGTTTCATCATCTAATGAAAAGGCGGCCTGCGCTTTTTCCGACGTCAAAAGCGAATAGGCTTGTTTGTAGAGATCGTCCATCGTCTCCATCATGTTGGGATTCGATTCGAGCGCCCGGACTCGCTCTTCGATTATTTGGCGAGCTGATTGCCGACGATCAAGACGCTCGATCGAGACGCCTTCTGGAATGGAAAAGTCGCGGACCTTGTAATCCCTCCCGCCGGGGTCAGCTCCGATTTCAAAAGGTCCGTGGGTGCTGCTGAGGTAGCCCGTTCCACCCGAAAAACCCGATTTCTTGGGAACGACGACATAAGGCGGCATCTCGGTTCGCTTGCCCAATTCGTGAGAAACAATGGACCCCATCTGCGGAAAATCGATCACTGCAGTGGGCGTGTAGCCTGTGAAAAGATGATAAGTTGCCTGACTGTGATCAGGAATTTTTCCGACGATACTTCGGATCACGGTGAGCTTGTCCGACACTTTCGAAGTGCGCGGAAAATTATCGCTGAGGTAGTCGCCGGTAACAGACTTCATCACCCCAAATTGCCCTCGAATCTCAACGGGAGCTTCAGGCTTGGGGTCGAACGACTCCTGCTGCTGAAACCCGCCACCCAGATGCAGCTGAATCACACTCAGCGCTTTAGCTTCCTTCTTCACCCCGCCTTCCTGGGTGAACGCGCCCTTGTCCGCAGCTTGGAGCTTAAAGAAATCTCCCATCGTAAGTCCCATCGCGCTGAGAGAACCCATCGTAATCGCCTCGCGACGTGACATGGACTCGAATCCGGCGCAGCCCCTCTCGAGAGATGATTTCGATTTCATAATGAGTATATTCTTAGACATGTCGCTATTTTTCAATCCCAAATCTTTGCCGCTCCCACTGTTTCACGACGCGGCGAGCTTCGTTCTTTTTGCCAGGAAAACCACTCTGCGGGGCGATCGAGATCACAGCACCTTCGTGGTCCGGAAAAATATCTATCTTACTTGCGAGGCAATGGCTTTTCCAACCCTAATCTTTGATCGCTCGCGGAAAGGGTAAAGCTGCTTTCAATCAAGAATTCCACCCTTTTCCCCATGGATTGTCAATCAATGTGGTAAAGGAATCACTGCTCGATGATTCGTTTAAGTCCAAACCGTTTAAAGCAGGGCAGAGCCGCTTCTTCCCTCCCCCGATTTCGGAGAGGATTCACGCCCGCTGCGTCTCGCGGTCAGGGAGCTTTAGCCTCTGCGGTATCGATCGTCGACATCAAGGACGAGAACGATTCCGTCATCAAGTGCCAGTTCGGGTGCTCGACTCCCTCGGTGAAAACGGAAATCACCATGACGCGAGATTGAATTGCCAAAGGTATTCCTGCCACGCTGGCGTTTGGATACGCCAACGCGGCCGAGCGCCCAAATAGTCTCGTCATCATGGCCGACGATCTCGACCATTTCCCGCAGAAAACCGAACCCGACACGACAGTCGTCACCTCGAAAAGCGAGAACTTAAGAGGGGTTCATGCCCAACATAACCCTGTTCGATCGATACGACTACCCTCCCTCGACCCCCAACTCTTTGATCCACCAGTCGAGGAATTCACGATCTGAAACATCGGCGTTCAAACCACGCTTCTTCATGTTCCGATCGTAGGTGCTCCATTTTCCCTCCATCACTTTTTCGAGATCCACGGTGAGACTTTCATCAACGGCCCCGAGGTCATGGGTCTCTTCGATCCATCGATCCACATCAGCCCTTAATTCGCCGAGCTTCTCGACAAAGGCAGGATCGGAGGCAAGATTGTTCATCTCATTCGGATCTGCTTTGAGATCATAGAGTTCTTCCTCCGGACGTGTTTTTGCCATGAACGGCGAAGTCCATTTCCCTTCCTCATGGAGAACTCTCATCACCGTATCAACCGGGTACCCGGCCCGCTTGTAACCGCTATGCTGCATGTAGGGAATCTCAGGGTGGAAATTACGAATGTATTTAAATTTAGCGGTTCTCACTGAGCGAATGCGATCAGGGGCATCACCACAGCGGTCTCGGGCCGCGAAGAGCTTTTCGTGGCCGCCAAAGTTTGGATCAATGAGGTCGAATCCGACGAGATTCTCCGGCGCGGCGACTCCGGCTGCTGCCAGAGTCGTCGGCATTATGTCGATGAGAGAAACGAGTCGATCGTCGACTTTTCCCGCATCAATTTTCCCCGGCCAACGAGCCAGGAGAGGCACGTGTAATCCCCCATCGTAGAGCCACTGCTTTCCTCGAACATGTGGCCGACCGTGATCACCGAAGAACAAAACCAAGGTATTCGCGGCGAGACCTTCTTCATCCAGTCGATCCAAAATCGCGCCGACTTTCTGATCGAGCACTTCAATGCTCGCCAGATAATTTGCCCAATCCGCCGTCGTAACCGGATGATCCGGATAATAGGGTGGGATTGGTGCGTTAGGGTATTTCTTCGTTGCGAGGTGAAAGGCCCGATGCGGCTCCTTGATTTGAATTTGAGAAAAGAAAGGCTGTCCTTCTCCCCGCTGCGTCCAGTCATGCCCGTCAAAGAATTCGCGAGCGTCGTAGGTCCAATTCAAATGGGATTTCGCAATTCTCTTTTCCGGGGTTTTCTCTCCCCGGCCGTTGCTTACAAAATAGCCCGCGTCCTGCATCACATCAGTCACCGTGGTCGCGAATTCAGGAAGTGGCTTTTTGTCCCGGGTATCATGGTGATGCCCCCCCACCGTTGTCTGATAGAGGCCCGTTTGAAATGCGGTTCGGGAGGCGGAGCAAACCGGAGCGGTCGAGAAGGCATTCGTGAAACGCGTTCCCTCTTTCGCAAGACGATCGAGATGGGGAGTCTCGACATCAGGATAGCCATAGCATCCCAACTCCGGCCCGAGATCATCAGAGATAATCCAGACGAGATTCGGCCGGTCATCCGCGGCGGCTATGATCGGGACACCCAATGATAACAGCAGCAGGATTTTTTTTGTAAGTGTCATGACATTTGGAGAGCGGGGATTTCGACTCCGAAGATTACTCAGACTTCAGCAGTTGAACCGCATCAATCGCAACATTCCCATCGGCTCCTTCAGTGAGAACCACGACAGATCCTTTTTGCCCCTTCGTAAACGATTGCTTAAGAAGCGAGTGAAAACCGTATTCGAGCGTTCCTGCCACCCTCTGATTGACGACCGTCTCTTCGACTATTTCGCCATCGAGATGGACCTGAACTTTCGTTTTTGAAGAACGATTTTCATGTGGCTGCCAAACCATTCGCACATCCCATGTTCCGGGACTGGGAACCTCAAAGTTGAATCGAGCCTCGCCGCTTCTCCCATATTGATACTGAGTTCCGATGAATTTCTGAAGCCCCGTTCCGCCTGTCCACTTGCCGGTTAGCTTGGCCTCGTCGTCGTCAATAATAACTCCATCCAATTTGCTCGCCCGAATGCCCCCAACCAACTCAACTTTTGTCATTTCCTCAAATTCAGCGACCTCGGGATCTTTTACGAACTCATCCCCAATCGCCTCGCGTCGCATGTAGCCAGGAAGCTTCATCAATGCGATCAACTCCGGGAGATAGCTTTCGTAGACATTCCGAGGACTGGTATCATGCGTTTTAGCAACCGCAGCCGCCTTGCCAACAACGACCCCCATCATCCCGCCAGTCTTCATGACACGCACCGTTCCGAGCGCTTCATGAGTCACGCTCACATTGCGGCCCGCCATAAAAAGGTTGTCAATATTGCGGCTGTAGAAACAGCGATAAGGAACCGGGTAGCCAACATTCCGATCAATCGCGCGGTCATGATGTGCGTAGGAAATGAACGGATTGTCAGCATACTTGCCGATATATTGCTCCTTCGGGTAGTGGAGATCAATCGACCAAGTCGTGAGAACGGACGCATCGTCAAACTCGCGGGAAGAGGTGATATCGTCTGCCGTTAGGATGACATCGCCGAGAAGCTGAGTCGTCTCGCGCGTGCCCCCTACGTAAGCCATCCATTCCAGAGAAGCATTCTTATGATTCGCCCCTGTCAGATCGTAACGATCATAAGCATTGCCGTTTTTGATCGCGTTCCAGGCACCAAAGTTAGCACGCAGATTCCAGTCGCGAATCAGCTCGAGATCATCGAGAGGGTGCTTGTCGTAACCACTCTCCCAAAACCACTCCGCATGACCTTTGCGAGGATAAGGGAAACCTTTCTCGTCGAGATTAAGAGCCCAGGGTGTTTCGGGAAAACTCTGCACTTCGCCTTTGTCATGCCAAGTCCACATGTTGCTCATTCCCATGCGGCCGCCTTCAATCATCGTATTGTCTGCTCCGGCTTTGATCCCGAGGTAACCATGGCCCGTGGAATCGCAAAAATAGGGAGCTTTGAATTCACGAATTCTTCCCGAGCTTGTTTCAAGCGCGTGGACTGATTTAATTTTGCTTCCGTCCATGACAAGGTCAAAGGCGTGATGACCGAGGAAGAGTGAGAGATTCTTTTCCGCCCGGACGAGGGCTTCTTTGTGCGCGTCGCCGAATTCCTCATAGGTCCCCGGAGAGGCCTCCGCGTGGTCTTCCAGCTCGCGAATAATATCACCAATTGGGTAAAGACCGCCCG
>Ga0222659_1000066_pt1 | contig 69717 bp, 49 predicted proteins | sample AntAcemetagen547_FD_179850 | JGI IMG/M metagenome (GOLD analysis project Ga0222659, IMG submission 179850) | Saline water microbial communities from Ace Lake, Antarctica - #547 | ecosystem: Environmental > Aquatic > Non-marine Saline and Alkaline > Saline | place: Antarctica: Ace Lake...
GAATCAAAATAGTTAATTTAAATTTATCTATATAATGATACTTTTCGTCATAATTTTTTTATCTTTGGGCTGTAAAACAATGATCAGATAGTCTGTCATAATGCAAAGGAACACACTCATTGAGAAATGCAATGCCCAATTTCAAAAGATTTTTGGGGATTTAAACATCCAAGCGGACGGTAAAATAATTGTGTCTCATTTTGGTGAATTTTCCCAAGACTTGGTCAATTCGCTCTCCACAAGTATCGAAGATATGATGTTGGATTCCGGTGACCGTAAACCTTCTGTTAAACGTATGTTCAGTATCCTCGTTGAAGGTCTTCAAAACATTCGAATTCATGGTGAACGCGATAAAGATGGAAATCAAGTTTCTTTTTTAATTGTACTTCAAAATGAAGATGATTATACAGTCACTTTTGGTAATCTTGTGAATGCTGTGAATCAGATAAAATTAACCACTCGCATTGATGAATTAAATAAGTTGACGGCGGATGAGATTAAAGGGCTCTATATGGAGACATTGTCGAATGGAATTATGTCTAGTAAAGGGGGAGCTGGATTAGGTTTTATAACAATGGCGCTAAAATCCAATCACAAATTGACTTACGAATCTGTTCAAGTTTCTGACGATTTGGTGTTCTTTACTCAGGGAATTCGAATCGATCGAATTAGAAAATAATTCTTTATTCTTGCTTTTTAACCATTGAAGCACTGACTAAACGATCATAAATTTTCTCGTAACGTGGTAAAATCTCTTTTAAGCTAAATTTTAGTGAATGTTCGTACGCTTGTTTTTTAAATTGGCTTAAAATTTCGTCGGACTCAAGTATGGAAATTGCATGGTTTGCCATTGAATCGACATCACCCACATTGCTTAAGTAACCCGAGAATCCATGTGAATTTACTTCGGGAAGTCCACCGCTATTACTTGAAATAACAGGAACACCAGAAGCTAATGCTTCCAATGCAGCTAATCCAAAACTTTCTGTTTCTGAAGGCAAGATAAATAAATCACTTATACAGTATATTTCAGATGCATTTTGAACATTGCCCAACATTTCAACATCTCCACAAACTTCAAGTTCTTTGCAAAGTTGCTCAATTTTATAGCGTTCAGGACCGTCACCAGCAAGAATTAGTTTAGCTGGCATCTTCGCTCTGATTTTTTGAAAAACCTTTACAACATCTTCTATTCGTTTAACTTTTCTAAAGTTCGAAACATGGCTAATAATCCGCTCACCATTTGGAGCAATTGCCGCTTTACGCAATAAATCCTCTTCTTTAGGTGTCGTGCAATAGTGCGAGTGTTCAACGAAATTTGGAATAACTTCAATGTCATTTACTACTGCAAAGTGACGATACGTATCTTTTTTAAGACTTTCAGACACGACTGTTACTGCATCTGATTCGTTAATGCTAAAGGTAATAACAGGTTCAAACGAAGGATGTTTTCCAACTAAGGTAATATCCGTTCCGTGCAAGGTGGTGATAAACGGAATGTCTATATTGTGCGTTTTTAAGATTTGTTTTGCAAAATAAGCAGCGGAGGCATGCGGTATGGCATAGTGCACATGCAATACATCCAAATTTTCGTATCGGGTCACGTCAACCAATTTACTGGTTAAAGCCAACTCATACGGCTGATAGTCAAAAAGTGGATAATGAAATGGACGCACTTCATGGTAACGGATATTCGGTAGAAAATGATCCAATTTAACCGGATGATTGTATGAAATAAAGTGAATTTCGTGTCCTTTTTCGGCCAAGGCTTTACCTAATTCAGTGGCTACTATTCCGCTTCCGCCAAATGTCGGATAAAGTACTATTCCAATTTTCATGTGTTCTACTTATTTATATCGTTATTTTGACGGATGAGCAATCTATGGTTTATAGCATTGCTCCAACAAAATAAACTGTGTCAAAGTTACGAATCGATTCTGTGATTAAAGAAGATTTTTTAATTTAAAAATCCGCAGCTTGATAAATAATATCCTCGATTCTTGTACGTGTATTCTCACTTGTGATTAACCAATTTTCTGCATTTGGATAAACACGATTGCTCAAAAATACATAAACAATCCCTTTTTCAGGATCGGCCCACGTCAGCGTTCCTGTAAAGCCAGAGTGACCAAAACTACTCAGGGATACTTTATCACAAGTGGGGCCGCCCTCTAATGAACGAACAGGTTTGTCAAATCCTGCACCGCGTCTATTGCTCGGGCAAAACTGGCATTTCGTGAATTCCTTAATCGTTGCTGAATCAAGTAGGCTTTCTCCACCGTAATTTCCGTTATTGACCAACATGTACATCAACGTTCCTAAATCCAATGCGTTCGAAAATAGCCCTGCATGCCCACCAACTCCTCCTTGCATTGCTGCTCCTGGATCGTGGACGTATCCCCACACCAATTGTTTTCTGAAAATTTTGTCATCTTCTGTTGGCGTAATTTCAGAACGATCAAAATGCTTGAGTGGATGATAGGTCATTCGACGCAATCCCATAGGTCCATAAAAGCTGTCGGATGCGAATTGATCAAGTGTCTTTCCCGTTTGTTTTTCAATGATCGCCTTCATAAAATAATAACCTAAATCCGAATATTTATAGCGCTTCTTAATCAGTTCTTTTTCCGTTATTGTGCGAATCATTGTGGTGTCATATGCAGCTTTAATAAACATATTTTCTGCAACTTGATTCGAAAATTCAGCACTTGAACTTTTTTGATAAATGGTTGAATCTAATTCACCGTTTATGAGTGTTTTACTGTAAAAAGGTATCCACGGAAATAAACCTGCTTGATGCGCCAGCATCTCTCTTAGCACCATATTCTTATAGGGTGTCGAATCGACCAATTCGGGCAAATAGTCATAAAGTGTTTTGTCCAAATTTATGCGTCCCTCACTTTGCAATTTGATCAAGCTAATGGTCGTGGCAGCAATTTTGGTGATTGATGCTAAATCATATATGTCACTCGTTTTAACTTCCCGCTCTCGATCATAGGTATGATAGCCAAAGGCCTTATTGTAAAAAACATCTCCATCTTTTATCGCAAGTACTTGGCAACCTGGAAAAACTCCTTTTTTTATTCCGTCCAATGCGATTTCATCAATTTCATTCAGTTTTAAGCGATCAATTCCGAGTTCTTCGGGCAGAACGAATCCAATTCTCGTTTTATGTGTATAGGTCAATCCCGTTTCCGCTTTAAATTCGGATGAAGCTGAAACCGGCAATTTTCCTTGCGGAATCAATCCTCCAAATAGAGCTTGTGCAGCTTCTTCCTGGGTGAGATCATTGTCTTCATAGGCAACAAGAATGGCACGTGTTGAATCTAATTTTCCGAAGCCATCTAAGACATAGGGATTCCCAAAAAGGACATTGATCACATCATGACTTTTTGAGAGGACTTGATAAATCGCGATCGATTGTCGTGTGATCCCAAAATTTCGAGACGGATTATTGTTTGTACGGTGAAAACCAATGATGATCTGATCATAAGGTGCGCAAGCTTCAATCAATTGAGCTTCCTCCTGGCTCGACAAGGAGCGTGGAATCTGAATCATGTCAATCTGAGCATATAGAGCCATGGTTTCGCTAAAGCGATTCGTAGATGTTCCGCCAATATTTAAATAGACTGTTTTATGATCGCGCAATTTTGAAAAAGGAAGGATGTTTTTGTCGTTTTTTAGCAATGTTAAACTCGATTTGGTCAATTGTCTATTCAGTGCTTGATAATTAAATGTGTTCAAATCTTGAATTAGATTGTCGATTTCAATCGGCTGGTAGTGATCCAATTGAGCCCATTCTTTTGCACGTAAAATTTTAAGACAGCGCACATCTATTTCAGCTTGTGTGATTTCTCCTTTGGAAATGGCTTCTTTGATTTTTTTAATGCCAACAGGAACGTCTTCAGGAAATAATAAAACATCATTTCCGGCCAAAATTGCTTTAACGTCAACTTCTCCAGGCTGATAATAGGAGGAAACACCTTTCATATTGAGTGCATCTGTAAAAATCAAGCCTTTAAATCCCAAACTGTCTTTTAATAATCCATTTACGATTTTTGGTGATAAGGTAGAGGCTTGATTGGGTGTGTCGTCCAAAATAGGAATGTGCAAATGTGCCACCATCATACTGGCTAAACCTTCATTAATTAAGACTTTGAAAGGGTAAAGTTCGAGGCTGTCTAAGCGCGCAAAATCGTGATCAATCGTAGGGAGTGATTTATGCGAATCCATATCTGTATCACCATGGCCCGGAAAATGTTTTCCGCAAGCAAGGATGCGATTGGCTTGCATTCCATTCATATAAGCCAATCCCAAGCGGGCTACATTTTCCTTTTCCTCGCCAAATGAACGGTTATTAATTACTGGATTTTGAGGATTATTGTTGATGTCAATGACAGGCGCAAAATTGATATGAATCCCCATGCGTCGGCATTGCTCGCCAATATGGGTCCCCATCTTTTCAATTAAATCGCTATTTTGGATGGCTCCTAGAGACATTTGACGCGGATAAACAATGGTCGAATCAAGGCGCATAGATAAACCCCATTCACCATCAATGGCAATAAATAAAGGCGTCTTTGCGCGTGATTGGTAATAATTGGTAAGCTGTGCTTGTTTAATAGGACTGCCTTTAAAGAAAATCAATCCACCAATTTTATACGTGCTCACTAATTTATTAATCGTTTCGACATGCGCAGCATCTTTGTTTGAATAGGCGGCAACCATAAATAATTGCGCAATCCGCTGGTCGGGTGTCAAACTGTTAAAAACTGAATCAGCCCAACTCCCTTCTACGCTTAAAAAAGCAGGATCGATACGCTTGTCTGCAATTCTGTCAGTCGTAACTTGCGAACGACCAGTAGAGGTGATCAACACGCCGCAGAGTAACATAAATACCACTTTTATTCTCTTCATATTCAATTTTATCAGCACGTTTATTTTGTCCAAACGACGAAAGTATCAATTTGTACTAGCATAAATCTTGCCATGGTACGAAATTTGTCCACATCTTGTCGTGTATTATAATGAATTTTAAAACTTTACACGCGTCAATTTTTTGTGGAGAATAGATACCGCTAGAATAGCCCGAATTGAAGTTAATCTCATTATATTTGTAATGCAAGCTTATTTTATTATTCGCAAAAATTAAAAGGTATGAATTGGAATCGAATTTCATTATTTAAGTTGCCAAATCGCCATAAGCGGTTTGATTATGTTCCGCGTTATTATGATGCGGATAAAGAAGCAATGCAACGAAAAATTAATCAAGCAAATCGCGAGGCAGGTGGAGAGGCGAATAGCAATTATGCGCGTGAAATCGAATTTAGATCCCAGCTTCAATCCAAATGGGGTAACTCTGATTATAAAGCGGCGACTATGCGATCAAATATTCGATTGATTGTCATTTTAGGTCTATTATTGATTGCCTTTTACTACGTTTTTGTTGCCTTGGATCTTGGGGGGATGTTTATTGATGAGAATAAAAATAATTGGAAATAGGTTGAATGGCTGAATTGATTAAATTACTACCTGATCACATTGCAAACCAAATCGCTGCTGGCGAAGTGGTGCAGCGACCTGCTTCCGTAGTGAAAGAGTTGATCGAGAATGCAATTGACGCAGGGGCATCTCGCATCAATCTTGTAGCGAAAGATGGCGGTAAGACCCTTGTTCAAGTGATTGATAACGGATCAGGAATGAGTGCTATGGATGCACGCATGTCTTTTGAACGTCATGCAACAAGTAAAATTTCAAGTGCGGACGACCTCTTTTTATTGCACACCAAAGGTTTTCGTGGCGAAGCATTGGCTTCTATTGCTGCAATTGCCCATGTGTCCATGCGCACGAAATTACATGATGCCGAATTGGGAACGGTGATTGTGAATGAAGGGTCTAAAATAGTTTCGCAAGAAGCTGATCTTGTCTCAAATGGCACCAATATAGCCGTTAAGAACCTCTTTTTTAATGTGCCGGCACGCCGAAATTTCTTGGGGAATAATGCAACAGAATATCGCAAAGTTCTAGAAGAGTTTCTGCGCATAGCACTCGTTCATGCTGATATTGAAATGTCTTTTCATCACAATGATGATGAAATTTATAATTTACCCTCGCAAGGATTGCGTCAGCGAATTGTGCAGTTGTATGGGGCGAAATTTAATCAAAGGCTCGTTCCGGTCAATGAAGAAACGGACTTGATTAAAATTTCTGGTTTTGTACTAAAGCCTGAGTTCGCAAAAGCGTCGCGTGAACAATCTTATTTCTTTGTCAACAACCGTTATTTTAAGGATCGTTATTTTAACCACGCGGTTGCTAATGCGTATGATGGATTGATTCCCTCGGGCAAATATCCGCCCTATTTTCTCTATTTTGACGTTCCAACTCAGTCAATTGATGTGAATGTGCACCCGACAAAGACGGAAATTAAATTCGAGGAAAATCGTGCGATATACGCCATTATTCGAAGTGCGGTGAAACAGGCTCTCGGTCAATTTAATATTGCTCCAACATTGGATTTTGAAGTAGAACGGACGTTTGACGTTCCTGCGCTTAAAAAAGGGGAACAAGTGAGGGCTCCAGAAATTGCGGTGAATCCAAATTTTAATCCCTTTAAATCATCAAGCGCTTCTTCTTCAGGAGGAGGTGGCGGAAGTGCAAGGGTTAGTGCGCTTTCTGCCGGGGGATTTAGTGGACAAGAAACAGTAAAACCTTCGGTTTGGGAAAATTTTTATGGCACTGCCAGAGATACGGAGTCGAATTTTATTGATGAGGATGATGATGAGGATCAAATTGAGATTCAAACTGTTTCTTCATCCATGAATAATGACATGGAGGTGGAGCGGAAAAAACCGGTTCAAATCAACGAAAAATACATCCTTTCGTCTATTAAAAATGGATTTATTCTTATTGATCAATATCGCGCACATTGCCGCATTTTATTCGATCAGTTTTCGGAAGCGTCAAAAGCAGGGGAGAGTCGCTCGCAAAAACTGCTTTTTCCGGATGAAATTAATATCGATAAGACGGATCTTTTTTTATGGAAAGAGCTGTTGCCCGAACTCAATGCGTCAGGATTTGAATTATCATTGCAAAATGATCGCCTTCAAATAGATGCTGTCCCCGTTGAACTGCAAGATAAAAATCCACAACGCACACTGACAAATATTTTTGAAGACTTTAAGGTCAACCAACAAAATAAAGATCTTTCCCTTAATGATAGGGTAGCATTGTCTATGGCAAGTGCTATGGCAACCAAAGGGGGAAATAAATTGACAACGGAAGAAATGGAGTTCATTATTGATGCATTGTTTGCTTCTTCGTCTCCTCAATTGTCTCCGCATGGTAAAAAAATAATTGAAACGTTCTCAACAGACGAAATAACTAAACGATTTAACTAATGTTCCAAAGCCTTTTTAGAAATATGCAACCCGTAGTCAAGAACCTCTTGATTATTAATGTCCTCTTTTTTTTGGCGACCTTTGTTTTTGAGAGGCAAGGAATAGACCTTGGTCAATATTTAGGGCTGTATTATATTGATTCTCCCAAGTTTCAGCCTTATCAATTGGCTACTCATTTTTTTATGCATGCCAATATTGGTCATATTTTCTTTAATATGTTCGCCCTCGTGATCTTCGGTAATTTATTGGAACGTGTTTGGGGAGCCAAACGATTCCTATTCTTTTATTTTATAACTGCTTTAGGTGCTGCCTTCCTCTACCAAGTAATCCAAGGTATTGAAGTTTATAATGAAACACAATCTTTTTTCCCAAATGCCGAGCGTATTAATGATATGTATAGTCTAAGGGCTGATGGTATTTATGGACCTACTGAGTTTATTAAGACCTATCTAAACTTGAATATCCCTGTAGTCGGTGCATCTGGTGCCGTGTATGGTTTGTTAATGGCTGTGGCGCTTATTTTCCCCAATACCGAAGTGCTGTTGTATTTTGCAATTCCTGTTAAAATGAAATGGTTAGCGCTTGGTTTAGGTGCTATCGCTTTATATAGTGGAATTCAGGATAATCCTGGTGATTCGGTTGCACACTTTGCTCATTTGGGTGGAATGCTTTTTGCGTTTATTCTCATTAAAATCTGGCAAAAAGATAAAAGTCAATTCTATTAATGGAACGCGAAAGTTTTGGAATATATGTGAAACGTTTGGTCGCCCAATCTGGGATGGCAGGTAAGTTAGTTGCTATAAATAGTGCCGTCTTTCTCTTTTTTCTACTCCTAACAATCATTGAAAAATTAGGTAATATACCTGGTTTAAGTGGAAACGTCAAAGGGTATTTCGTTGGGCCGGGAACGTTTGGTGGTTTGATTCAACGCCCTTGGACCATCATTACGCAAATGTTTACGCACGGCGATTTTGGACATCTTCTCTTTAATTGTATTGCCCTTTATTTTTTAGGAAAATTATTGACGTCCTTTTTGGGTGAAAGAAGGCTGTTGACCACTTATGTTTTCGGTGGAATTTTCGCCTATTTATTTCATGTCTTCGCGTTTTTGATTTTTCCGTCTTTGGGAAATATAGGGCTTCCGCCCGAAGTGGGTGGAGGTGTTGTTCAACTCGCTGCGCCGGGAGTGCTCGGTGCATCTGGAGCAGTAATGGCGATCTTTATTGCAGCAGCGGTCTATAAACCAAGTTATAGAATTCTATTTTTTGGGGTACTTCCTGTTCAATTGTTTGTCCTGGCGGCGATTTATTTTGTAATCGATTTGACACGAATCGGTAACTCATCCGATAACATAGCTTATATGGCACATATTGGAGGTGCTTTATTTGGGTGGATTTCCGTCATCAACCTGAACAAGAAGCAGAATATCATGAATTTTTTAGAACGAATTTTAGACTATTTTAGACCGGGAAAAAGAACTCCTCGAAGAAAAAAATCAACTTTAAAAGTCATTCAGAATATGCCTGCCACGGAGTTAACAGATGATGAGTACAATGCAAGTAAGGCGGCTCGTCAGGCTCGTGTTGATGCTATTTTGGACAAAATCAACAAAAAAGGCTACGAAAGTTTAACCCAAAAAGAAAAAGATATATTATTCCATGAGAGCAAACGGTGATGGTCAGTCTCGTAAGGGTTTGAATTGGGTACTTGTCCTGTTTCTTTTAGGTAATTTACTCAATTCCTTTGGCTTGATTTTGGCTTATTTAGCCACACATATTTCGCCGAATTCATTTCCTTATTTGTCCTACTTTGGGTTGGCTTATCCCATTTGGTTAACGATCGCGTTGCTCTTCATCATCTTTTGGATCTTTTTTCGTCCAAAATTAATGTGGATCTCTATTTTCACAATCCTCATTGGGTTTAATCATTTGCGACACTTTTTTGCATTTAATATCGTAACGACTGAGCTCGTTCAGCCTTTTCAAGTAGTTTCTTATAATGTGCATATTTTTAATTTGTATGACCTGGAGAATAGAGAACGGAAGCGCGACGAAATTTTTAGTTTTTTAAAGACTGAGGATGCAGATTTGTATTGCTTCCAAGAGTTTTATCATCAAGAGGGTAATCGGAATTTTGTTACCAAGGATTCATTGATTGACTTGCTGGAAACACCGTATTACCATGAACGTTATACGCACGAATTAACAAACAAACGCTATTTCGGTGTGGCGACTTTTTCTAAATTTCCCATCATTTCTAAAGGCGAGATTCCATTCGACAATGATCCCAACAATTTCTGTATTTTTTCTGACCTCGTAAAAGGGGAGGATACCATTCGAGTTTTTAATGCGCATATTGGTTCGATTCGTTTGCAAGATGACGATTACCGCTTTTTTGATGAGTCGGTCGGTGATGATCAATACCGCAATAATGAGGTGGGACAACGGATTTTAATGCGTTTAAAAGTGGCCTATGAAAAAAGAGCAATTCAAGCGGAGAAAGTGGCGAATGCGGTAAATGAATCGCCTTATCCTGTTGTGCTCTGTGGCGATCTAAACGATACGCCTGTTTCGTATTGTTATAGACAATTTAGTTCACGCTTAAACGACGCATTTGTTCAATCCGGGAATGGAATAGGGAAGACGTATATTGGCGTGGTACCGTCTAATCGAATTGATTATATCTTTTATTCGGATGATTTTAAGTCTGCGAATTTTAAAACACATCCACTTGATTGTTCGGATCACCGCCCGATCACGTGCGAACTTGGAAAAAAAAATAATTAAGGTTGAAACGTAAAAACGCTGCCTGAAAGCCACTTTTCAATATTGTGATCTCCTAATAATACACCAACGATATAACGATTACTATTTTTTAAAGCCGCACTTTCAATCGCTTTTTCTTTATCCGGTCCTTTGCGGTTGTAATAGTTAGAATGTATAAACCAACAATGCGATCCACGTTTTAAAATGAATCCTACATGCGTGTCTAAGCCAACAATATATAAATTATCAGGTTGCATTTGAATGACCGAAAGCATACTGGGAATGTCTTGATATTCAGTAACATCAGTGCAACTTTGTCGAACAATTGCACTCGAATACATTTTTGCCAACTCAAACCTATTCCAGTTAAACCCCATATGCTTCATGGTTGTTGAAACAAAATAACCACAAGCAATTAATTTGTCCATACCTGGCACATTGGTATAGCCATTATAATCCCAGCACGTGCCAATCCAATGTGGAAAAATATCATTTTCAAAACGATCCATAATATAGGTCCGACATGTGTCTTTTGAAATCGATTTTTTTGCCATTTCTAAGCGGTCTTTTTTTATGTCAGCTAACAATTCAGTATAGGCATCTTGTGCGACTATACAATTATTCAGTAGCATAAATAAGATGAAGAAAGTTCTTTTTTGCATAGGTTTTGATTTACAATTCAATCTGATTTAAATAGGTTGGTTCACGTTCTTATGCTGTTAACTAGCAAAAATCGTACTAAAATTATATGAAGTACTAAATGAATTAAATGTGGCATTTTTTTAGGGCGTGCCCCAGACGCTCGTGTCCTCGGTCTGGGTCCGCAGTATTACAGGCTCTCTTTCGCTCGGTGCTGCGCACTAAACCTTTCATGTTGCTCACGCAAAATGAATTCAGATAATTGATATTGATCGCGCGCCAAAGGGTTAGGGCAAAGAGATGCAAAAAAGTTTAATTTGGTGTAATTTTTGATAGTCACCTGTTTATGAAAGTTTTGATTCTTGTTTTTTCGATTTTTCTCTACATAGGCAGTGCCGCCGCGCAAAAGCGGATTTTTTTAGGCTTGTGTGATACCTTTCCACCTAATTTTTACGAGAAAGATATTGATACGCTCTTAATTGAAAATGGAATGGGCTACTGTGTTTCGCCCTTTAAACAACTCGACGAAAGAATTCAAAATTTTCATCATCTTACGTATTTTTATTTGCGAGTTTCACCAACTGATTTTGAGGAACATGACGCCAATTATGGTGCTTTACCAGAAGAAATAGGGTTATGCAACCAATTAAAAAATGTATCAACGAATACCTTGAATGAAGCTGTACTTCATCTTAAAAATCTTGAGGTTCTCGATCTTGTTGTGGCGGACTTCAACGCAGTTTTTCTTCTTCAAGCGATTGGTCTAGGCGATTTAAGTAAATTGGAGGTCTTAAACTTAAACTTTCAGTGTGCTCTTCCACCTGACTTTTCAATTAAAGGACTTGAGGAGTTACCTAACCTGCGTTCCGTTCGGATAGCAAAGCCAAATCAAGCGGTTATTGATGCGCTGTTAATGAATGCAAACCTGACTTCTTTTGCGGTTACTCAATCTGCCAATCTCACCTATAACTTTAGTTCAATTGAGCAAATTGAAGAGATTTCAATTACTCATTCGGATTTGAAAAATATACCCGCTTCTATTTATACCTGCGAAAACCTGACACACCTGAACATGTCATGGAATCAAATCAATGAAATTGATTCACGCATAGGGGAGTTGAGTAAATTAGAATACCTGGATCTTGGCTCAAACGAATTGAAATCTATTTCTTCTGAAATTGGTTTATGTCAAGCGCTTCAAATGCTTAATTTGAGCCGGAATGGAGGTTTGGGTTCAGTTCCTGCTGCATTGGGGCAATTACATGAGTTGACTCTATTGGGGCTTGCGAATTGCAATTTGGCTGAACTACCTTCTTCCATTGCAAAGTGTGAAAAATTAGAGATTTTATCTGTAGACCATAATCAATTAGTTGAAATTGAGCTCGATTTCTCAGGACTCAAAGAATTGAAAGGGTGCAACCTCTCTTATAATCTTTTATCAGGGCTACCACCTTCTCTTTTTGGTTGTTCGAAACTTGAAAATCTCGACATTTCGTATAATAAAATCGAGTATTTAACTGATTCAATTGGAGCCTTAACAGCTTTAAAACAATTGAACGCACATGAGAATGAGCTGCGCGCTTTGCCAGAGGATATAGGGGAATTACAGGCACTCGTTCGATTGAGTCTCTACGAGAATCAGATTACGTACTTGCCCACTTCCATTATTCATTTGTCCAATTTGGAGGACTTATACGTAGGTAACAACCAACTAACAACATTTCCGCCAGGAATGAATAAGTTGCACAATTTACAAACGCTTGAACTGCAAGCCAACCCACTTCTTACCTTTCCAACAGCAATTTACAAACTGACAAAACTAGATCGCATATGGGTGAGTGCAGCTTATAGTCAACTAAAGGGGTTTAAATTATTGAAAAAAAACCCTTGGGTGATTGTGGTTGACGCGGTTTAAATTATGTTGAACTTAAGATTGGTGATGCCCACTCTTTGGATTTGGTTATTGCATAAAACGATTATACGGTAGGTTTACTTTGCGTGAGCAACATGGAAGGTGCAAGTGCAAAGCACCGAGTGGAGCGAGCCTGTAATACTGCGACCCAGACCGAGGACACGAGCGTCTGGGGCACGCCCAACCTCTTTAATACGTAAAAATTTGATTTCGTAAAAGAGCGGCTTTAATGTTTATTTTCTTTACCTTCTAACTTATAAGTGTATTGGAAAACTATGGACCGTGGAGCTTCAATTTTGAGGGGGCGAAGGGAGTAGGTGCGGTTCATGAAATTTTTTGCAACGACGGATATTTTATGGGTTGAACTTTCGCCAAAAGCATATGAAAAACGCAGATCCATAATTGTATTTCCATTATTGTGGGTATTGAAAAAGTTTTCAAACAGAATGGCTTGCAAGGTTCCTCCAGTGGCAACGGTGACTTTCTCAAAATCAACAATGGCTTGATCAAGATTGACGAGTTTGCTGAAATATTTTACGGTATACCCAATGCTAAATTTACGATAGGACAGTTCAATATCTGCTTTGAATGTATGTTTGAAACGGTACTTTAAAACATTGGTCGTTGTGTCATAACTGGTGTTTTTAAAGCTATATTCTTTGGGGTTCGACGGATTATAATCTTCAGTAAAAACCTTGTTCGGCTCGAGCGTAATTGGATTGATGTAATTATAACCTACGAGATGGGTGATTTTGAAATGTTTACCCATGTTTACCATTCCGTTCAGTGTAATGTCGAAACCTGAAATTTTGGAGCGACCGGTATTTAAGAATTTAAAGCCAGCCAATGGATCTCCAGCGGCAAAATCGGGACTGGGGTCCCAAAATCCGAAGAGGTATTCAATTGTGTTTTCATAGTGTTGCACAAATGCTGCAATGTCGATTTGTGCGAGATAGGTTCTGATTTTAAACCCTTGGTTTAAGCCAATTTCTGCGTTCCAACTGCGCTCTGGCAATAAATCGGGATTGTCAAATACACCGAATGATCCGACGGAGGTGCGGATGTACCGTTCTGTAATGGTTGGAAAACGGTAGCCTTGTCCATAAGACGCACGGAGAAAAGTTGCAGGTGTGAGTTTTAAATTGGCTCCTGTTCGGAAGATGGGATTGCTTGCGGTAAGTGTATCATTCATTTGGAAATATTCGCCCCGCACACCAAGTGACAGATTCAGGATTTTCCAAATCGTCTGTTGCAATTCGGCATAGGTTGACAGGGTCAATAATTGATTGGTAGGATCGCTATCGCCACTGTACATTTGCGCATACGAATCGTTGAATTGACTGCTTATTCCAGCGATTAGAATAGCCGGTTTTGGGTTTAGAATGGAGATCGACTTTTTAATTTGATAATCGGCATAATAAACCTTTGCCTGATTCGATTGGTTACCCGACATTTGATTGTCGGTATAAAGATAACGCATGTTTAGTCGTTGTTTAAAACCTTTTGAATTGGTATAACTGACGTAAGGATCGATATTAAAAATGGTTTGTTCTTGCAATAAAACAGCTCCAGGATATCCGCGATAAAGTCCTGCAGTATCATTCAGCCAAGCCAAGGTGAGATTTGTGCTATTGAGCATGAAATTCCCGTTAATGCCATAATGCAATCCTTTGACATGGTTTGATCGGTGTCTTAAATTCATGTTCACGCGCATCTTTTGACTTTGCATTTGATCATCTGTCAAATTGGGAGAAATGGTATCAAAAACTTCAGGTCCTTTAATAGGAGCACCGATATACCCATGTTCCCAATTGAAATTTCCTCCAATGACTAAATCTGTATTTTTATTGATAATGCGACTGTGCAAAAAATTAGCGCCGTGAATGAAGGCATAGGAATTATAGAGCGGTTGCGATACGGTGTCGTTTGCTGCCCACCAATTTTGTGTTGAGTCTTCGGGCGCGCTGTGAAAGCCCGAATATACATTCACTTTTGTGAGTGGTGTAGCGGTTGGATAGGCTGTTCGAATGTGAATCGAACCGCTCAAAGCAGAAGATCCCGAAAGAACTGATGAAGCACCTTTTGTAATCTCTATTTGTTCGATATTTTCAACGGGCACAAACCCCCATTCAGGTCGACCGGCATCTCCAGAAAGGATGGGCATATCATCTACCAATACGGCAACTTTACTGCCCACGCCAAATGTAAAACCACTTCCGCCTCTAATTTGAGGTTCACCATCCATGATGTTTAAGCCCGGCGTTTGATCCAATATACTTTCAATACTGCGCGTATTCTTATCTTCAATGAGAGAAGGCTTAATGATCTCGATTGAATAGGTCAATTCTTCTTTCTTTTGATCGAATTTTCCGACTCTCACTTCAACAGGTCCTAATTCGCGCGATTGGAGAATAATACGGACTACTTTTTGCTCACCTTCATCCAAATGAAATGAAATGGTATCATTTATCATTCCGAGATACTTGAAAACAACTCGGTGATCACCCGGTGTCAATGGAAGTGTAAATTCGCCGTCTACATTGGCAGACGTTCCTGTTGCAGGATCGTCCAAGGCAATAATATAACCTCCAGCGGCAGGATTTTCATCTGCATCTAATAGCACGCCGCTCAGGGTTGTCTGCGCTGAAAGTTTTGTCGCACAAAATAAGATCAGAAAGAACAATAAACCTTTAGTCATTCGTTGGAATTAGAGACTTATTTTACCCGTAATCACTTGATTGCCTTGTTGAATTTGATAGACATAAACGCCTGAAAGGGGAGCTGAATGATAGGTTGTGCTTGCGTTCAAGATTTCTTGGTAGACTTTTTTACCATCTAAACCATACAGTGTAAATAAAGCGCTTTCGAAATCAGAATAAGAAATCACGAGTTGATCATTCGCCTTGTAAATCGTAAAATCAAAATCTGCTGTGGATAAACCTGAAGTGCCAGCGACATGGATGATAACTTCGTTTGATGCTTGAAAATCTCCCGCAAAATCACTTTCACAAACAACAAAATACGTTCCTACCGCGGGAAAGTTAGGTGAATAAAATAGGCTAGTTTCTGAAGGTGTAAATGAGCTGTATGGTCCACCTGCAACAGTGCCGAATTTCCATTCACGAGAATCTGCGGGAGCAGGAGTTTCGTTCGCGTTAAGAGTCGCACCCGTTTCGTCTGTGAGTAATGTTTGATCTCCAGAAGGAGAAATAGTAACCGAATTAACATCTGGATCGATTACCACGATTTCAACTTCATTTGAAATGATGACTTCTGTTCCAAAATCAGTTTCGCAAATGACATAATAAATGTCTGCTACTGCAAAATTTGGCATATAGGTCAATCCTGTTTCAGCAACGGGAAAAGAAATATAGCCTGTACCTGGTGTTGTCGAATATTTCCATTCACGCGTAATTGGCGCTACAACAGCTGCGTTTGCAGTTTCAGTAACAGTCAATAGATCCCCGTCTTCTCCAATAGCATTGTTTTGAGAAACGCTAGGCGTTACAAGAACGAGATTAGGATTATAGATCAACTCTAAATCATCCATCCACATTTGACTGCCCGCTACTGCAGCTGTTGTATCACCGGATGTGATGACTGCCAAAAGGTAATTTGGTGAGTTGTCGTTTAAATAAGTGAATGGAACAGAGAAGCGTGTCCATTCGGAAACTGTGCCTTCAATATCATACTGAACGCGTCCTACCCAATGGTCCATAGCACCAGGTTCAGGTAGTTTTCCAGTTGCTGTATTATCGTGTAATAGAATTTCAATTTTTCCACGGTCTGCTCCCATGGGGCTGTATTTAAACCATCCAACCAAGCTGTCTGGTCGATCGGTAAACGTGGTGCGCCAATCTTCCGAACTAGCATCCGTAAATACATAACCAAGTGCCGGATCAAAATCAGCATGAACGCGACCATTTGTTACAATACCGTTTGCCACTAAACCAAAAGCCACTGTGTTTGCCATGCGGATGGAATATGAACCTGTATGGGCGTCTAAACTTTTAAAGAGGACGATCGGTGCAAGTGCAGCAAGTGCATCTGCGGTTTTAATTGAGCTCCATTGTATAGGCTCATCTTCTGTTCCTGAAACATCTTCCCAGGCACCTTCAAATCCAGCATTTTCAAATTGAGTTTGTGCAGATAAATACGCACCAAACAAGATAACAGCAATTAAACTGATCGTTTTCATAGGTTGTTTTTAGTGGCGTAAATGTATTGAATCTCAGGGAATTAGAGTACTACTTTTTTTATAAATCTTTGAAGGGTTAAAAGTCACATAATCAGTGTGTTATAAAATGGTGTGTTTTAGCCGCCAACTTTTTCCTTTAGAAGTTGAAAGGTTTTGAAGGGGTTATCAACAATGAACATATTGATCATCCAATCGGGAAGACTGCCTGCTGGGCTTGCGAAATATTGAAAGTGAACTTCCGTTTGGTCACCTTTCGTTGTAAGTTTCCAAAATCCATAACTATTGGTAATGCGGATGTAATCATCATCAACCGCTTTTACGCCTGAAATGGCTTTTATTTTTATGGTTGTTGAATTTTCATCTTTAACAATGGTCATTTTAGACACACCGTCTCTGTCATTTGCGGGCCAAGGAAGATCAATCACATTATAGACATGAAATTCGTTTGCAGAAACTTTTTTCAGAATGCTTGCGATTGAAATGTCGGGATACCAATTTGGATAGTCATTGATATTCACCACGATTTCAGCAATTGTTTTTCGTGAGGCATTAAGCGTCATCAAGGCCTTAAATTCTCGAATATCTTCGCCTTCAACTGTGCGGGTATACACCTTTATTCCGCCTTCATTTTTTTCTAATTTCCACGGTCCATTTTCTCCCAAAACGCTACTTGAAGCGAGTAAAGCAAAACAAAAAAGTATCTTCTTCATAAAGTTCATATCCTATTATTTACGTCCAAAGTCGGCAGGAATTTCTCCCCAAACTTTTGTTTCCCATTTTAAAATTGGGTTGGCAAAGCTATTTGTTCGGAGCCAATGTTCAGCTCGCTTAATTAAATTCTCAACATCTGCGGGTGGCTTTTTGTTCGTTTTACACACCTTAATCCGTATCCAACCCATTGCAATTCGCGAATCTGAATAAATTGGCATAGTCTTCATTTTTGGATCTTTATGTCCATTTAAATAGGCTAATGCGTGCACTAACGCCAAGAATTCCCCAATATTATTGGAACCTTTTTTATAAGGACCAACACGGAAGACGGTTTCTTTGCTGAAGGTCCAAACACCTTGGTATTCAAAATCACCCTTGCCATTGCACGCAGCATCAACGGTTAAACTAAGTTCTAGTGGAATTCCAATTTTTGCTAATTCGGCTTCACTCAAGTCTTTGGTCTTTTTATAATCCCCGTCTTTATACTTGTCGGGATGTTCGTTAAACGCTTGCTCGGCTAATTTCTTGCTACCAAATGTTTTGTAAATGGCCTTGTTAAACCCTGTAATTTGTTTTAAAACCTCGTTCCAATCCGTATATATGCCCGGTCTAAATCCATGCCAAACCACATAATAATAGGTTTTTTTTGATTTTTCATTCGGTTTGACTGAAGAAGGGTCTCGAAATGCCTTTCGCGCTTCATCTAATGATGTGAAAGATCTAAATTTTGCATTCGCATAACCTTTTATCTCGCGCTGACAATGCTCCCATGAATCATAGATACCTGGCGTATTTCCTTCCCAAACCACATAATATTTTTTTTTGTTTGAAGCCACGTTTCAAAATTAGAATTAATCTTTGATTTGATGGAGATAAATGACACGTTCAATTGAAAAAAAAGCCGTTTCATTGAATTATTTAAAAAATAAGAAACAAAAAACACAAAAAACGTTTCCATTCGAAAAAATGGTTATAATTTTGCGCCATGGAAGAGAAAAAAATCGAAATCGTAAAGTCTGCGCTTGAGATTTATATGAAGTTTGGAATCAAAAGCATGACCATGGATGAAATGGCTAGGCAGCTAGGTATTTCTAAAAAAACGCTCTATCAATTCGTGAGTGATAAGAATGAGCTGGTCGAGAAATGTTTACTTTATGCGCAAAGTCTTGATTTGGAATGTGTCAAATCAATTTTTTCCGAAAACTTGAATGCAATTGAAGAATTATTAGAAGTGGGACGTTACCTCGTGAAAACCCTTGGAGCCATTCACCCTTCTATCTTTTTTGATTTGAGTAAATATCATCCGAACGCATTAAAACTTATGCACAAGCATAAATATGGAGCAATGCGTGAAACCTTGATGACGAATTTGCGAAAAGGAATAGAACAAGGTGTATATAGAGATAATCTAACACCTGAAATCATTTCTCGTTTGCATTTGGCAGCAATGGACGGAATCATGTCAGGCGAAGTCGTGCCAAACTCAGCATATAGAATTGACGAAGTGTATTCGGAATATTTCCGTTATCACATTCGTGGAATAGCAAGTGAAAAAGGATTAGAATATTTAAAAGAATTAATACGTAATGATGAAAACTTATAGAAAAATAGGATTATTCTTCGTGGCTAGTTTTGCGATCAATTTCGCTTATGGTCAGGACAGTTCTTCTTTCTCTTTAACGGAGGCAGAAGAGTATGGTGTAAACAATAACGAAAAAGTAAAAAATGCACTTTTAGATATTGAAATTGCGCGTAAAAAAGTATGGGAAACAACCGCTATGGGGCTTCCTCAAGTGAATCTCCAGGGGCAATTTCAGCAATTACTGGATATTCCTGTAAGCGTTGTAGATGCGACTTTATTTAATCCTATGGCTGAACCAGGATCGGTAATGGAGTTTCGTATGGGACAAGAGTTTAGTACTTCTGCGACTCTAAATGCGCAACAGTTAATTTTTGACGGTTCATATATCGTTGGATTGCAATTTTCGAAATTCTTCCAAAAGATGTCGAGTACTGCAGCTGAAAACACCAAACAGCAAGTAAAGTCTATGGTGCGTGAGGCGTATTATAATGTGCTTGTTGCGAGAGAGAATGTTGAGATAATGGATTCTATTTTGACTTCTACTAAAAGTTTATGGGATAAAACAGCTGCCTATGCTGAATCAGGAATGATTCCTCAGGAAGATGCAGACCAAGTGGCAATCGCTTACAATCGCATTCGTGCGAGTAAAGCCACAGCAGAGCGTCAAGCTGATGTCGCTTTAAACCTTTTAAAGTTGCAAATGGGTTATTCTTTTGATCAATCGTTGGTTTTAGAACAAACCTTAGAAGATGTGATGAACGAAATTCGCGGAAACAATCCATTGCTTTCGGATGCAAGTGTGAAGCAAAATGCCAATTATATCATGTTGGAACAACAGTGGGAAATGGATCAATACAGTTTAAAAAATGAGAAAGCAGCCTATTTGCCTTCAGCAGGAGCTTTCTTCACACATTCGCAAAATGCTTTTCGAAATGAATTTGACTTTTTTCAAAATAAAGCTTGGTATCCAACCACAATTTGGGGTGTTCAAATGACCATTCCCGTTACAAGTTCTGGACAACGTTTAATGCGCGTTCAACAGGCCGAAATTAAGATTGAACAAGATCAAAATAACCTAGACAATCTAGAACGTTCACTTGAGTTTCAAGAATTACAATTAAAAACATCTTTTCAGTCAGCGGTTGAAATGGTTGAATTAGAAAAACAAAATGTTGAACTAGCACGCCGCATCTACAACCGAGCGATTATTCGAAATCAAACAGGTGTCGTATCAGCATTAGAAGTAACACAGTTACAAAATCAACTCCTTCAAGCAGAAGGAAATTACATCTTCGCAGTCTTGGATATGTTGGGCATTAAAGTTCAACTGGATCAACTCTACAATAAATAACAGATCGAAAAAGGGAAACCATAAATACAATTTGAAAAAAATAAAATGTTAAAAATGAAAAAGAAATTTTTATATTTCATCACTATAGGCGCGGTTTTGAGCTCATGTGGAACAGCTGAGTCAAATCAAGCACTAGCCGATTTAGAGGCTAAACGTGATTCTTTAAAATCTGCACTCGTTTTAATTAATGAGCAAATTATAGCGTTAGATACTGCAGCTACGATTAATTACCCAATTGTTACGGCCGAGAAAGTTAAGGTAGAAGATTTTAGTCATAAAGTTCAAATTCCTGGAACGGTTGATTCTGATTTAAATGCATTAATTAATGCCGAATCAAGTGGCGTTATCCAACAAATTCATGTCCGTGAAGGACAAACAGTTTCAAAAGGTCAAGTTCTGATCACAATCGATTCTGAAATCCTTGCGTCTACAATGAACGAGCTTGAAACCTCATTGGATTTAGCGAATTATATGTTTGACAAACAACAAGAACTAAAAGATAAAGGTGTTGGTGTGGAGATTGAATACGAGCAAGCTAAGAATCAAAAATTGGCGCTTGAGTCGAAAATTAGAACACTTAAATCGCAAAAAGGTAAAACAGTTGTGCATGCTCCGTTCGCAGGTGTTATTGATGACATCATGGTAACGCAAGGAGAGATGGCAGCACCTCAAATTCCATTGTTGCGAATTGTGAATAATAAAGAGGTTACGATCAATGCATCCTTATCTGAAAATTTACTATCTAAAGTAAGAATAGGTACTCCTGTAGAAATGATTTTTCCATCATTAGGTGATACGACAATTGTTTCAACGGTTTCTGTAAAAGGAAATTACATTGATGAAACGAATCGTACGTTCAGAATTCAAATTCACATTAAAAACAATACACTCTTATTGCCAAATCAGTTTGCAGAAGTGAATGTGACTGATTTCGAACGTGATAGTGCGATTGTAATTAATTCCGAATCAATTTTGCAAGATACGGATAACAAAAATTTTGTGTATCGCATTACGAAATCAGCGACTGGATTAACATATCAAGTAGAAAAAATTTACATCACGGTTATAAAGCAATTTGAAGGATATGCGTGTGTAGAAGGGCCAATCAAAAATGAGGACCTACTCGTCGTAAAAGGAGCAAAAGGGATAACAGCATCTGATCAAGTCATTTTACAATAAAAACTTATCATGAGTAAATCGATAGAAAACCAAAAAGAATTTAAAATCTCTACTTGGGCGGTAAACAATCGTAAAACTGTTTACCTCTTCATTGCAATGATTTTGATTGGCGGATTCAGCGCTTATCGAAATATGCCCAAAGAGAACTTTCCAGAATTGCAAATTCCTGAAATTTACATTGGAATTGCATATCCTGGTAACTCACCCGAGTTGATTGCGGACAAAATTACCGATCCACTTGAAAAAGAATTAAAAACCATTAAGAATGTGGATGAAATTATTTCTACATCTATTGATGGCTACGTGACCGTTCAGGTGAAATTTAATTTTAAGGTATCGCCTAAACAAGCCTTGCAAGATGTGAAAGATGCAGTGGACAAGGCACGTGCAAGTAAAGATTTCCCTACGGATTTGCCTGTCGAGCCAAATGTTTTTGAATTGGATATCTCGCAGATGCCGATTATGAACGTGAACTTATCTGGAAATTATTCCATTGTTCAGTTGAATGAATTTGCTGAAATTCTCGAAGAAAAATTTGAGGATCTTCCTGAAATATCGGAAGTAGATATTCGCGGAACGCAAGATCAAGAAATGCAAATCATGGTTGATCCGCAAAAAGCTGAGGTCGTAGACGTCTCTTTTAATGACATCCAAACGGCTATTCAAAATGAGAATGTAACTATTTCTGGTGGTGAATATTTGGATGGCACAACAAAACGTACCATTCAGATTGATGGCAAGTTTAAATCTGCTGAAGAAATTGGACGTGTGATTGTAAAACAGGAAGAGTATAAGCCTGTTTATTTGAGAGATATTGCTGAAATTAAATTTGCTGATGCGGATACGACCTCTTATGCCCGCGAACGTGGTGAGACGGTTGTGATGCTAGACATTAAGAAAAGAAGCGGTGAAAACCTAATTGATGCTTCGCACAAGATCATGCAAATTTTGGAAGAGGTTGAGGAATCCCGCATCATTCCTGAAGGCGTAAATATCTCGGTTACGAATGACCAATCTGGTAAAACAGAGGAAATGGTTTCAAACCTCGAGAATTCAATCATTTTTGGTATTCTACTGGTTGTTGGGGTCCTGTTGTTCTTCTTAGGTCTACGTAATTCGCTATTTGTTGGGGTAGCCATTCCGCTCTCTATGTTTATGTCTTTCTTGATTTTGTCTGCAATGGGCGTGACATTGAACACAATGGTACTCTTTTCGTTGGTTCTTGCACTGGGCATGTTGGTGGATAACGGAATTGTTGTTGTTGAAAACGTGCAACGATTGATGGAAGATGGGGTAGACTCATTCACGGCTGCTAAAAAAGGTGTAGGTGAGGTTGCATGGCCTATCATAGCTTCTACGGCAACAACCTTAGGTGCTTTCGTTCCGCTTGCATTATGGCCCGGAATTATTGGTGAATTCATGAAGTATTTACCCATTACGCTAATTATTGTTTTGGGGTCTTCGCTCTTTGTCGCTTTGATTATTAATCCGGTTTTAACTGCAATTTATATGAAGGTTGGTGGTGAAACGGGAACAAAGAAAAGACCCTTAATTATTGCGGGAATTGCAATTGTTTTCGGATTGTTCTTGATTCCTGTGAGCACAGGATGGAGCAATATCCTAATCATTATAGGATTATTTATTATTCTTAATATTTTTGCTTTAGCGCCTGCTTCTGAATGGTTCCAAAATAAATTTTTACCAGTTTTGGAAAATGCCTACGAACGCTTCTTGAAATTTTCATTGTTCAAAAGACGTCCTGTTGCCTTTTTCTTAGGGACATTCGTACTTTTGATACTCTCTATGGTTTTGGTTGGAATATTTACGCCAAAAGTTTTGTTTTTTCCTGAAAATCAACCGAATTATGTAAACATATTTATTGAGCATCCGATCGGAACGGATATTAAGGTAACGAATCAAACAACCTTAGAGGTAGAGCGCATTATCAATAAAGAAATCCTCAAGTCTGAAATTGCAGATACGGTAGACAAAGAGGTTGATGAGTGGATCATTCAGTCCATTATTTCGCAAGTAGGTGAGGGCGCATCAGATGCAAATGAACGCGGAAATATGGGGAATACGCCTTATAAAGGTCGTGTTCAAATTAATTTCTCTGAATTCAAGTATCGTGGCGATTATGAGACGAGTGAAATCATGGAGCGTATTTCTGCTGGTATGAAGAATCGTTTCCCTGCTGATGTTAGAATTATTGTAGATAAAGATGCGCAAGGACCGCCAACAGCTGCTCCAATCAATATTGAAGTAGGAGGTGATGTTGACTATAACCTCGTGATTGAAGAAGCAGAAAAAATCCGTTTTTTCCTCGATCGTAAAAATATCGGTGGAGTCGAGAAATTAAGATTGGATGTGCAAACCGGTAAGCCTGAGTTGAAGATTGAAGTTGATCGTGATAAAGCTCGTTTGTTTAATACATCCACTGGGCAGATTGCAAGCGCGATTCGTACCGCCTTATTTGGTTCTGATATTTCGACTTTTAAAGAGGGGGATGAGACGTATGATATGGTGCTGCGATTTAATGAGAATTCTAGAAATGATATTGACGCCTTAATGGATCAAAAATTAATTTTTAGAAATAATAAAGGTAAAATGTTACGCATTCCTATTCGCTCTTTGATTAAAGATCCTCAACCGACAACTACCTACAGTTCTGTTAAGCACAAGGATTTGATTCCTGTTGTTACGATTTTCTCAAATGTTTCAGAAGGTTTTAATGCAAACGAGGTTGTAGCTGATTTAAAAGCACTTACTGAGGAGTATACGGCCAACTATGATATGTTGCCCGGAATTGAATACAAATTTACAGGAGAGCAAGAGGAGCAACAAAAAGAATCTTCTTTCCTTCAGATCGCCTTGGTTATCGCGGTATTTATTATCCTCTTGGTGATTGTGCTTCAATTTAACTCGTTTACGACACCAGTGATCATCTTGTTCTCTGTTGTATTCAGTTTAATTGGGGTATTCTTAGGTGAGGTGATTTTCCAATTGGATTTTGTCATTATTATGACAATGATTGGTATTATATCGTTGGCAGGGGTCGTTGTAAACAACGCGATTGTACTCATTGATTATACCAACTTATTGCGTTTAAGAAGAAGAGAGGAGTTGGGATTATCTGAATGGGAACAACTGCCATTGGAAGAAATTGTTGCCTTCATTGTTGAGGCGGGTAAAACACGTCTTCGTCCCGTTTTATTAACGGCAATTACAACGGTTCTTGGGCTCGTTCCTTTAGCGCTTGGGTGGAACATTGATTTTACCACCTTGATCACAGAGTATGATGCAAATTATTACTCTGGTGGTGACAATACCTTGTTCTTTGGTCCAATGTCTACCACAATTATTTTCGGATTGACATTTGCAACTTTCTTAACCTTGGTTATTGTACCGGTCATGTATTTGATTCTCTACCGATTCAAATTGTGGTTGTATAAAATTACAAATACTAAAATGAGATCTACCTTGTAAGAATATATTGATTTACAAACGGAAAGGGGCTATTCGAAAGAATGGCCTCTTTTTTGTTTATGAGATACCATGAGCTTTCAAATTGGTTAATTTTTTTTAATTTGAAATGTTCTTTTTCTGAATCATTTGTGGTCAGTCATTAGAAATTAGTCTCTAGTCTTTAGTCTCTAGTCTTTAGTTTTACTATGTAACCACTAACGACTAACCACTCTCGGCTTAGCCGAGACCAACCACTATCAACTCATCTATTTCCCTTTGCCTTTGAAAATAATCGCAATCGTGTAAAACATGATTTTTAGATCCAATGCGATTGACATATTACGAATATAAAGGAGGTCGTATTTCATCCGTTGCACCATTTGCTCTACATTTTCTGCATAACCAAATTTCACTTGTCCCCATGACGTGATGCCTGGGCGAACTTTATGCAAATAAAGGTATTGAGGATCATGTTTAGAAATTTGATCGATATAAAATTGACGCTCCGGTCGAGGACCAACGAGGGACATGTCACCCACTAAAACATTCCAAAACTGGGGGAATTCATCCAAGCGTGTTTTACGTAGAAATTTACCCACCTTTGTAATTCGCTTGTCATTAGAGCTTGAAAGTTGAGGCCCATTGCTTTCGGCATTCACTTGCATGGTTCTAAACTTAATAATTCGAAAGGGTTTACGGTTTCGCCCAACGCGTTCTTGTGTAAAAAAGATGGGCCCTTTTGAGGATAATTTTACAGCAATGGCAAGAATGATATAGACGGGTATCAAGACTATTAAAGCACAAGTTGAGGCTACTATATCCAATATTCGTTTCGTTGATACTTGCCAATCAGGCATATTATTGGTATTCGTTGTCAACAATAAGGCACCAAAAATACTACTCATATGAACTTGTCCAGATAGGATGTCGTAGGCATCAGGAATGATGCTAATACGAATATTATAACTTGACAATTGAGTGATAATTCCTTTCAGTCGCTCATGATCTGTTGATTCTAATGCAATAATCACTTCTTCTATTTCATGGGCGTCAATTAATTTTCCAATCTCCTCAAAACCTCCCAAAAGCGGAATTAATCGTTCGAGATGAAAATCGCTGCCGTTGATATTTACAAATCCAACTATGTCGTGACCGGAGGCCGGCTTTAACGTTTGCAATTCATTGACTAAATCTACAGCAGTGGCATTTCCGCCAATAATGATGGTTTTAAACCCAAATTTTCCAGCATGAATCTTTTTAACGTGAAGCGTGGTGAAAATTAACCGTGGAATTAAGGTGATGAAGAGGTGCAGAATAAAATAGACAATAAATAATTTATAATATTGCTGATAAAGAAGTACAGGATTAAAATCGTCCAATAATACAGCAAAAAAAACGACTAGTACACCAATTAAGGTGCCGTATAGGGTATGTTTTATTGTTTTTAACCGATAATTCCGTAAGGTATTCTGATAGGTTCCTTGAAGAGCATACAAGAAGATCCAACAGAAAGGGATCACTGCTATTCCTAGAAAAAAACCTTCTTTGTAGGTGAATTCAATTTGTTCTATGGCTGTTATACGATAAACATAGAAGATAAACCACACCAGTGCAGCGGTTAAAAAGTCGAATAAAACGAGTAGTATGGTACGTTGTTTTTCGGTCATTGAAAATGAACCACTTTGATATTGTCTATGTAAATCTTCGCAAGCGAATTATCGCCGTCCAACACACCTAAGAAGTAGAACTCAAAACTAGTCGCATTGATTTCTACGCCAACATCTTCCGATAATTCAATGTAGATTTTTTTCCACTCTTCGTCTCCTTCGTCTTGCGGATTCATGATGAGCAATGGTGTGTGCTCATCCGTCGTGCCATCATAGTATGTCGCAATCACACCCATAGCGAGTGAATTATTATTGCGGTAATCTATTTCCAAATAAATTTGTTCTCCTTTTGGAAGGTCTAAATTACTTTGACTACTTCCTGTGTAGATTGAATCCTCGGCTGTTAAAAATAAACCTCCACATTTATTCCCGTACGTCACAATTTCTGGATAATCAACCTTGTCGATAAAAACCATATTCGTATCTGAAGTTGGTCCCTTGATTAAACTAATACCTGCGTCTTCAAAATCTTCAAGAAATGGAAAAGCCACATTATTTTTGTAAGAAGTAACAGGCGAAAACTCGACCGTGTCATTTTTGACTAATTCAGCTGAGATATTAAACGTTTCATAGAATGGATAACGCGTCCGCGTTTCCGAAATTCCATTGTTTTTAATCCCTGCAAAAATGATAAATTCATGAGTTCCTTCGTCCAGTACAGGAATGACACAAGGTAGTTCATGAACACCTAATGAGATTCCATCCATGTAAACCCAAGCATCCGTTATCCCGTGCGAATTTGGACCTTGCGTTGATTCATTCGTAATGAGTTCAAACTGATTTATCTTAAGATAGGAAGGTGTTAAATCATCTTTCGTGCAACCAGCAATTAATGCGACGAGAAAGAAAGAATAAAGTAGAGTTTTTACCATTGAATAACTGCTAAAATTTAAATTAAAACGCAAAAAAACACTAAATATTTTCTTTTATCAAATTTCCGTTCAATTTTAATTTGTCCATGATCTGAAGGGCCACTTGCAAAGCGTACTCTCCGTCTTCAATCGAAACAACTGGCACAGTGTTGTTTAAGATGCTTTCCGCAAAGGATTCTAACTCTTCTTTTATCGCATTTCCACCTTCTATTGTCGGCTTAAATATTTCTATTTTTTTCTTAGATTTTCCTTCGCCAAGGTCAAAGATGATATCAAATGGATCAGGTTCAATTTCAAGTGTTGTCATCTTCACGATTTCTGCCGATTTTTCTAGAAAATCAATGGAAATATAAGCGTCTTTCTGAAAAAAACGTGACTTACGCATATTTTTTAAAGAAATACGCGAAGCCGTTAAATTTGCTACGCAACCATTGTCAAATTCTAAACGTGCATTCGTGATGTCCGGTGTTTCACTCACAACCGCAACACCCGAAGCACTGATCCGTCTTATCGTTGATTTGACCGTGCTTAAAATGATATCTAAATCGTGAATCATGAGATCCAAAACAACAGGAACATCCGTTCCACGCGGATTGTATTGCGCCAAGCGGTGCGTCTCAATAAACATTGGATTGTCAATATAAGGAAGGGCATTTTTAAAAGCTGGATTAAAGCGCTCAACATGTCCAACTTGTACCTTCACATCAGCTTCTTGTGCTAATTGCCTGAGCTTTCTCGCCTCCTCATTCGTTTGTGTAACGGGTTTTTCAATGAAAACATGTTTTGAATTTCGGATCGCAAGTGAAGCAATTTCAAAATGTGAAAGGGTAGGAGTCACAATGTCAATTACATCCACAGCTTGGATCAGTTCGTCAATTGTTGTGAATCGCTTTAGACCAAGCTCGTTCGTCGCAAAGTCAGCATTCACATCATTCGGATCATAGAAGCCTACAAATGCGTATAGATGATTCAATTCTAGTATTAATCTTGCATGGATTTTCCCTAAGTGTCCTGTTCCAAATAATCCAATTTTTAGCATAAATTTAGGTTTAAGTTGCAAGCGATTTTTACCAATTTAACTTCGCCTCTTTGGACAAAGATAGAGAGAATATGAGGTCGCTTTGCTTCAAAAGGTCCTACTTATTAACATAGTTACTTTAATTTAACAGGCATTGTTTGTTTATTCCAAACGGCAATTGTAAATTTACCTAAATTATACACTAACGTGGAAATTAAATTGTACGTTTGGTTTATGAGCTCTCCGTGCAGCTATGAAAAAAATAGTCCTATTTTCATTCCTCTTTTTTTTATCAATTGGATTTGGTCAAGATCGCGACGTACTGCGTGTCATGTCTTATAATTTATTGAATTTCCCTGCTGTAAATCCCGATCGAATTGATACGCTTAAAAATATTTTAGCCTACGTACAACCTGATATTTTTATGGTATGTGAACTGACATCAGGTGCCGGGGCGAATGATATTTTGTTTAATGCTCTAAACGAAGATGGCATAAGTCACTACGATATGGCCGATTTTATTCCTGGACCTGATACGCAGAACGGTCTTTATTTTAATTCAGATAAACTTGGTTTAATTGAACAAAATGTCATTCCCACCGTCTTGCGTGATATTAATGAATATGTGTTGTATTATAAAAGTACGGATATCGAAACGACGACTGATACCACATTTTTTTATATTTACGTTTGCCACCTCAAAGCTTCTTCGGGTTATGAAGAACAGCGCAATGAAGAGGTGATAGCCTTGAAAACCTACTTATCCGGTCGGACGAAGGCGGAAAATATTTTGATTGGTGGTGATTTTAATTTTTATGGCAATGATGTCGAGCCGGGATGGAATACCTTACTCAATGGTGGATCAGTTATTATCAAAGATCCTATAATCGCACCTGGTGAATGGCACGATAACCCAGGTTTTGCATGGTTGCACACGCAAAGTACACGAACGACATCTTTTGATGGGGGCTCTTTTGGCGGAATGGACGATCGGTTTGATTTTATTTTTATTGGAACAGATTTGAAAAATTATTCGAATGATGCCTTGTATATTAATGGCTCTTATCGTGCTATTGGGCAAGATGGTTTACACTTTGATCAGTCGATTAATGATGGCGTAAATTTAAGTGAACCAGCACATATCATTTCGTCACTCTATTATATGTCCGACCATTTGCCAATTTATCTCGAATTAGAAGTGGTGAAAGAAGGTGCCTCAATCGGTGAATTTTCGGCTGAGGAACTCGGTGTTTTTTATAATGCAGATAAAGATCAACTTGAGTTTCGAAAAGAATTGACGGCATTGAATTGGACAGCTCAGGATCACTTTTTAATTTATAATACGTCGGGTGTTTTAGTCGATAAAGTTGATTGTGTGAATGGACAACAAGTCATTCATACTGCAAGTCTCTCAACTGGAACATATATTTTAAAAGTTACCCGTTCAAGTACCTTTTCTTTTATGTTTGTAAAGCCTTAGTCTACTTCTTCGAGGCGATCAACCATTGCATTCATTTTAGCCAAGTAAAGATCAAGATTTTGACCAAGTCCGGCAAGATGTGGTCCTTTAATTTCCCACAATTCTTTTTGATTCGTCATCACAGCTGATTTGTAGAGCCGCTCGGACATCTCGAATGGACACATCTTATCATCTCTGCTATGAATGAGCAGGACTGGCTTTGTCCACCTTGCAATTAATTTCTTACCATTAATGGTGTTTTTAGTCAGCAAGAAGGGAGCAAATCGAAGCGGTGCAGGAACGACGTGCATGGCTTCAGCTCTATGTGTATCAAAAGGCGCTTCTAAAATCATAGCGTCAAATAAAGCAGGATGTTCTGCCGCAATTTTTAGTGCTAAATTCCCACCTAATGAATAGCCCATTAGGATTGATTTTTGAGATTTAACGGTGAGAAGATTTGCAAAATAAAGCGCCGCTTCTTTTGTGCTTTTGATCACATTTTCATGGGTTAACTTGCCTGTTGAATTACCGAAACTTGGATAATCAATGATGAATACTTGATAACCTGATGTGTAAAATAAATCTGCGATTTCTCCCCAACTGGACAGATTACCTGCATTGCCATGTAAAATAAAGAGGTTGGCTTTAGGTCGTTCTTGTGCGAAAAAGAGGGCGTGAATTGAATCATGTTCACCGTAATGCACATAATGGTCTTCTGCATCAGGAAAAGAAGCCACCGCCGTAATATCGGGATGGTAAAAACTCCGATTAAAAGAACAAGAGGATAGTATTATAAGCCCAAGGATGAAACCATATTTTTTTATCATAATGTCCTATTAGATTTCAAAAATACACGAGATGTATAACTTATTTACGTTCCTCTTCCCTAATCTTTGTTAATTATAGTGAATTTATAATCCTTTGGATGCGCGCGTGAGCATGAATAAATAGGAATCGACTTAAAAACTTAAGTTCAGGGTTACGTAAAAACTAATGCCATCTGAAGGAATGATTCCCGGTCCAGGATAGGCTGTTGCTCTTCGTGTATAGTACATATTGTTTGTTAAATTGTTCACGCCTGCTTTAAGTCCAAAATGAGTATTATGGGTATAGCTCATGTTGAAATCAAGGACATAATAACTCGGAATGATTCCTGCTATTGCATTTGGATCTGAAACCGCATTTGTTCCATCTGAATAATGGCGATAAACATAGGAACCAAGCAGTGCTTCGGTAAATTTACCATGCTGATATCTAAGTCCAACTTTTGCCGTAATTGGGGGAACTAATTCAACCCAATTGCCGCTCAAGCTGGACGCATTATTCTTGCTGTATTTTGCATACACGCCAGCTAAATTTGCAAATGCACTAAAATAGCTTTTGCTTGTATCCGTTTTCATGAAACGTTGCTCTGCGAACAGTTCAAAACCAGTGCTGTAAGCTTCTCCAACATTTGTGCGCAATCGAACAAATTCATATTCATTTATTTTTTCATAAATCACACCGATCTTATTATCATAATGGAGAAAAAAGACACTGACGTCGAAAATACCTTGTTTTGATTTACCTCTGATACCTAGGTCAGAATTAAATCCCCGTTCATCCTGTATATTCGGGTCCACAATTTGATTTGGATTGACGATACGTATATCAGAAAAATTAATGCCACGGTAATTTTGCGCAATATTGCCATACACTTCACGATTAGGTTTCGGACGAAATGAAAAACCCACGCCACCTAGAAGTATGGCTCTGCCGGCTGATTTGGCTTCGTAATAAGTTGAATCAAATAGTAATTCTTCTGTTAAGGGGTGAAAAAGTTGCTCGCGATATGATCCTTCTGCAGCGGTTTGAATGTATTCATATCTTAATCCCCCAGAAATAGATAACTTGCGGTTGATGATCCATATCGATTCGATAAACGCGGCGTAATTTTGAGAGGGGAAAATATACGTTGACCCTTCTAAATTAGTAGGATTTAAAAATGTAAAGTTTGGGTCATTTCCCGCAGTCCCTAATCCCTGTAAACTGCTCGTTTGTCCTTCATAATAACGGACGCCTGAAGCAATGATTCCTTTCATTCGATTTCCGAGAGGGAACCGTTTTAAATAGCGCAGTTCGGCGCCCCAATTATTAAATTTTCCATCAATTAATTGCCGTTCTTTACCATCATCCGCACGACTTATTTTTTCCAAGTTGCCAAGGGCTAGGCGTTGAGCGTTTACATGAAATCCTTTTATGTCAAGGGTTGAGGTTCTGCTAATGTCCCAATTAAAATGTGCAGCTGTAATTCTCCAATTGACTTCAAACCAATTCCGATCCCTTATGGATTGTCTTGGATCTTGAGCGAAGAGGGCATCTGTTAGGCCGCCAGCCTGCTGCGCTAAATAGTGCATATACGTTTGCTCAACTCGAATAAAAGCTCTTTCATTGAGTTGATACGTTAATTGACCATAGAATTGTTGTTGTTTAAAACCTGCATTTTCTCGCCACCCGTCTCCTTGTTTGTATTGGTAATATGCCAAGTAGGAGAACCGTTTTTTTAAGGTGCCTGAAACGAGATTGAATGTGTTCATTAATTGATAGGCTCCATACGTATGCGCTCCTTCATAATGGAATGATTTGCGAGAGGGTTCTTTGATGTTAAAATTTAACATGCCACCAAATTGCGGTCCAAATTGCAAGGAAGCGGCTCCTCGAATCAAATCAATTGAGGCTAACGCTTCGGATGGAGGGGTATAGTATGTTTCAGGATAACCCAGGGCATCAGCGCTTATATCATATCCATTTTGACGGGTATTAAAGTGTGCCGTTCTACTCGGACTTAATCCCCGCGCTCCAATTCCAAGTTGTAAACCGCCTCCGTCTGATTCCCAAATCGTCAGACCGGGTACTTTGGCATATAATTCTCGCGCATTGTCGACAGAAGTATTTGCATCCGTTTTACTGAGGTCAATATGCTGTGTTTTTTTGCCGTTTGTGAGGGTAATTCCGTCAACCATTTTCATAGCTTGGCTGGCATAGGGCGAATCGTAATAGATGTCTACCGTTTTGAGTGTGGTCGTATCCTTTAATCGAATGTGCATCCGTTCTTTCTCGTTAAGCGGTATAATGGTGTCCTGTCGGGATAGATGATACAGACAAGAAACATTCATGAGATAAGGATCTTGGGGCAGATTGTAAAATGAAAATCGTCCAAATTCATCCGCTATTTCAAGGTAAATTGAATCTGTTCGAATGTTTTGAAGCGCAATGCGAGAAAATGGCAAAGGTTCATCTAATTCATTCGATACCCAACCGGTAATCTCCGTTTGAGACCATGTAAGGTTAGTCAAGCACATGAAAAGAATCGTATAGCGTATGGTTTTATTCATCTGCCTTAGTCGCCATCAGTGTCTGAAAACGAAATTAATACCCCGAGTGCAGCAGGAATATCTGTTTTGGCATAGGCAACCAATTTTTTCAATTCTTGATAAGCGGATGAGAAACCAGCAGCATCAACAGGAATACTGGCACTAAATGGATCTGTTAAAGCTTCAATGCTAGCAATGCAAACATCAAATTGGTTTGTAATTTCAGAGGAAGGAATAGTTGTCGTTCCAAATTCAACAGACGCATCCATATAGTCATCCATTCCAATACCTGTGCCGCCTGTAAATACTGCTTTTAATGCATTTAAATTCGCAATTGCAAGCGATTTAGAAGCGCCACTATAGTAACTTTCAACGTAGGTAGGAAAGGGTTCTCCACCACTGTATTGTCCAGCCGGAACGCCGATTTTGGCATTTTTTACCAATTCAAGGTCAATCACGAATTGGTTGAATAGAATGCTAATGGATGAACTAATGTCAGTGCCGTCTGAAGCGATAAATGTTTCATTATAACCCGCATTCCAACTTGCGCTAATCCCTGACGCTTCGGTGTTTAGTTTGGTGCAAAGATCCTTCAGATAAATCATTCGATTGCTCGCAAACGTTTCGCTCGTGAAAGCATTTAAGATGAACTCATTTGATCCGTTGTGGATTAAATAATCGATTGCGGGAAAACCAATCGATGCAGTATTAGAAACACTCGTTAGACTGTATGCTCCGCTTTCAATATTGGCATTGATTTGTGTCGTATCGGTTGGATAAGTATTCGAGCTGCGCTGAAAACCATAATCAGCAGCAGGACCGAATTCGAACATTTTAACGTTTTGAAACGCCAAATAGGCAGATGAGAATTGTGCTCTAATCGCTAAAAGATTCGCTTCCGAAGCCGATAATTCAAAAGCATCAATTGCAGTTTTCATCATTTCAATTTTGGTCACTAATTCATCATAATTCGGAATAATTTGATTTGTGGCTACTTCGTTAAGTAAGGCTGTTCGATCAAACTCAAATTCTTGTTCTTCTTTACAAGAGAATAGGAGTAAGGCAATGCTTGAAAAGGTTAGAAATAGGCGCATAATAGTCTTTAAAATGAATAGGTTGTGTTAAGTGTGTTGATCGCACTGTTTAAATCAAACAACGTGACTGACCAAAAGTCGGAACCAATTGTAGTCGTGAGTAGTTCGTCTATCGTGCTGTATGTAATTACCCTTGTTTCAAGTGGAACATATTTTAAGCAGAGAATGAAGGCATATGCTTCGGAAAGTTCGTGTAAAAACTTGGCATTATCTACGCCAAAATTTGACTTTGCCTGCTCAAGGTAAGTTTTAGCCTGTGAGGCTGCAAGTTGCTCCCAAATGATTCGAATGGTGTGAATTGCTTCATCTCTTATAGCCAAATCAGCTTGTTGACTAATCGCCGCACGGCCTTTTAGAAAGGCATTCATTAGGATTGAATTAGAGGCTAAATTTGCATCTTGCGCATTACAGTATTTTGCCCAAAATCTCAAACCATCCGTCGTTGCAGGAAAGTCGGTCGGTGCACCAAAATAGCCAAAGGCTTCATCCCAATGATGTTCCATAGCTGTGTAATATGAGCCGCCAGATGGGTCTTCAGGTAGTGTATTGTCAACATCCATTTTTGATGCGCTAAAATAAACATCAAGCGCCTGATTCATAAAAATTGCACCCATTAAACCTTTTTCGATTACTTGTGCATATTCCATTCCATTTGAACCGAACAAATAGGTTGAACTAACCGAACTCAGTGTTCCAGCTTGTCCACTTGAGGCGGTCTCGGCAAAGGATGCAGAGGCTGTTACTTGTTCGTTGAAATAGGATTCAAAAAGAGGGACATCACTTGCAAAACACTTGTCTTTAAGTTGTTTAGATGAGGTGAATGTGAAATTTCCTGAACCATTTCCATCTGTATTACTAAACATTGCATTTGTAGCTGACAAATCAAGTGCGGAAGTCGTTCCACTTTTTAAATAGGTCGTTAATTCCTCCAATTGATTGAGACGATCTGTTTGTCCTGAATATGAGACTGTGTTATTTCCTGACGCATCAGTAAAGGTGTAATTAGAAGGAGGATTAAGAAGGACACACGATCCGTCGTCTTTTTTCGCCTCCGAACTAAAATTTAAGGCGTTTTGGTCTGTGCAGCCTTTTTTTCTGCAACTGCTCAACATGTTCAAAGAACCAACAACAAAAATGATATAAAGTACTCTCATTTTTTCTTTATTTAGATTAAATATAAATAGTATTGAGTACAAAAGTATACATCTATCAGTGTTTGAACAATACCGTAAATAGGGTATTTAAGAAAATTGGTGGTTTAAATTTAGCGGATGATTATCTCGTCAACAAAAAGCCATGAGGGATTTCCAGCACCTAGATGCCAATTTGGACAATTTCCAACATTAACGGCTTCGATCATGAGATAACGTGTTTCGATATTTTTTACACAACCGTAATTTGTCACGTTTGCCCCATAAAGATCTAGCGGTGTCACGTTTTTCGCAGTGTGAAGGGTGAACCATTCTTCACCGTTCTCAGAAATCATGAATCGAACCTCTTTTGGCATCCAAATCCACGACTTAATATCTTGTAAAAATCGCATTTGAATTTCATTGATTTTTAGCATCTTTCCAAAGTCAATCTCTGCAACGATATTTTTGCCATAATAGCCTTGCCAAGCGCCCGTTCTAAAATCTAAACTTCCGGTTAATTGGTCAATTAATGCGCCATCACCTCCCGCATTATATTGATTGTCATAGTGTGTTTTAAGCGTAATTTTCCAATCACTATTCACACGTTTGAAATTACTCCGAACAGGATAACTCTCCAATTCTCCCCGAAATGCTTTTGCTATAAAAAGGGTGGAGTTTTTAATTTTGATAGGCTTTTTATATTTTTTGGATTTAGCTGTTGGCACTGTTCCATCAATTGTATAACGCACTACTGTATTTTCGTCAAGATTGGAAGTCACGGCTACTTTTCGCTTTTTGTCAAAAGCGGGGTATGCATCTTCGATAATCGGACTCGCTAATAGTGGGTATTTTTCGATAGATGATTGTGGAAATTCTCTCGTATTCCTCGAAGGTTGATTATCCATCACAAAAACAAGTTCACCACCCATTACCAATTCATTATGGGTTAAAAAGTTTCGATTTAATAGTTCACCATTCAGCCGTATCGCAGAAACATAGCTATTACCCAATACGAAATTCTCTCTTCGAATGAGGAGTTCATTTCCGTTCTCAAAATGAATCACTGTTGTATCATACAATGGTGTACCTGTTAAATACATGTCGGAGCCTGGAGCGAAGGAGTAGAATCCCATGGCACTCATCACATACCATGAGGACATTTGACCACAATCTTCATTTCCGCTAAGCCCGTCAGGTTTATCTGAATAAAGGGTTTGCAGTATTTGATTCACATATTTTTGGGTCTTCCATGGCGCGTTCGTAAAATTATACAAATAAGCCATGTGGTGACTTGGTTCGTTTCCATGCGCGTATTGTCCAATCAAACCTGTGATGTCCGCTTGTTGTCTTCCAGAAGTTGCTGATGAAACAGTGAATAGATGATCTAACCATGCCTCTAAACTATCTCGACCGCCCAAAAGATTTGTCAATCCATCCACATCTTGTGGTACGAAAAGTGAATATTGCCACGCATTCGCTTCTGTATAATCAAATGTCACTTCTTCTGGTTGAAATCCCTTTCGCCAACCGCCGTTATAGCGAGGCTGCATAAATTTTGATGCTGGATTGTAAAGGTTTTTGTAAAACTGAGCACGTTGATAATAGATTTGCGCAATTGAGTCTTTCCCAAGTGAATCCGCAAAAAGGGCAATGCACCAATCATCATATGCGTATTCAAGTGTTTTTGAAACCGACTCTGATTCATCTTCTGAACTAATATATCCTGATCTTTTATACGCTTCAAGTCCTAAATGATTTTGCTCCGCACTGTGAAGCATAGCTTTTAAAGCTAATTCGGTATCAAAATCGCGATACCCTTTTACGTATGCATCAACAATGACGGGTATACTGTGATAACCAATCATACAGCCGGTATAGTTGCCAGCTAATTCCCATATTGGTAAAATCCCACCTTCCTTATATTGCGCTAGAAAGGTTTGAATAAATGCCGTTGTTCGTTCGCTTTGCACCAAAGTGAATAGGGGATGAGATGCTCTGAATGTATCCCAAAGTGAGAAAACAGTGTATTGAACACGTGATTTGTCTTGGTGAATGGAATTGTCCATTCCACGATAACGTCCATCTACATCTGAAAATGTATTTGGATTTAAAAAGGAATGATAGAGTGCCGTGTAAAAGATTGTTTTTAAAGCGGGAATGCGAGTCTTGATATCAATTTTTCCTAATTCATTATTCCATTTCTGAAGGGCTTGTGCTTTATAGTCGTCAAAATTCCATGATGGCATTTCAACTTTTAAATTTTGTTTAGCGCCTTCAATATCAACGGCAGACATACCAACTTTTATTATTAATTTGGGGTTCACATGTCCAAATTCTATAACCATTTTTGATGGTTTACCTTCTTCGTTTTTACGAAACTCACTCGTGACAATTTTTTCAGAGAATTGGATGACAAAATAAAAGTGTTGCTCCGTTGCCCAAGCTTTAGAAATTCGTTTCCCAATTAATGTTGAATCGTTTAACCGAATCAAATCAGAATCTAAGACCATATCTCGGTGCTCGAGATCAATGATAATTCGCTTTTTTTCCCATTTCGGATACGTGTATTCATGCATACCACACCGCGTCGTTGTCGTTAATGCCACTGCAATTTGGTCTTCATCTAATAAAACTTCGTATAATCCAGCCTGCGCTTTTTCATTGTCATGACTGAAGTTAGAACCATAGCCCTCCGTTGCATTTTCAAAGCCATTTTCCCAATGCACGGTTCCTGTAAATGGCATAATAAGCAAGTCGCCGTAATCAGAAACGCCTGTGCCACTTAAATGCGTGTGACTGAAGCCATAAATTAGATCATCAGAATAGTGGTATCCTCCGCATCCATCCCATCCGTCCAAACGTGTGTCGGGGGAAAGTTGCATCATTCCAAATGGCATAGCCACTCCAGGATAGGTATGGCCATGTCCGCCAGTACCGATAAATGGATCGACCCATGAGGATAGTGTCTTGTCTTGTGCAAAATTCATCACCGTCACCAGTGAACAGAGAAGGGACAAAAGAAGTTTCATGAAGCGTTTTATTTAGATCGAAACAACAGATAGTTTGGCGTGTATAGATGCGACAGCACCCATAATTCCACTGTTTTTCTCGTTGAGTACAGAAATTTTTACTTGTGCCTTATCATGCAAATTAGGTAGCACGTATGTTTTTAAATGTTTCTCTGTCTTACGTTTTAAAATATGTCCATTTTTAGAGATTCCTCCGCATAGAAATACACAATCCAAATCGAGAATATTAATTAAATTAGATATCGCAAATGCTAAATCTTTCGTCACAGCATCTACCACTTCTAATGCGACAGGGTCTTCTTTTCGAGCAGCCTTAAAGATTTCAGCCGGTGATAACTCACTCGGTGAAATTGTATTTAACATAGAACCACCACTGCTGAATTCCAACTTTTCCTTTGCCGTTCTTACAATTCCATCCTTTGCAATGTAGGTTTCTAAACAGCCTAAATTTCCACATTTACATTCGCGTCCATCACGGCGAATAATGGAGTGACCGATCTCACCTGCCAAGCCATTAGCTCCGACGACCAATTGATTGTTGATGTACAATCCTAATCCTATTCCAGTGCCTAATGTGATCACTGCAAAGTTTTCAAGATCTCCCGCTTCTCCAAAGTGTTTTTCACCAATAGCAGCAGCATTTGCATCATTTACAACGCTCACATCCATTTTGAATTTTTCGGAAAAGACATCTCCTAAAGGAATGATGTCGCCCCAATTCATATTTGGCGCGAATTCAATACATTGCGTTTTTTGATTCACACTTGGTGCACCAATTCCAATGCCTACGAAGTCAGCGCGCTTTTTAACATCTTGAAATATTTTATCTGCCAATTCTTCTGCCGAACGACATGTATTTGTTTTTATAGAGTTTTGATGAAGGAATTCCCCTGCTTCGTTTACGATTCCATAACACACATTTGTCCCCCCAATGTCTATACCCAAATAATTGCTCATACAAATTTGATTTTATTCGCTTGCCCCATTTTATAAAACGGAGCATAAAGATAGGAATTTATCCCGATTGATTGACCTTTGTTACCTTGTTTACGCTTTCTGTATAGAATTGATCCGTCAACACCTCATAATTTGGAAGAGGAATGCAAAGGTTCGTACAATGATTTATGAATTTAAGTGGTACTTTTTTTGAAATTACTTATTTGAAATATTTAAACCTTGATTTTAAATTAAGATATTGAAATTCAGTTTTTTGTAGTTTTTTTTTAAGGTATCTTCTATCGTTTTCAGCTTAATCAATGAAAAAATATACGCTTAAAGGGATTTAAATTAAGGTTTAACCTTTGTCGATAAAATTTATTAAACCGCATCCGATCATTCAATAAAACTCAGTAAATTTACCTACTTATCATTAAATATTCTTCCGTGTTTAACTTAACACGCGTGAAGGAACAACAAACTTATGTGCGGAATCAACGGTATATTTCAATTCGCTGGAAAATCATTACCAGGGTCTGTTATCAGTAATATGAATGATGCACTTGCGCAGCGAGGACCAGATGCTGAGGGAACATATATGGATGATTTTGTAGCGCTAGGTCATAGGCGACTTTCCATTCTTGATCCCGCTCCACATTCGAATCAACCTTTTGAGAGTGCAGATGGTCGCTATGTGATGGTATTTAATGGCGAAATTTATAATTTTAAGAGTCTTAGAGCTAACTTATCCGCTCACGTCTTTTCTACGCAAGGGGATACAGAGGTGTTATTGTCTGCCTATCAGCAATATGGCGAGGATTGTGTCAAACATCTCAATGGAATGTTTGCCTTTGCAATTTGGGATAAACTAAAAAAAACACTTTTTTTGGCGAGAGATCGCATGGGAATCAAGCCGCTCTATTATGTACTCACCAATGATGAAATCATTTTTTCATCTTCCGTTAAAGCAATTTTATCTACAGGATTAATTGATCGTAAATTAAGTGAGAATGGATTGGAGGATTATCTGCGTTATCAAACTGTTCATGCTCCCTATACCCTAGTAGAAGGTGTTTTTATGATGATGCCAGGACAGCATCTGACCGTCGGTGAAGAGCAGGAGCCGATTTTTAAAACGTATTGGTCATTAACAAATGATTATTTACCCGGCAGCAATTCTATTGCGAAAGTGCAAGAGGAGGTTAAAAGTAGGCTGTCCCAAAGTATTGAAAAAAGAATGATTGCCGACGTTCCATTTGGAGCCTTTCTTTCTGGTGGAATCGATAGCTCTATTCTCGTTGCTTTAATGAGTCAAATGAGTGCAACAAAGGTGGATACCTTTTCGATTGCCTTTCAAGAAAAAGAGTTTTCCGAAGCTGTTTACGCGCGACAAATAGCGCAACAATATCAAACAAATCACCATGAAATTGAGTTGGGCGCCAAGGAATTTAAAGACCTGATTCCTGAAGCTTTCAAAAATATGGATCATCCAAGCGGTGACGGTTTAAATACCTTTGTTGTTTCTAAAAAAACAAGAGAAGCTGGTGTTAAAATGGCTATCTCAGGCTTGGGGGGAGACGAATTATTTGGTGGATACTCAATTTTTCAACAAGCTCCAACACTTCAAGCAAAAAAATGGTTGAGTAGTTTTCCTGTCTATCTTAGAAAACCTGTTGGTCAGTTGTTGCATAGGGCGAAAGGGACAATTGAGTCGTCTAAAATTGCTGAAATACTAAAGGCGCCAAATTTTGATTTGGAATATATTTATCCTTCCTATCGCCAAGTTTTAATGGATGATCAATTGTTAGAATTATTAAAAACGAATAAGCTTAGTGAGAACAGTGTTATGCTAAGTGCGCATGAAATGGTAGGTTTCAATAAAGAAGGGTGGAGGTTACCAGCATTGAGCAGGATTTCAGCAGTTGAAATGAGCACCTATATGCAAAATGTTTTATTGCGCGACGCGGATCAAATGAGTATGGCGAATGGGCTAGAGGTAAGGGTTCCATTTTTGGATCATGAATTAGTGGCCTATGTTATGGGTGTTCGAGACGAAATTAAGCGTCCGATACCGCCCAAACAATTATTAATAGAGACATTTAAAGATCTTATCCCTCATGAAATTTACGATCGTAAAAAAATGGGGTTTGTCTTGCCTTACGAATTATGGATGAAGACCGAATTGAAATCATTTTGTGAAGCTCGCTTAAATGAATTGCAAAAGATTGATTACTTTCGGGATGGAAGAATAGAAGTATATTGGCAACGATTTCTAAAAAATGACAAGCGAACTACTTGGTCCAGAATTTGGCCCTTGGTTGCGCTTGGAGATTGGATAAAAGAAAATGGAATTCACGGATAAAGGAACGGTTCAAAAGCGAATAATGATTTGTATGGATTGGTACGAGCCTGGTTTTAAGGCTGGTGGCCCCATCAGGTCTGTCGCAAATATTGTCAATGAATTAAAGGATGAATTTGAATTTTATGTGCTCACAAGTGCGTTTGATTTGGGTGAGACTGAACCCTATGAAAATATTGAATTGGATCAATGGTTTGATAAGGACGGGGTGATGATTAAATATATGAGTCGTCAAAACATGAAACCTTCGGCGATTAAGGGTAATATATTAGAAATTAATCCTGATGTTTTATATCTGAATAGTCTTTTTTCTAAATTATACACCCTGGTGCCAATGACCTTGGTGAAAAAAATTCCAATTGTTATCGCACCACGCGGAATGTTGGGAGCAGGTGCTTTAGAAATCAAAAAAACTAAGAAAAAACTCTTCCTGAAGTTTACACAACTGCTGGGATTTTATAAACGTGTGACGTGGCATGCCTCAACCGAGGAAGAAGTGAAAGAAATTAAAGCTGCTTATGGCCAAAAAGCGGACATAGTTATTGCACAAAATATTCCAACTGCTCAGCAGTTAAGATTGGAGGATATTATAGAAAAAAGAAGAACTGGTGTTCGACGATTCATTTTCGTCAGCCGAATTGCAAAGAAGAAAAATCTCCACCTAGCAATTCAAGCCATGCACCAAGTAAAATCGGATACACCAGTGGAATTTATTATCTATGGCAATATTGAAGACAAAGATTATTTCAAAAGAATTTCGGGTCAAATACAATCTCATGGTAATATTACTATGGAATATCGAGGGCCTTTAAATCCAGCACTTGTTCCTGCTACTTTTTTATATGCTGATTTTTTTATACTCCCTACAAAGCATGAAAATTATGGACATGCGATCGTTGAGTCTTGGGCGAATGGCTGTCCGGTCATTGTCAGTAAACATACACCTTGGAAAAATTTACGCGTGCGCAATTTAGGTTGGGATGTGGATATTACAGATTTGAAATATTTGGTCGAAGCAATTCAAGAAGCAATTGACTTGGATGCAGATGAATATTTGGCTATGGTGCGCGAGTCTTATAATTTCTTCAAGGATGAAATTTCTGACGTTCAAATTATAGAGGCGAACCGTAAATTGTTTAATGATGCCTGTTGATTTAGCTCAATTTTCAAATCCAAACTATTATCCTGGTAACCCAATCAAACGGACGATTTGGTATTTCGTTAATTTGCTCTTTATTCGTAATCGTTACTTTCCGTTCATGGGTATTAAACGTTCTCTTTTAAAAGCTTTTGGTGCGAAAGTAGGACGTGGGGTGGTCTTAAAACCAGGAATCAATATTAAATATCCGTGGTTTTTGAAAATTGGCAATCACGCGTGGATTGGTGAAGGTGTTTGGATTGATAATTTAGGCCTTGTCGAGATTGGAGATCATGTTTGTATTTCGCAAGGTGCACTTTTATTGTGCGGGAATCACGATTATAAAAAAGAAAGATTTGACTTAATTGTTGGTGAAATTAAACTTGAAGATGGGGTGTGGATAGGAGCAAAGAGCATTGTCACTGGCAATGTCATCTGTCAATCCCATGCAATTCTCACGGCCGGTTCTGTGGCAACAACGAATCTCGAAGAATATGGGATTTATCAGGGTAACCCATGCACTTTGGTGCGTCAAAGAAAAATGGAGAACTAATCCCTGATGCTATGAAAATTTCGATCATTACTGTTGCATATAATTCGGGCAAAACAATCGAAGACACGATAAAATCTGTCATCAACCAACATTTTCAAGAGATTGAATACATCATTATTGACGGAGGCTCAACAGACAATACATTAGAGATCGTAGCGCAGTATAAATCGGCTATTGCGCACGTCATTTCTGAAAAAGATAAGGGTATTTATGACGCCATGAATAAAGGAATTTCGCTTGCTACCGGCGACATAATTGGAATCCTTAATTCAGATGATTTTTATAGTGATGCGGACGTGATTGCAAAGGTAGTAAACGCATTTCAACCCGAAATTGATGCCGTATATGGCAATTTGGTCTATGTTGATCCAATTGATACGACCAAAATTACTCGCACTTGGCTTTCGGGTGAGTACAAGGTGGGCGCTTTTTTTAAGGGTTGGATGCCTCCTCATCCGACCTTTTTTGTTCGCAAGGAGGTGTATCAAAAATTCGGAACGTATTCAATGGAGTTGAAATCTGCTGCCGACTATGAATTCATGCTGCGCGTTATTCATAAACATGAAATCCGTTTGGCGTATTTAAATGAAGTTACGGTTATAATGAGAGCGGGTGGAGCGAGCAATGCTTCTTTTAAAAACCGCCTGAAAGCCAATCAAGAAGATCGCTTAGCTTGGGAGATGAATGAACTCAAACCCAAGCCATTTGCACTCATTCGAAAGCCGCTTTCGAAAATTTTCCAATTTCTTAAAAAATAAGAATACAAGAATAAGGTATACTTAAATTCATTTTGTAAATCTAAAATGGTACATTCGTTAAATACCAAGTGAATTTTTGCTGGGCGAATTTAATTCGCTGGAATTCAGTAAACCCGCTTCTTTCTAAATTAAAAAAAATAACATGAAAAAAATTGTACTTACTTTAGTTAGCATACTAAGTCTAGGAACGCTTATGGCGCAATCCATGGATGAAAATTTTGACGCGCGCACCGCAGGGGATTATATGGGAGTTGTTTCGCCTGAATGGACAACTTGGAGTGGCGCTGTGGGTGGGGCAGAAGATGTTCAAGTCACGAGTGTTATGGCAGCTAGCGGTGCCAATTCAATCTATTTTTCAACGGTAGCGGCAACAGGTGGGCCTCAAGATGTCTTAATTCCATTTGGCGGTGTTTATACAACAGGAAGTTTTGTTTTTGAATCTAATTTTTACGTTGAGGACAATCGTGGTGCTTATTTTAATTTTCAAGGTGAAGTTTCGCCTGGGGCATTGTATACATTAAATTGTCAAATGGTGAATGATGGTCGATTGCTTTTAGATGCCGGTGCGGCTCCAGTAATCGAAACCACTTTCCCAAGTGCGACTTGGTTTAATTTAAAAATTCAAATTAATTTAAATACGAACGATTGGGAGTTATTAATTGATGATGTGTCGCAAGGTGTTTTTACGAACCCGAACAATCAAGTGGCTTCGGCTGACTTATTTCCTGTGAATTCGAATGCTGGTGGTAATAACTTGGCGAATTATTATATGGATGATGTTGCATATTCGCATACTCCATATGTATTGCCAAGTCGAAACGGTGCCGTAACAAATATTTTCAATACCTCAGGTTTGGCTACGCAAGAAATCACGCCTTCGGTTACAGTAAGAAATTTAGGAATAACAGCAATCAATTCTTTCGATCTTGACGTCACCTATAACGGAACAACATATACGGAGAATGTAACGGGTATTAGTATTGCTTCTTTAGCGAGCTATGATGTTGATTTTTCGGATCTATTTACCTTAATACCAGGCTTAAATCTAATTTCTGCAACAATCTCTAATGTGAACGGTGTGGCGAGTGATGATGATGCCGTTGACGATACTAAATCAGTGGGCCTTAATCCAATTGTACCTGCAGCGGGTAAAGTCGTAGTGGGTGAAGAAGCAACAGGGACGTGGTGTGGATGGTGTCCAAGAGGAGCTGTTTATATGGATAAGATGAGTGACCTTTATCCTGAGCATTTTATCGGAATCGCAGTGCATAACGGAGATCCTATGACTGTTGAACCTTATGATTTGGCGATCGGTACGTATATTTCTGGATACCCTAGTATGCTCGTGGACCGTGGTGCAGATATCGATCCTTCTGCTGTTGAAGGTGATTTTTTAAATCGCATTGTGGTTGCACCCAAAGCTGTTCTAACTGTCGGTTCTGATTATGCAGATGGAGCAACAAGCATGAATGTTTCTGTAACGGCCGATTTCTTAGAGGGGATTTCTGGGGATTATCGATTAGCGCTTGTTGTAATTGAAGATGGCATCACAGGAGCGGGTAGTGGCTATAATCAGGCAAATTATTACAGTGGAGGTGGTTCTGGCGTCATGGGAGGGTATGAAATATTACCAAATCCCGTTCCCGCGGCTTCAATGGTTTATGATCATGTTGCACGAATGATTTTACCTAGTTTCAATGGGATGGCAGGAAGTTTCCCTGCAACAGTTGCGGCAGGCGAATCGCATACAGTCAGTTTTGTTGTAGCTATCGATCCTGCATGGAATCTGGACGAAGTTCACCTCGTTGGCTTATTCATTGCTCCTGATTCTAAAATTGACAATGCTGGATTTGTGAATATGGAAGATGCAGTCCTTAATGGATATGTTGGTTTAGAAGAAGAGCTTACCGTTCTTTCGAGCACAAATCTTTATCCGAATCCAACGCACGACAATACTGTAATTGATTTGGGTAATTTAACGAATGAAAATGTTAGTGTGGAGATTTATGATATCAATGGAAAACTCGTGATGAGCAGAAACTATGGCGTTTTGAATGGTCATCTTATTATCCCAATGGATCTAGTAGATCTTGAAAATGGAGTTTATTTGGTTCATATTTTGAAAGGCGAAAATCAGGAAATTAAAAAATTAGTGATTGAATAGATCTGATGCTCGAATTATTCAAAGGCTGTCTATTTTATGGGCAGCCTTTTTATTTTGTGTAACCTTGTTAAGTTTTCAGATTTATAGTGTTAGAAAATAAGTTGAAGCGGGCACGAATCTTGTGGTCAGATAACTTATATTTGATCAGACGCTATTCTATTTGATCTAAAATGGAATAGCGAAGATTGATCAGCGATTCGGCTGAATAAAGAAAATTGGAGCAGATGATAAAATTGATAAAAAATAGTCTATTGAGCACTTTATGCATAATCGGAAGTCATTCGTTTGCCCAATCAAACTATAAAGACCATTTGATTGAAGTAACTTTACATGAGCAAGATACGCTATTGATGAGTTTTGTAAAAACGCCTGATCTATTTAAAGAGCGTTGGGACACATTGGCACAGCCAAGTTTTTGGAAATTTGTAATGAAAATGTCTCCTCAAACAAGTATTCTAAATGTGGCAAGCACTCGTCAAGTGTTGGCTGTTATTCAATTATCTGAATGGAATGCTTTGTCTGATGATGAAAAGGAAACCAAAAGGGTGGAACTGCGCCAAGCGAATAAATTGCCTACAGATACGCGTATTTTTATGACTACCGGAAAAAGTGACTTTTTCCAATTTGAAACTGTTTTTCCAAGCATTTCAAGAGGTGTCAAGATATTTGCTGAAAATGAAACGGATCCATGGTATGCCCAATCCATTCTTATGATTGAAAGTCCAGGAAAAATTGCCTATTCGAGTGTTGGAGCGCTAGGTCCATTTCAATTAATGAAGTCCGTCGCACGAAATCATGGTTTACGTGTAGATAATTCCGTGGATGAACGAAAAGATTTTGATAAATCGGCGAAAGCTTCCGCTCATTTAATTCGAACCTCTTGTGTGCCAGAAGCAAAACGAATTTTAAGAAAATTTGACATTCACGTCTCAGAACAAGATGAGTTTCGTTTGTGGTTTAGATTACTGGTTATGCACTGCTATCACGCAGGAGCTGGGAATGTGGATGGCGTGTTAACAAATGTCGTTAGACCAACCGCCGGGGACAATTCAATTATTACAACAATATGGCAATCGGAATTTGGCGGCTTCAAAAATGCGTCTCAAAATTATTCACAATTGGCGCTTGCTGCGCTTATTATTTTGGATGATTTGATTCTTACAAAATGTGATAAAATAACGGGTTACTGATTCGATTCAGGTCAAATCCTTATTGCTTACATTTCCTTTGTCGGCTGAATAGGATTGAAATAAGTTAAAGAGTTTTTGTATTTAGACAAGAAAATGGCTAAAATAAGACCTGTTGAATAGAAATTGGAAAAAAGAAAAAAACCCACGTAGCTTCCAATTTTGGAATTCTTCTAAAAATAGGGTTAGCGCTACCAACTCTGTTCTGAAATCCACTGTTACCATTCTGAGAATGCAAAAACCGAAGTTTTTGTGAGGCCCGTCATCATGGAGTTAAGATTGCACTAATATACAAAACGTTAAGAACCAAAAAAATACTACATGGGCGTCAGTTAAACTGACTCAAATTACTACTCACCTATGTGGAGAACTTGTTCCCTAAAGGTACAACATATCATCTAAAATTGAAAATGAAGTTTTCAACAATTTTCAATCCGTTCTCTGATAAGATCGATTCAGGATGGAATTGAACACCTGCAATTGGTAAATTTTCATGTTCAAAAGCCATAATTACATGATGTTCACTTTTCGCTGTTATTTTAAGGGTAGGAGGGAAGTTGCTGGGATTGGCAGCCCATGAATGGTAAAGGCCTATCTTAAAATGTTCAGCTGTGTCCTTGAATAATTTTGAATTTTGATCAAATTGGGCCATTTCAGCCACTCCATGTTTCACACACTCCTGATTGTACAATTGACCGCCAAAGTACTCTACTAGGGCTTGAAAACCCAAACAAACGCCTAAAATAGGTTTAGAACATGCGTACTGATCAATAACATCCATTAACTTACCTGCTTCACGCGGTAAACCTGGACCGGGAGACAAGACAATTTTGTCGTATGCCTCTAGCTCTTCTAATTTCACTTGATCATTAAAAACGACTGAAACTTCAACATCCAAGGCCTCAAAATAGTGAACGAGATTATACGTGAATGAATCGTAATTATCAATTATTATAACTTTCAATCGCTCGAAGATTTGATTCTGTAAAAATAAGAAAGGGATAGCAATTATGCCATCCCTTTCCAAATAATAGCTTAATTTTTTTTAATCCTTAATAGTTGGATTTGCAAGTGTACGACCGTCATAGTTCAATCTATAACGAAGGAAGAATTCCATTGCTCCAACACCTTTAGATGCGACGTTCAAACGAGAAACATTTAAATCGTATGATGCTCCAAAAGAAAGCGTATGCATTTCAAAAGCCATCATAGCGATAATAGCATCATTTACACGTAAATAAGATCCCAATGTAAGGTGAACGTTATTAAAGTATGCCGTGTGCTGAGATTGCGGTTTCATTGCAAATCTAAAAGCTGTTCCGAAAGTTAATGCTTTATTGGGACCTTGAAGGAACGCCAAGATAGCAGGTTGAATCTGTACATTACTCGTTGCTGAACTAAATTCGCCTTTACCGTGAAAAGTAACTTTTCTGTAAAGTTGGCTATCATCATTTAAGATATTAACACGTTGTTTTGTTAAATGGTGAGAAGAAAGGCCTAGATTGAATTTTGAGAACTTATTTAGGCGTTTCTCCCAGTATACTCCAGCACCAATATCAAATCGTGAAATATTTAAATTTTGATTCAACAAGAGTTCGTTATTATCGACACCTTGATCGAATTCAACTCCCGTCCATTGGCTGTCCCATGTCAAATTATCACCTGAAATCGAACGTTGATAAAAGGCAGGTTGCAGTCCGACAGAAAAATGATCAGCTTCACCCACTTGGAAAGCATAACAAATTGGGAACGTAATCACATTCGTTGTATATCTACTCACACCTGCACGGTCATTATAAAAATTAATTCCGGCTCCTAAATAATTGGCAACTTTTGTTCCATCAGGATCTAGCATTCTCCAGTCTACACTCGCTGTAATTGTGCGATAAGGCTCCTGAGTCACCGTTAACCATTGACTTCTAAAATTTGTAAATAATTGAAGTTGTTCATCAGAAGATCCTGCTGTAGCTGGATTTAAAAAGATGGGCGATTGAGTGAACATACTGAAATGTTTATCTTGCTGTGCATAACTCGTCACACTTGGAAGCGAAGCGAGTAGGGTACAAATAGCAATAAAAATTTTTTTCATAGTGTTTGCTTTAGCGTATTAAAGTTGTGTTACCTTTTTGCATTCCCTTTTTGCCGGTAACAAAATCGTATTGCAAGACCCAAGTGAATACACCTGGATTCTCTTCACGATTTTTAAATGTTCCGTCCCAGCCAATATTTTGATTTGTTGTTTCGAAAACAACCTCACCGTATCTATTGTAAACAACCAAACTGATTGCTGCTAGTCCGAAGCCTCTAACAAAAAGAACATCATTTATACCATCACCATTAGGGGAAAATGCGGTTGGTACACCAACTCCCTCAATGAAGTTAACCAAAACTAATACATTTCCTTCAGCTGCGCAACCATTTTCATCAATAAAATATACGGAGTACAATGTACTGTCAATTGGACTCGCAGAAGTGATGCCACATTCTGCACAGTCAATATTATAATCTGGTTCCCATGTGTACGTTCCAGCACTTAAAGAAGTTGCAATTAAGTTAGCATTTCCGCCGGCATCAATAATTGTATCCATCTCGGTATAAAGAACGGGTAAATCATACACAGTTAATGTTTTAGATGCTGTAGAGGTTTCGCCAAAAGGACTCGTAATCGTGAGTAGAATGGTATAAATACCAGGTGTGTTTAAACAGATCGTAGGACTTGATTCTGTTGACGTACCCGGTGTTGCTGCTCCACCAAAATCCCATTCCCACGAAACAATTGTTCCACCAGAACTAGTGTCAGTAAGCGTGATACAATTCCCTCTGCAAACTCCATTATCCATTAAAAAACCGGCAAAAATTGGTTCACAATCCACAACAGAAACAGAAACAGAAGCTGTATTTGTGCAACCTGCTGCGCTCGTTCCAGTGACAGTGTATGTGTAAGTTCCAACCGATCCTATCGTAAAAGGAATGCCATTTGCAACGCCCAAATCCCAAGTGTAAGTAGCTGCGCCTCCACCTGTAAGTGTTACACTTTCTCCAAGACAAATTTCTGATGACGAACTCGCTGCCGTAACGGTAGGTGTAGGATTCACCGTTACATCCACTGAAGCAGAAAAGGTACAACCTCCTGCTAGTGCTCCTACTACTGTATAAGTCGTTGTTCCAACACCCATTGGCGTATACGGAACACCTTCAACAACTCCCAGATCCCATGTATAGGTGTCGGCAGTTCCAGTAGATGTAAAAATTACAGATTCTCCTTCACAGATTTCAGTATCATCAACATTTGCAGTAACTGTGGGTGAGTCGAGCACGGTTACTGCAATCGAGTCTGTGTTCACACATCCATTAGCATCTGTTCCTGTTACCACATACGTTTCTGTTCCTAATGCAGGTGGAGTAAAAACAACCCCATCAGTAACTCCCATATCCCACGAATAGGAGAGGGCCCCACTACCATTGAATGTTACGGATTCGCCAAAACAAATTTCTTCATCATCCACACCTGCTACCACTGCTGATAGATCATTAACGATTATATCGATTGAGAATTCACAATCGCCCGCATCATCACTTGTTGCTGTATACGTTGTTGTTCCTAGAGCTGGTATAAACGGAATACCATTAATTACACCACCATCCCAAGTGATTGTTCCACCGCCGATAGAGGTAGCATCTAATGTGATCTCTTCACCAATACATACAATAGAGTCGGAGACCTCTACAATTAAATCTTCGCAACCTCCATCTACTGGAGTCCCTTCTAAAACCATTACACCGTGAACATCAGGATTTCCTGCACCGTCAGAGTATGGTTCAAAAACAATGCCGATTACCCCTTCTCCTGGGGGAATTACATAAGACGCAAAATCTAATTCCTGCGAAGGCCGTTCGTACGTGAAGCCAAAAACGACCCCACCACATGTTGTGAGGGATCCTGTAGCATCAGTGGTTACGATTGTAAGATCATAGGGCTGGAAAGCAGTCGTCGTTCCGTCGGATAAACGCAAGGCGACATTCCATGATTCGGTGTACGTATGAAGTGAAACTAAAAGAATTTCTGAGCCAGGTCCATCATAATAGGTCGAGCCACTTGCCCATGTTCCTGAGAATGACCACCCAAGAGGAATTTCAGCTGTACCATTAATAAAATCAGCGTCTCCGATTGCAGCATTAATAGCCGCGATCGAGCCACAAGCACCACCTGCAGCAGGGTTAGTAAAAGAAGTTGCGTGATCAATTCCAGTGTAAGGTCCTACAATTTGAGCATGAACTTGATTGAGGCCGAATAGGCAAACCAGCACAGCCACTATATTGAATTGTTTCCTTACATTTATTATATGGTCACTACACTTTTTTTTATCTCTCATCCTACACTCCTCAATTTTATCGGATTAATGTTGTGTTTCCTTTTTGCATTCCCCTGTCTCCCGTAATAAAGTCGTATTGTAGAACCCATGTGAAGACGCCAGGATTTTCATCTCTATTTTTAAATGTTCCATCCCATCCAATGTTTTGATCAGTAGTTTCAAATACTATTTCACCATAGCGGTTGTAGACGACCAAACTAACAGCGGCCAATCCAACACCTTTAATAAAGAGTATATCATTTACACCATCCCCATTTGGAGAGAAAGCAGTAGGTAGACCAACTCCTCTGATGAAATTCACAAGAACCATCACTCGATCTTCGTCCTTACATCCATTCTCGTCAATAAAGATAACGGTATACATAGTGCTGTCTTCTGGACTTGCAGTGGTAATAGCACATTCAGGGCAGTCAACGAATTGAGTTGGAGACCAAATGTATTCACCATCAGAAGGACAGGTTGCTATGAGGTTTGCTTCTCCGCCGAGTTCAATGATTGTATCGAGTTGTGTAGTAATTACTGGCAATGCATTAACAGTAAGTGTTTTAGTGGCTGTTGAAACTTGACCATATAAACTTGTAATCGTCAATGAAACATCAAAGATACCCACTGTGTTAAAACAAATGGTAGGGTTTTGTAGTGATGATGTTGTTGGATCAACGGCACCATCAAAATTCCATTCATAAGAAACAATAGTCGTTCCTATACTCGTATCCGTGAGTGTAATACAATCTCCAACACAGATATTGTTATCAAAGATAAAGCCTGCTGCAACAGGTTCACAATCAATAATGTCAATTGAAATACTCGCGGTTGAAGTACATCCTTCTGCGCTCGTTCCTGTTACAGTGTATACAGTGGTTCCAATCGGCCCAGGTGTGAAAGCCACACCATCAATAACACCATGATCCCATGTGTATGTTGCTGCTCCGCCTCCAGTTAAAGTCATAGCGTCTCCGAAACAAACTTCCATATCATCAGAAGATGCCGTAACGTCTGGCGTTGGATGAACCGTAAGTGAAATAGTTGCTTCATTAGAACATCCAGAGGTTGCTTCCGTTCCAATAACCGTATAAGTAAATGTTCCTGGTGCAGGTGGAGTATAAGAAACACCACTTGTAATACCTGGAACGTCAAATACATACGTGTCGGCTCCGGTTGCTGTGATCACAACAGATTCACCCTCGCAAATTTCATCATCTGAAATCGAAAGTGCTACTGTGGGAGCAGCGTAAACGGTAACTTCTTGTGTATACAAGCAACCACCACCGCAAGCATTTTCATACAAATAAACATAAAGATTAGATCTCCAATTCGCTGCTTGAGGGGCAGGTGAGTGGAAATTGTCTGTGGTCATACCACCAACCATTACACGACCTGATCCCCAACATTTTTCGGCGAGTAAAACCTTACTTGGATTCCCCGTTTCAGTCATAACTACGGTATAACCCGCTCCAATAATTGTGGAGTGTCCGTAATACGTTCCCGTCATATTAACGATAGTTGGAAGCGCAGGTCCTAACATTGCAGGGTGAAGGGGATCTACCACTGAGCCAGGTGTTATATAAGTAGGTTCACCAGGTGCATAATGACAAATTGTACCATCAAATCCAAAATCAATATCTCCACCTGTATTTGGTGCCGAATTTAGTAAAAGTCTTCCTCCTGCTGCTACCCAATCCTCAATTAAGGTTAAATTTGCAGCTAAGAACGTAGCGAGTTGCGCGGCATGCATTGATCCACCATCCATAAATACGAATCCAGTTGCTGGTGAGAATACAGTTGCAGGAACTGCCGTTTCATATGCTTCCAAAATCCAACCCCCACCACCAAAAGCGAGGTCCATTGAATTTGGGTTTGCTGGACCACCCCAAGGTTCGCCACCTGCGGCTTTTATATAATATTTATCACCAGTACCTCCACCAGCCATTTCATAAGTGATTGTATGTGTACCCGGTCCAGCAACAGCCGGATCAAATTCAGCTCCTGACATTCCAGGACCACTAAAAATTCCACCGGCAGGATCACCAATTAGCGTGACAGCATTATCTAATTCACAATACGATTCAGCAAGTCCTGTAAAGGTACATTGAGCAATTATAGTTTGACTAAATGCAATAGCGCATCCTATTAAAAATGCGTTTTTTACAATTGATTTTGGTCGATTCATATACTATTATTTCAGTTGTTCTAATCTGAGAATTTGTCCCTAAATTACTAAAAATCTAGTATTTCTAGAGCGGCCATTCTATTTATAATAAGGTCTGTTATAATTTTAACTGTCGAACTTAATTTGGTGAAATATCAATTCGTTCGCGTAAAACTATTTCTTCATAAACGTTTAAAACATGAATAGGTTGCTAATTTGGCAATAAGATTTCTAAACATTACCTTAATGAGCAAGGTTTAACGAATTAATGTTGTATTCCCTTTTTGAGATCCAGCCTTACCATCAATGAGGTTATATTGCAATACCCATGTAAATACGCCCGGGTTTTCATCTCGTTCTTTAAAGGTACCATCCCACCCAATAGATTGATCAGTACTATAAAAAACAACTTCACCATAACGATTATAAACCGTAAAACTCATAGCAGCAATTCCAAAACCTTTCACAAATAGAACATCATTATTCCCGTCTCCATTCGGCGAAAAAGCTGTAGGAACGCCAACACCCGTTTTGAAATTAACGAGTACGATTACGGTATCTTGAGCAGTACATCCATTCACATCCGTGAAATCTACAGTATAGCGCAAACTTTCTTGTGGACTAGCAGTTGTAATTTCGCAATTTTCACAAGACAAATAATCGTCTGGAGTCCAACTAAAATCACCAGAAGTTGATGCAATTGCAATTAACGTAGCGTTTCCGCCTATCTCAATGATTGTATCTTTTTCAGCTGTTACAGTTGGAATTGCGTTTACAACGATCGTGCTTGAAGTTGTCGAAACTGCACCCAACGCACTTGATACTTCTAGACTAATTGTGTATGTTCCGACATTCGTAAAACACACTTCAGGATTTGGTTCTGTAGATGTTCCAGGCACCACCGCTCCACCAAAATCCCAGTCCCATGTAATGACTGGACCTGAACTGATGTCACTGAGTGTAATGCAATCTCCTGCGCAGATATTCGTGTTAAATTCAATATGAGCAATGACAGGTTCACAGTCAATCACTTCAAATGTTATTGTAGAGGTAGAAGAACAACCTTCAGCTGTAGTTCCAGTAACTGTATATGAATATGAACCCAACGTTCCCGGTGTGAATGGCACACCATTGAGCGCAGCAGGCGACCAAACATATGAATCCGCACCACCACCAGTTAATATTACCGAATTACCATAGCACACGTCAGTCTCAGAAACCGAAGAAGTAACAGTAGGGATTTCATGAATTGTGAACGATACATCAGCCGTATTTGAGCATCCAGCGCCATCTTCACCTGTAACTGTTGCGGTAATTAGACCCAGTCCGGCTGGTGTATACGTTACGCCGTCCAAAGCACCTGGCAAATCCCAAGAATAAGTAGTAGCTCCACCACCTGTTAAAACAATCGTTTCACCTTCACAAATATCTGTTTCAGAAGCAGTGGCAGTTACAATTGGAAGTGCATTAACAGTAACGTCGACGGTTGCTGTGTTTTCACATCCAGTACCTACGATTGAACCGGTAACAGTATAGGTCACTGTTCCAGAAGTTCCTGGTATGTATGGTACGGCATCAGTTACACCAATAACATCCCAATCATAAAGATCTGCACCACCACCATAAAAAGTAACTGGATCACCGAGACATATCGTCGATTCACTTGAGGTTGCTGTAACCGTTGGTAAGTCACTTACAAGTATATCAATCGTTGCCGTGTTTTGGCAACCTGTAGTTTCATTGGTGCCGGTCACAGTGTAGGTAAACGAACCTATACTTAAAGGTTCATAAGGAATTCCCGATACAATACCAGGCGTGTCCCATGTATAGGTGTCTGCTCCAGATACAGTAAAAGTCACTACATCTCCAAGACAAATTTCTGTGACATCTGCTGATAATATTAAGATCGGCAGAGGGTTCAAAGTGACTGCAATTGAGTCAACATTCTCACAACCAGAAATTAGATCTGTTCCGGTAACCGTATACATAGTTGTGCCAATATCAAGAGGGGAGTAGGCGGTGCCATCCGTGACACCAAGGTCCCAAACAAAATCATCTGCACCCATACCTGTGAATATGACTGTTTCACCTTCACATATTTCGATTTCGTCTACTGTTGCTATCACAGCGGGAATATCAACTACTTCGACATCTTGTGTGACCAAACAGGATGTCACGACGGCAAGACTGTTTAAATATGTCAATAAATTCGCTCTAAAATTTGTGCCATGCGGACTAGGGCTGTGCCAATTCGCGGTAGTCATTCCACCAACCATTACTGTACCAAGACCCCATGGTTTTTCACTCAAAACGATATTACCTCCGCTTATAATTACATTCGTATATCCAACGCCGAGAATACGACCATGCGCATAAAATGGACCAGTCATGGCAGTTGTTGTAGGTGTCATTGGACCAACAAAAGCTGGATGAGCAGGATCTACACCCGTTACTGCTGAAGAATAAACGGGATAATCAAGTGTTGTTCCACCAAAACCAAAATTGATATCTGTTCCTTCATTTGGTGCAGCATTTAATAAGAGTGAGCCTCCTGCTGTTACCCACGCTTCAATTAAAGTAAGGTTAGCAACTAAAAAAGTGTTTAGTTCCAGCGCATGAGCATCACTTCCCTCTAAAAAAACAAATGATGTTGTAGGGGAAAATACGACTACAGGGTCAGCTGTTTCAAAGGCTTCAAGAATCCAAGCGCCAGGTCCAAAAGCATCATTCATAGCCGTATTGTTCGAACTACTTCCCCATGGATTTCCAATGTTCGATTTTATATAATACTTATCTTCAGCCGCGTCGAGCGAATACTCGATTGTATGAATACCAACGCCAGCATCCGCTGGATTAAAAGTCGATCCTGTCATGCCTGGACCAGAAAAAGTGCCACCACCTGGACTTCCAGTAAGCACTGAGGCATCATCATTTATACAATAGATTGAATCTAGCCCTATAATTTCGCATTGTCCCACCGCTCTATTATGAGAGAACAGAGATAAAGCGATACTCAAGTAGAGCCATTTAATTTTAGGATGTCCAAGTTTCATAGTATATAGGTAAAAGTTATTCTAACTGTGTAAACGTAAAAAAAAAAATCTAGTTGCTCCACTAAAAACTTATTCTTATTGTAATTTGATTTAGAAGCCTTACCTATATTCGAGAATTGATCAATTATCGTTTTAGCTAATCAAGACAGTTTTTATTTTAAAAAACTAGTGTTAATAGCTATCAAATAGGAACTCAAAACGGTTTAAAAACGGCTGTTTCTAGTTTAAATTAGCTAGGTTTTTGATAATTTCATCTTAGACCTAATTCATCATTATTATACAATTGCCCATTTGGATCAGAAGCAAAATTAAAAAATCGAATATTCACTTTAAATTAAGGCGTATCTTAATCTAAACCTAGTTTATTAATTTTTGTTACTTTTTCGTTGAATTTGGTCGGCTAATTTCAAATCTTTCTTTAATTTAGAATGATATGAAAAAAATTATTTCGACAGAAAAAGCGCCTAAGGCAATTGGCCCATACAGTCAGGCTGTTAAGGTAGGTGGATTACTATTTACGAGTGGACAGATTGCCTTGTCTCCTGAAAGTGGACAATTGATAAATTCGAGTTTAGCTGAAGAGGTTAACCAAGTAATGGCGAATCTTAGCGCTGTTTTAGTGGCTGGAGGTGCCGCTCTATCTTCGATTGTTAAAACGACGATCTTCTTGAAAGATATGAATGATTTTGCCGAAGTGAATGAACTGTACGCGCGTTATTTTACTGCTGATTACCCAGCAAGAGAAACGGTAGAAGTGGCTCGTTTGCCAAAGGACGTTCGAGTTGAAATTTCGGCTATTGCGGCTTTACCTAATCAATAGGTTGAATTGGTTTTCTATAAAACAAAAGGAAACCGAGTGCAAAATAAATAAATGAGGCCAGGATTAGGATGTAATCAAGTATTGAAATTTCAACTTTCATAAATCGGAAACCCATTACAAAAAACGTAATGAGTAATCCTGTGACTGTAGTGATGAGGTAGAGAATGATTCCCGTTCTTTTTTTTCTATAGATAAGAATGAGTGCAATAAATATCACAATATAGACCAGAATTTCAAGGGCAGCGTACAGTGTTAGTCGATTAATAGTATCTGAATACCCATATTGATATCCAATTCTTCCATAGGCCGCTCTGACATTGGTGGCCTGTTTTAAATTGTCCAATAAGGTAAGCGAAAGAAAGGTGATTAAATGCCATGAAAAAAAATAAATCCAAACCAAAAGCCCACCTAAAACAGACATTCTAATCATGAAATTTGGTTTTTCAGAACCGAGAATTAACGCTCTAATGCGTTGAGGAAGATTGGTATGTTTTAGTTTGTCAAGCGCCATAGTAGATCAATTCGGTTAGAAATTTAAGCATAATTATACTTCTTCCCATTTCGTACCGATCCATTTTTTAAAGATATTTTTATAGAGATTGTGAGGAATGGACATCTTTTTGATTTTATAAATAGGATATTGCGACTTATTTGTATTCGGGCATTCTATTGATAACACCCTTCCCATTCTGTCAATTTGCAAACATATCGTTCTTTCTGCGAAGAATTCCATGATCTGATGAAGATCTTCTTTCACCCTTTGATCATTGACTGCAACAATTTCATCTCCAATCATTAAACCGCCAAGTGCAGCACTGCTTCCGGGGTAGATTTCTTGAACAATAGTTTTGCTATCCATCTCACTTGATTTTATGCCCAAAATTCGTTCGGCATGTTTCGGGTTTTCTTCCATAATGAGTTCATGTCCAACTGTTTCAAGAGCCTCAACCAAAATTGATTCGAAGGGCAAGCTGCCGTGCACAAAGTTCGCGAAGAAAGCGGACATATCTTGTCCACTGAAAGATTCACAACAAGCGATATAATCAGATTCGGTATATCCCTTATTTTTAAGTGCGAAATCGACATATAATTTATTCATTACATCATGAATGGAAGCCTTGTTTTTACTACCTTTTCGAATCATCATGTCGGTAACAAATGCCAATATCGCTCCTTCATTGTAGATAGAAACCTTTCGCGAAGGTGCCCCTTTTACATAGCCGTCAAGCCAAGTATCCCAACTTGATTCTGCCACTGAATAATTAAATCTTCCAAAGTTGTCAAAATGCTTTTGAAGCAGTTTTTCAAGTTCCAGTTTGTACCATTCAAATGGTTTAACACCTGAAAGAGCTAGAAAGACATCACCTAAATAGGTGGTCACGCCTTCCGCAACATAGCCTAATTGAGAATAATTTTCACGCGAGTAATCATAGGGGTACATTTCCGCTGGACGGATGCTTTTTATGTTCCATACATGATAGAGTTCGTGAGAAGATACACCTAAAAAATCGTCATATTGCTCATTCATCAATGCGTGAGATGGTCCTAAAGCAATCACGGTACTCGTCACATGCTCAACACCATGATAGGCTTTAATGGGTAAAATTTGATATAAAAAATGGTAGTCTTTAACGGGGAAGCCAACCACTTTATTTTTGCGATCACTGAATTGTTCAATTTGAATTTTGATGAAACGTTTGAAATCATTGACTACACGTTCCCAGTTTATATCTACTTGACCTTGAAACCAAAGGTGAAAATTACGATTGAGTACTATGAAGGATTTATGTTGCAGTGAAGCACTTGCAATAAACGGACTATCAACTAATTCATGAAATGAATCACACCGAATTATCTTGTTTTCAAAGGGGGCGCCGCATGCTATTTTAAAATCGGTTGGAACGTCAATTTCAAGAGAGCATTTTTCTTCTTGACGTTCCTTAATATAAATAAGACAGTTTACAGGATTGACATAAAGTTGCTGATCATTCATAAAAGAGGATCCTGCATTTAAATCTGCAGCGAAATACTGATAAAACACCTTAATTTGATCCACTCCCTCACAATGCACATTCCATTTGTCTTTTCCAGTTTTTAAAGCCGTACATTTATGATTCTTATCGTCTACTACGCTGAAATTTTTAACATTCTTCGCAAAGTTGCCCAATTCGTAACGCCCAGGTCTCCACGCAGGAAATTGCAGTTCAATTTCATGCATTCCTCTTGTGTCAAAGACACCTTCAATATGAAGGTATTGCAAATTTGGTTCTTTATATCGTATACAATAATCCATGCTTTTTTTTATTTAATTTAAAATTCAAATTCTTCTATGATGAGTTGATAAGGGTCACCTGCAACTCCATTCATACCCACATTTCCATCTTGACCGACGCTACCTTTCTGTCCAGTATTTTGTCCACTCAAGGCTTCACCTGCCAACCCTTGATCACCGCCTTTGCCTGCTTGCCCTCCTTGGCCACCATTATTCGTAATACTCATTTTCTTTTCTAATTCAATCGCATTGGGGTGCAAAAAAATGATCGCTGAACCTCCATTCCCACCGAGGCCCCCATTTCCCCCGTTACCCCCATTGCCACCATCACCTGGATCTTTTGATTTTTTATCGGTTATACTACCGTCTTTTCCAGTTCCACCATCACCCCCGTTTCCGCCATTACCTCCGCTCCCTCCATTCAGGATAAAATTTAAACCATAACCTCGATCACGAAAGGTGTAAAAATAAAATGTGTTGGTGATGAGGTCATTCACTGTGATTTGATAGCAGTCCGTCGGGTTTTCTTTCCAAATATACAGGGCCAATTGATGACCATTTTCGCCGGAAGCGCCATCTTCACCAGTTTCACCGTCGTTTCCGTTTCGAACGATTAGTGGTGTCCCCTTGTCTTTACCTTTACTGCCATGTACCCCTGCGTTTCCATTGAACGAAACAGTCAAATGATTTAAATAGTTAAATGGAATTTTAATTTCTTTGTTCCATGATTTCTCGTTCACGGCATAGGAAGCTTGAACAATGAGTGTGTCAGACAAAGGACTTGTCGGATAGTTCGGAATAGAAATTGTTCCCCTGCTATATGTCCCGCCAACAACAGAAAGACTGCATTCATTTTTATGCGTGATTTCTCTTTCTTTTCCGTTTGAATAAATGGCGTATACGTGGATGTCGATCGAATGACCGTACAATATTGGTGCAGACTCATTGAAACGAATCTCTAGGTCAAGAATAGTCTTATTTCCTTTTAAAATGGAACATGCACTTAGAAAAAATAGGAGTGGTGCTAAGACTAGTTGAATTATTTTCATCCTTCTTGTTTTTTGCTCAATTTTATCACCTACAATTTTGATTGGATTTATTCCGTAAAATTAATTGAATCAACTTAAAATGAAGGCTGAATCAGCATTATTTTTTTAATCATATTCACCCATTTATATGCACAAGCGATCTTACTTTAAAAATAATCCAAAACCCAAACCGATTAATAAATCATAAATACTTAAATTCGCCCTGAAGAATAAAAAATAATGTATGACTTACGATATAATAATAATTGGTAGTGGTCCTGGAGGATATGTAGCGGCCATTAGAGCGTCGCAATTGGGATTAAAGACGGCCATTGTTGAAAAAGCAGAATTGGGCGGAGTTTGTTTAAATTGGGGATGTATTCCCACAAAAGCCCTTTTGAAAAGTGCAAATGTCTATGAATATATAACACATGCAGCTGATTATGGGATTGTTGTGAAAGGCGCGAAGCCAGATTTCGATAATATCGTTAAAAGAAGTAGAGGTGTAGCTGACAAAATGAGCGGTGGAATCAAATTCTTGATGAAAAAGAATAAGATTGATGTAATTGTTGGAACTGGAAAAGTAAAGGCAGGTAAAAAAGTAGTCGTTACAGATGATAAAGGAGCAACGGTTGATTACACAGCTTCAAAGGCTGTTATTCTTGCAACTGGAGCTCGCTCTAGACAATTGCCGAACCTACCACAAGACGGAAAAAAAGTAATTGGATATCGAGACGCTATGGTATTGCCAACTTTGCCGACTAAAATGGTTGTTGTTGGCTCTGGAGCGATTGGTGTTGAATTCGCCTATTTTTACAATACTATGGGGGTTGATGTGACGGTTGTAGAATATTTACCAACTATTGTTCCAGTAGAGGATGAGGAAGTTTCAAAACAATTAGAGCGTTCATTTAAGAAGCAAGGAATTAAAATCATGACAGAATCAGCCGTTGAATCTGTAGATACGAGTGGTAAAGGTTGTATTGTAAAAGTTAAAACAAAAAAAGGCGAGGAGACTATTGAATGTGATATCGTGCTTTCTGCAGTTGGTATTGAGACGAATTTGTCTGGAATAGGATTGGAAGATGTTGGTATTGCAACGGATAAAGGCAAAGTATTGGTAAATGAATATTATCAAACAAATATTCCAGGATACTATGCAATTGGAGATATTGTTTCTGGCCCAGCTTTGGCGCATGTAGCTTCTGCAGAAGGAATTATTTGTGTTGAAAAGATTTCAGGTATGCACGTGGCTCCGCTAGATTATGGCAATATTCCTGGTTGTACTTATTGCTCTCCTGAGGTTGCTTCAGTTGGAATGACTGAAAAAGCAGCTAAAGAAGCTGGATATGAAATTAAAGTCGGCAAATTTCCGTTTTCAGCTTCAGGTAAAGCGAGTGCTGCTGGAGCGAATGATGGTTTCGTTAAGTTGATTTTTGACGCAAAGTATGGTGAACTTCTAGGAGGCCATATGATTGGAATGAACGTTACTGAAATGGTCGCTGAATTAGTAGCAATTAGACGATTGGAAACAACAGGACATGAAATCATCAAGACTGTTCATCCGCACCCAACATTGAGTGAAGCGATTATGGAAGCCGCAGCTGCAGCTTATGATGAAGTAATTCACTTGTAATTCATTTAAAAATAGAAGTTGAAAATGCCTACCCGCTGGGGTGGGCATTTTTTTTGTTAGAAAAAGGGAATAAAATGACTTTCTAGGTTTTTATACTGATTTTTAATTGTTTTTTTATCAATAAATTTGCAACAGCATTTATGCCCATAACTTGTGTTGAGTTTATTCATGCCCACAAAAGAATAAACTTGAATTATGCGAATTGATCTTAACCGGTTAAAAAAGAGTGATTTATTCACTTTTTTGGTTGAGCGCTCATTCAATTAATTTGAATTAACCAAAAGCCTACCCACTAATTCGGGTAGGCTTTTGATTTAAGGATCGTACCACCTAATTTATTCAAGTTAAAAAAAATAAAAATTCGCAGTTCTGCGCTTTTTTGAATAATTGCTACTTGATTTATTTGTTAATAACATGTCTTACTAAATAGGGTAAGTAGCAATTCAAATCCGTTTTAGCGCTAAAAGGGATTTGTTTTTTTTTAACCATAACGGATACACTACCTTAATGAGGGGTAGTTGATTTAAAAGTCGACCTCACGCGTTTTAGAATTGAAGTGAATGGAAGGATTAAAACACTCACCAGACTCATGTAATTATGCGATTCTTTCGTTCCCAAACCAAACCTTAAGTTTGAGATTTCTTTTGAACGAATGAGTGTACCAAACAAACGATCCCAAAGCGATAATTTTGATCCGAAATTTTTATCAAAATGTGCCGGATTATTACTGTGATGTATCTGATGTTGGAACGGACTCATAATCCATTTTTCCAGTTGAGTAAAATAATTCAATTTAACATGTGAATGCCTTAAGTTAGCACCCCAAAACAAAAAGAGCATGGCAAAAATATTTACTTCTGCATACACCAATTGACTTATAGAGCCTCGATAAAAATAATCCATAACACCCATCATGATTGATGATACAAGCATAAATGAAATATTATTAATAAAGAGCTCTACGGGATGCAAGCGGTACTGCGTTATTGGATTTAAGGTGGTGGCTGAATGATGAACTTTATGGAATTCCCATAAGAATGGGATTTTATGAAAAGCCAGATGGATCAAATAAAAGACCAAATCATAGATGAGAACGACAGAAATGGAATAGATGATTAACGTTTGATTTTCAGATAGTACAAGTGATGAAAGGTCAAAACTTTCTTCGAGAAAATCATTTACGTGAACGCCAATAAATCGCCAAGATTGAAAAAGCGGAACCAGCAGCAGAATCTTTAACAATCCATTGAAAAAGAATAGTTTATAATCAACATAGGCTGACTTTGTCAACCAAATTTTAGGATTAAAAACATAGTGATAAAACGGAATGTTAACTTTTGCCTTTCGATAAACGTAAAATGCTAAGAGAAGGGAGGAGAGGAGGTATAGATAGTTGATACGCTCTCCAGGATCAGAAAAATAAGATAAAGGATGTATCAGCTTTTGCCAAAGATCCTGCAATATGTCAACAATCAAATCCACCTCTAATCATATTATGGTACAAAGATACCTTGAATTACCGTGGAATCAAATCGCTTAAAAGGGGTAAAATTGAAGGTTAGCTGTGCTGATTTACAACCGCAGCCAACTGCTGAGCACTAAAAACGCCAGATTCACGCCAAACGAGCTCGCCCTTTTTAAATAACATGAGCGTTGGAACACTTCGTACACTATATTTACTGGCTATTTGTTGATTTTTATCTACATCAATTTTTAGCACGCTCACTTTATCGCCAAGATTACTTTTTAACTCTTTTAAGATTGGAGGCATAGCCTGACAGGGTCCACACCACGTTGCGAAAAAATCGATTAGCACCGGTTTATCACTTTGAATAAGTTCATTAAATTTCATAGTCCTTGTTTTATAATAGTCCACTTTTCCTCAAGAGAGGCGCTGTGGATGGTTTTTTACCTCGAAATGCGATATAGAGCTCCATAGGATCAGAAGATCCACCTTTTGATAGGATATTATCGCAATATGATTTTGCAATCTCAGTGTTGAATACGCCATTTTCTTTAAAATATTCAAATGCATCCGCTTCTAAAACTTCTGCCCATTTATAGCTGTAATAACCTGCCGAATAGCCACCGCTAAAAATATGTGAGAATGCTGCTGAGGTTGAAATACCTTTAACAGCCGGAAATAAATCTGTTTGCTTACCGATTTCATCTTCAAAAGATTCGATAGCTGAATCAGTGGGAATATTTACGTTATGCCACGCCATATCCAATTGTCCTAGGGAGACTTGACGTACAGTTTGATAGGCACTTAGAAAGTTCATACTCGCCTTAATTTTGTCAATTAGTTCGACGGGTATTATTTCATTGGTCTCAAAATGTTTCGCAAACAGCGCCAGACACTCCGGCTCGTAACACCAATTTTCCATTAATTGAGAAGGAAGTTCAACAAAATCCCAAAAAACAGAGGTTCCACTTAAACTTTGATAGGTTCCATCCGCAAGTAAACCATGCAAGGCATGTCCAAATTCGTGGAATAAAGTTGTGACCTCTCCGAAGGTTAATAAGGAGGGCTTTGTTGCCGTTGGTTTGGTGAAGTTGCACACGATTGAAACAATCGGGTTTTGTCTGATTCCGTCATTTTTATTTTGTCCACGATAGGAGGTCATCCACGCTCCATTCCTTTTGCCTGGACGCGGAAAAAAATCAGCGTAAAAAACAGCAATTGATTCATTGTTGCGGTTAAATACTTCATATGTTCGCACTTCTTCGTGATATTTTTCAATATCGTTTCTAGCTTCGAATCGTAGTTGAAATAATTTTTCAGCCGTTTTGAATGCGCCTTCAATGACATTTTCTAATTTGAAATAAGGTTTTAGCAATTCATCATTTAAGGCGTATTTTTCATCTTTTAGTTTTTCAGCATAAAACGAAAAATCCCACCGTTGCAGTGGGTTTGGGCCACCTAATTTATTCGCTAAAACTTGAACCTCTTCTAATTCATCCTTCGCTTTTGGCAGCGCGATTAACAGCAATTCGTCCCATAACTCAATCACGTTTTTCGGATCTTTCGCCATCCGCTCTTCTAACACATAATTCGCATGAGTTGAATAGCCTAATAGCTGTGCTTTTTTAATCCGTAATGCAGAGATTTCTTTTAGAATCAAGGAATTATTATAGTCATTATCGTTAAAAGCTCTCGATCCAAAAGCACGGAAGAGTTTTTCTCTTAACACTCGGCTGGTCGCGTATTTCATAAATGGAATGTAGGAAGGGAAGTCTAAGGTGATGAGCCATGAGTCGGGTTTTCCTTTTCCTACTGCCATTTGTTGCGCTGCTTCTTTTTCGCTCTCAGGTAAGCCATCTAATTCATCTTCGCGCTCTATCCATAATTCAAATCCATTGCTATCCTTGAGTACATTTTCGCTAAACTTCAAAGTGAGTTGCGCAAGTTTTGATTGTATACGTGTCAATTCTGCTTTATCTTCCTTATTTAAATTCGCTCCGTTTCTTACAAAACCTCTATAAATTTGCGCCATTAAATAGCGGCTTTCAGTGTCAAGCTCCTCAGAGGAAGACTGATCATATGCCTCTTTTATTCGCGCAAAGAGCACTTCATCTAATTGAATTTCACTTGAATATGCTGTTAAGAGCGGGGAGATCTCCTGTGCCAAGGCTTGCATTTCATCACTAGTTTCAGCGCTGTTTAAATTAAAAAAGAGACTTGATAGTGCACTTAATTGTGATCCTGCGCGCTCATAAGGACGAATCGTATTTGAGAAATTAGCAGGGCTTTCATTCGTTTTAATGGTGTCTATTTCGACTTTTGCAATCGCAATGGCTTCGAGAAAAGCGGGTTTGAAATCGTCAATTGAAAATTTCGAAAATTCGATTGACCCCAATGGACCGCTGTATATGTTGAGTAATTGATTTGACATGGTTTCTAGTTTACATTTACAAAAATAAACAATTGATAAGAATGCCGAATTTTTAGCCCATGATTTATGATGTTTTAACAGGAAGAATGAAAAGAATCAATTGAATAAAAGAATAAATCTATGATGAAAATAAAAAAACTGATTAAATTTGAGAATTAGACTTAAATCAACATTCACTTCAAAATGGCAATTTTCAAGACCTAGGTGAATACTTTAAAGAATTAATCAACATGAAAAAAAACATACTAAGGACTGCTGTAATTTTGCTATTTGTGGTCGCGTCAACAGACGGTTATGGGCAGAATGAAAAGGCAGTGGTCAATCAAGCTGAAAAAATTGGCGAGGCGAAAAAATCAGCGATTTTCGAAGCAGAATTGGTCGGATTTAGGAATCCAATGTCTGCAGATTTAGAGTGGTTTCCAACGCTTTCTGCAAAGTGGACGAAGGTTGAGCACAGTTTGCCGGGTAAAGAAGAATTGATCGCGATAAAAACGGCCAAGGCAGCATTGAAATATGATACCTATTCGATTGAGGGAACAGATGATGAGGACAATGGTCCCGCTGGTTCTACTCCAATTGTTGGAAATGAATTTAATGGAAACCCGAGTAACGGAAGTTCGCCAATGGACAATTCGATCGCCATCTCTAATGCTGGTATTATCGTGAGTGTTGCGAACACAACAATTGAGTACAATACTATGTCTGGTGTAACAACATTTGCCAGCTCAATAGTAGATTTTATTGATGATCCTTCGATTGATTATGTGTGCGATCCTGTTGTACATTATGACCCCGCTGCAGATCGTTTTATTTTCTTTGCTCAAGAGTGTTCTGGACATTCGTCAAATTCACATTTATTAATATTCTTCAGCCAAACAAATGATCCAAGTGATGGGTGGAATTATTATAAATTAACAGGTAATCCCCTCGCTGATAATAGTTGGTTTGATTATCCTAAATTGGCCATCTCAGATACAGAACTATTTATTACTGGAAATTTATTCACCAATGCCGGATATTACAATCAATCTGTTGTCTATCAAATGGAAAAAAATGATGGGTATGCGGGCGCTTCTTTAACGTGGCAATATTGGTCTGAAATACCGGGTGACCCTGCAACATTATTAGTTGTTTCTTCTGGGAATGAATTCAATTATGGTCCCGGAATTTATATCGTTTCGACACAGCCATTTTCGGGAAATAAAATTAAATTTTATGACATTACGGATGCAATTTCTGGAAGCCCTACTATGAACTATTATTCTGTAAATACCGCTTATTATGAGGTGGCTGCAGATTCGGATCAATTGGGTACAGGTTGTAAGTTGGACAACGGTGATTGCAGATGCTTAAGTGGTTTTTATTTGGACGGAACGATTCATTTTGTTTTTCAATCGGACGCTGGCGGAGGATGGAACGGGATCAATTACAATCGTTTAAATGTGAGCACATTGACGAATACATCAAATGTGTTAGGGAATCCTGGTACACGTGATTATTCATACCCTTCTGTTGCTTGGTACGGATTAACACCGTCAGATAAATCGGTTTTGATCGGTTTTGGTGCGGTTAGTTCTGCCGTGTATCCTGAAATTCGCGTTGTGCACGTGGATCACGCAGGAGATTGGTCTGAAACGACTTTAGTGCATAACAGTAGTTCTTACGCTTGTTTTACTTCACCGTCAACAGAACGTTGGGGAGATTATACGGGGATAGCACGAAACCATAACTCTATAGATCCATCTGTTTGGATTAATGGAATGTATGGAACAGGTTCGCACAGATGGAATACATGGATTGCAGAAATTCATGCAAACTATTATAGCAGCATTGAAACGACTGATTTGAATGAGCTGCGAATTGCTCCAAATCCTGTAATGGAAACATTTATTTTAAGTTTCGATATGATGGAAGATGTAGACGTTCAAATTCAACTTATGGGAATCAATGGTCAAGTCGTTAAGAATTTATACTCAGGGACAGCGCATCCAGGAACAAATAACTTCTCATTCAATAAAGCCAACTTAGCGAGTGGTACATATTTTTTACAGGTTATTGGAAATGAAAAATTAATCGCAAATGAAAAAATTATTATTCAGTAGTCTTATTCTAGTCGCTTGTGGAACGAGTGAAGAGTCTGTTACGACAAATGTAGATTCGGATTCGACGCAAGTGACTGTAAACGATTCGCTGTCGATTACAAAGGATTCAGTTAGAGCGATTACACACGGAAGTCCCGAGCAAGAAAAACTGGACAGCATGAAAAAAGCCAAACAAGAAAAGAAGAAATAAAGAGTACTTCTGATACGTATCAGTTCAAGAGTCGGCACTTAAATCCTAAAAAATCGAGCGTTTGCTCGATTTTTTTTGGCATTATATTTTTGCCTTCGACGCAAAGTGTACGATCCTTGTCTTCCCAATTTATTTTTGCAGATTTAAGTCCAAAATAATTCAATAAGATATTACTTATATTTAAAGCGTCCTTTTCGCGCTTAATTGTTGTTGAAAATGTTAAAACCTTCATGATCTTTTCTTTTAATGACGGATGTCCATTAAAAATATTGCAAAAAG